>ERZ779885.4833-NODE-4833-length-10220-cov-3.384555_pt1 | contig 10220 bp, 7 predicted proteins | sample MGYA00511554_ERZ779885 | MGnify/ENA primary metagenome ERZ779885 (study PRJEB29588, sample SAMEA2160998) | human gut metagenome | biome: human gut; feature: human-associated habitat; material: faeces | place: Denmark | collected 2008/2010 ... | reverse complement strand
AGGCATATCGGTGATGCCGTCATCGGTATAGGAGGCACCGGACCGGCCGCGGGGCCGGTCGGAATCGGATTCCGCGATGGCGCTGGCCAGCTCGTCGTAATCGGCGTCGCCGGGGCGGGCGCCCACCGCGAATCCCGGCACTTCGCGCATCAACGCGGGCGCGGTGCCAAGCGGCTCGTAGACCACCTGCACGGGGAAGGTGCGGCCGGAAACCTCGATTACCGGCACCTTCTCATGCAAGGCGTGCTCGAAATGCTCCTGGAACTTGACCGAATCGATGGTCGCGGAGGTAATGATGAGCTTCAGATCGCGGCGCTGAGGCAGCAGTGCCGTCAGATAGCCGAGCAGAAAGTCGATGTTAAGACTGCGCTCATGCGCCTCGTCGATGATGATCGTATCGTATCGGGTGAGTTTCGGATCGCGCTGGATCTGGGCGAGCAGAATACCGTCGGTCACGACCCTCAATCGTGTGCCGGGCGAGCTTTCGTCGGTGAAACGCACCTGATAGCCGACCTCGTCACCGAGCTTCACGCCCATCTCCGAGGCGATACGTTCGGCCACCGTGCGTGCGGCGATACGGCGAGGCTGGGTGTGCACGATCTGCTTGCCGTGCGTGCCACGGCCAAGCTCAAGCAGGATTTTCGGCAGCTGTGTGGTTTTGCCCGAACCGGTCTGGCCGGACACAATAACGACTTGGGAACGTTTGACCGCGCTGGCTATCTCATCACGCGCGGCAGATACGGGAAGTTCTGCGGGATACTCATATTTCATGACGAACTTCAATGATACGGAAGCCCTTGGAGCTCGCGTATTTGCTCGCAGTGAACCCCTCGCCGAGCGCATCGTCCAGCCAGGGGATCAGCGAATCGGAACCGAGATTCTTCTGCACTACGAGATAGGCGGCACCGCCCACCTTGAGCTTCGGCAGCCAAGCCATAAGCAATGTATGCAGCGCTTCCTTGCCGACTCGGATCGGTGGGTTCGACCAAATCACATCAAACGTGAGGTCGCTCGGCACCGTCTCGCAGAACGCCGGCTGGTTCTCGGCAGGCAGGGGAGTGCTGGACTCGTCCACCTGAGCCGTATGAATGTTCGTGTGGCCGTTCGCCTGTGCGTTGGCATGGGTCAGGTCCACCGCGCGCTCGTTGACATCCACCGCCCACACGTTCGCTTCGGGCGACTCAAACGCCAATGTCAGGGCGATAGGGCCCCAGCCGCAGCCCAAATCCAGAAAATCGCCGGTAAGCGGCGGCTCGGGCGCATGCTTCAGCAATACCGACGTACCGAGGTCCACGCGCGAGCCGGAGAACACGCCGTTCGACACCTGAGCGGTCGCCTCATGGCCGCGCAACGTTACGTTCAATGTGCGGCGCACATCCTTCGATGCGGGTTCCGCAGAGAAATACTGTTCTGCCATGGTCGCTCCATTTCTGCGGGATTCGCCGCTCTCGTATGCCGACCTGTATCAGCCGGCCTATGCCGGTACGTGCCGATCTATGCCAGCATGTCACCTCATGTGATGATAATAAAGGACCATAGAAGAATCGTGAACCATTCCAACCAAACGAGGCGCACTTGACCGACAACACCCAGTACACCGACATCAACCGCGGCAACAACGACGTTACCCCTGAAGGTGTGCTGGCCGAGCAGTCCGAAGTGTTGCTCGACGACAGCCAGCGCGCGACCGGCTGGCATGAGGACGCCAACCAGGAATGGGAGGAGCGCGAGGCCCGCAACGAGCTCAAGCATGTCGCCGGTCTCGGCGAGCTGCAGGACGTCACCGAAGTCGAATACCGCAAGGTGCGTCTGGAACGTGTGGTGCTCGTCGGCGTCTGGTCGTCCGCCGTCACCACGCAAGCCAAGGCCGAGGAATCATTGAGAGAGTTGGCGGCGCTCGCCGAAACCGCCGGTGCCGTAGTATGCGACGGCCTGCTGCAGCATCGTATCAAACCGGACACAGCCACATACGTTGGCTCCGGCAAAGCCCGCGAACTCGCCGGAATCGTGGCGCAAGAGGAAGCCGACACCATCGTTGTGGACGATGACCTACCGCCAAGCCAACGCCGCGCCTTGGAAGACGCCACCAAAGTGAAGGTCGTGGACCGCACTGCCGTGATCCTCGACATTTTCGCCCAACATGCGACCTCACGCGAGGGTAAAGCCCAAGTGGAACTGGCGCAGCTTGAATACATGCTGCCGCGACTGCGAGGTTGGGGCGGATCACTGTCACGCCAGGCAGGCGGACGAGCCGCGGGGGATGCGGGCATCGGCTCGCGAGGACCTGGCGAAACGAAAATCGAAATGGACCGCCGCGTAATTCGCAGCCGAATCGCCAAACTCCGCAAACAGATCGAACAGATGGCTCCCGCGCGTGACGTCAAACGTGGCGCGCGCCGTCGCTTCGGCCTGCCGACCGTCGCCGTGGTCGGCTATACGAACGCCGGCAAATCGTCGTTGACCAACCGGCTGACCGGTTCCGCGGAACTGGTGGAGAACGCGCTGTTCGCCACTTTGGATACCGCCGTACGCCGTGCGAAAGCCAAGGACGGGCGACTGTACGCGTATGTGGACACCGTCGGTTTCGTGCGCCGCCTGCCAACGCAGCTCATCGAAGCGTTCAAATCCACGTTGGAGGAAGTCGCCGACGCCGACCTGATCGTGCACGTGGTCGACGGCTCGCATCCCGACCCGTTCTCCCAGATCGACGCCGTCAACGACGTGCTGTCCGACATCGACGGCGTCGAGACGATCCCCACAATCGTGGCGTTCAACAAAGCCGACCGTATGGACGAGGCCGCACGCGAACGTATCGAGGCGCTGATGCCGGAAGCGCACATCGTCTCCGCGTTTTCAGGGGAGGGCGTCGACGCACTGCGCGAGCACGTGGAATCGATGCTGCCCACGCCGAACGTGCACGTCGAGGCGCTGCTGCCGTACACAGCCGGCTCGCTCATGTCCCGCGTGCGCGAATACGGCAAGGTGATCAACGTCGAATACCGCGACGACGGCATGATGCTCGAAGCGGAGGTCGACGACCAGCTGGCCGCGCAGATCGTGGAGCAGGCCATCGACTGAGCTTCCGCGCAAGCCGTTCCCGATGACGTTTACCGGAGCGGCCGTGCAAACGCTGCAACGGATTGCAACAGCTGCATTTCAACGGGTGCAGTGTATGTGAGCGCTCACAAAAGCTGTGACGAAAATCACTTTTCAGTGGTTGCAAATCATGCGGATTCACGGCGAAACGTCATGCTGTATGGATAAAGTAGGGTTGAAATCGAAAGAAAATACCCTGCCACAACGCGGGACGTTCTTCTTGCTCAAAAGAGAGGTAAAGCACATGGTGGATTCACCAATCAAGCCCACAAAGCTCGCTATCATCGGTGCCGGCGCAGTCGGCTCCACTCTCGCTTTCGCTGCTGCTCAGCGTGGCGTCGCACGTGAGATCGTGCTCGAAGACATCGCCAAGGAACGCGTCGAGGCCGAAGTGCTCGACATGCAGCACGGCTCCAGCTTCTATCCGACCGTGACCATCGACGGCTCCGACGATCCGGAGATCTGCCGTGACGCCGACATGATCGTCATCACCGCAGGCCCGCGCCAGAAGCCGGGCCAGTCCCGCCTCGAGCTGGTCGGTGCCACCATCAACATCCTCAAGGCCATCATTCCGGGCCTCGTGAAGGTCGCTCCGAACGCCATCTACATGCTCATCACCAACCCGGTCGACATCGCCACCCACGTGGCCCAGAAGATCTCCGGCCTGCCGGCCAACCAGGTCTTCGGCTCCGGCACCAACCTCGACTCCGCCCGTCTGCGCTTCCTGATCGCGCAGCAGACCGGCGTCAACGTCAAGAACGTGCACGCCTACATCGCCGGCGAACACGGCGATTCCGAAGTCCCGCTGTGGGCCTCCGCCACCATCGGCGGCGTCCCGATGTGCGACTGGACCCCGCTGCCGGGTCACGATCCGCTGGACGCCGAAGTGCGTGAGCAGATCCACCAGGAAGTCAAGAACGCCGCCTACAAGATCATCAACGGCAAGGGCGCTACCAACTACGCCATCGGCATGTCCGGCGTCGACATCATCGAAGCCGTCATGCGCGACTCCAACCGCATCCTGCCGGTCAGCTCCATGCTGCACGACTTCCACGGCATCTCCGACGTGTGCATGTCCGTGCCGACCCTGCTCAACCGTTCCGGCGTCAATACCGCCATCAACACCCCGGTGTCCGACCGCGAGCTCGCGGCTCTTAAGCGCTCTGCAGAGACGCTGAAGGAAACCGCCGCCCAATTCGGTTTCTGATAAAAACGCGGTAGCGGAGTGTCAGCTGCGTTACACGGAATGCGACGTACTTTTGTGCGCCTTCGTCTTGTGTACCTTGCTGCCGCACACGTTGTCGCGTTTTTTGTTTGATTTGGGTATTGACAGACGGATGATGAGTCGTTAGACTGCAAGCAGAAATAACGGAAACCCCAGCCTTTGGCTGGGGTTTCTTGCGTTTTACAAGCAATGAAAATGGTATTGAGAAACAATTTCAATAAGTTCCTCAATCAATTAGGTTGAAGGATTACATGCATGGCACACGACCACACGTACGAAACAACGGCGAACACGGGAGCGGAACATCAAAAACGACTCATGATGTCACTGGGGCTCACCTCGACGGTATTCATAGCGGAAGTCGTCAGCGCAATCATCACCGGATCATTGGCACTACTCGTAGATGCAGGCCATATGCTCACTGACATGTCCGTACTCATCGCATCAACCGTCACCGCAATATTGATGCAACGCAAACCCAGCAACAAACGCACTTGGGGATGGGCACGACTCGAAGTGCTCACTGCGGCAGTCGGAGCCCTCGTACTCCTCATCGTCGGCATCTATGCACTCGTGGAAGCAGGCATGAGACTCTTCGGAGGGTCTGCTGACGAAATAAGCGACGTGCGACTGTTGCTCTTCATGGGCATACTTGGCCTCGCCGCCAACGTCGGATCAATCTTCATCCTCGCATCGCAAAGCGAAGACAACATGAACATGAAAGCGGCGTTCCTCGAAGTCATGAACGATGCCTTGGGATCCGTAGCCGTAATCGTATCGGCAATCGTGCTCATCTGCACCGGCTGGGTCGGCTTCGACGCGGTTGCCGGCGGCATCATCGCGCTCATGATGATTCCACGCGCCATCAAGCTCCTGCGCAACGCGGTCCGCGTGCTCTTGGAAGAAACACCCAACGGACTTGACCTTGACGAAGTACGGGCCCATTTGGAGCAAGTGCCACATGTTATTGCCGTGCACGACCTTCACGCCAGCACAGTATCCACCGGCATGCCGATCCTCATGGCACATGTCGTGGTCGAACGAGACCTCACCATGAAGGAGGCCGCGGAAATACTCGCCCAACTACAGGACTGCCTGCGCGAACATTTCCCCGTATCGGTGCCGCACACTACCTTCCAGCTCGAACCGGAGGGATACAGTTCGGTGAGCAAATCCGAAATGCATTCCTGACTAACGGGGATTCTGCTGTGTTATGAAAAACCGCGCTCTTGGATGTGAAATCAAACATTTGACTTCTCGCGTTCAAGAGCACGGTTCCGTAAACGACGAGGCGACCTCTATGCCTTAGATCTTGCGGAGTACGGTAACCACCTTGCCCATGATCTCGGCATGCGTGCCATCAATGGGGGAGTAAGCGGGATTGTGCGGAATGAGCCAGACGTGACCATGATCCTTGCGGAACGTCTTCACCGTGGCCTCATCGTCGAGCAGTGCTGCCACAATATCCCCGTTCTCTGCGGTGTTCTGCTCGCGTACCACCACAAAATCGCCGTCGCAAATGGCTGCGTCGATCATGGAATCGCCGTGCACCTCAAGCATGAACAGATTTCCGGTACCGGTGAGTCGTTCGGGCAGTCGCATCACATCATCCACATGCTGTTCGGCGGTGATGGGCACTCCCGCTGCGATGCGCCCCACCAAAGGAACATCTCGTGAGGCCATGATGGAGCCGCTGGAATCGGATTGGCTTGGGAATGGAATGACCTGTGTCGCTTTGCTTGATGAGGATGTATCGTCAAAGCTTACGACTTCAATAGCCCTGCCCTTGTTCGCGTTCATGCGAATAAAACCCTTTTCGTCAAGCACCTGCAGCTGGTGTTTGACGGATGACGGACTTTTCAGCCCTGCGGCTTCGCCGATTTCGCGGAACGAAGGGGCGAAACCTTGTTCGGCCAGATGCTTTTTGATCGCACCAAGCACCTTGCGCTGACGATCGGTCAGCGTGCTCTCATCCGGACGCTCAGCATCCTTTTTGGGTATGAATGGGACGGTGCTCACGGTGGGCTCCTTTCAGGTCTCAGGTAAGCATAACGCGAAACGCCGATAAAATCAAACATCTGTTCGAGGTGTGTTTGCAATTATCGAACACATGTGCCACGCTTAGAACATGTGTTCGATGGAATGGCTGTTCGAGAAGGAGTGGTGCGATGATTTGTGTGTTGAAGGCTCATTGGATTGATTGCAAGGTCTGGGCGGATGAATGATCTGGACTCTGTTTCGTTAAGGGCCGGGAATAGGCTTATCGTTCCTGGCGAGGTGTGACTCACGTGGGGTTGGCCTAGTTCAATGGCTCAGGCTATTCTTAACACCATGCATTGCCCGTTTTGTCAGAATTCAGATACCAAGGTGGTCGATACCCGCATCAGCGATGACGGCCACTCCATTCGCCGTAGGCGAGAGTGCCCGAAATGTTCCAAGCGTTTCACCACGCTGGAGACCACCATGCTGTTGGTGGTGAAGCGTTCCGGCAACGTCGAACAGTTCGATAGGAACAAGGTGATTTCCGGCGTTCGAAAAGCATGCCAGGGTCGCCCAATCAAGGAAGACGATTTGAAGGCGCTCGGTCAGCAGGTTGAAGAGGACCTTCGTGCTCGGGGACTTGCCCAAGTCAAGTCCGACGAGGTCGGCAAAGCCATTCTGAAACCGTTGCGTGATCTCGACGAGGTCGCCTACATGCGTTTCGCCAGTGTGTATCAGAACTTTGAGAATCTTGGGGATTTTCAGAACGCGATTAATGAGCTGAAAGCTGACGCGCTGCAGTAGTTCAGGCAGTCGTTATTAAAACGTGCGGCAATGCGTTGTCTTGTCAAGGATGGACTAGGTGACGCAAAAGTTGGGCGATTACGGCAATGACATGAAGATATGTGCATTGTGGGGGTTACAGCCGCTTAGGTTGGAACCCCCACAATGCACAAATGCAGTATTGACGTATGCCGTATTGCAGACCGTCAGCTGATTACACGCATGCGGATCGTGCCTTCAATGGCTGCAAGCTCGTCCAAAGCCTTCTGGCTCGGGCGCTGCGCCACATCAGTGACCACATAGCCAATTTCGCCTTCGGTGCCAAGCGCCTGGGCTGCGATATTGATGTTCTCTTCCCCGAGCACGTGGTTCACCTTGGCGAGGACGCCAGGCAGATTCGCATGAAGATGCGCGATACGGAAGTTCGAACGGATATCGGACAAGGTGATCTGCGGAAGATCAACCGACAACATCGTGGAACCCTTGAACCAATAATCCTCAAGACGCTGTGAAACGAACTGGCCGATGGATTTCTGTGCTTCAAGCGTGGAACCGCCAATATGCGGGGTCAGAATCATATTGTCTTCATCCGCAAGGTTCGTCAAGAATTCATCGCCGCTTTTCTTCGGCTCGACCGGGAACACATCCACCGCAGCGCCCGAAATATGGCCGGAATCCAAATGCTTCTTCAACGCGTCCAAATCTGCTACGAAACCGCGGGACAGATTGATGAAAATCGAATCCTGCTTCATATGGGCGAACTGGTCCTCACCGAAGAAACCGGTATTGGATTTGCGGCCATCGACATGCAAAGTGACCACATCGGACTGCTCAAGCAGCTCGTTCAGCGTGGAGCAACGGTAAGCATTGCCCATGGCAAGCTTCTCTTCGATGTCGTAGAACACCACACGCATGCCAAGCGCCTCGGCAATGACGGAAAGCTGGGAACCGATATTGCCGTAGCCGATGATGCCGAGCGTCTTGCCTCGCACCTCGTGGGATCCGGAAGCGGATTTATCCCACATGCCATGCTTCATGTGATGGGTGTGCGCGGGAATGCGGCGCATCAGGCAGATGATATCGCCGATGACTAGTTCCACCACGGAACGGGTGTTCGAATATGGGGCATTGAACACGGCGATGCCATGCTTGCCCGCATAGTCAAGATCGACCTGATTGGTACCTATGCAGAAGCATCCGACCGCGGTGAGCGTCGGACGGGCATCGATGACCTTGCGGGTCACGCTGGTTTTGGATCGAATACCCAGAAGGTCAACGCCTTCCAGAGCGTCGATGAGTTCGTCTTCGTTGAGGGCGCCCTTGAGGCACTCGACTTCGAAGCCGTGGTCACGCAGCGACTGCGCCGCGTCGGGATGAATGTTTTCAAGTAACAATGCTTTAGGCATGATTTCTACCTTATAGCTTGAGCAGTTTTTCGTCAGCATTTGTCCGGACTATAAGCAGACGTTGCGTCGGTCTGGTCATGGCAACGTACAGATCGGCGGCTGCCACAATGCGCGAAGGAGCGTTCTCCTCGATGATTCCCGGCTGTACCACCATCACCGCGTCATACTCCAGTCCCTTCACCATTTGGGTGGAGCAGACGGTCACCTGCTCATCCCAGGAGCTTTGAGCATCAAGACGGTCGAATTCCTTTGCCGGCAATGTTTCACGCAACTGTTCGTACACGCGCCTACGCAGTGGCTTGACCATATCATCAGGCGCAATGATGGCCACACGTCCAGTGCCGTCGGCGGATATGTACGAACGAACCAGATCGACGGTCTGCTGCGCCACGGCGTCGAAAATCAGACTTTCATCAGCCAAGGTAAGACGCTTGACTGAATCAGGCACGCCGCGAACCGCATTGACGGTGGAGATGTACAAACCTTCGGCGGCCGCGAAATCGCAGGCGAGTTGTGATACTTCCTTTGGATTACGGTAGTTGATCGTCAATTCGTTGAGTTGCCAGTTGTGAGGTCCGAACAGAGAATCCATCATGCGTCGCCACGAACGGGTGCCGCCCAACGCGGACGTTTGCGCTACGTCGCCCACCATGGTGAACGGCGGATGAGCATCCGCCAATCCATGGCGGTAAGCTCCTGAGCCTCATCGACGACGATATGGCCATATGTCCATTCGCGGTCCGAGGCTGCGCGCTGCGCGGTGAGTTCAGCGTCCATACCATTGATGTTGTCCACCAGCATTTGCGAGGTGACGATGCCGGATCCGATGCCAGCCTGCGCCAACGTGTCTTGCGCGAATTGCTCTTCTTCGGCGCGTTTGGCGTCCAACTCCTTTTGACGGGCGATCGCCTTCGGGTCGGGACCAAGCAGCTCCATGGCCTCATCTAGCAAGGGGACGTCGCCGACTGTGAACGGCGATCCCTTCGGACGCGTTAGCGCTTCGATGTCTCGTTCCTCAAGCCAAGGTGCGAAACGGCGAAGCTGCTGCGGCTTGCAGAACAATTGGTCGACCAGCCATTCGCCGGTCATCGGCAACCAGGCGAGATTCAACGTCTTACGCAGTGCATCGTTCATGCGTAGCTGCTGCATCACATCCGTCAACTCGGCCTGTTCCGGCTCGTAATCAAGCTTGTCCACATAACGGTTGCGCATGGCGATCAGCATGCTGTGTACGAAGGTTTCGCGTGCTTTGTTGTGTTGCTGTCGCGTACGCTTGGCATCGGTGATGGCCTGCTCGATATCCGTGCGCACGATGGGCACAGTGAATCCGTTGATGCGAATCGACGGCAACTGTGAAGGAACACGTTCCCTTGCTGCGACGGCGTTGGCGATGGCCTTGGCCATGCGTCGGTCGCCCTTGAGTTTTGCCGCGAACGGATCATCATGCGCTGTCGCGACTACGCCGGGAATGAGATCGGCGATGGTGCGGCTGACCACTCCGGTCTCGCCAAGGGAGGGTAGCACCTGGTCGATGTAGTGCAGGAACGTGGAGCTCGGGCCGACTACCAGCACACCGGAACGTTCGAGCATTCTTCGATGAGTGTAGAGCAGATATGCCGCGCGATGCAGGGCGACGGCGGTTTTGCCGGTACCCGGACCGCCCTGTACCACCACGGCCTGATTGAGGTCCGCACGGATGATACGGTCCTGTTCGGCTTGGATGGTGGCCA
>ERZ779885.4831-NODE-4831-length-10224-cov-4.988986_pt1 | contig 10224 bp, 9 predicted proteins | sample MGYA00511554_ERZ779885 | MGnify/ENA primary metagenome ERZ779885 (study PRJEB29588, sample SAMEA2160998) | human gut metagenome | biome: human gut; feature: human-associated habitat; material: faeces | place: Denmark | collected 2008/2010 ... | reverse complement strand
CGGGCCTTTTTTGGTATCTACCGGACAAAAATCTCAAACTAAAAATACAAATACAATGAAAACATTTCACGTAAATAACGAAGGGTATTATGGAGAATTCGGAGGTGCTTACGTTCCCGAGATTCTACACCGTTACGTAGAAGAACTGCAAAAGAGCTATCTCGAAGTCATCGAAAGCGAATCGTTCAAACGCGAGTACGATGAATTGCTTCGTAATTATGTAGGAAGACCCTCTCCACTCTACCGGGCCAACAGATTATCGGAAAAGTACGGTTGTAAAATCTATCTGAAACGCGAAGACCTGAACCATACCGGCGCACACAAAATAAACAATACGATAGGCCAGATACTACTGGCCCGCCGCATGGGAAAAACCCGGATTATCGCCGAAACCGGAGCCGGACAACACGGTGTCGCCACAGCGACCGTATGCGCCCTTATGAATATGGAATGTATCGTATACATGGGAAAAACCGATGTGGAAAGACAACACATCAACGTTGAAAAAATGAAAATGCTCGGAGCGAAAGTACAGCCCGTAACATCGGGCAACATGACGCTGAAAGACGCAACCAATGAAGCGATACGCGACTGGTGTTGCCACCCGGCCGATACTTATTATATCATAGGATCGACCGTAGGTCCACACCCCTACCCCGATATGGTCGCTCGGTTGCAATCGGTCATCAGCGAAGAAATACGCAAACAACTGCTCGAACAAGAAGGTCGCGATTACCCCGACTACCTGATGGCTTGTGTAGGAGGCGGAAGCAATGCTGCCGGAACGATATATCATTACATCGACGATGAAAGAGTAAAAATCGTACTGGCCGAAGCCGGAGGTCTGGGTATCGACACTCCCATGTCGGCAGCGACCATACAACTGGGCCGTGAAGGAATCATACATGGAGCCCGCACTCTCGTCATGCAAGATGAAGACGGACAGATACAAGAACCCTACTCCATATCGGCCGGACTCGACTATCCGGGAATAGGCCCTCTCCATGCCAATCTCTCCCGACAAAAACGCGCCACCGTATTGGCAATCAACGATGAAGAGGCCTTGGCCGCCGCCTATGAACTGACCCGCACAGAAGGTATCATTCCGGCTCTCGAATCGGCACATGCCTTAGGTGCATTGTCCAAAATCCCTTTCAAACCGACAGATATTGTTGTCCTTACTGTATCGGGACGCGGAGACAAAGACATAGAAACCTACTTAAAACACATGCCCAAGTAAAATGAAAACCTATCATTATAAAACCTGCCACAAACTCATACTCGGCGACCTGCATACACCGGTGAGTACATATCTCAAAGTAAGAGATTTCTTTTCCCAAAGCGCCTTGATGGAAAGTTCGGATTATCACGGAGGTGAAAATTCCCGCTCGTTCATCGGGTTACACCCGCTCGCCAGTATCGGAATCAATCACGGGAAAGCGATACTCCGATACCCTGATAACTGTACTGTCGAGCATATAATCAACGACTCTTACCGATGCGAAGAGGCCATCAATGAATTTATCCGGTCTTTCGATGTAGAAGGAGAGTTCAAGAACTACTGCGGCCTGTACGGATATACCTCTTTCAATGCTGTACGCTATTTCGAAAACATTCCTGTCTCCGACAGTCGCGACGAACGTAACGACGCACCCGACTTGCTTTATATACTCTACAAATACATTATCGTCTTCAATGACTTCAAGCATGAGATGGTATTACTCGAACTGGTCGGTGATAGCGAGACAAGCTCGATGGATTTTCTTGAAAAATCTATCGGAAACCGCAATTACACGACATACGATTTCCACGCGGTCGGCCCGACAACAAGTCCGCTTACCGACGACCAACATAGGGAAAACATACGGCGCGGCATCGCACACTGCCTGCGAGGAGATGTCTTCCAGATAGTCCTCTCCCGCCGATTTGTACAGTCTTATACCGGCGACGATTTCAAACTTTACCGCGCTCTGCGCAGCATCAATCCGTCGCCCTATCTTTTCTATTTCGACTTCGGAGGTTTTCGCATCTTCGGGTCTTCGCCCGAAACCCACTGCCGCATCGAAGACCGCCACACCTACATCGACCCTATTGCCGGAACTACCCGACGCACCGGAGACCGGGGAAAAGACAAACATCTCGCCGAAGTCTTACAAAACGACCCGAAAGAAAACGCCGAACACGTCATGCTGGTCGATCTCGCCCGAAACGACCTGAGCCGGAACTGCCACGATGTAAAAGTCGATTTCTATAAAGAAACGCAATATTACAGTCATGTCATTCACCTCGTCAGTCGGGTAAGCGGGCAACTCCGTGAAAATGCCGACCCCATCAAGACATTCATCGATACATTCCCGGCCGGAACGCTTTCGGGTGCCCCCAAAATCAAAGCCATGCAACTTATCAACGAATACGAGCCGCACTCACGAGGCGCATACGGCGGCTGCATAGGTTTCATCGGGCTCAACGGAAATCTGAACCAAGCAATTACCATTCGTACTTTTGTAAGCCGCAATAACGAACTATGGTTTCAGGCCGGCGGCGGGATCGTTGCCAAAAGCAACGTAGAAAACGAATTACAGGAAGTAAACAATAAACTCGGCGCATTGAAAAAAGCCATAGAAATAGCCGAACAACTCTAAATCTGCTGTTATGAAAACCGTCATCATAGATAATTACGACTCATTCACCTACAATTTGAGACATGCAGTGAACGAACTGGGTGTCGATGTAGATGTCCTGCGCAACGATGCTTTCGACATCGAATCCATTGCACAATACGACAAAATCATTCTCTCTCCGGGTCCGGGTATTCCTCGGGAAGCGGGACTGATGCCGGCCGTGATTCGCCGATATTCCGGAGAAAAGTCCATACTGGGGGTATGTCTGGGCCATCAAGCGATAGGCGAAGCTTTCGGCGCAAAACTCATAAACCTGAGTGAAGTATTTCACGGTGTGCAAACACCCGTCGAAATAATCGGCAACGATTCTATCTTCAACGGATTAGGAAATGAAATCCTCGTAGGGCGCTATCATTCATGGGTTGTAGATACCGATGGATTGCCCGATTGCCTCGAAATCACGGCAATCAGCCGGGAAGGTCTTATCATGGCACTACGTCATAAAACATACGATATACACGGTATACAATTCCACCCCGAGTCGGTACTTACCCCGCAAGGGAAACGCATTATCGCCAATTTCTTAAATGCATAAAGAATATGAAAACAATTCTGAATCGGCTTTTCAACCACGAAATACTCTCCCGGGAAGAATCGAAAGAAATTCTCCTGAATATCACACACGGGCTATACAACGAAGCACAAATCGCCGCACTCCTCACCGTGTATAAAATGCGTTCGGTATCGGTCGAGGAACTCATCGGGTTCAGGGAAGCACTGCTCGAAAGCCGCATACGCATAGACCTGAGCGAATTCTCGCCGATAGATATAGTCGGTACGGGTGGAGACGGGAAAAATACGTTCAACATATCTACCTGCGCCTGTTTCGTAGTTGCCGGTGCAGGTTACAAAGTAGCCAAACACGGAAACTATGGAGCAACATCGGTAAGCGGTGCGAGTAATGTCATCGAGCAGCACGGAGTAAAATTCACCAACGACGAAAGCAAACTGCGCCGTTCGATAGAGCAATGCAACATCGCCTATCTGCACGCACCGCTTTTCAATCCAGCCATGAAAACCGTTGCTCCCACACGAAAATCTTTACAAGTCAGTACGATATTCAACCTGCTCGGGCCGCTTGTCAATCCGGTATTGCCACCCAATCAATTATTAGGTGTAGCCAATTTGGGCCTGATGCGTCTTTATGCACAAGTCTTTCAGGCATTGAATATGGAATTTGCCGTCGTAACCAGCCTCGACGGATATGATGAAATATCGCTCACCAACGAATTCAAAGTCATCATGAAACATTACGAACGCATATACCGTCCCGAAGAAATGGGCATTCCATCGCTGCAACCCCAAGAGCTGTTCGGCGGAAACACCCCGCAAGAAACCGCCCGTATCTTCGACGACATTCTCCACAATCGGGCGACCTGTCCACAAAAAGATTGCGTCTTATACAATGCCGCGTTTGCCATACAAGTTTTGGAACCGACCAAACTCATCGACGAATGCACCGCCATAGCCCGAGAATCGCTCGAAAGCGGAAAAGCGCTGAAAACACTGAAAAAATTTATCGAACTAAACAGCTGACCCCATGAAAGATATTCTCGAAGAAATCATCGCCTGCAAACAAAAAGAAATCGAAAATCTGCGACAGATAGTGAAAGAGGATATGCTGTGCGACAACTGTCTGGCACAACGCCCTCGCCGGAGTATGCGCAAAGCACTGGTTTCTGTTCCGTACGGAATCATTGCGGAATTCAAACGGAAATCCCCGTCAAAAGGCTGGATAAAAAAAGAGGGACGGAGCGACATTATCCCGCCCGATTATGAAAGAAACGGCGCATCGGCCCTGTCGATTCTTACCGATACCCCGTTTTTCGGAGGTTCGTTGCACGATATTGCCACAGCCCGTCCGCTTACCGAAAGGCCTATTTTACGGAAAGATTTCATCATCGACGAGTACCAACTTTACCAGACACGCATCATCGGAGCCGATGCCGTACTGCTTATCGCAGCAGCCCTCACCCCGGAAAAATGCCATGCACTGGCAGACAAAGCCCATGAATTGGAACTGGAAGTCTTGCTGGAAATTCATCAGGAGGAAGAGATCGACTATATAAATGATAATATCGATATGATAGGTATAAACAACCGCAATCTGGGTAGCTTCCGCACCGACGTGGAAAACTCTTTCCGCCTGATCGAAAAATTACCTCGGGAAATGGTCAAAGTTTCGGAAAGCGGTATCTCCGACCCCGAAAAGATAAAAGCCTTACATGATGTCGGATTCGACGGATTTCTCATCGGCGAAACATTTATGAAAACCGAAAATCCGGGTGATACTTTACAACAGTTTATGAGGGAACTGATATGATTATAAAGGTATGCGGTATGCGCGAGCCCGAAAATATTCGTGCCGTAGAAGAATGCGCCATCGACATGATGGGATTTATATTTTACCCGCAATCTCCCCGTTTTGTCGCAAAAAAGCCGGGATACTTGCCCGATAAAATACGACGCATCGGCGTATTCGTCGACATGTCGCTCGAAGATATACGCAGCCGTATTGCTGAATATGGTCTTTACGGTGTGCAGTTGCATGGAAACGAACCGCCGCACCTTTGCGAAGCATTGCGGTCGAACGGAGTGAAAGTTATCAAAGCGTTTCCGATACGCGACCGTTTCAGCTTAGAGACATGTCGCAACTACGAACCTGTTTGCGACTATTTCCTTTTCGATACGCCTACGCCGGGATATGGCGGGGCGGGAACGACTTTCGATTGGAAATTGCTCGACCGGTACAACGGAAAGACACCTTTCCTGCTCAGCGGCGGCATAAGTACAGAAAATATCGAATCTTTCCGCCCGTTTTCTCATTCTTGCTGGGCGGGAATCGACCTTAACAGCCGTTTTGAAACGGCTCCTGCCCTGAAAGACGCAGAAAAATTGAAAGCGTTTATCCGGGAGTTCCGCTCCATACATGACAATAACCCTACAAAAACAATAACCTTATGAACCGAATCAATCAATTATTTGCAACCCAGAAAAGAGGTATACTCTCGATATACTTCTGTGCCGGATATCCGACTCTCAACAGTACCCGGGAAATCATAAAAAGCCTTGAACAGAACGGCATCGACATGATAGAGATAGGCATACCGTTCAGCGACCCGATGGCCGACGGTCCCGTCATACAAGATGCGGCAACGCACGCCCTGCATAACGGCATGACGTTGAAGGTCCTTTTCTCTCAACTTGCGGGAATACGTAATGACGTGAAAATTCCACTTGTACTCATGGGCTACCTCAACCCCATCATGCAATACGGGTTCGAGAATTTTTGCCGTTCATGCCGGGAATGCGGTATCGACGGCATCATTATTCCGGATTTACCGTTTAAAGAATACATCGAAAACTACAAAGAAATTGCCGAGCGCCATGACCTGAAAATGATAATGCTCATCACTCCCGAAACAAGTGAAGAACGCATACGCCTTATCGACGATCATACCGACGGATTTATCTACATGGTATCATCGGCGGCCATCACCGGCGCTCAAAAAAATTTCGACGAGCAGAAGCAAATTTACTTCCGCCGTATAGAATCCATGCAATTGAAAAGGCCTCGAATGATCGGATTCGGAATTTCCAACCGACAAACTTTCGAAGCGACTTGTGCCCATGCCTCAGGAGCTATCATCGGCAGTAAATTCGTTTCTCTGCTGGGAGAAGAACGTGATGCCGACCGCGCCATAAAAAGACTGCTCGAAGACCTGCTCGAATAAAACGGAATCAATGATTAAAAAAATCGGCAATAGTCCGTTCATCGAGTGTACGATAATTATATTCGGCCACAAGAACCGTATCTGACGTCAACAACACGATAGGCATAACCCCACTCGTCATATCGAGAAATACAAACGGGTCTATAACATCATACGGGAAAGACTGCCCTCCGTTTCGGCTTTTTTCGCTGGGAACGGAGGGTTGCATATTCTCCTCGGTCTGTATGAAAAGACATCGTACCTCATTGTCGGACAGATGATGCCTCCGCGCTATCGCAGCAACCTTCTGTGCAGTCGCCTTGCAGAACGAGCAACGCGCGCTGTATAAACAAACCATGTGCTTACCCGTCGATAAATGCAGGGAATCGGCAACGGGGCGATATAACAGTTGTATCAGGTCATTGCTTTTCCGAGCAGACCGCACAAAACAATCGGGTACAGAAAAATGAACGGAGCAACAAATACCACCACGAAAACGGTGAGAGAATCCCCCATCTTCTACATCGGCAAATGAGATTCTTCGGTGCTCCGCACCTCAGAATGACATTACTCTCATCTCGAACGAATGTGAGAGATCTCTTGCCATATACTCACTTCGTAGGAGATTCTTCATTTCACTTCGTTCCATTCAGAATGACAATCATGTCATTCCGAACCGAGGACGATAGGCCGAGTGTGAGGAATCTCGTGCTTTTTGTTTGAGATTCTTCACTCCGCTTGCGCTATGTTCAGAATGACAAAGCTCCGTAGCTTCTTTCCCAATGCAAAGAAGTAACCAAGAAAGGTCTCCCATTCGTTATCGGGTATTCCTACCTTTCGCTTCGATCGCCACTAAGGGTTGCGGAACTCGCTCAGCTCAAACAGTCCTCGCCCTTTTTCCGCCTTCTCCCTCACTCCCAGCAGCCCCATAAAGACGGGTATGTTTTTCTCATGAAATAGGTACTTGTACGGTAGAGTAGCGTTACATGTCGGAGATACTTTGCTACGATTCAAATATCATTCCGAACCGACGCCAAGCCGAGTGCCGTGCAGAACACGCTTGTTCGGGCACAGTCGAGGCGCGAAGGAGGAAAACGAAGTTAACCGAGGACGATAGGCCGAGTGTGAGGAATCTTTCTCTTAGGTTGGGATTCTTCACTTTGCTTACGCTGCGTTCAGAATGACAGTATTCCGTAAAGGTTGCATCTCTTGGTAATGTCATTCCGAGTGTACGTGAGGAATCTCTAACATGCGACACTACTCATGGTAATGTCATCTCGAACGAATGTGAGAGATCTCTCACAATACACTCACTTGGTAGGAGATTTCTTCACTTCACTGTGTTCCGTTCTGAATGACAACCACTTTATAGCCAGCCATACATTTTGTAGAGAATTTTTCGAGACAGACCCTCTACCTTTTTCGGCTCGGGTAAACTTCATTTCTTCAATTTATACCGGCACAATACGGGATTATCGTCGAACTTTATTTTGGATAATAACCAATCGGGTACTCGAAATCCTTTTCCTGATTTTCTCATTTTTTCATAATTATCTTCATACCAAAGTATTCGATCCGGCATCTTCAACTCATAAACATAATTTCCATTCATATATGAAATAGAGGGCGATACAAGAGGAAACCGCTCTGTTGCAACAGGATAACCAATAAGCGGGGAGCTATCTTTTCGCTTCAAATACCAATTTCCGCTTACCCCCTGTAAAAAAGTAAAAAATATCATCTTATCCGACAAATATAAATTATCGATGCCATCTATTTTTCTGTTCTTTAACGATGAGAAATCGGAATACAATTCTTTCAAGCGAACTCTTTTCCCTTTATCGGACATTGATAAAAATTGTTCATCGAACATATTATCCGTCCCGAAATCCAAACGATACACAACTCGTCCTTCCGTTGGTAACGCCTCATAGATATGATAATCATACGCCATGAAATAATAATTGTACGCCTCACACCTATTAAATGTCGTGCGGGTATAATACGTCTGTCCCGTATCAAATTTATGATAACGGCCAACAACCGCCCCAGTTTGTAAATCAATGACATATATATTATATTTCTCAGGAGACCAATTTCCTGAAAACAGGTATAAAAACTCTCCATATTTATTCATTTTCACGCCATTGATTGGAGATGGGATAGAGTATAAATAAGAAAAATCGGATTTACGATAGAACATTATTTTCTTGTTCGCTCCGGCCAAAAGGCAAACCATCGTATCCAGTACAACAAAATCCGATACGCTTATATATTCTCCGGGACCATTCCCCCTACGGGATAGTTTTTGTAAATAACGGCCCCGTTCATCATATTGGCTCAATTCTTGTTGGTGGCGATCCCATATATACAATGTATCATGCTGTAATTGTACCGACAGTGATTCCAAGCCCGACAACAGATTAGCTTCGGTGGTCTCCAACGCTATGTATTCCACCGACTCGAATATCGAGTCGGCGGAAATTGTCTGTAATCCTTTTGCTAACGGCACAGGTAGGACTTTCTCATCGATTCCGCGCTCTTGCGACGTACAGCCTGCCATCACCGACAGAAAGATATATACTGCGCTATATTTCAATAATCTTATCATTCAGACTTCGTCCAAGCTGATTCTAATCTACGGTCCTCGAAATTCCTCCTGTTGCCATCGCTTCGACATCGACCCGCAGGCGTGTGGCCGTACTGTTGTTATAAAAAGTTACTTGTGCCCGGCCCGATGAATCGGTCTCCAAATCGGGATTCCAATACAATGTACGACGGTAATCCCGCTCATCGGGAAGCACACCTTCGCTGTAATCGACATGATAGTACTCCGCCGGTATGGAATAACCTTGCAACGTCGTCTTGCGATAACCTTTCGGCGTCCTTCTCAGTTCTTCATACGGTTTCAAAAAAAGCAACACAAATACCGGTGGTACGGCACTGTTATAAACAAAGTCCTCGCTTCTAAAACCGCACTCCTCGACATAGTATTTTATATCGTCTACGGTTATGCGTTCTACGATTACGATACGGTCTATTTCATCTGTCTCTCCGAAATATAATCCATTCGCGGCAATTTGAGTACCGCGTCTTTTATACTTTCCATCAAAATCGGGATTGGTATATTCAAGTAACTCCCATATCGAACCCGTAAAATGCCGAAAATCGCCCGCATCGAACATTTGATCTTCTGTTTCGCCCGCATCATATTCTATCCGGAGAGAAGGGCCTAATTTTCTCCGGCTTTTGACAGCTACTTCCGGTAGGTTATATACTTTCATCGTATCTATATTTATTTCTGTATCATAACTTACCGAATCTGTTTTTTCCGCCTCCGGTTTTTCCGTATCTTCCTCTTCCGACGTTATGTTCCTTGATACCTCGTATCGGATGTAAGGGCGTACCGGCGGTGAAAATACCCGATCCAATTCAATCAAGTAATACCTGTTTTTCTTTTTCCCGCGACGATCCTCTTTCTGCGTTTGCAAGACCAATTCGTTCTTCCCCCAGATATCTTCTTGCGACAAGAATGAAAAACATCCCAATGAGTCGCTTCGAGCCTCCCCTCGACAATTGGTACGCTCGGAATAGACCCATACCGATAGCTCCACATTTTCTACCGGTTCGTTTCGTCGGACCGTATTGCTCAATACCCGACCCTGCACAAGAATGCCTTCTTCGACTTTGTGTTTCGCTTCGAACGGTTCGATTCCCGTCTGTTCCTTCCATGCGTAACGGCGCCAGCCTTGAACCAACATCAACAAGTCTGCTGCCAACCGGTGGTCTGCGTCGGTCGACTCGAAGTAGTAATCCACGTCTTCTATATA
>ERZ779885.4827-NODE-4827-length-10235-cov-2.819745_pt1 | contig 10235 bp, 9 predicted proteins | sample MGYA00511554_ERZ779885 | MGnify/ENA primary metagenome ERZ779885 (study PRJEB29588, sample SAMEA2160998) | human gut metagenome | biome: human gut; feature: human-associated habitat; material: faeces | place: Denmark | collected 2008/2010 ... | reverse complement strand
TAAATTCTGAGCAAGACTGCTTTCTTTATTTTGGCAGCTTGAATGAACTCTTCAGTGACACAATGCGGTTGAACACCAGCTGCTCCGGCGTCGAATCCTTTGCATCCACACAGAAGAATCCCTGGCGTACAAACTGGAAACTGTCGTAAGCCTTTGCCCCAGCAAGATTCTCCTCCACCATACAGTTCTTTAACACAGTCAGTGAATTCGGATTGAGGTTCAGACTTCCATCCTCATTGTATACCCCTTTTTCCTCGTCCACGATATTCTCATACAGTCTGACCGTTGCAGGAACCGCATGTGCTGCGGATACCCAGTGAATCGTACCTTTTACCTTTCTGCCATCCGGGCTGTTGCCGCCGCGGGACGCCGGATCGTAAGTACAATGGATCACCGTCACGTTGCCGTCTGCATCCTTCTCAAAGCTGTTGCAGGTTACAAAATATGCATTCATCAGGCGCACTTCATTGCCCGGGAACATACGGAAATACTTTTTCGGTGGCTCCTCCATGAAGTCTTCACGCTCGATATAGAGTTCTCTTGAGAACGGAATCTTACGTGAACCGAGCGCCTCATTCTCCAGATTATTCACAACGTCCAGATACTCAGTCTGTCCTTCCGGATAGTTGTCAATCACAACCTTCACCGGATCAAGGACTGCCATCATACGGGACTTCTTCATCTTGAGATCCTCGCGGATGCAGTACTCTAACATTGCATAGTCAACGGAACTGTTTGCCTTTGAAATACCGCACAGTTCCACGAACATCTTTAACGATTCCGGTGTAAATCCTCTTCTGCGCAGCGCTGCGATGGATACCAGACGCGGATCATCCCATCCGTCCACAATACCTTCCTCAACCAGGCGCTTGATGTAACGCTTGCCGGTTACCACGTTGGTCAGATACAGCTTTGCAAACTCAATCTGTCTCGGCGGCATCTCATCCTTATCCGGAATAATCTGTGCGCCCACCTCGTTGATGACCCACTCATAAAGTGGCCTGTGATCCTCAAACTCCAGCGTACAGATGGAATGCGTGATTCCCTCGATCGCATCCTCAAGCGGATGTGCAAAATCATACATCGGATAGATGCACCATTTATCGCCGGTTCTGTGGTGTGTCATATGCGCCACACGGTAAATGACCGGATCTCTCATATTGATGTTGGAAGAACTCATATCGATGCGTGCGCGGAGCACTTTCTCACCATCCGCGTACTTTCCTTCCCGCATCTCCTCAAACAGCTTTAAGTTCTCCTTGACACTTCTGCCGCTGTACGGATCTTCCTTGCCCGGCTCCGTCAGAGTTCCTCGGTACTCACGGATCTGCTCCGCAGACAGATCGGAGACATAAGCTTTTCCTTTTTTAATCAGCTCTACGGCACACTCATACATCTGATCGAAATAATCGGATGCGAAGAAAAGTCTGCCTTCCCAGTCCGCGCCAAGCCACTTGATGTCCTCCGTGATCGCCTCCACGAACTCGGTCTTCTCCTTGGTAGGATTTGTATCATCAAATCTCAGATTAAACTTTCCGCCATACTTCTGTGCCAGACCATAATTCAAAAGAATGGACTTCGCATGGCCGATATGCAGATAGCCATTCGGTTCCGGTGGAAATCTGGTATGAACAACCTTGCAGTGCCCTTCCTCGATGTCCTTATCAATCATCTGCTCAATAAAATTCTTTGAGACATTTTCGTTTTCCATAATGTCGCATCCTCCTCAATTACAATCCGGACAGCCTGCCGTCCGATCTGCTTTCCCTGTCAAAAAAAGAGAAAGCAACTCATGAAATATCATACATGATACACCGTCAAGGTGCAAGTATAATATAACATGAATTGCCTTTATTTGCTAATACTATTTTATTTCTATGTTTTTACTGATCTTCCACCAGTCTATCCCACACTGTATAAGCAGCATTTCCACGATGATCTGTCAAACCATACCTTTCCTTCAGAAAAGTCCCCAGATATTTTGATACCTTCGTGGCGCCGGCTTCATTCAGGTGATCTCCCCCATCAAGTGTGTCAGACTTCCAGTCGATCCCGAGTTCTTCTGCATACAAATTCAGATCCAGATATAGCACATCATGCTCCTGTGCATATTCTGTTACCGCATCATGGCGTGATCCGTTCCAGCTCTGTGGAGACGGAATACTTACCAGCATCATCTGAATGTTATTTTTTTCACAAAGTCTGTGCACTGCGTCAAGATAGCTTTCCGGTACAAAAGCCAGAGGCTCCTTTGCCGATTCCGTCTGCATATAGTCACCACCTGTGTAAGGCACTATCGCTGTCTTTTTCTCATATCCCATCGTAAAATCGGGCTTCGGTTCCTCCGGCTGCCTGCTCCAGTCTGACTCATCCATATTCTTCCAGCGGTTGTGATATTTATAAAACGGAAGATCACTTGCAAGCTGCAGCTCGAGCGCATGATTAAGCTGATCTGCCATACTGCCATCCATATAGATCAGATTCGTCTCTAATACAACAATATCCGGAGACTGCTTCTCCAGAATCTGTTTCAGCCAGTTATACGCTTCCGGTATAATCTGACCGGACTGCCCGCACACATACGACGCAATCCCCTGCTCTTCCCATATCTGCACCGGTTTTATCGATGTAAACGTGATACTGTCTCCAAAGAAAATAACGTCCAGCGAATTGTTCTCTGCCCCAAAGATTCCGTTGACCTTTACATCACGCGGCGGCATTCCCGCCTCTACTGAATTATCCTTTGGATAGAAGACCCGTGACAATCCCAGAAAAATCACTGCAAGTATCCCAAAAAACAAAAGATACCTTACTATTTTCTTCACTCTGTTCATCTGATCCTCCTAAAAATTCGCATAGATCAACTCCACTTCCAGATATCCGTCTCCGAAGGCCCCAAAGATAAGTGGAAGCAGGATCATTACATAATAACAACACCAACGTGCCGGTGTCGGCAGTGTGACAATCTTCCGCCGGATAGAGATCCCCCGCTCATGGAGCAGCCCCACCACAGTTACCAGTATAACACCACACAAAACGATCGCGATATCTGCCCTATCAATCCCGAAAGACGGCAGATCCATCTGTCCCAAAGCCGTCATGTGGGAATGTCCGAATACGGTCTTTAGCATAACAATCGCAGCTTTTGCCCCGTTTGCCCGAAAGATCATCTCACCGATCACCACCAGCACACTGGTACGCACGATCTGAAAAACTGCATACCCCTTACTTTTCACCAGTCTGCCGCATTTTTCATAGAATACCGCAATCAGCGGTTCACAAAGAATTCCTGCCATAATCAGAACGAAGTAATACATACCGAAAAAAATATAATTCCAGTGCTGCCCGTGCCACAGTCCATTGAGCAGCCATACCGGAAAAAGAGCAGCTGCGGATACCGCTACTTTAGCGCCATGCTTTCCAAACCGCGCCTTAGCTCTGGTTCCAAGCTTCTGTACCCATCCGGTAAGGGATACCGGATAAAAAATATAGTCTTTCAGCCACGCGCCAAGTGTGATATGCCATCTGCGCCAGAATTCTGATACATTTTTTGACAGAAATGGCTGCCTGAAATTTTCCGGCAGCACAACACCAAACATCTCTGCCACGCCAATCACAATATCCATACATCCTGAAAATTCATTGTAAAGCTGCACGGTATATGCCACTGCGGCAAGAGCCAGAATTGCACCATCATAGCTCTGGTAATTCAAAAAGGCAACTCCTACTGCCCGATCCAGCCGGTCTGCAATCACAATCTTTTTAAATAATCCCCACAGTACACGCTGCGCACCCATGGTAAGATTTTCGCTGCTAATTGCTGTTCCCTTCCACAGCTGATCCGCCGTCTGATCAAACCGGCTGATCGGTCCCTCCATGATTTGTGGGAAAAATGCCATGTACAACGCAACCTTTCCAAACTGTCGTTCAGCCCTGTTCTTCCCCTCATAGATATCTACCACATAGCTGACCGCCTGCAGTGTGTAAAAGGAAATACCTATCGGCTGTAGAAACCGAATACTCTTCAGGCAGATAGGCAAGGTCAGAAGGCGAAATACTGCTGAAAGATTCTCCGCGAAAAAATTATAATACTTCACGATAAACAGTACCCCGACCAGAAGCACAAGACTGCCGCAAAGTACTGCCCGCTTTTTTCCGGTAAACTTTTTTTTGAGCTGCTTTACCTCACTGCGTGCAAGCCCATTTTTCTTTTCTTTGAACTCCTGTCCGATGTGATCGATCCAGAGTCCTGCCGCATACATGATAACCGTCGCCCCAAACAGATACAGTAGAAGTATCCCACTGAAAGAAGCAAAAAAAATGTATCCTGCCGCCAGCAGCACATACGGACGGTATTTTGTTCCGGCAATCTGGTAACAGATCAGAATGAGTGGCAGAAATACCAGCAGAAACAGCATTGTATGATATGCCATATCAGCCTTCTTCCTCCAGTCTCTGTATCATTGCCCAGATAGCTTCTGCAGAATTAAAGTTCTTTGCAATCATATCTCCTGGTGCGATCTGCACATCAAATGTATCCCCGATCTCTGATACCAGCGAGAGGATTGCAAACGAATCCAGCAAATGATCATCAATCAGTGTTGTACATGTACTATAATCCACATCCGGATTAATCTCCTCTAAAATCTCCAATAATTCTTCCATTCTTCATTTCTCCCTCTTTATAAAATTCTATCTGCCGCTTTATTAAGCGGATAAACCGGCATTCTGCTCCGCAGCACCCGAAAGCCCTCCGTCTTGCAGTAGCTTACCACCGCCGGAAGATCCCGGCTTAAAAAAAGTGACATTCCCTCCGTCATGGAATACGCACCCGTGCGCTCAAATACCAGAAGATCCCCCGGGCGAACACCTTTTAAAGGATACTGGCGGATCAGAATATCATTTGCCGTGCAGAGTGCACCACAGATGCAGTAATTCTGCTCTTCTTCCCCCTCACGTGCAAAAAGCGGCGTGCAGAACGGTGTTTTCATCGCCATAACCTGTCCATCGTAGTTCAGGTGATGCATGCCAGCATCCACCAGACAATACCTCGTCCCCTGATTCTCCTTTACTTCCCGCACTTTTGTGACAAAGCTGCCACACATTGCTGCAAGGAATCTTCCCATCTCAAATGTGACCGTTCCCGGAAAATGAAGTTCTGTGACACAGTCCGCCGCATCAGAAAGCATCGCCAGTGCCTCTTCTCTTCCCCATTTCTTTGTACCTTTAAAGTACTCCACGCCAAATCCAGGTCCATATTCGAGCCGCGGCACTTTAAGACCAAACCGTTCCCAGATCCTGTCACATACCTCCGCGAGCTGTCCCAGTTCCTTGCGGATCTGTTCACTTTTTCTCTTCTGCGTTCCCGAGAAAAAATGGATCCCTGCGAACTGCACATACTTCTGCTGTAGAATCTTATCGACCGACTCAAGCAAAACGTCCTCATCCATTCCAAACTGATTTCCACTCGTAAGACGCAGCAACAGCTCCACATTTCGTCCATATTCTCTGGCTAGACACAAAAAAAGATCTACCTGATCCATTGATTCTGCCGTAAAATGCGGCAACTTCTCCTTTTCCAGAAGTTCCCTGATATCCTGTTCTTCTTTTAATACGCCGGAAAGAATCATCTTCTCTGCCGGAATTTTCTGCTCGATACAGATCCGCAGTTCCCCCGGAGAACAGACTTCAATATAGTCCGTCATTTCTGCCATATCCTCTGTCAGAAATGGATTTGCCTTCATCGCAAAACAAAGTCCCACACGGTCTGCAAGTAATGTCTTCATTTCCGCGACATCCTCTCTCAGACGATCGAGGTCAAACACGTAGCAGGGAGTCTGAAATTCTCCGGCAGCTTCTGCCAGCACTTCCTGTCTCATCTTCTCTTCTCCTCCCTGTAATGATTCCAGAGAGCCGCGCGGTCAATTTTTCCATTCTTTGTCATCGGCATCTCATCCATATGTAAAAACTTATCCGGCAGCATAAACGCCGGCATCTGTTCCTTTACTTTTCGACGCAACTCTTTTTTATCGATCTCTCCAACGTAAAATGCCACCAGTTTCTGCTCCTGCTCCCCGTAGATACAGCAACTGCGTGTCACACCTTCCGTCTGATCCAATGTCAACTGAATCTCCTCCAGCTCAATGCGGTGTCCCATACGCTTAACCTGAAAATCCCTGCGTCCTGCAAAACACAGCAGCCCCTCATCATTATAAGTACCGATATCTCCTGTGCGGTAGATTACCTGCGGATAACTCTGATTCTCTGGATTCTGTACAAAGCTCTTCTCCGTCGCCTGTGGATTATTGTAATACCCACTTGCCAGGGAAGTGCCCGCCACGCAGATCTCGCCCTGTATCCCGGCATCTCTGATCACACAGTTCTGATCATCCAACAGAAATACCAGACGATTGCCAAACGCACTTCCGATCGGAAGTGCCGCATCCTCCGGTTCATCGCCTCTTACCCGGTAATAGGTACAGTTACACACAATCTCCGTAGGTCCATACAGATTGACAAACTCTGCCGCCGGCAGTGCCTCCCGCCAGGCTTTCAGATGCTTATATGGCATCACTTCCCCGCTGAAAAGCACCCGGCGTACCTCCGACGGCACACGGTACTCAAATCCGCGCAGTGTCGTCACCATGCAAAGTGCGGAAACCGCCCAGGTCAGAGATGTCACATGCTTCTCACACAGGAAATCCAGAAGCGATGGCGGCATGGAAAACATCTGCTTTGGGATCAGAACAAGCTTTGCTCCCGTAAAAATGGATGTATATATATCCTTCACCGACACATCAAAATCAAACGGAGCCTGATTGCCGATCACATCACACTCCGAGAAATCAAACGTTTTCGCAAACTGCTCGATAAAATCAACCACCGCACGCTGATTTACAATCACTCCTTTTGGCATCCCTGTGGATCCCGATGTAAAAATCCCATATAAGAGATCCTGATCCAAACTCTGTGCTCTCACCCGGTCCAACGACACAGAATCAATGTCAGTCTGCTTTGCCGCTTCGATTGGAACCATATTTCCCTGATAGCCACATGCACGCATCTTCTCCTCATACTGCACATCCAGAATCATCTGATCCGTCTGTAGTGTGGCGAGAATTTTTTCAATCCGCACATTAGGATATTCCGGATTAATCAGCACATAAAATGCCCCTGCATATACAACTCCCAGAAATGCAGCCAGGGTATCTGCTGATTTATCCATCACGACAGCGACAGGCTTTCGTATGACGTGTTTCCTGCATAAAGCTGACCCGATGCGTTGCGCAAGCTCCAGCAGTTCTCCCCACGTGTAAGAAACGCTCCCGTCATCGACCGCCGCCCGCTCTTTATACCTGCTTACCGTCGCTTCCAAACGATCCAACACACAATTCAATTTTCTGTCCTCTACTTTCCCTGTTCCTGCCGCTTCTTATCTGTCAAGATACTTCTTCACCTGTTCCTCCAGGAACTCCGGTGTATCAAAATAATCAATCTTCATGGCATGCTTTACTTCAGAAAGTGTCTTTGCAGCCGCTTCCTTTGCCACTTCGCTTCCCGCCTTTAAAATATCATACACATCGCCGATGCGCTGCTCGTATTCCTTTCTGCGCGCACGGATCGGAGACAACTCCTCCTGCATGACGTTATTCAGGAACTTCTTCACCTTGACATCGCCTAGGCCACCGCGTTTGTAATGTGCCTTGAGCTCATCCAGGTTCGCATACTCTGGCAGATACTCCACGAAGTGCTCGTCCGTACAGAATGCATCCAGATAGGTAAATACGGTATTGCCCTCGAGCTTTCCCGGATCTTCGATCCGGATGTGATCCGGGTCCGTGAACATGGACATAATCTTCTTCTTCACATCTGCCTCGCTCTCCGAGAGATAGATGCAGTTGCCGAGCGACTTGCTCATTTTGGCCTTTCCGTCGGTACCTGGAAGTCTTAAGCAGGCCTTGTTATCCGGGAGTAAAATCTGCGGGTCTGTGAGCGTCTCGCCATACACCGCATTAAACTTATGTACAATCTCCTTGGTCTGCTCAAGCATCGGCATCTGATCCTCGCCGACCGGAACCGTCGTCGCATGGAATGCCGTAATGTCCGCCGCCTGGCTGATCGGATAATTGAAAAATCCGACCGGAATGCTCGCCTCGAAGTTGCGCATCTGAATCTCCGCCTTAACCGTCGGGTTGCGCTGTAATCTGGAGACCGTAACCAGATTCTGGTAATAGAAGGTCAGCTCCGTCAGCTCCGTCACGTAGGACTGGATAAAAATATGAGACTTCGCCGGATCGATTCCGACCGAAAGGTAGTCGAGCGCCACCTCCATAATATTGTCGCGCACCTTTGCGGGATTGTCGGCGTTGTCCGTCAATGCCTGTGCGTCCGCAATCATAATAAAAATCTTATCAAACGTTCCCGAATTCTGAAGTTCCACTCTCCGCTTCAGAGAACCCACATAATGTCCCACATGCAGCTTGCCGGTAGGACGGTCGCCTGTCAAAATAATCTTTTCTGCCATTGTCATTTCCCCTGTCAAACATATTCTTGCTCTATTATACATGTTTTGCGGGACAAGTTCAATTTTTCTTTTGACAATCCCCGGAAAGTTTTTCAGAAAAATAGCCGTCGCTGTAAAGTTTTTTCAAAAACGATGCCAGAAGCGGCACTCCGAACAGTCCAAGGATTCCGAAAAAGTGAAGCCCTAGAATCATGCACGGCAGCATCACAACCGGCGAGAGCCCCATCTGTTTTCCCACCAGCTTCGGTTCCACAATGTTGCGCACCACCGTGATGATCAGATACAGCCCCATGACCCCGATTCCCATTCTGGCATTGCCGCCGGCAAACGCAATCACCGCCCACGGAAGCAGCACGGTTCCCGTGCCGAGCACCGGCAGAATATCTAACACCGCGATCAGAAACGCAATCGCGAAAGCACCCTCGATCTGCAGAAGAAGCAGACCTGCCGCAAGTTCCGCAAACGTCATCAAAAAGATGAAAACGTACGCCGCCACACATTTTCCCATCGTTCCGAAGGTTCCCTTTTTGACGGCAGACACCGTCTCCTTCCATTTTTCCGGTATGATCTTTTCGTCCGTTCTCGGTATCGTGCTTTGCATGATCTGTCTTGCAGGACTGACATGGGCATGGTTTTCCGACTCTGCCTCCAGCAGTGTCAACACCTTGTCCGCGGCAAGATTTGATGTCAGTGTGGCAGTCACAAACACGACAACCCAAGTGGAAGAACAACCGCAGTCAGAGAAGCAATTTGCTTTGTCAAATGGCACGTATGCTGTTACGTTGACCGGCACCGGCAATGCACAGACATACGGCGGTTATTGCACACTTACCCTGGGTAGTGATACGTATCACACCGTGCAGCTGCGGTCCGGAGAACAGTTTGCCTTTACGCTCACCGTTACCTCTGCACAAACGGTATCCTTTACGGTTTTGCCTCAATGGGGTACTTATGCGGGCAGTGCCGAAGAGACGTTGATCGGTACAGACAGTGCCATTTCATATACGGATCCAACCGGAATAAATGAAACCACGGATGTTTCTCAGACACAAGAACCTTTGGAACCACAGCAGAGCACACAACCGGTACAAAATACCCAATCGGTTCAGAACACGGAAGATAGTACGATTGACAATACGACAGATGGAACGGAAGAAACGGTACAAACCTCACCGGCAGAAACAGAACAAACATTGCCGGAAAGCGGAACCGAAAGTGTTTCTGACAATGATACACCAACCGACACGACTCCCGTTGAAACAACGGCACCTGCTGCTACTGTCGCCGATCCAAACCCTGTCGTGGCAACCGATATCGTATCTTGATCCTTTTATAGAATAATCATAAGGATTTCGCATCACTTTAGTATCATCATCGTTACCTTGCATCACATTGTATTTTCAAGTAATATATGTACCCAAAAAAACAACACGTATTATCAGGCGTACTTGTAAGGACAGAAATTTTAAAAGGCTGAACGAAATAAAATCGTTCAGCCTTTTGTTGTAGGGGCGATTCACGAATCACCCGTTTTTGTAAGGTCTTATGATTATCCTAAAATATTGGAAGATGGCATACATCTTCCCCGCTTGTTACAGTGCCAGACAATCCCGAAGTCAACTATTTCACAATTACTGGTTAACTTTTAAGCTAAACGACAAGAATAAATTTATAAAAATATACTTATATAGTAAAAAAGGCTGCTCCTCAT
>ERZ779885.4823-NODE-4823-length-10239-cov-3.877946_pt1 | contig 10239 bp, 3 predicted proteins | sample MGYA00511554_ERZ779885 | MGnify/ENA primary metagenome ERZ779885 (study PRJEB29588, sample SAMEA2160998) | human gut metagenome | biome: human gut; feature: human-associated habitat; material: faeces | place: Denmark | collected 2008/2010 ... | reverse complement strand
CTGATAGTCTGTAAGAGAAATGAAAACCCGAAAACAGGTGCGTACAGCACCGGGATCTATAAACAAAGAAAGGATGGGGAATGGGAATGAAAGAACACAGACAGCTCAGAAAATTCTGGTCCTTTTTACTGGCGTTTGCCATGGTGTTTACCACAGCAGTCGGAAACATCGGACCAGTCGTTATGGCAGCAGATGATGATACGTTTGTAGAAGTCACTGTTCCAAACGGAGATTTTGAGTCTCAGACCACAGGCTGGACGTTTAACGGAACCGAAGGCACAAACGGAGACACGAAGTACTGGCGTGTTTTCAAAAATGAATGGGCACAGAATAATAAGACAAACTGGTATGAGGCATACAGCCATACCGGAGATGAAGACAGTTTTTCTTTTACACAGACAATCGAAGGACTGGTTCCTGGTACTTACAAAGCTTCAGTTGAGGCTGCAGGTGGAAATGACAAAGGAAGTCTGACTGCTTCTCTGATGGCAGGAAATAAAAGCGTATCGGTTCGTCCGACCGCATGGGACAAATGGACAACTTACACAACCGATACTTTTGAAGTCGGCGAAGACGGAAAATGTACGGTCAGCTTTTCCGTAGCTCTGACCAACGAGTACATCAATCTGGACAACGTAAAACTTTACCGCAAATCCGAAGCAGGACCAAAGACGGTAGATAAAGTTGCAGATATCACAAAGAAAGTGACCGTTGGAAGTACCTTTACCGCACCGACACAGGCAACCGTTCTGTATACAGACGGAACAAATGCACTGTTTGATGTGACATGGAACAGCGATGAGCTTGCAAAGGTAGATACCAAAACAGCAGGCAAGACATTCACGGTAAATGGAAAAGTTACCGTAGAAGGAACCACATACGATGCAGTGATGAACGTAGAGGTTCTGGATGCATCTGGTCTGGTTCAGGAGGTTCCGGAAGGTTCTCTTGGATCCGTTGATTTCGATGCAAACTGGCAGTTCTATCTGGCAACGAGAACACCAAAAGTCGCTGATGGCGGTTTCGCAGCAGCAGGTGTCAAAGATGCCGGAGATTACACAACAGACGAGATTGTTGATCCGAGTTTCAATGACCTCGAATGGAGAACGGTAGATGTTCCGCATGATTTCAGTATTGAAGGTGAAAAAGTAAAGAGTTCTTCCGATGCACAGGCTTATCTGGAAGGCGGACTTGGCTATTACCGTAAGAGATTTACCGTGCCGGCATCCATGTCCGGAAACAAGACAATTTCTCTTGACTTTGAAGGCGTATATCAGAACAGCGTTGTTTACTTAAACGGTGAGAAGATCGGCAGCTATCCAAGCGGTTATACCGGATTTGCACTGGATATCACGAAAAAAGTAAAATACGGCGAAGAGAACGTACTGGTTGTGAAAGTACAGAACATGTCACCGTCCGGCCGCTGGTACACAGGCAGTGGTATCATCCGCCCGGTACATCTGCTGATCGACAATCAGGCACATTTCAACCGCAACGGCATCACACTGACAACTCCGACTCTGGAGGACGATTATACAGCATCCAAGACAGGTGCACTGAATATAGAAGCAACCGGTTATTCTGATTCTACAAACTCCAACGTTTATATGGAAGTAACCGTGCTGGATGCAGACGGCAAAGAAGTAGCAAAGAAGAGTACAGAGAAAACAGCGATCAACCCAAGTACTGCATTTACCCTGTCTTTGAAAGACAGAGATGCTGTTGAGGTTTCCAATGTAAATCTCTGGTATCCGTGGAACCTGGGTACACCGTATCTGTATAAGGTAAAAGTAGATCTTTATCAGGAGATCAACGGTTCTTCTGATGGATATCAGCTGATCGATACGGAAGAAACCGAATACGGATTCCGTTGGGTAAAAGTCAAAGAGACGACCAGTGATCCGACAAGCGGTGGTTTATATGTAAACGGACAGTATACAAAAGTTCAGGGTGTTGACCTGCATCACGATTCCGGTGCATTGGGAGCAGCAAGCTACAGCGATGCCTATGACCGTGAATTTGACAAACTGATGGCAATGGGTGTCAATGCATACCGTACTTCCCACTGCCCGCCATCCAAACAGGCAATCGAAGTCTGCAGAAGAAAAGGTATCCTTGTGGTAGAGGAAGCTTTTGACGGATGGGGAAAAGCAAAAGCAACGTATGATTTTGGTAATTTCTTCTTCCAGGAAGTACCGTCTGACTGGGCAGGACTGAAACCGAACGGTTATACACAGCTTCCGACACCGGGCGTAAACTACGATGGTGCAAAACTGACCTGGAGTGACTGGGTTGTACAGGAAATGGTAAACCGCGATAAGAATGAACCTTCTGTGATCGCATGGTCGATCGGTAATGAAGTCCGCGGCGTGGGCAGCAAACCATCCTGGTATGATGTTTCCAAATACGATCTGCTTGACGTAAATCCAAGTGCCATGAATGAATATACTGAGGCAGTTCGTCTGATGGGCAATGTCAATGCAGCAGACGGCACACGTTACGTGCTGATGGGTGGTGACCAGGAGCGTAGTGTTCCGGCAGCAACCAACGTATGGGGTTATGTAAATCAGGTGCTGGACGGATACGGACTGAACTACAATACAGCAAAATCCGTAGACGGACTGATCAGCAGATACGCTATCGGTGATGGCACACTGCTTGAAAAAGCAACAAAGACCTTCTTCTTCGAGTCCGAGTCTTCTTCTCAGACTTCATCAAGAGGTGTTTACCTGGATCCGCAGTTTACGAACACCGGTATCAACCAGACTCCGGGCAAACGAGGCGGTTCCAACTATGACAACGACTTTGCATCCTGGACGATGTCCAATGAATATGGTCTGAAAAAAGACCGTGACCGCAAGAGCTTTATCGGACAGTTTATCTGGACCGGATTTGATTACCTCGGCGAGCCGACACCGTACAGTGTTTACCCGGTAGGTGTATCTTCCTTCGGTACGATCGACACCGCAGGTTTTGCAAAAGATTCCTTCTATTTATATCAGAGCCAGTGGACAAGCACTCCGATGGTACATCTGCTTCCGACCAACTGGGATCAGTGGCATGACGGCGAAGAAGTAGAAGTCTGGGTAAATACCAACCAGCCAAGTGCAGAGCTGTTCTTAAACGGCGAGTCTCTCGGCAAGAAGAGTTTCGATGAAAAAGAAACGGCTTATGGCAAGAAATATTATGAAACATCAGAAAAAACACAGGACGATAAGACCTGGGGTGACAGCACCAACCCTGGCGGTTACACCAGCAACGGAGCAGTTCTTGATGACGGCGAGTTAAATTCCGGAAAACTGCACCTGACCTGGAAAGTTCCGTATCAGGCAGGTACACTGGAAGTAAAAGCCTATGACAAAAACGGAAAAGTAGTGGCAACAGACAGTGTAAGCACATCTTCCACACCGTATACCATTTCGGCAGTGGCAGATAAGACCCTTCTCAAAGCAGACGGAACCAGCCTTTCTTATGTAGAATGTACCGTAGTCGATGAAAATGGAAATATGGTACCGGATGCAGATAATCTGGTGAAATTTGCAGTCAGCGGAAAAGCTTCCATCGTCGGCGTGGACAACGGAAAACAGGAAAGTGCAGAACTCTATAAATACGATAACGTAGATAAGAGCAGCTATTCTGAAAGAATGGCTTACAACGGAAAAGTACTGGTGATTCTGAAATCAGAAAAAGAAGCAGGCGATGCTCTGCTGACCATTTCTTCTGACAATCTCAAGCCGGTACAGGTCGCACTGAAAGTAACAGAGAACGGAACCGGAGATGCACCGAAGGCAGCAGAAGTGACCGGAACCGAAAAATCGGTTGATGCAGTGAATGTAACGGTACCGACCGGTATGAGTGTGACACTTCCATCTGTAGTAAAAGTAAACTATACAGGCAGTGCAGGAGATTACAGCCTGCTCAAAAAAGTAACCTGGTCTGAAGTAAAAGACGGAAAAGCAGAAGGAACGATCGAGGGCAGCAAGCTTACCGCACAGGCAGCGATCACCGAAAGTGATGATGCGGCAACCGATGTGGAACTGGCAGCGGGCAAAGCAAGTGCAACGGCATCCTTCACAGGATCTGATAAGAATTATCCGCAGAATATGCTGGATGGAAATGACAGCACAAGCTGGACCAATGCTTACAACAGAGGTGCATCGGTACTGCTTCCGGCAAACAGTGCATCCAGAAAGAATGAATATGTAGAATTTGACTGGGAAGAAGCCCAGGTTCTCAACCAGATCACCCTGAACTTCAAAGAGAGCCGCTACTGTGCAATCCCGAAAGTGCTGGAAGCACAGTACTGGGACGGTGCAGACTGGGCACCGGTATCCGCACAGAGTACCGTGAAAGAATCCGGAGCACCGGCAGTGATGCAGTTCAAACCGGTTTACACAACAAAAGTCCGTGTGTACATGGAAAATGCAACACCTTATACAACATCCGGCAACATGGAGATCACAGAAGCATCTGTGAAATTAAGTACCGAAAAGCTTGGTGCACGCTTGGTACTCGAAGGCGAAGATGCTGTGGTACAGGGCAAGAACCTGACAATGAACGCAAAACTTGCAAACCTTTCCTCAGACAACCTGTTAGGTGAAGTAAGCTTCCGCATTTCCTATGATGCAGATGTCTTTGAAGCACCGACGGTTGCATTGAAAGATGGCATCGAAGGTACGCTGACAAGCACAGAAGCAGACGGAAAGATTCTTTACACACTGAAAAATGAAGCTGGAATCCTGGCATCTACAAGTGATTTTGCAACGATCACCATGAAAGCAAAAGCAGATGCACAGCCTGGCAGCTACAGCGTAGGACTGGAAAATGTGACAGCAAAAGATACCACAGGAGCATCCGCAGATCTGACAAGCACAGCGATCACCGTTAAAGTAAATGAGCGTCCAATCACCGGAGAAGTAACCTACCTTTCTGACATTGACTGGAAATATGCACAGTCCGGATGGGAAAGTGTCATGAAAGATAAGTACTGCAACGGAGCATCTTCTGGAGCGATCTCTTTGAGTGTCGATGGCGAACAGACCTACTTTAGTAAAGGTCTTGGTGCAAACGCAGATGCAACAGCTGAGTATGATGTATCTTCTTACAAAGCACAGTTAGAAGAAAACGAAAAACTTTATTTCCAGGCATATGTCGGCATTGACTATTTCAAGACAGCAAAGAAACAGAACGGTGATGGTGTTTATTTCGTGATCTATGATGGTGAAGTAGATGCGGATGGAAATATCCAGGGAACAGAGATTTATCGCTCTGCGAAATTAGACAGCTATAGCGATGCAGAACATATCAGCATTGATATTTCCGGCATCCAGAAAAATCTGGTTCTGTTCATGGATAAAGTTGAAAATAATGCACACGATAATGGCGACTGGGCAGATGCAAAACTAATTCATGTACCAGATCCGAATGCGGCAGACAAGAGTGAACTGAAACAGACACTTGACATTGCAAAAGCATTAAAAGAGGCAGATTACACCGTAGAATCCTACAAAGCACTGCAGAAAGCACTTACGGATGCACAGGCTGTATATGCAGACAAAAAGGCAACGCAGGAAGCGGTCAATGCACAGGCAGCTGCACTGCAGGCAGCCGTACAGGGACTGAAAGTTCCGGATGCAGCCGATTATCAGGAAGTTTTAAAGAAACTTCAGAATAAAGAAAACGAGCTGACACAGAAGGATGAAGAGCTGAAGACAGCAAATGCAAAAGTGACAGAACTGCAGAGCGAATTGAAAACGGCACAGGATGATCTGAAAAAACTTCAGGACAGCGTGGATGCCAAAGAATCTGAAATCGCAGCCAAAGAAGCTGAGATCACAAAACTGAACGGTGAACTGGCTTCCGCAAAAGAAGAAGTAAGCACGCTGAAGAAGGAAAAAGCAGATCTTGAGAAAACTGTAAATGATTACAGAGCACGTATCCTGGAGCTGGAAGCTGCTGCCAAGAAGCAGAAAGAAGAAAGCGATGCAGCTTACAAGAAACTGCAGGAAGAAAAAGAAGCAGCAGAAGCAGCACTGAAACAGGCTCAGGCTGAGATCGAGAGACTCAAAGCACAGCAGAATCAGGAACAGCCAAAACCGGAAGAAACACTGAAAGTCGGAGATACCGTTACATCCGGAAATGTGAAATACCGTGTGATCGATGCACAGAAGAAACTGGCAGAGGCATACGGCGTAGATTCCAGAAGAGCACGTACCCTGAAAGTAGCAGCAGCCGTGACAATAAGCGGTGAAAAAGTGAGCGTAACATCAATCGCAGCAAATGCATTCAAGGGTATGAAGAAACTGGAAAAAGTGACGATTGGAACAAACGTTTCCAAGATTGGCAAGAATGCATTCTCAGGCGACAGCAAACTGAAGAGCATCCAGATCAAGAGCAAGAAACTGACTTACGTAGGCAAGGGAGCACTGAAGAACATCTCTGCAAAAGCAGTCATTAAAGTGCCGAAAAGCAAAAAGAAAGCCTACACATCCCTGCTGAAGGGCAAAGGCCAGAAAAAGAGCGTAAAGATCAAATAGTGTGACAATAAAAACTTCATCTTAGCTGGAGTTCAACAGCAAAAAGAAATACACCGCATGGAAACGTGCGGTGTATTTCTTTGGCATTTTAATTTACTCTGTGATAATGGTTCCGGTCTTGCCTTTCAGGGCATCGATGGCATTTTCCAGATTTGTGATGATTGCAGAGCGTCCTCTTCCGGCTGTGATAAAATCAACGGAAGCACAGATCTTTGGAAGCATGGAATTTACACCGAACTGATCGGCTGCGATATGTTCTTTTGCTTCTTCTACCGTAATATGTTCCAGAAATCTCGGATGCTCGGTGTCACGGTCAATGTCAACCATCTTGTCGTTTGTGAGGATCATCAGGATATCTGCATCCACGCCTTCTGCGAGTTTTCCGCTGGCGTAGTCTTTTTCGATGATGGCACTTGCACCTTTGAGCTCATTGCCCTGCTGCAGAACCGGGATACCGCCGCCTCCGCAGGCAATAACAACCTGGTCGTTCTGAACCAGTGTTTTGATCGCATCGATCTCTACGATGCTTTTTGGCATCGGGGCAGCAACGATACGGCGGTAACCTTTGCCAGGCTCTTCTTTGACATAGTTGCCTTTCTGTTCTTCTGCTTCTGCCTCTTTGGCATCCATGTAACGGCCGATCACTTTGACCGGATGATGGAATGCATCGTCATAAGGATCAACGATCACCTGTGTCAGGATCGTAGATACGGTTTTGAAGATGCCTCGTTTTAAAAGCTCGGCACGGATCGCATTCTGCAGGTCGTAGCCGATGTAGCCCTGGCTCATGGCCACGCACATGGAAAGCGGCATGATGTCGCTCTTGGCCTGCTGCTTGTGGTAGGCCGCGAACGCGTTCTGGATCATGCCGACCTGCGGGCCGTTGCCGTGGGCGATGACGACCTCATGGCCGTCCTCGATCAGGTCTGCGATGGCGCTGGCCGTCGTCTTGACGGCGTGCATCTGCTCTTCGAGATTCTTGCCCAGAGCATTGCCACCCAGGGCGATGACGATTCTTTTTCCCATTTCCAAATTCCTCTTTGAACTGCATATGGCAGGAGCCGTGCTCCTGCCATATGGTGTTTGTGTTTGATTTTTCCGGTTTTTAAGCTTAGAACATCTTGCGCTTGTTGTCAGCGGCGTCGAGCTCCATCAGGGCCTTGACCGGATCCTTGACCTGCGCCAGGAAGATCATAGCGGCAATGATGTACGGCTTGTAGGAAGCCTGCTTGTACAGAGGCACGATATAGCGGTCGAACACGCTGTTGTCGACCTCACCCTCGGGGCAGGAAAGACCGGTGATGTCGGCGGGCAGGCAGTGGAGATAGAGTGCCTTGCCGTCCTTCGTGAGCTTCATCATCTCCTCGGTGCAGGCCCAGTCCTTGTGCTCGGCGTTCTGCGCGAGCAGCTTTTTCTCCAGCTCGTCGATGCCGTCCTTGTCGCCAGCCTGATAGAGCTTCGTGCGCTCCTCCATGGCCTTGAACGGCGCCCAGGACTTGGGATAGACGATGTCGGCGTCCTTGAAGGCTTCCTTCATGTCGTTGCACTTCTTGAAGCTGCCGCCGGTGGCCGCCGCGTTCTTCTTGGCGATCTCCTCGACCTCGGGCATGACCTCGTAGCCTTCGGGGTGAGCGAGGGTGACATCCATGCCGAAGCGGGTGAAGAGGCCGATAACGCCCTGCGGGACGGAGAGGGGCTTACCGTAGCTCGGGGAATAGGCCCATGTCATGGCGACCTTCTTGCCCTTGAGGTTCTCCACGCCGCCGAAGTAGTGGATGATGTGGAGCATATCGGCCATGCACTGCGTCGGGTGGTCGACGTCGCACTGGAGGTTCACAAGCGTCGGGCGCTGTTCGAGAATGCCGTCGCGGTAGCCCTCTTCGAGCGCGTCCATGAAGGTCTTCTGATACTTGTGGCCCTCGCCGATGAACATATCGTCGCGAATGCCGATGACGTCGGCCATGAACGAGACCATGTTCGCCGTCTCGCGCACGGTCTCGCCGTGTGCGATCTGGGACTTCTTTTCATCGAGCACCTGCTCCTCAAGACCCAGCAGGTTGCACGCGGAGGCAAACGAGAAGCGCGTGCGCGTGGAGTTGTCACGGAAGATCGAAATGCCGAGGCCGGAATTGAAGATCTTCGTGTTCTTGTTGCGCTCGCGCAGGTCGCGCAGCGCGTCGGCCACGGTGAAGACCGCGTCGATCTCCTCGTCGCTCTTGTCCCACGTCCAGTAGAAGTCGCTCTTGTACATGTTATTGATGTGCAGAGTCTCAAGGTGGCGTGCCAGTTCAACAGTCTTGCTCATAGATAATTTTCTCCTTTATTTTATAGTATATTAAAAATCGTTTGAAATATTTGCGCCGCGCACGGCGCAAATGATCTTGATCCGTTTTTTGCCGCGACATGCGCGTGGCAAAAAACACTTCTCACGCAGCGCGCGTCGAGCCAAAGGCGAGGCGCGAAGCGGAGTGCAGCCTCTTAATATCAAATGACGGGCGAAGCACGTTATTTGATATTATTGCCCGTTAACTCCTGACGGAAGGAGGTGGCAGAGCCGTCCTTATTCTCCGGCTTGTAGAGACCGGGGACAGCCGCGTACAGCGCCGCGCAGGTGACGAGGTCCTGCTTCCAGGTGATCTCGTTGGGCGCGTGGGCCTGAGATTCAGCGCCGGGGCCGAAGCCGACGCAGGGGATGCCGTAGCGGCCCTGAATAGAAACGCCGTTCGTGGAGAACGTCCACTTGTCAGTTAAGGGACGGCCAGTGCGCGTGGACATGGCTTTTTCGTCCGCGCCGATGCGCTCGGTGCCCCAGAGAGCGTGGTGCGCGTCGACGAGCGCCTGCACGTGGGGCGCGGTCTCCTTGTTGATCCAGGTGGGGAAGAAAGCCTCGGTCTCGTAGACGTGGCCGGTCCAGGACGGACGGTCGTACATGTACATGGAGACCTTGATATCCTTGGCGTACTTCTTGCACGCGGGCAGGTCTTCAATCTCCTTCAGGCAGGACTGATAGGTCTCGCCTGCGGTCATGCGGCGGTCGATGGAGATCGAGCAGCTGTCGGCGACGGCGCAGCGGGAGGGAGAGGTGAAGAAGATCTGGCTCGTGGTGCAGGTGCCGCGGCCAAGGAAGCGCGCATCCTCCCAATGCTCAGGATTATACTTCGGATCGAGCATCTTGACAAGGCCTTTGATCTCCTTGTCGTCAGCGGCGTCGTTCTCGTTCAGGTCGCGCACGTTGAGCAGAACCTCGGCCATCTTGTGGATGGCGTTGTCGCCGCGCTCGGGGGCGGATCCGTGGCAGGAGATGCCGTGCATGTCGACGCGGATCTCCATGCGGCCGCGGTGACCGCGGTAGATGCCGCCGTCGGTCGGCTCGGTGGAGATGACGAATTCGATCTGGTTTCTCGCGTCCTCGGGGCCCTTGAAGTATTCGTTGACGATGGACTGCCAGCACATGCCGTCGCAGTCCTCCTCCTGCACGGAGCCGACGACCATGATCTTGTAGCCCTCGGGAATGAGGCCGAGGTCCTTCATGATCTTCGTGCCATAGGCCGCCGCAGCCATGCCGCCCTCCTGGTCGCTGCCGCCGCGGCCGTAGATGACCTTGTCATCCTCGTAGCCCTCGTACGGGTCGTGCGTCCAGTTTTCGCGGTTGCCGATGCCGACGGTGTCGATGTGGGAGTCGATGGCGATGATCTTGTCGCCC
>ERZ779885.4818-NODE-4818-length-10248-cov-4.334641_pt1 | contig 10248 bp, 10 predicted proteins | sample MGYA00511554_ERZ779885 | MGnify/ENA primary metagenome ERZ779885 (study PRJEB29588, sample SAMEA2160998) | human gut metagenome | biome: human gut; feature: human-associated habitat; material: faeces | place: Denmark | collected 2008/2010 ... | reverse complement strand
GCCCCGGCTGCAAGATCGCCGTCGTGGACGAGACGGGCAAGGTGCTGGAAACCGGCGTTGTGTACCCCACGCCGCCGCACAACCGGAAGGACGAGGCGCGCAAAACTCTCACCGCCATGATCCGCCGCCACGGCGTTACCGCCATCGCCATCGGCAACGGAACGGCGTCCAAGGAGTCGGAGATATTTATCGCCGATATGATCCGCGACCTTCCCGGCGTGGCCTACATGGTCGTAAACGAGGCGGGGGCGAGCGTCTATTCGGCGTCCAAGCTCGGCGCGGAGGAATTTCCGGATTACGATGTTTCGCTCCGCTCCGCGGTATCCATCGCGCGGCGCTTGCAGGATCCGCTTGCCGAGCTCGTGAAGATTGAGCCGAAGAGCATCGGCGTCGGGCAGTACCAGCACGATATGCCCCCCGCGCGGCTGGACGAAACGCTCCGCGGCGTGGTGGAGGACTGCGTAAACTCCGTTGGCGCCGATCTGAACACGGCGTCGGCGCCGCTCCTTTCCTATGTCGCCGGGCTCAACGACACGGCGGCGAAGAATATCGTGGCCTACCGCGAGACAAACGGGGCGTACCCGTCGCGCGCCGCGCTCAAAAAGGTGCCGCGCATCGGGCCGAAGGCGTTTGAGCAGTGCGCGGGCTTCCTGCGCGTGACGCAGGGGAAAAACGTTCTCGACGCGACCGGCGTCCACCCGGAGTCTTACGCCGCGGCGGAAAAGCTGCTCGCCCTGTGCGGCTATACGGAGGCGGATGTGCGCGCCCACCGCGTCGGAGAGCTGCGTGAGCGCGTAAAGGCGCTCGGCGAGGAAAAAGCGGCGGCGCACTGCGGCGTCGGCGTGCCGACGCTCTCGGACATCGTGTCCGATCTGATGAAGCCCGGCCGCGACCCGCGCGACGAGCTGCCCGCGCCGCTGCTGCGCACCGATATTCTGGAGCTCAAGGATCTGAAGCCCGGCATGAAGCTGCGCGGTACGGTGCGCAATGTTGTGGACTTCGGCGCGTTCGTCGATATCGGCGTACATCAGGACGGCCTAGTGCATATTTCGCGCCTTTCGGACAACTTTGTGCGAAAGCCATCGGACGTCGTCCGCGTGGGCGACGTGGTGGATGTTGCCGTCGTCGAGGTGGACGCGGCGAAAAAGCGCATTGCGCTTTCAATGCTCGCTGCCGACGTTGGCAGAAACTGACAGAAAAAAGTCAAAACTGTAACTTGCCCGAGCGCCCCGCGGCCCGTATACTTGATTTACATAAAAAACACTGTTTTCACTTATGTAAATCATGAAGGAGGCGCACCATGCGCATTACATACATCCGGCACAGCGCGTTTCTTGCGGAATGGGAGGATATTGTCTGTCTTTTTGACTATGCCGAGGGCGAGCTGCCGGAGATAGACCGCGATAAGCGCCTGTGCGTTTTCGCGAGCCACCATCATTCCGACCACTTTGATCCGGAGATATTTACCCGCTTTGCCGACCACCCGCGCCACACGTTCGTTCTCTCGGACGATATACGCACCGTTCCTGCCGGGGAAAAGGCCCCGGTTGTCCGTACTGGGCCAGACTGCCGCCGCATCTTTCCGGGCGGAAAGAGGGGGGCAATGAGTGTTTCCACCATAGGCTCGACCGACTGCGGCGTTGCGTTCGTTGTAAACTACGCCGGAAAGACCGTATACCACGCGGGCGATCTCCACTGGTGGGCGTGGCCGGACGATACGCCGGAGGAGGAACGCGATATGAAAAACCGCTACTTTGCCGAGATCGCCAAGCTCAACGGCGTCCGGCTGGATGCGGCGTTTCTTCCGCTCGACCCGCGTCTCGGCGCAAACTACTGGATGGGCTTTGACGCCATGATGCGCTCGGCGGACATCCGCAAGGCGTTCCCGATGCACATGTGGGAAAAGTATGAGTATATCCCCAAGTTCAAGGCGATGAGCGTAACGGAAGCCTACCGCGATAGGATCGCCGATATAACCGCGCCCAACCAGACATTCACGATCTGAAAGGAAGAAAAGCCATGCAGTTCAAAATGATCCATGAAAACTATAACGTCTGCGACCTTGCCGCCTCACTTGCGTTTTACGAGAAAGCGCTCGGCCTGCACGAAAAGCGGCGCAAGGAAGCCGCCGACGGCTCGTATATCATCGTGTATGTCGGCAACGACGCTTCCGACTTTGAACTCGAGCTTACGTGGCTGCGCGACCATCCGCAGGCCTACGATATCGGCGAGGAAGAATTCCATCTCGCGTTCCGTGCGGACGATTTCGCCGCGGCGCACGCGCTCCACAGCGAAATGGGCTGCATCTGCTTTGAAAACGCCGCCATGGGCATCTACTTCATTCAGGACCCGGACGGCTACTGGCTGGAGATCGTCCCGACGAGATAAAATCTCCCGGCGAACACGGAGAAAACTTATGATTTATTTAGAAGGAGAAAACGTACGATTTATTTAGAAACGGAGAGGCTGTCTCTTCGGAATCTGGAGCTATCCGATGCGGAAAGCATCAGCGGATACCGAAACGACGAGGCATGCCGACGGTATCAGCGGTGGGAGGCCTTCACGCTTCCGGATATCGAGGCGTATATTGAGAAGTTTCAAAGCGATGTTTTCCTGTCAGACAAGCAGGAACAGCACTTTGGGATCGCCCAAAGAAACAGCTTGGAGCTTGTAGGCGAACTGGCGTACTTTTATAAGCCGGGGGACTGTATCACGCTGGGTATCACCGTTGCCCCTCGTTTCCAGAGAAATGGATATGCCTGCGAAATGCTGCGGGAAGTGATCCGTTCCGTCCGGGAAAAGTATCCGACACTGGATATTGTGGCGCTGATCGACAAAGACAATCGGAAAAGCCAGTGCCTTTTTGAAAAGCTGGGTTTTCGGCAGGAGTGCTACGCGGATTCGATTGCCTCTTTTGTTTATGTGCTCTCTGCACAGGAAAAGTCCGCGGCGAAAATACCGCGGGCTTTTCCTATTTCGGAAACTGTGCTATACTGAAAAAAACACAGCAGGAGAATATTATGTCAACCAATAAACTGTATCTCGGCTACCATGTATCCTCTGCCGGAGGGTATATGGCGATGGGGAAGCGCGCCGCGGCGCTCGGCGCGAACACGTTCGCCTTCTTTACGCGCAATCCGCGCGGCGGCGCGGCGGCCAAGGTGGAGGAAGCGGACGTCACGGCGTTTCGCGCGTGGGCGGCCGAACAGGGCTTCGGCCCGCTTGTGGCGCACTCGCCCTATACGCTCAACCCGTGCAGCGACAAGCCCTCGGTGCGCGACTTTGCCAAACGCGCCTTTACGGAAGATCTGGAGCGCATGGAGCTCACGCCCGGCTGCTTTTATAATTTCCATCCCGGCAGCCACGTCGGGCAGGGGACGGAGGCCGGGATCGAAATGATCGCGGAGCATTTAAACGCGGTTCTCACGCCGGACATGCACACAACGGTGCTTCTGGAGACGATGGCCGGAAAGGGCAGCGAGATCGGCGGAAAGTTTGAGGAGCTGCGCGAGATCATCGACCGCGTGGAGCTTAAAGACAAGCTCGGCGTCTGTCTCGACACGTGCCACATCTGGGACGGCGGCTACGATATCGTCTCCGACCCGGACGCGGTGTTTGCCGAGTTTGACCGCGTGATCGGTCTTGATCGGCTCAAGGCGGTACATCTTAACAACTCCCTCAACGGTCTCGGCAGCCATAAGGACCGCCATGCCAAAATTCTTGAGGGCGTTCTGCCGCCGGAGGCGCTGGTGCGCATCGTCTGCCACAAAGCCCTTGCCGGACGGCCGTTCATTCTCGAAACGCCGAACGACGACGCCGGGTACGCCGCGGAGATCGCGTGGCTGCGGGAACAGTGGGAGGCGCGCCATGAGTGATATCAAAGCGGTCCTCTGGGACGTGGACGGAACGCTTCTGGACTTTCTCGCCGCCGAGCGCGAGGCAATAAAGACTTGCTTTTCTCTCTTCGGTCTCGGCGAGTGTACCGATGAGATGATCGCGCAGTATTCCGCCATCAACGTCCGCTGGTGGCAGGCGCTCGAGCGCGGCGAGTATACGAAGCCGGAGATCCTGGTCGGGCGCTTTGCGGAGTTTTTCACCGCGCGCGGTATCGACACCGCCGTTGCCCCGGCGTTCAACGCGGAATACCAGCTCCGTCTCGGCGATACGATCAAGTTCTGCCCGCACGCGCTCGAAACCGTGCAGGCCCTCCGCGGCACAGCTGCGCAGTGCGCCGTGACGAACGGCACGAAGATCGCGCAGGACAAAAAGCTCGAGCGCTCGGGGCTTGATAAGCTGCTCGACCCGATCTTCATCTCTGAGGTCGTGGGGGCGGAAAAGCCTTCGCCGGCGTTCTTTGCCCCGGTGTTCGCGGCGTTTCCCGGCATAAAGCCGGAGGAGATGCTGATCGTCGGCGACTCGCTCACGAGTGATATCCGCGGCGGCGTCAACGCCGGAATACAGACTTGCTGGTATAACCCCCGCGGCCACGCCGCGCCGCCGGAGCTCCGCATCGACTACACGGTCTCGGATATCGCCGAGGTGCTGCAAATCGTAGAGAAAAGCGCGCGGTGAATGGTGAACTTTGTCCTATTGACTTTTTCGGGCAAAGTGGATAGAATCATCTGACTTTCAGAAGTCTTATCGGGAGGAAACACAGGTCTATGGAAACCGCAACGCTCGGAAAGGGCAAACTCTTCGGCCCGGCGAGCTTTTATAAAAAGGCGCTGCTCATCGCGCTGCCGGTCATGCTGCAGATGCTCATTCAGAACATGGTGTCGCTCATCGACAACTTCATGGTCTCGGGCCTCGGCGACGTGAAAATGTCCGGCGTCAATATCTCCGGGCAGATACTCTTTGTTTTCATGGTGCTGCTCAATACGATCTGCACCGCGGGCGGCATCTTCATGTCGCAGTATTACGGCGCGGGCGATAAGCGCGGTATGCGTCAGGCGCTGAGCTTCAAAGCGGTGCTTGCGGCGGTGGCCATTGTGCTCTATCTTCTTGTGTGCATGGTGTTCCCGCGGCAGGTACTCTCGCTCATGGTCGTCGGCAACTCCCAGGCGGACGCCATATTGGACGAGGCCGTGAAGTACATGTTCCTCATGGGCTTCAACGGTATTCCCATGGCCATTTCCACGATCTGCTCGTCGTCCCTGCGCGAGATCGGCCGGGTGCGTACGCCGCTTTTCATCTCCGTTATTGCCACGCTCGTCAACACGTTTTTCAACTGGGTGCTGATCTACGGCAATCTCGGCGCGCCGCGGCTCGAGGTACAGGGCGCGGCCATCGCCACGATCATCGCGCGTCTCACGGAAATGACGATGTTTCTCATTTTCATTGCCGTCAAGCGCCCGCCGTTTTCCGCTACGCCGAAAGAGCTTGTGAGCGTAGATTTCCCGCTCTTCTTCCGCATGCTCAAAAAGGGCTCGATGGTGCTTGGCTCGGAAATGCTCTGGGTCATTTCCGAAACGGTCACGACCGCGCTTTACAATGGCCGCGGCGGCGCGGACGTCGTCTCCGGTATGGCGGCGAGCTTCGCCATCGCCAATCTCTTTTTCGTGGCGTTCAGCGGCATCACAACGGCGACCGGCGTTATCCTCGGCTCTACGCTCGGCAGCGGTGAGCTGGACAAAGCCCGGCAGGAAAAGCGCTGGCTTATGACGGCGGGGGTCGTGTTCGGGTTCTTTATGATCTTTGTCGGATTGCTCACCGTTCCTCTCATCCCGGTGGTGTTCGGCCATTTGAGCGCAAGCGCCCAGAGCATCACGCGGCGGATGATCGTGCTCATGTCGCTCTTTATGCCGCCGTGGGTGTATATCAATGTCCAGCTTGCCGTGTCCCGCGCCGGAGGCGATACCGCCATGGGCCTATGGGTGGACGCCACAACGACGCTTCTTATGATCATCCCCGGCATCTTCCTTGTAGCGCGCTATACGACGATCGGCCCGGTGGCCATGTACGGCATGGTCAAGGCCGTAGACTTCGTGAAAATCACCATCGCGCACTTCATGCTCAAGCGCGAGCGCTGGGTGCGCAATCTCACGGACATTGTCCAGCCGGTAAAAACAACGGAATGATCCGAAAATCAATAAAGGCTCCCTTCACGTTTTTTTAAACGCGAAGGGAGCCTTTTTCCGTATTTACAGCGATTCCACGAACGCGGCGATGCGCGTGTCGATCTGTCCGGCGTCGAGCTGGGAGTAATCGGTCTCCAGCGCCATATACGGCACGCCCAAACTGCGGCAGAGCTCGCGGAGAGAACGGCCTTCGATGAGATAGGTGTGGCAGCTCGAAAGGGCGATATCGAGCACGGCATCGGCGTGAAATTCCTCGATGAGCGCGGGGATCATATCGAACCGGCGGCGGTTCGGCGTCATCACGGCGCAGCCGATGGTGAGATAGGCGTCGGCAATGGTGGCGAGAATATCCTCTGCCTCGGCGTCTACGCAGCAGCGCGCCGGTTTGATGCCCGCGCAGTTTTCAAAGCAGACGACCTGCGCGCCCGCGCGCTCCGCCGCGCCGAGCACCTTCTGGTATACGCCGCCGATCGGGCAGCCGGTGACGAGAAGACGCGGCCCCCCTGCCGGGGCGGAGGGCTTTGTTTCCCGCAGACGCGCGGCAAGCTCCTCCACATGCGAAACAGCGTGAGGGAGGTCAAAATCAAACCCCAGCCCGTCGAGAACCTTATAAAGCTCCGTGCCGGAAACGGGCGCGGGGTCGGCGCGCAGCACCTCCATGAGATGGGAACGGGCCTCGCGAAGTGCGTTTCTCTGCCGCGCCGCGGCGCGCAGCGCATCGTCTGTGATCTCCGCGCCGAAGCGCTCTTCAAGATATTCCTTCAGCCGCCGCACCTCGGCGCGCCACATATCGCGCGCATAGGGAAGATCGACGCCCTGCGGCAGATGCAGCAGAAAGAGCTCCTTGCCGCGCGCCATCAGCTCATACATCTTTTTCTTCCCGTCGCACGTCGTCTCGCCGACAATGAGATCGGAAAAGTAGGTATACGGGCACTTGTCGCTCACATAGAAGCCGTAGCTCGATTTGATGAGCGGGCAGAGATTGCGCGGCAGATCGACCTCCGCGGCGGGGATCGTCTCGGCGCTCATGCCGCAGAGACTCACGGCGAGCATCCCGGCGGCGTCGAGAATTTCCAGCGGCGTGAACGTGCAGAACGTACCGGCCACGCGCCGCCCGCCTTCTTTGGCGGTCTTTACCTTGAGAAAGCCCGCTTTGCGCGCGTCGGAATAGGCTTCAAATGTTTCGGGAAGAGAGAGCTCCATGCATATATGACCTCGTTTCTTTGTTATCGGGAAAGTCTGCGCGCGGCGAGCGCCGCGCCGATGGCCCCGGCAAAGCGCCCCTGCGGATGCGTGAGGACCGGCGCGCCGAGCTTTTCGGCAATGGCGTCGGGCAGGTATTCCGTCTGGCAGAGCCCGCCGGTGAGACATACCGCGCCATAGCTCCCGCCGAGCTTCTTTGCCTGTGTGACAACCTTTCCGGCAATGGAATCCACGACCGCGTAAGCGATATCCTCGCGCGGCGCGCCCTGACCGATGAGACTTACGACCTCGCTTTCGGCGAACACCGTGCAGATCGAGCTGATGGATGCGCCGCCGCCGCGCGCGGCGAGCGCACACAGCTCCTCGGGGCGCATGCCGAGCCGGTTTGCCATGATCTCGAGAAAACGCCCCGTTCCGGCGGAGCACTTGTCGTTCATAAGAAAGTCCTGCACCGCACCGCCGGATACGCCGATGACCTTCGTATCCTGCCCGCCGATGTCGATCACGAGAAGATCGTCCCGCCCGTGCAGAAAGCACGCGCCGCGCGCGTGGCAGGTGATCTCCGTGACGCTCTTTCCGGCATACGGCACGGCGATGCGCCCGTACCCCGTCGCAACACAGGGGTACGTTTCCGGCGAAAAGTGCGCCGCTTCGAGCTCGGCGCGGATGATCTCCGCCGTGTCCACACTGCTCCAGCCCGTCGGCCGCGCCGAGAGCAGGGCGAAAGACCCGTCGGCGGCGAGCACCGCCGTCTTCGCGCAGGTGGAGCCGATATCGATGCCGATGGCGTAGTCCATGCCGTGATTCTCCGTTCGTTTTTCTTGCGCCTACTATAACACGCCTTTTGCTCTTTTGCCACGGTAATTGAAAAATCCGAGCAAATCGATCAAATTAATGAAAAATACGATAAAAAATCCGATATCCGATTGTATCATTGATGAAAACGATAAAAAAGAAAAAACGATTCAGAAATCCAATTTGACTGCTGAACCGCCCCGACTATAATGAAAAAGTCTGAAATCAAAGAGAGAGAATGTGGTCCCATGCTCGACGAGACAAAAATGAAAAAGGAACAGAGCGCCGATCTTGCGCTGCTCTCGGGTCTGACCCGCCGCCAGCTCAGGGAGCTGGAGGAAAAGGAAAAGACGCCCGCCCAGAAAACGGCGGAGGCAGTCATCATGGTGCTGCCGCTGCTCTGCGGCGGTATCGCGCTGCTCGAATATCTCCTCGTGCCGAACAACAGCCGCAACCGGAACCCGTGGAGCTATGTCTGGGTGCTTGGCGCGGCGCTGGCGGTGTATATCGTCTGCCTGCTCGTAGCGGTGATCGGAAAACAGCACGGGAAGAAAGACTTTTATGAGTCGCTGCACTATAGAGCGCCGCGCTATTCGGTGCTGCTGCTGTTCCTGACGCTGTACGATTATCTCACGCTGAAGACCGGCGTGCTGACGCAGCCGTTTGTGCCGTGCATGAACTATATCATCAATGCGTTTCTTGCCGATTACAAAATGCTGGCCGACTGTACGCTCAACACGCTCAAGCTGCTGTTTCTCGGCTACTTCATCGGTGTATCCCTCGGTCTTGTGACCGGCATTGCATGCGGCTATTCCAAGCGCATCCGCTACTGGATCGACCCAATCATCAAGTTTTTGGGTCCGATCCCCACATCCACGTGGATTCCGATCATCATGGTCATTGCTACCTCACTTTTCGGCGGTGCGGTGTTCATCATTGCACTCAGTTCCTGGTTCGCTGTGACGGTAGCCTCGCTCACCGGCATCGCCAACGTAGGCAAGGAGTATTTTGAAGCGGCGCGCACTCTCGGCGCGAACGACCGTCAGCTCGTGTTCCGCGTGGCGATCCCGCACGCCATGCCGTCCATTCTGCAGGGCTGCACGCAGGCGATGAGTTCTTCGTGTATCGTGATCATGATTGCGGAAATGCTCGGCGTAAAGTCCGGCCTCGGCTGGTATATGACATGGCAGACCGGCTGGGCGAGCTACGATAAATCCTTCGCGGCGCTCTTTGTGATCTGCTTCATCTTCACGCTGGTCACCAAGGGGCTCGAACGGATCAAACGCTATCTGCTCAGATGGCAGAACGGAGCGGAAAAGTAATGCGAAACGAAAAGAAAGATGTCTGCCTGACGCTGGAAAACGTCAGCAAGGTTTTTGCCAAGGTCGAAAGCGACGAGCTGACGCACGCGCTGCAGGATGTGAGCGTTACGATGAAAAGCGGGGAGTTTGTCTCCCTTGTCGGCCCTTCCGGCTGCGGAAAGTCCACGATCCTCCGCCTTGTGGCGGGCCTCATCCTGCCGACACTCGGCCGTGTCACGGTAGACGGCGCGGAGGTGGAGACACCTTCGCCGGAACGCGGCGTCGTGTTTCAGAATCCTACGCTTTTCCCGTGGCTCACGGTGGAAAAGAACATTGCGTTCAGTCTGGATGTGCGCGGCATGAAAGACGGGAAAGCCGAGCGAGTGGATCAAATGATCCGCATGATCGGTCTGGAACGGTTTCGGAACGACTATCCCGCACAGCTCTCCGGCGGCATGGCGCAGCGCGTGGCGCTCGTGCGCACGCTCATCAACGAGCCGGAGATATTGCTGCTCGATGAGCCCCTCGGCGCGCTGGACGAATTCACGCGCATGAACATGCAGGACGAAATCCTCAATATCTGGGCGCAGAAAAAGCAGCTCGCACTCATGGTGACGCACAGCATTGACGAGGCCGTATACATGGGCACGCGTGTGCTCGTGATGGAGTCCAACCCCGGCCGCATTGTTGCCGATATCCGAATCGACGAGGACTTCCCGCGCGACCGTTCGTCTGCGAGCTTCGTCGAGTACCGCAACGAAATTCTCAACCGTCTGCACTTCGGCGGAAAAAAGACTGAATAAGAATTTATATGGCAAGCGTCGATTAACAAGGGCACGCACGTCGGACAGCCAGTCTTTTCGGTGCTTTTT
>ERZ779885.4817-NODE-4817-length-10248-cov-4.420877_pt1 | contig 10248 bp, 7 predicted proteins | sample MGYA00511554_ERZ779885 | MGnify/ENA primary metagenome ERZ779885 (study PRJEB29588, sample SAMEA2160998) | human gut metagenome | biome: human gut; feature: human-associated habitat; material: faeces | place: Denmark | collected 2008/2010 ... | reverse complement strand
TGCTTAATTACCTCTTCCCGGTACTTGCTTTTGCACTGGGAATCGCACTGGCAGACACGGTCCGTACAAAAGAACCGAACCTGCTTCACTGGAGACAGATTTCTGTTCTGGCAGAAGCACTAATCCTGATCGCAGTCAGTTTCTTCCCAACAGCATTGAATCTTCCAGCCAATGCATTAACTTCTTTTGCCTGTGGAATTCAGGTTGAAAGTTTTCGCAAGATTCATGGCAAAGGAATCGCAACTACAATGTGCATCGGTAATCTGCGCAGTGGAACAGAGAACCTGCACCACTATTTCCATACAAAAGAACGACATTTTCTGGATACAAGTCTTCTGTATTACGGAATCATTGCCTGCTTTATTGTCGGCGCAGTGATCGGTAATGCATCAGTCCAGCTGTTCCAGACAAAGGCAATTCTTGGCTGTTCCTTCTTGTTATTAATTTCATTCTTTATGATGTTTATTGATTGGGAAAAGAAAGAAAAGGAGCTTGCACTTTAATGTGCGGCTTCTTTTTTCATACCTGCCGTGACATGCGTGTACACGTCCAGTGAAAATTCCGCCGAGGCGTGACCGAGGATCTCCGCGACTGTTTTCGGGTCAATGCCGCTTTGGATTGCCAGCGTCGAGAATGTGTGTCTGAGATCATGAAATCTGACGTGCTCCTCAATTCCGGCTTTTTCGAGCAACTTCTTATGAATCCTTCCAACGCAGTCCGGACCATACATTCCACCAGTCTTAGGCGACGGGAACATATATGGGCTGAACGGGTGATTCTTGCGGTCTTCGACCAGCAGTCGAATCGCTTCGTCGCTGAGATAAATCTCTCGGACAGAATTCTCCGTTTTCGGTTCTGTCACGACCAGCTCTCCTTTTCCGCGCGACACGGATTTAGACACGGTCAGCGTCTTCGTCTGCAAGTTCAGATCGCTCCACAGCAGCGCCACCAGTTCCCCGCGCCGCAGTCCTGTGCTGAGTTCCAGATAGAACATCGGCAGGACGCCCCATTCCTCCGCCGCTTTTAAGTAGTCGCGAATTTTCTCCGGCGGGATGATCTGCATTTTCTTCTTTTCCTTCTTCGGTAGGCGGCAGCCGTTTGCCGGGTTGTACGGAATCAGCCGTTCCGTGACCGCCTGCTCCAAGCATTGCCGCAGCATCGTGTGTAAGCCTCGGATAGTCTTGTTGCTGAGACTCAAATCGTCCATGTTTTCGTACCGCTGCACTCTGCCGTGCGCCTTCGTCTCATTGTAGAATTTCTGGATCTGCAAGGTTGTGAGCGCTGCCAGTTTGATGTCCCCGATGCGCGGCTTGATATGCTGGTCGATGTAGTTCTTGTAATATGCCGCCGTGGATGCGCGGACGGATGGCTTTGCGTAGTTCTCGTACCAGAGCTGCGCCCATTCCCCAACCGTGTAATCCCGGCGCTTCGTCACATCAATCTTTTCGAGTTCCTCCATCGCTTTCTGGAGCTTTTCCTTGCATTCGCGCTGCGTCCGCGCGAGGACGCTCTTTGCGATTGTTTTCCCCGTCTCCGGGTCAACGCCCGCCGTGTAGCGCCCCTCCCAGCGTCCGTCTTTCCGCTTGCGGATGTTGCCTTCCCCATTTGCCCGTTTCTTCGCCATGTGCATTCCCCCTTCCTTTTGCTGAATCAACAACTACCACGCGGGAAGCAGAATAGCAACCTCCCGCGCGGAGAGTTATCAGAAAGTTATCATTTCGGTTTTCTTTGTCTATGGCGGTGCAGGTTTTGAACCGCGCTTACCAGCCCATCGACATGGTGCTGCTCGTCTGCTCCTGCTCGTGATCGTCCGCCTTGTGTCCGGCGGCCATGCGCATCCGGCGCAGCTTGGCGAGCCGCTTGCGGTCGATCTGAACGCCGGTGTTTTGCGGCGCAGGCGCGCTGCTCTGAAAGATCTTTCCCATGTGATAGAGCAGCCGCGTTGCCGAGAGCAGAATGTTCGGCGGCTCCTGCCGCTCGATGCGGTCCATGAAAAATCCTGCATAGTCGTGTCCCTGCGCCTGCGCTTTCTGGAACCAGTCGTAGGCAGCGTCCCTGTCCTGCGGCACGCCGTCGCCGCTGAGATAGAGTTTTCCCAGCAGGTACTGCGCGTAGGGATTGCCCTGCTTGGCAGCCATGCGCACATATTCCGCCGCGCGTTCCGGTTCTTTCGGTGCGTTCTTCCCGTTGAGATATTCCTTGCCCAGCCGGTAGGCGGCATAGTCGCTACCGTTCTGCACTGCCCGTTCCAGCCAGTAGCGCCCTTGCGCAGGATTTTGCAGTTCTGGATCATCCGAGAGGAACAGCTTGCCCAGTGCATACTGCGCCGCCGCATGATCTTGCCGCGCAGCCAGTTCCAGATAGGGTCACCTTCGCAGAACACAATTGTTTTAGGCAGCATCAGTTTTGCAAAGTCACCAAAAGCAAGTTCGTAAAATTTGTCCATAACCGCTTTCCCGATTCTTGCAGGACGGATCACTTGATCTGTATCAAAGTCTCTTCCACCGAAATCCAAGAAGGCAACTGTTCCCGGATGCTCCTTTTCGATTTCCTCTGCCTCTTGAAGCATTCCAATCGAATGTGTTGAAAGCCAAAGCTGTGACTGACCCGGAATAAGCAAATACAGCTCGCGCAAGACCCTACCTTGCAATTTGGTGTGCATATGCGTTTCCGGTTCATCAATGCAGTAAATTGCATCAGGATAGTATTTAGACTGAACAACCATGTCCAGGATTAAATCAAAGGCAGATTTTTCTCCTGCCGAGAGATTGCGATAACTAAAATCCTTAGTAGTTCCTTTGGTAAAATAGAAGTTACCGTTTTGCAGTGGATCACCAACTGATGAAAGTTCCAAATCCTCGAATACACGTTTAAGAGCTACTTGAATCTTTCCAATCAGTTCGTCACGCAGAGTGGCGACAGCTTTTGTGTCATTTGCATTGTCAAACACGCCCGCGATTGTATTGGCAATGAGCCTCTGGTAGTTGGCGGATACTGTTTGATCATTTTGAATCAGTGAAGAAAGCCTAATCGATTTGGTCGGATCTTGCTGCTTCTGCATGGATTCTATTTGGAAATCCGGTTCATTCCTATATGCGCTTCTAAAATAGAAATGTCCCTTAATATCGTCGTGGTTTCCCAGTGTATTAGAGAATGTTGCTTCATGAAAATCAATGTTGACAAGTTTTAATGCTCTACTTCTCCATTCAGAGTAGTTAAATTCTTCGACATTGCCAGCTTTGCTTAGATAATGATAATCTCCTGCGTCATTATATCCTGCACACTTATAGTAATGGTTCATCGCTTCCATAAACGATGTCTTTCCCGAACCATTCGGACCAACTAAGATTACCAACTTTGTTGTTTCGGGTATGTCCTCAACGCTCAAATGGGTAAACCGCTTGAAATTGTTCAATTCTATCTTTTTTATCTTCATTTAATTCTTTCGCACTCCATTCTCAATCTCTTCAACTCCGCGTTCATTTCCATTTGCCGGTTGAGCTGCTTTTCTCGCCGCATTTTGTTTTCCAGCACGGAAATCTGCTTTTCAAGCTGCTTCTTTTTTTCATCACGCTCAACAGATTCTTTCAGGCTCTCGCCGGAATCTGTTTGCAGCTTGTCCCCGGCAATCTGACGAACAAGGCTTTCATAGACGGCATCCATATTCAAGCCGTCGATGCTGAGATGCAGTTCGTCTTCCGGCATCCAGTCCGTGTGATAATAGCGTCCCACCTTGAAGGCGTTGCTGCCGGATGCAGCAGCCTCCTTGTAGCCGATCCACGCTTGAGCCTTGCCGTCACAGGTCAGAATAAAGAGGATATGGTACGGGATTTCCTTGTCGATTTGTTTCAGCACTGCTTCGTCAAGCTGCGGATCGTTCAGGCGCACCTCGAACACTTCGATCTCGGTCACTGCTTCGCCCGCAGCAATATTCAGCGTAGACGCTGCCAGCTTATTACGCCAGTACACCAGCCGGATCTGATCGACAAACACACGGCGCAAAGCAGGGGAAACATCAAGATTCTCATAGAATTTCTGCTTCGGTATTCTTTTGCCAAACTCCGTAGATGCAGGAAATCCAAGCATAACCAGGTCTCCTTTCCTTCAGTAATTTTGGTTCTCTCATTTCGTAAGGTCATTTTCTGTTAGGAAATTCAGAAATTCAACCATGATCTGATTTGTACGATTACGGATATCATCTTCTGTAAAATCCGCTGCTGCGGCAAGGTTAATCAATTCATGATTCCTTGTACCGTCTTTCTTTTGGTTTCGGCTATTCGTAAATCCCTGGTAATATTTGACCTTATCCGTAAACCGATAATCCGCAGCACGAATATTAATCCGTTTTTCTAGAAGGGCCTTATTACCAAGTGCCTCCAAATTCTTCGCATCTGACAGCGATTTGTCTTTGTCTAAGCGATTACGAGCATAAATATGTTCAATTTCCAAGACCGTTTCTAGAGAAATCAATTCCTGCGCATCATCTTGGAATGCCCACCACGCAGGCATTGATTTTGTGATTGGCCGAGTATTGCTAAATGTGAAGTTTGCAAACATGCTTTTCACAGTTGTTGGCTCAAATTTGAAGCCATCAAAAGATATCGGTCGATTATTGACGATATTGACCATTTCAGTGTAAACGGGGGTACGAAGTGCATTTACTCCAGGATTCGTAACCGCATAAGTCCAGATAAACCCCGTAATTTTATTGAGGAACTGATAAAACTCTTCATCATCAAGCATACCATTGGCATCTTTGTTTTTCATGAAATAGACAGATACAAAATATGTCCACATACTGTTTGGCGCATAGTTCAGCACAAATAATCTACGCAGAATCCGTAGTGAGAATCTATCCTTATCCTGATTGGAAACATCTTCCCAGAAGTGAGCAAGGGTGATCATATCGTTGAAGGTACTATCCTGCTTCAGAAGTGCATAGTTATCCTTTTCATAAAACTTGCGCAATGCCTCCGTCGTAGAGGACTTGATTCTCATTTGGGCGCGGACAAAGTACATATAACGCGTAAATAATTCATCCATTGGCGTGCCATTTTGTGGGTGAAATATTTTCTCGGAAAGTTCCTCAAGCCCCTTCCACCGCTTAATAAAGATGTCTTTTTCACCCTTAGCAGTATAGAATTTATAAAACTGCGCTTTAAAAATGTCAGAATCTGAAAGCGGCATGCCGCGATCATTTAAGGTGGAAAAAATCCGCAGTGCGGTATCTTGCGATTCTGCTTCAATTGGCAGCAGAATGCAGTTGTTCATAATTCTGGTCGGGAGGTAAGCAAAATATGTAGGATATTTCGCCAGGAAGGAATCAATACAATCCTGAAAAAACTTGAAATTAGCTGCATAACGGCTTTTTTCTCCAGGTTTTACCGTTCCTGTCCGAAGAATATCAAGAAATTCATTCTTATCTTTGTCTGTTGCCACCTCAGAATCTATCTTCAGCGCGGCCATATCCGGCTCGCCAAACTCATCCGTTTTCCATATGCATTTTTCGATATTTTGCTTAGTTGCAATGGATGCTCTGTCTTGCATATGACCAAACTTCGTATAAAAGGCTCTTAGTAGGAGCATTAACGTGGTAAGCCGTTGCTGTCCGTCAATGACTTCCATTTTGAAATTTGTATTTCTGAAGGTAACAATTGGACCAAGGAAGTATTCGCTATTGCTGTCAAATTCTACCCGGCCCTCGTCAGGAATTGCGAATGAAAAAATATCATCCCATAGAGTTTGGCATTCTGTTTCTCCCCACGCATAAGGGCGCTGATAGTCCGGAATCAGAAAGTCAGCTTTTTTATCCTGAAATAAATCTTTTATCGTTTTCTGATCAACATTCAATTTAGACATGTTGTAATCCTCCCAGAGCATCTTCCGAAATTAAGTCTATCTTTTTCAATGATAGATTGCTATTTCACAACCAAGAAGCAAATCAGTTCAAAATCATCCAGTCCCGAAACTGCACTGAGCAGCGCAGATGTGCCGCCGCTCTTGAACAGGCTGTCAATATCGTTTTCTTCTTTTGCGTCAATGATGGAATTGATCGCCTCGCTCAGCAGTTCCGAGACTTCACCCATTTTACGTCCGTCGTCTGTTTCCTCATTGAATTGCTTACAAAGCTCAACGCAAGGTTTGCTCTTGCCACGACAGAGCAGACGCATCGTGTCGAGCAATTTCTTCGGGTTCAGGTAATCGCAGACAATTTCGCCCTCTTCGCTGATGTAAACCATGTAGAAGGGGTGAATGCGGTTCCGGTTGTCAATGTTCACGCTGTCATTGATATTTCTGAGAACGAAAATCACACCGGCAGGAGAATCCTCCGTCTGTCCAACAACGGTGTGCAGACCCTTTGGTGCGGTTTCGATGTCCTCGTGCTGCTTCATGTATTCGAGCAGATCAAGCCGGAACTCATTGAGTCCCAAATCCATGATGGAAATGCCGCTGGTCATGTCCTCAATGTCCACGACTTCCTCTTTCAGCCGCTTGAGCTGTGCGCGGCGGTATTCAAGATCACCTTTTTCCTCGGCGTTGATCAGGTCATCGTCGCCGGTAGAGGTCATGACCGAAATCTTCATGCGGGTTTCCACGCGGCTTTTCAGGTTGATATACTCGTCGAGGTCCATATCCGACCAGAAGTTTACGAGCTGGATATGGTCGTTTCTGCTGCCAATACGGTCAATTCGTCCGAACCGCTGGATAATGCGCACAGGGTTCCAATGAATGTCGTAGTTGATGAGATAGTCGCAGTCCTGCAAGTTCTGACCTTCGGAAATACAGTCGGTTGCAATCAGAATATCAAGCTCATCGGTACTTCCGGGCAGGAGTACCGACTTGCCTTTTGAAACAGGCGAGAAGCAGGTCAGTACAGTGTTGAGGTCTGCCCGGAGCTTTGGAATGGTAGTTTTTCCGTCAACTGTGCCGGTGATCTCTGCCGTTTCCAGCCTGAAATTCTCTTTTGCAAATCTGCTGACATTCGCAAAGAGATAGTCCGCTGTATCAGAGAATGCGGTGAAAATAATGATCTTCTTATTACCGGGATTGATCGGATGCTCGATTTTCTTCCGGATTAAATCAAACAATGTTTGCAGTTTCGTGTCATGCTCCGGCGTGATGTCGGCAATCATGAGGGACAGGAGTTCCAGATTCTCCGCATCCTTTTCCAGCTCGCGCATCCATGAAACGTAGTCCATATCAGCGAGGTCAATTTTGGCCTTCTTGCCGACGGAGAAGAAATCCGTGTTCTGATCGTCGTAATCAAAATCTTCTGCGCCGGAAATCTCCGTCAGATTCAGGACGCAGTCCCCAGACTGATAATTTTTGATCGTTTCAATGGTATCTTCAATCAGCTTTTTGATGCGGTCAATCGTCAAGCGGAAAGAAGCAACCGAGCTTTCCAGACGTTTGAGAAGGTTGATGCTCATAAGACGCCGAATGCCTTCTTCACGTCCTTGCTGGGTCAGGCTGTTTCCTTTGTGGTGCGTCATGTCGATGTACTTTGCCAGCTTCGATGGCATGATATAATTCGTCGGCGTATAGATCATCAGACTCAACGACATGAGCAGATTGTAAATATCATTATAGTTGATCGCATCGTTCAAGTCAGTCAAACATGGACGCAGCGAAATCGGCGGCAGACGCTCCGGGAATTTGCCGATGTCAGAAGTGTTGTAATACTTTTCAATGTGCTTTCTTGACCGTGCAATCGTTACACTATCCAGCAGTTCAAAGAAATCAAAATCCAGAGTCCGAAGAAGTTCGTCCGTCGTGCGTTCGTCGGCAGGAAGCTTGCTCCATGCGTTGAAAGCCTTCTGTGCCTGACGGAAGATTTCGTCAATACTTTTGGTCGTATCGAGCTTTTTGCTCATCTGCGAAGCATCGCCCTCATAGGCGAGTGCGAGCTGATTTTTGAGGTCAATAAACTTGTTGTTGACCGGTGTTGCCGAAAGCATCAACACTTTTGTTTTCACACCAGCACGAACAACCTTGTTAAGCAGTTTCAGATAGCGGTTTTCCTTTGCATCCTCGCCGGCACCTCCCCGCCATTGCGGAAGTTGTGGCTCTCATCAATGACAACAAGGTCATAGTTGCCCCAATTCAGGCGGTCAAGATCAATGCCGTTCGACTGCCCATGCTCACGGGAAAGGTCGGTATGATAGAGGACATCATAGCGCAGACGGTCTGTGGCAATGGGATTATTGATATAGTTGCCCTTGTATGTATTCCAGTTCTCAGAGAGCTTTTTCGGGCAGAGAACAAGCACGGATTTGTTGCGGTTCTCGTAATACTTGATGACGGCAAGCGCAGTGAAGGTTTTACCAAGACCTACGCTATCTGCCAGAATGCAACCGTTGAATTTCTCAAGCTTACTGATGATAGCAAGAACAGCATCCCGCTGGAAGTTATAGAGCATTCCCCAGATTTTGCTTTCCTTAAAGCCTGTCGCTTCGTTCGGCAGCTCGTCCTCTGAAACGTCCTCAAGGAACTCCTTGAAAATGTTATAGAGTGCAACAAAGTAGATGTATTCTGGGGCGTTCTCACGATATGCAGCGGAGATATTCTCAATTACGACGTCAGTGACCTCCTGCAACTTCTTCTTGTCGTTCCAGAGTTGTTCAAAGAGCCTGAGAAAGTAGTTGGCATTTTCAAAGCTCTCTGTCTTCTGCACCGGATAGTAGGCGTTGTTGCCGCGCTCGCAACCGAGATCAACTGTCGTAAATCCATTGATGGGCATATAGGTACTTTCATCGACCGTCATAAAGCCCATCATCTGCTCCTGCGTAACGTTCGATTTGAAAACCACCTTGCGTCGAATCCAGTCTGCACACTCTTTTGCAATCGCTTTTTGCGTCAATTCATTGCGGAGCTTTACTTCAAATTCGGTGCCATACAGACTGCATTCTCTGGAAATGCGAGGAATATAGAACTCGCGCTGAGCCTTGGAAGCCTTCTCAGTCACGAAGGTGGGAGAGGTGAAGATAAAACGCAGTTCGTCAATGCCATCAAGTTGCTTTTTGAGTTCCTGATACGCATAGATTGAGAAGCAAGCGGCGGCAACAGACATCTTACTGCCTTTATGAATACCCGCTTGCAGATCGTCTTTGACGGTCTTGTTAATGTTGTCTATAATCTGCATTCCATCACCTCAAAAGAATTTGAGATTCACGGTTTGCCAGAGGCTTCTCTTTGCGCAGCTACATTTCTCCCCCTGGCGCACACATATCTTCTCATTGAAAGCATCTAAAATTCGAGACGGCCAAACAAAGTACTTATTACGTGCTATCCCCTCTTTTCGTACTTTGCCCGCAGATCGATCAATACCTGCTGGTAGCTGGTCTGCCCGCAGGCAATGCGGTCAAGGTCGCTATTGGTCGATTTGCTGATCGTCATGCCTTCGGCAGCAAAGGTTCCGCGGATGTTGCGGAGATTGCTTTTATGCTGCGGAGTAGCAGTATATTTCTCGGAAGCTCATTGTTATCATATCATATTGCCTGTCCCATAATGCGGACTTTATCATGCGTTTTCACGCGAATCCGGCACAATTTCCATAATATCTTCCACGCCGCAGTCCAGTGCCGTGCAAATTTTCAAAAGTATTTCCGTCGTAACATGACCGTTTCGCCCCATTTTTGTGACGGATGCCGGGCTAATGCCCGCTTTCGCGCACAGATCTTTCTTTTTCATATCCTTGTCAATCAGCAGTTTCCAAAGCTTCTTATAGCTCACAGCCATATGTCGTTTCCTCCAGATGAAAAAAGTGCTCTGCTGCTTGGCAGAACACTTTTGCGCAAAGCTGCCAAGTCTAACAACAGCGCTTCGCAGCGTTGTATTTTATTGTATCAAAACAGAATGGGAAATGCAAGGAAATGATAAAAACGAACGATTTTTATTTCGCAGATCGCTTTTCAAATTCACCCTTATCTTTGTATATTGCCGCGCAAATTCTGCATCTCATAAGGCACATGAATCGTGCTGTTTCGCACGCAAAAATTCTATGCTATTCGTACCGAATGCGCAAATATTAATTAAGTATCTTCATCGAATCCACCATAAATGCAGTTGAGCCTTTCCCATTTCTCTGCTACAATAGCCATATAAGAAAAAATGTAGCGGAGGCTTAGCTATGATCCGTGATATCTGCAAAGACGAATTCTTCCTGTCCCAAAAGGCGGAACCTGCGACGGCTGACGATTTGACAATCGCGCGGGACTTATTGGACACGCTGGCCGCGCACCAGGATGG
>ERZ779885.4815-NODE-4815-length-10250-cov-9.723884_pt1 | contig 10250 bp, 10 predicted proteins | sample MGYA00511554_ERZ779885 | MGnify/ENA primary metagenome ERZ779885 (study PRJEB29588, sample SAMEA2160998) | human gut metagenome | biome: human gut; feature: human-associated habitat; material: faeces | place: Denmark | collected 2008/2010 ... | reverse complement strand
GGCGATGGAGGCCGGCATGTGGTACTCGTCCCGCCGGATCATCACATGAAAGACCGTCTCCACAAACGTATAGCCCAGGGCCTGCATCGAAAACAGCAGCGCGGGGCAGTCCACCGGGGTTTTCACCACGATGTATTCCGCGCCCGCCGCGATGATGCGCGCCTCCTCCTGACGGAGCAGGTCCGGGGTGTCGGATGCGTCCAGCGCGATCTCGTAGGCGTCCACGCCCAGGTTTTCACGCTCCCAGACCGCATGCGTGGTCTTCATCCGCGTTCATCTCCCTTTCCTCTGGCTGATGGATTCCCTCCGCCGCCCCGCGCGTCACGCTGCGCACCACGAACTGCGGCGAACGGTTGATGCTCAGATAGATGCGGCCGATGTACTCCCCTACCACGCCGATCAGCGCGATGATCATGCCGCCCAGCAGCAGCAGGCCCAGCAGCCCCGTGCCGGCTCCCAGGTCGCACACGGTCATCCCCCGCCGCAGCCGGGGAAAGGACCCCAGCAGGAACGTGTCCGTGGAGGGGCGGAACAGTCCGTCGGCATATGCGAACGTATACCCGCCGGGCCAAAGCCGGTCCCAATGCTCCATGGTGCTCCCCTCCCCGGTGTTTTCTCCTATTGTAATATACTTTTTCACAGGACGCAAGGCCATCCCGGCCCCCGGGACTGTGAACCGCCACGAAAAATGAAAGTTTACAGATATTTCATCCGGACAGGGGGTTGCATTTTCGGATTTTCATGATACAATAATGCCATAATCTGAATGGAGGTGCTACTATGGCTTATCAGATCGGCTCTGCTTGTGTCAGCTGCGGCGCTTGCGCTGACGTCTGTCCCGTGGGTGCTATTTCCCAGGGTGACGATCGTTATGTGATCGATGCCAACGCTTGCCTGGACTGCGGTACCTGCAGTGATACCTGCCCCAACGGCGCTATCAATCCTGCTGACTAATTACATCAGTCTGAAAAAATCCCCGGTGCCTGGCACCGGGGATTTTTTTGTCTGTTTCCGGGGATCAGCGGCACCTCTGGGCGGCCTCGCGGCCGGCCCGGAAGGCCCGGATGTTCAGCTCCCGTACCTTTTCCGGCACGGTGTCGGCCACCACCTGCTCCCAGTCGATCTGGGGACAGCCCAGGCTGTCGCACATGGCGCCGAACAGCACCACGTTCATGCACCTGGCGTTGCCCAGGTCCAGGGCGATCTCGCTGGCGGGGACGGCGATGGTACGGAACACCTTTTCCATGGCCTCGATGCAGCCGTCCGGATACGTCTCGGCCCCGGAGGCAATGGTGGTGGATTTGATGGCATAGTCATTGATAACGGCCACGCCGTCGGGCTTCAGGAACTCGGCGTAGCGAACGGCCTCCATCCGCTCCAGGGCCACCATAATGTCCGCCTCACCCTTGCCGAACACGGGCCCGTAGACCTTGTCGCCCCAGCGGACCTGGGTGGATACGGAGCCGCCACGCTGGGCCATGCCGTGTACCTCGCTCTGCTTCACGTCGAACCCGGCCTGCATGAAGCCGTTGGACATGATCTTGGAGATCAGGATGGCACCCTGACCGCCCACGCCCACCAGCAGCGCACTTTTCACGTTGGACATGTTACTTTTCCTCCTTTTCGATGGCGTCGAAGGGGCAGACCTGGGCGCACACGGTGCAGCCCACGCACTGGGTGCGGTCAATGACGGCCTTGCCGTTTTCCAGGGAGATGGCCGGGCAGCCCACCTTCAGGCAGCTGCGGCAGCTGCGGCACTTGTCGGCATTGACGCGGCACATGCCCTTCCGGAACTTATCCCGCTTGATCAGCAGGCAGGGACGGCGGGTGACGATGGCGGGCTGCTGCCCGGCGTCCAGGGCGGCCACGGCCTGGTCCACGGCGGCCTTCATGGCCTTCAGGTCCTGGGGATCCACCGTCAGCACCGGGGCAAAGCCCAGGGCCGTGAGGATTTTTTCCACGCTGAGAAGTGCGGTGGGGTCCCCCTGGAGGGTATAGCCGGTGCCGGGGTTGTCCTGGTGGCCGGTCATGCCGGTGATGCGGTTATCCAGCACGCAGGGGATCATGCGGCCGTTGTTGTAGATGATCTCGGCCGCGCCGGTCATACCGGAGTGGAAGAACGTGGAGTCGCCCATGACGCCGAAGACCACCTTATCGGTGACGCCCTCGCGCTGGAAGGACTTGGCCATGCCCATGCCGGCGGAGAAGCCGCCGCCCATGCAGATGCACACGTCCATGCAGTTCAGCGGAGGCGCGAAGCCCAGGGTGTAGCAGCCGATATCGCCGGTGACCACGTAGTTCTTGTTCTTGGACAGGGTGTAGAAGAAGCCGCGGTGGGGGCAGCCGGGACACAGGGCGGGGGGACGCTTGGCGACCTTGACCTCGTCCACGGTCTTGTACGCGGGCTTGATGCCCAGCACGCGCTCGCGCACCAGCTCGGTGTTCAGCTCATACAGCTTGCCGGTCAGTTCCTTGCCGACGCAGTCGATGCCGGCGGCCTTGATCTCGTCCTCCATGAAGGGGTCCAGCTCCTCGATGATGTAGAGCTTCTCCACCTTCTTGGCGAAGTCGCGGATCAGGTCCATGGGCAGCGGATAGGTCAGGCCCAGCTTCAGGAAGGACGTGCCCTCGGGGAACACCTCCTTGGCGTACTGGTAGCTGATGGAGGCGGTGATGACGCCAACCTTGCCGTCGCCCAGCTCCACCTTGTTCAGGCCGTTCTCCAGGGCGCGGGTGCAGCCATACTCGGCCAGCTTCACCAGGCGCTCCTCCACGATGGGGTGGTTCAGGTAGGCGTTGGCGGGGGCGCAGACGTACTTACGGGTGTTGCGGGCATAGGCGGGAGCCACGTGCTCCACACGCTCGCCGAACTCCACCAGGCCCTTGCTGTGACAGACGCGGGTGGTGGTACGGTACAGAACGGGAGTGTCGAACTCCTCGGAGATCTCGCAGGCCAGGCGGACAAAGTCCTTGCACTCCTGGGCGTCGCTGGGCTCCACCATGGCGATCTTGGCGGCGCGGGCGTAGTGACGGTTGTCCTGCTCATTCTGGGAGGAGTGGCAGGAGGGATCGTCGGCGGTGACGACCACGTAGGCGCCGTTGACGCCCATGTAGCCGGCGGTGAACAGGGGGTCGGCGGCCACGTTCAGGCCCACCATCTTCATGGTGCAGAAGGAACGGGAGCCGGCCACGGACGCGCCGTAGGCCACCTCGGTGGCGACCTTCTCGTTGGGGGCCCACTCGCAGTACACGTCCTTACCGTACTGGGGCAGGTTCTCCAGGATCTCGGTGCTGGGGGTTCCGGGATACGCGGAACAGACCTTGATACCGGCTTCGTAGACGCCGCGGGCGGTGGCCTCGTTACCGGACATCAGATGTTTCATAGCAGTTTCCACCTTTCTTGTCTTTTTTCCTCTTATTTCCACTTGCAAATCAAAAACGGTTTATCTATATTCCTGCCGGAATATCAGATCAATACTGGCCGGCCTCCTGCTGGCCGCGGAGGACCCGGAGGGCACCCTCCGCCAGGGAGCGCATCTCCTCCTCGCCGGGCAGGCGGATGATGGGCGCGATCTTGCCCACATAGGCGGTGATGTCGTCGCAGAAGAAGTCCTCATAGGCCATGCCGGCGGTGTAGACGATGGCGTCCACCTCGAAGTGCAGCACGGCGGCCATGGCGCCGATATCCTTGGCCAGCTGGTAGACCAGGGCCTGATAGGCTTCCACGGCCTTGGGGTCGCCCTCCACCACCTTGGCGCAGACCACGCGGAAATCAGTGGTGCCCAGGTAGGAGAACATACCGGCGCGGCGGCCGAAGGTACGCTTGACCTCGTCCTTGGTCTTGCCGGAGAAGCAGTAGTTGATGAGCTGGTTCACCGGCAGGCCGCCGGCGCGGTCCATGCCCATGGCACCCTCGTCCTTGACGTTGCAGACATCCACCACACGGCCGTGCTGGTGGGCACCCACGCTGACGCCGCCGCCCAGGTGGCAGACGATGAGGTTCACGTCCTCATACTTTTTGCCCAGCTTCTCGGCGGCCTTGCGGCCCACGGCCTTGTGGTTCAGGGCGTGGAACTGGCACAGACGGCGGAATTCGGCAAAGCCGGTGTAGTGCGCCACCTCGGTCATCTCGTCCACGCAGACCGGGTCCACAAAGAAGGCGGGAATGCCCACCATGTCGCCCAGCTTGCGCGCCAGATACGCGCCCAGATTGGAGGGATGCTCGCCGTAGGGTGCGGCCTCTACGTCGGCCATGACCTTGTCGTTGACGGCGTAGGTGCCGGAGGGAATGGCCCGGTACAGACCGCCGCGGCCGCAGACGGCGGCAAAGTCGGACAGCTTATAACCGGCCTCGGTGACGGCCTTGAGAATGGCCTCCTTGCGGTAGTCCGCCTGGTCGATGACCCGGGGGAAGCGGTCCAGCTCCTCGGCGGAGTGGTCGATGGTCACTTTGAAGAGCTGTTCCTCGTCCTCGAACACCGCGATCTTGGTGGAGGTTGCGCCGGGGTTGATGATCAACAGCTTCATAGTCTCTCTCCTTTTCTGTCACGCCCAGAGGGCGGTTTTCGTTAAACTTTTCACCGAACCACTCGGTGATTATACTTTATTATGGCACCGCCGATCCGGGATGTCAACGGCCTTTTGCGCTTTTTCGAAAAGTCAGCATTTCGCACAAAAAAACACCGTGAACGCTGTTGAAAACAACGTTCACGGTCCTTAACTTATTTCTCGTGCCGCAGGGCTGTCCGCTCAGATATCATTTGCCATTTCGCCTATCATTCCCAGCATATCCCTCAAGGCCGTTATCCCCGGTACTGCCAGCACATTGATGAGGATCACCGTAACGATAAGCACAACCAGCCCGCCGATAAGACCCACCAGCGACAGCACGAAGGCTATCGTTCGCTTGTCTCCGGTATAGCCCTCTTTCTTTGCCTTGTCAGTCCATACCAAGCCGAGGATGCCCAGTACAACAGATGCCACGGCAGAGTAGCCGAAAAACCAGAATACCACGGCGGCAATGCCCATTATCAAGCCCGCAACAGCTGTGTTTTCGCCCGGCTCCCGCCCACTCTCCGGCGGCCGCCTCTCTTCACTCTTACCCATCCGCTCCTCCTTTTCTGTGTATGCCTCTACTCACTCCTCGTGCTTCCAGCCTTCCAGCAGCGCGGCGGCCATACGGCGGCCGCGGCGAGGCAGGTCGAAAGCACCTTCGTAGATACGCCACTCCAGCAGCATACCGCGGTGCAGGGCCACCAGGTCCGCCACCAGCTCCTCGCGGTCGCGGTCGGGGTGGATCGTGCCCTCCTGCTTGCAGCCGTCCACCAGCTCACGCAGAACGCGAAAATACACGCGCTTCTCGTTGTCCCGCAGGATGCCCTGCTGGGGATAGCGGATGCCGTGGATAAAGCTGCGGTAGAGGGACGGGTCCTCGGCGCTGATGACCAGGGTCTGACCCACAAAGTCCAGCAGCTTATCGTGCCAGCTGTTGGCCTCGTCCGCCAGGTAGCTCTCCTCCAGCACGCTGTACTGGGCGTCCACGCTGCTGGTCACCTGGATGACCAGCTCGTCCTTGCTCTTGAAATAGTGGTAGATGTTGCCCACGGAGCAGCCCACCGCCTGGGCGATCTGCTCCACAGAGACATTCTCAAAGCCCTCCTTGTCGAACAGCTCCAGCGCTACGTTCTGGATACGACTACGCATTTCCAGGGCCTGTTTTTTCCGGGGGGTAAGCTCTTTTTTCATAGAGATATACGCACTCCTTCGGTGAATGGTTTTTTCTATCATAACAAGTTTTGGGCGGCAGGTCAAGGCATGAACGCGCCGGAAAACAATAAGTTTGGAAATTTTGAAAAAAGGGGTTGACAATTCAGCCGGTACATACTATAATCTCACTTGTTCGACGCGCGAGTGGTGGAATTGGCAGACTCGCTAGATTCAGGTTCTAGTGCTCACTACGGGCGTGCGGGTTCAAGTCCCGCCTCGCGCACCATGGCGAGTGTTCTTACAGCATTTGAAAAGCTGTAAGAACACTCGCTTTTTATACAGCGAGTTCACAGGGGGCGTAGTTGACGACTACGCCTTTTCTTGTATTTACGGACACTTCCGGGATCGGCAGGGGCAGCACCGTTGGAATCTCAATCGTTCCGACGCAGTTATAGTGGATGCGAAGCCGCTGCTCCCATACGCCGTCGATCTTCTCCGCATTGAATACTTCGATCTTCTCAACCAGTTCGTTCAGCATCCGGGGCGTCAGTTTCCTCGCTCTGGTGTACTTGCGGACAAGACCGATAAACATATCTGTCGTCATGGAACGGCTGCTCTGCTTCTCTATCTCGGAGCGGAGCTTTTTTATTTTCTCCGCCAGCTCCTTTTGCTCGTCCTCATACCGCCGGGACATTTTTGCGAAGCGGTCATCGGAGAGCTTGCCGGAAACATTGTCCTCATAGATGCGCTCAAAAAGGCCGTCCAATTCTTCATCACGGGCAAGGAGCGTTCTTAGCTCTTTTTCCTTCAGCTTGCGGTCTGTCTGTTCCGCCTGCTGGGAATGACCAATCACAGCTTTTACAAATTCGTCCTCATAGAGGCTGGCGAATTTCGTTAAGCGCCGTATCTCTCCCAGCACTACTTCCTCCAGGAAGTCTACGCGGACATAATGGGTAGAGGTGCAGGTGCCGCGATTGCCCTTGTAGTTGGAGCAGTTGAAATACTTGATCTCCGGATTGCCCTGATTGAAGTGAAAGTGAAGGTTACTGCCGCAATCGGCGCAGACCAACAGGCCGGAAAACATATTGTGTTCTCCATTGTTGGTGCGGCGCTTACGGATTTTGCCCCGCTTCTGCTGCACCTGCTCATACACAGCACGCTCGATGATCGCCTCATGGACGTCCTGGAACACCACCCAATTCTCACGGTCATTGTCGATTCGCTTCTTATTCTTGTAGGATTTGGAATAAGTTTTGAAATTGAGAATGTCACCACAGTATTCCTGCAGGGAGAGAATTTTGGTTATTGTGGAGCTGTTCCACTTGGTAGGAGGCTGCTGTTTGCCCTTGCCGGGGCGTTTGATGCCCTTCGTGAGCCAGTAGGCCCGCGGGGTCAGGACATCGTCCTTTTCAAGCTGGGCGGCAATCTGCTCTGTTCCGAACCCCTCCAAAGTCATGCTGTAAACGCGGCGCACAACCTGGGCTGCCTCGTCATCCACGATCCAATGCTTCGGATCATTCGGGTCCTTGATGTAACCGTAGGGCGGCTGCCCCATCGGCTCACCGGCATTGCCCTTGATCTTGTTGCTGATGCGCCGCTTTTTGCTGATATCGCGGGCGTACCACTCGTTAAACAGGTTGCGGATCGGGGCAAGCTCATTTTCGCCCTCCGCCGTGTCGATGTTATCCGAAACGGCTACCAGACGGATATCGTGATCCGGGAAAAATTCCTCCGTCAGCCGTCCAACCTCAATGTAGTTGCGCCCCAGGCGGGAAAGGTCTTTGACAAAGACAGCGGCGGCTTTTCCCTGTTCCAACTGGCGGATCATTTCCACGAAGCCGGGGCGATCCATCGTCACGCCGGAAATGCCATCATCCAGGAAATGAACCAGATTTGTGTAGCCTTTTTCCTTTGCGACTTTGGCAAGTAGCTTCTTTTGATTGCCGATGCTGTAGCTTTCGCCTTCAAGATTATCGTCACGGGAAAGTCTTTCATAAAGAAAGGCAGTCACGTCACGGGATTTTTTGTTATTCGACTGTTTCATAAGTCCTCCTTCCGTCAAGGCAGTCGAATAGCAAATATACTTGTACGAACACATTATACCGCCATTTGCTGCCTCTGTCAGCCGGGTTTGAAAGCTATTTACAGCTTTTCACTCTCGGACTTCATCAGGCGAAGGAGAACACTGCCCAGGGTATCCGGGCTTTCCTTTTTGAAAACCGGCTCAACAACGAACGACCGATTGCCGATGTGATAGGTCGTTTTTGCATCCAGAGGATTTTTCTCTGGCCTGTTGATCTTGCCGGGATTTGTAGCTTTATCTTGCATGATAAAATCCCCTTTCATAAAAATAGCAATGAAAGAGGCAAAACGGACGGCTGCTGGCACAGCTCCACGGGAATCTCACCCCGGCCCATGCTGATGGGTGCGGCGCACAATGCTTTGTGGGCGTTCAATGCGCGAGTATCTTTGACCCTGCCCGTGTGTCATCGCCCGCAAGCTGCCACGCTTGCTTTGCGGTCTGGTGCTGTTCGCTCGCCCGTTACAGTGGTCCCGTCCTGCGGACTTGAAACGAGGTCATGGCGCACCGACCGTATGGCTCGGCACAAACAGGAATGTATCCGTTTGCCTTATACTGCGGCGCTGGCCTCCCAACGGGCTTTCTTTGTCAAGGTGCGGAACACACCATGCGGAAAGGGGAACGCACGGCGGTCATCTGAATCAGGTCAGGTCAAAATCCAGAATCGCAATAATCAGCTTCGTTTCCAGCCTGCGGCGCAGATCATCGTCCACCTGAGAATGAGGACAGCCCTGAGGATCATAGCTTGTCCTTGTGGAAAGCGCCGCTATGTAGCCGGAGTAGTGGCCGATCACACGGTTTACCGCGTCAGGGTCGCCCTGGACAGCGGCGGTAATGACCGGATAAGGAAGAAGATTATTCCGGGAAGCTGCGGTGTCACGCATCCGTATCACCTCCCATCAGCTCTTTCAGCAGCCGATAGGATTTCAGCCTGCGGTTGTTGATCGTCCTGCGGGCCAGGTTCATACGCTCCGCGATCTCACGGTCCGCCATTTCCAGGAACCAGTACATCAGAAGGATATCCCGGTTGTCCTGAGGCAAGGCGTTCAGCGCATCGGCCAGCAGATCGTTTTCAATCAGGATCACATCACCGCCAAGAATGAAGGTGTTGTACTCCCAGGGATAACGGTCATAGGCCGCAAGCTGCTCCATTGCGTCCTCCGGCAGTTCGCTGAAAGGGATGCTGTGCTTCTTCCTGCGGCTGATCTCTCGATAGCCATTGCAGGCCTCGCACTTCAAGACCTTTTTGCAAAAGCTGTCAAAGGCGTGCTGCTTGTGTTCGGCGTGGCGATCAGGTTTCATGTTCTCACCTCCCTTCGTGCCGGGAGGCAGTTCTTTTCTTCCCCTTTCGCCCACTACTCGTTCTGCGGAAGGCTGTTTTGGCCAGCTCTGCCGGGAAAAATCAAAATTATTTTTTCTGTCGTTCATTTGTGCGCTCCTTTCGTCCTGATCGGGTGGGTGGCCGGATCAGGCAAAGGGCGGAGCGCGGGGATAGTAGAAACATCCCCGATAACGACAAAAAGCGCCTGTCTGCAAAACGCAGACAGGCGCAGAAGAATTATAAAATCTATTTACATGATTTCTGTGTTCATACTCATAGCCAGAATAGTCCGATGGAGGGGCTACGCTTTTTTTAACTGGTGCAGATCATGGACGTTGCGAAAAAGCAAAAAGGACACGGCAATACCTCCCAGATACCGCCGTGTCCTTAAAAAAGGGCGACTTTAACACACCCCCCGTATTCTTATTTTTCGAAAAGAAAACGGCGGCTTTGATTTCGTATTAAAGCCGCCGTTTTTTATTTCGCGCAAATCTGCTGTTAGCGGCTCTGTGCGAATGATTTATAAAACTTGATGCTTTGCAAATACACGGCGAGAGATACCTGCACCAACTCCCAAAAAGAGCAGTGCTGCCGGGATTGCCCATATCGCATACAGCATCCCGTTACTCATTTGTTCCACCGACAGGAGCGAAATAGCCAGTACATGATAGATAGGAAGAAGTCCAACCAATCGGAACAACGGATTTGCTTCTGTGATCGGCAGCAAAACTGGGAACAGAAAAATTGCTATCGCCGCAACCAAAGCTACAATCTGATTTTTACTGATTGCAGATAGGAACAGTGTAATTCCAGTAACGCTAAGCGTACAGGTAAACGCCAACAGGATTTGATACTTGAGCAGCGTCCAACAAGTGATATTAAAAGGTATAAACGCTTCCACATAGTCACTGGGGGCAAATAGAATACTGCAATCCAACCCTTCTGTTCCATAAAAAACAAAAGCAAGAAGCAGGTTAAATGCTGCAATCAGCGTGGTAGTGAGAATGGCGGTGATAATACCTGCAACCACCTTTGCAGTAGCGCATTTGGTTTTACCGTACTTGCTTGTCAATATGATATTATCAACACCTTCATACTCGCCGGAGAAAATCGGAGCAAGCATGATGATAACCGCAAGAGCAA
>ERZ779885.4813-NODE-4813-length-10251-cov-5.747352_pt1 | contig 10251 bp, 8 predicted proteins | sample MGYA00511554_ERZ779885 | MGnify/ENA primary metagenome ERZ779885 (study PRJEB29588, sample SAMEA2160998) | human gut metagenome | biome: human gut; feature: human-associated habitat; material: faeces | place: Denmark | collected 2008/2010 ... | reverse complement strand
GGCGCTCAGCGCGCCGAACGCGCTGTCCAAATGGAAGTCCGCCGCGTGGACGATCTTCACGCTCATGTGTTCTCTCCTCTCATGCCTGCGGGGCGGGCGCTTTCTCCTTGCACACGTCGACCCAGGCGACAAAGTTTGAGGAATACTTCTCAAGCTCGTCGCAGGTCATCTCGATGGCGCTGTTCGCGCTGCCCGCCGCGGGGAAAACCGTGTCGAAGCGTTTGAGCGACACATCGAGATAGGTCTTCACATTCTCCGGCAGAGCAAACGAGCACACGCCGCCCGGCGCGTGGCCGGTGAATGCGCAGGCCTCATCAAAGGTCAGCATCTTTGCTTTCACGTGGAAATACGCCTTGTACTTGGCGTTGTCGATCTTCCTGTCCCCCGCCGTCACGATGATGATGGGCGCATCGTCCGCGAGCTTGAAGCTCATGGACTTCGCGATGCGCGCGCCCTCCACGCCGACGGCGACGGTGGCCAGCTCGACCGTCGCGCTCGACACGTCGAACTCGCGGATGCGGTCGGCGATGCCGAAATGTTCAAAATACGCTCTCACTTTTTCGATGGACATTTGCGTTGTTCCTTTCTATTTTGCGCTTTCTCAGCGCACATCGACGCGCTCGACGCCCACGCAGAGCCCCGTCGCGTCATCTAATGTAAAAATCGCTCCCTGCATCTTGCCGGCGCTCTTCTCCGGCTCGCGGTAGCGGCCCGGAAGACCGCCGAGAAACGTCTCGACCGACTGCTCGGGCTTGATACCGAGCACGCTGCGCACCGCCCCCGTCATGCCGAGGTCCGTGAGGTAGCCCGTCCCCTTGGGGAAGACCTCTTCGTCCGCCGTCGGCACGTGGGTGTGCGTGCCCCAGATGGCGCTGACGCGGCCATCGAGGTAATAGGCCATGGCGAGCTTTTCGCTCGTCGCCTCGGCGTGGAAGTCAAGCAGCGTGAACGTCGGCTTTTCGCCGCTTTTGAGCAGCTCGTCCGCCGTTTTGAACGGATTGTCCGCATGGAACACGAGGTCGCAGCGGCCGATGAGGTTCATCACCGCGATGCGGGCGCGCCCGCAGTCGAAAACGCCGTAGCCCCTCCCCGGCACGCGCGCGCCGAGATTGTGCGGCCGCAGAATATACGGGCAGTCGTCGAGGTAGTCGGTGATCTGCATCTTGCCGAATGTGTGGTTGCCAAGCGTGATGACGTCCGCCCCCGCGGAGAAGATGCGCTCGGCGTCGTTCGGCGTCAGGCCGACCATCGCGGCATTCTCGCCGTTGACCACGGTGAAGTGGATGTTCTTGAGTTTTTTCACGGCGCGCAGATGGTGCTCGAGGCAGCTGACGCCGCAGCCGCCCACCACATCGCCGATGGCCAGAATATTGTAGAGCATGGCGTTCCTCCGCTTTGCGTTTTCCCCAGTATAGCAAGGCGCGGGACAAAACGCAAGAAAGGCATGAAAAAAGGCTCCGCAAAAGCGGAGCCTTTTTCTTATTTCGCGTATTCGATGGCGGTCGTCTCGCGCAGGACGTGCACCTTGATCTGGCCGGGATATTCCATCTCTTCCTCGATCTTTTTGGCAAGCTCGCGCGCCAGAATGACCATCTGATCCTCGCTGACCTGGTCGGGCTTGACCATCACGCGCACCTCGCGGCCGGCCTGAATGGCATAGGCCTTGTCGACGCCGGGATAGCTGCCGGTGATCTCCTCAAGCTGCTCGAGGCGCTTGATGTAGTTCTCCAGATTCTCGCGGCGGGCGCCGGGACGGGCGGCAGAGATCGCATCCGCCGCCTGCACGAGGCAGGCAACGATGGTCTGCGGCTCCACGTCGTTGTGGTGCGCCTGCACGGCATGGATGATGTCATCCTTTTCGTGGTACTTGCGCAAAAATTCGACGCCGAGGGCGACGTGCGTACCCTCCATCTCGTGGTCGACGGCCTTGCCGATATCGTGCAGCAGGCCTGCGCGCTTGGCGGCGTAAACGTCCGCGCCCAGCTCGGCGGCCATCATGCCCGCAAGGTGCGAGACCTCGATGGAGTGCTGCAGGACGTTCTGGCCGTAGCTCGTGCGGTAGTGCAGGCGGCCGAGCATCTTCACAAGCTCGGGGTGCAGGCCGCGGATGCCGGTCTCCAGCACGGCGCGCTCACCCTCAGACTTGATGATGGCGTCCACCTCGCGGCGGGCCTTGTTGACCATCTCTTCAATGTGCGTGGGATGGATGCGGCCGTCGGCGATGAGCTTTTCGAGCGCCAGGCGCGCAACTTCGCGGCGCACGGGCTCGAAGCACGAGACGGTGATCGCCTCGGGCGTGTCGTCGATGATGAGGTCGACGCCCGTGAGCGTTTCGATCGTGCGGATGTTGCGGCCTTCGCGGCCGATGATGCGGCCTTTCATCTCGTCATTGGGCAGGGGCACCACACTGACGGTGATCTCGGCAACATGGTCGGCAGCGCAGCGCTGGATGGCAGAGGCGACGATCTCGCGGGCGCGGGAATCGGCCTCGTCCTTGGCGCGCTGCTCCAGCTCCTTGATCTTGAGCGCGGTCTCGTGCGTCACTTCGCTCTCGACCTGCTCGATCAGGTACTTCTTGGCGTCTTCGGCAGTAAAACCGGAAATGCGCTCAAGCATTTCGGTCTGGCTGCGCTTGATGATCTTGATTTCTTCGTTTTCCTTGTCCAGAGCGGCATGCTTCTGGTTGAGGGCCTCCTCGCGCTTTTCCAGCGCGTCGGTCTTGCGGTCGAGGTTCTCCTCCTTCTGCTGGAGCCGGCGCTCCTGCTTCTGCTGCTCGGCGCGGCGTTCCTTGACTTCCTTCTCGTATTCGTTTCTGGAGCGCAGGATATCTTCCTTTGCCTCCAACATGACTTCGCGTTTCTTGTTTTCAGCGCTCTTGATCGCTTCGTTGACAATACGAAGCGCCTCTTCATCGGCGTTGGAGATCTTCTCCTCGGCGCGTTTAGCGGCTCTCTTGCGAATCCAAATACCAAGAAGAATGCCAATGACGAGCGTCCCCACCGCGATAAGCGCAGCGTAGAGATAGCTGATCATACGATTCCTCCTGTGTGCTTTTTTGATTGATGCGATTGATCTATCGTTGGGTTTTTGAATCATAAACGGGAGATTCCCCTTCTCTCCCCCTCCATAAATCCAAAAAACATTGTAAACTTTTTATAACCAGCTGTCAAGGAAAAGTCGCGCCCGGAAAATATCGGAAACGGGCGAAGATCACACCGCAATGTAGGCCTGCGCCGCGTAGCCGAGTCGGCCGTCGTAGCCCACGGAGTACCAGCCTTGATAGCTCCCGTAGACCTGCACCCTCTCGCCGTTCGGGATGCTGCCGACTGTTTCCCCGTCGATGCCCGGGTAGCTTCGCAGGCGCAGGGCTGAGCCCTCGGTCGTGACGACGCCGGTGCGCACGAGCTGCGGGTAAATGAACGGCAGGCCGAAATACTCCGTCAGTCCCCGCGCGATGGCCTGCGCCGCGGCGTCGAGGTTATTTTCGATCCAGCGCGCATCGTCGTAATTGTCGTGATAGCCGAGCTCGATGAGATTCGCAGGGTATCTGGGCCGCCGCACCTCGCCGAGCGTTGTGGCCGCCTGCGTCGTCACCTTTGCAGGCAGCGGGTAGACCATGCGCAGCTGCGCGGCGAAAAGCTCGGCAGCACGCTTTCCGTCGCTGCTCGTGGGATAGTAAAAGACGATGATGCCGCGGTTCTTCCCCGCCTGCCCCTCCCCCGAGGCGTTGGAGTGCAGGGCAAGGTAAAAGTCAAAGCCGCCAAGGCTGTTCGCCTGCGCGATGGACGAGGCCGCGGTCATCTCCGGCGTGTTGCGCACAAAGGAGATGGTGTTTGCGTAAAGGTACGGCTCGAGCGTGTCGGCCAGCAGATTCATCCAGTATTCCTCGCTGCCACTGCCGTCGACATACGGGTTCCAATCCTGCGTGGAGGGACTCAAATAAATTCTGGGCATGTGCAAAACCTCCCGTCGTTTCCAGCCTATGCTTGAAAAGCGGCGCACATGCAAAAAAAGAGACCGCCGAAGCGGTCTCTTTTTCATTAGCAGGATGCTTTGCGTTACACGGACGCAGCCGCCTTGTCCTTCTTGTTCTCGATACGCTGGAGAACGAGGACGGCAACCAGCACCGCAAGACCCGCAAGGTCAGTGACCGTGCCGGGGATGACCATCAGCAGGCCGCCGATGACCAGTGCGACGCGGCTGATCGCCTTCATGTCGCGGATCAGGTAGCCCATCAGGCCGGAGGCGATAGACGCCATACCGAGGGTCGCGGAGATGACGATGGAGGCAACGCTCAGGAACTTGACGTCGTTGCCAACGAAGATCAGGGCGTTATTGTAAGCAAAGATGTAGGGGATGATGAACGCCGCGATTGCGAGACGGGTCGCGTTCCAGGCGGTCTTCATCGGGGGAGCCTTGGCGATGGCGGAACCGGCGTAGGCAGCCAACGCAACGGGCGGGGTGATGTCTGCGACGATACCGAAGTAGAAGCAGAACATGTGGGCAGCCATCAGGTTGAGACCCATGCCGGAGGCAAGGATCGGCGCGCAGGTGGTGGCCATGATGATGTAGTTCGCGGTGGTGGGAACGCCCATGCCGAGCACGATGCAGCAGAGCATCGTCAGCACGAGAGCGATGATCAGGTGACCGTTGGACAGACCGACGATCGCGCCGATGAGCACCTGGCCGAGACCGGTCATGGTGACGACGCCGGCGATGATACCAGCCATACCGCAGGCGATACCGACGCTCAGGCAGTTCTTGCCGCCGTTTTCAAACGCGTCGATGATGGTGGGCAGGCTCTTGACGTTGGGCTTGCTGATGGCGTAGTTGATAGCCAGCAGCGCGAAGGCGATGGCAAGGCAGAGCGTGCTGCCGTTCTCGCCCATGAAGGTGCCCGGCTCGAAGCTGCGGCTCATGAGGGTCATGAACAGAAGCGGGATCAGGGGGATGGCCATGACGAGCTTCTTCTTGCCCTCTTCACGGCTGATCATGGCGACGACCACGCAGTAAAGGGTCGCGTACACGGCGGCGGTGGCCATCGTGAAGCCGATCATGATCATGTAGACCAGAACGACCAGCGGGAGGATGAGGTAGATCTGCGGGAGCAGGATCTTCCACTTGGGGAGCTCTTCGCGGGGCAGGCCCTTGAGGCCGAGCTTCTTGGCCTTGAAGTGCACGCCGAGGAAGATGCCGAGGAAGTACAGGAATGCGGGCAGGATTGCACGCACGATGATATCAGCATAGGGAACGCCGACCATTTCCGCCATCAGGAACGCCGCAGCGCCCATGATTGGGGGCATGATCTGACCGCCGGTGGAAGACGCAGCCTCGACCGCGCCGGCAAACTCCGGGGGATAACCGGTCTTCTTCATCATCGGGATGGTGACGGAACCGGTGGTAACGGTGTTACCGACGGAGGAACCGGAGACCATGCCGCAGAGGGCAGAGGAAACGACCGCGACCTTTGCAGGACCGCCGGAAGCCCAGCCGACCAGCGCGTTCGCGCAGTCGATGAAGAAGTTTGCAACACCCGTGGCCTCAAGGAAGGCGCCGAAGATGACGAACAGCGCGATGTAGGTCGAGCAGACGCCGATCGGGGTGCCGAGGATACCGGTCGTGGTGTAGAAGAGGTTATACATAACGGTCTTTAAGTCCTTGCCCGCACCTAAGAAGGCGTAGAGCACGAACACCGTCGCCACGCAGATGATCGGCATACCGACCACGCGGCGGCAGCACTCGACGAGGATCAAAGTGCCGATGATTGCAAATACGATCAGAAGGGGGATGGAAATGCTGCCGATCTGCACGACGAAAACCTTCTGGATTCGCGTACCGGCGGTAACGATTTTTTCAAGGTTTAAGGGGTAGAAGAAGAAACAGAACGCGCCGACTGCCGCCATGACGATATCGTACCAAGGCATGTAGTTGACCTTCTGAGAGCCCTTCTTGATGGGGTAGTAGATAAACACGAGAATGATGACCAGGCCGAGGAAGAGCGGACGGCGCGCACGCTCGTCCATCTTGATCCACATGTTCATCACGATCAGGAAAATGCCGAACAGTGCCGTAAGGACACGCAGAATCTTGCGGGGAGTCCCCTCCCAGACGCGCGTGTTCGACTCACGGTCGTACTTTTTCATGATCGCATCGACGTCTTCCATGGTGCCGACGTCATTGTCGACTGCAACATTGTTGAGCTTTTCGTTTTCAGCCATGATGCAATTTCCTCCTAATTCTATTTGAGAGCGTCCGTGCGCTCAGACGAGCCAGAATTCGTAATTAAAACGCACAGGCGCGTTTTTTCCACACAAATCACGCAGACTGACATCCTCGCCGTTTACATTGAGTACATGGTCAGAGACCGTACCGACAATGTAGCCGACGTTTGTCCTGTCCTGATGGATGTTTCGGATGACCATTGCCCAGCCCTTGTAATCGGGGCGGTCCACATAGACCTTGTCAAGCGTTTCGCCGGGGTTGAGCTCCGTCTGCACGCCTGCACCAAAGGAGCAATAGGTCGTCTCCTCCACATAGATCGTTTTGTTTTCGATCTCGTAGGTATCGGTCAGGGGGTATTTGTTCACGGAATGGATAAAGGTTACGGAAAAGCGGTCTCCCTCGCCCATTTTGTACCGGGCGTAGACCTCGCCGGTGTCGCGGTTGCGCAGGGTCAGATAGTAGCCGGAGCGAGGAAGAAGCACGGCCGCTGCAATAATCGTTATTATTGCAGCGGCCGCAGTTATGTATTTCCGCAGATGAGAATTCACGTCAATACACGGTAGCGATCCTGCTTACAGGACGCCGATTTCCTTGTAGTACTTCTCAGCACCGGGATGCATGGTGACGGTAGCACCAGCGGAGGCAGTCTCGGGATCGAGGAAGCCGAACTTGGCGTGGCCTTCGGTCAGAGCGTCCTTGTTGTCGAACATGGCCTTGACGAACTCATAAACGACATCCTCGCTCAGATCCTTGGAAGCAACGAGAGTAGCCTGAATGGCGACGCAGACGACATCGCCGGTCATGCCGGTATAGGTGGTGGAGGGCAGGTCGTCACGGATCAGGAACGGATAGGCCTCCTGAATGGCGGCGAGCTCTTCGTCAGTGAGGGAGACGAGGTTGAGGGTGTTGGTGGTGGCGTAGTCGACGATAGCGGTCGTGGGAGCACCGGCGACGGTGAAGGCGGCATCGATCTTGCCGTCCTTGAGCTGGTCAACGCCATCCTGGAAGGAGCCGTTCACCGCATTGACGTCGTCCTTGGTCAGACCCGCAGCGCCGAGCACCTGCCAGGCGTTGATCTCGGTACCGGAACCAACGTCACCAACGCAGACGGTCTTGCCCTTGAGGTCGGCAACGGTGTTGATGCCGGGCTTGGCAAGGATCTGAACGGTCTCGTTGTAGATACCTGCGACCCAAAGAGCGTCGGTCTCGGGAGCGCCGTCGAAGGAGTTGGTGCCCTCGTGCGCGTAGTTGATAACGTCGGACTGCAGAATGGCCATCTGAGCCTCGCCGTCGGTGATCATGTTGACGTTCGCGACGGAAGCGCCGGTGGACTCAACATTGAGGGTGGAAAGGGTCAGCTTGGAGTCGAGGACGGTCTTGAGAACGCCACCGACAGCGTAGTAGGTACCGGAGGTACCGCCGGTCGCCAGAGTGATCGCAACGGGGGAGCTGGAATCGCCGTCGTTGTTCTGGCTGTCATCCGTCTTCTCACCGCCGCAGGCGACCAGCGCGAAGACCATCGCGAGAGAGAGGATCAGAGCTAAAAACTTTTTCATACGCAATCTCCTTTTTGATTCTTCCGGCATTCACCGCTTCACCGGCACATGCTCCGCCGCGTGGGGGCGCTTCGGAGCACCTACGTTGGAGAAGCGTTGAATTCCGAAATTTACTTGCCTCTTTCAGGCAGTCTCATTATAGCTGAATGACAGGTCTATTGCAAGACGTTTTTACTTTTTTGGATATTTCGCCAAATTATCGTTGAATTCCGTCATCATTCGACCGATTATTTCGTTAAACATTTATCAGGTTTTCAAATTTTTCTTTAGGTATAAAAAATCAGGGCGGCAAAGCGCCGCCCTGATCGCATGAAGGCCTCACATACTGATTATGCAAAATCCGTGTGTTATTTACTTCTTTTCCTTGTTGTCCACGACCTGCTTGAGAAGCGCGGAGAACTCGTCCATGCTCATCGCGCCGAGGTCGCCGTCCGCGCGGTGGCGCGGGGAAACGGTGCCGTTCTCCATGTCGCGGTCGCCGACGACGAGCATGTAGGGAACCTTCTCCATCTGCGCGTCGCGGATCTTCTTGCCGATCTTCTCGCTGCGGGTGTCGACCGTCACGCGGTAGCCCTGCGCGGTGAGCTTCGCGGCCTGCTCCTTGCAGTAGTCGACAGCGCGGTCAGTGACAGGCAGGAAGCGGACCTGCTCCGGGGCCATCCAGGTGGGCAGCGCGCCGGCGTAGTGCTCGATTAGGTAAGCCAGCGTGCGCTCATAGCAGCCGAGAGACGTGCGGTGGATGATGTACGGCAGCTTCTTCTCGCCGTTTTCGTCGATGTAGTACATGCCGAAGCGCTCGGCGAGCAACATGTCGATCTGGATGGTGACGAGGGTGTCCTCCTTGCCGTAAACGTTCTTATACTGGATGTCGAGCTTCGGGCCGTAGAATGCGGCCTCGTCGATGCCGACGGTGTAGTCGACGTCGAGATCCTTGAGGATGCGCTCCATCACGCTCTGGGCGTGATCCCACTGCTCCTTCGTGCCCTCGTACTTGTTGTTCGGGTTCGCGGGATCCCACTGGGAGAAGCGGAACGTGCACTTGTCAAGAAGACCGACGGTGCCGAGGCAGTACTTGGCAAGGTCGAGGCAGCCCTTGAACTCCTCTTCGAGCTGGTCGGGACGCAGGACGAGGTGGCCTTCGGAGATCGTGAACTGACGCACGCGGATGAGGCCGTGCATCTCGCCGGAATCCTCGTTTCGGAACAGCGTCGAGGTCTCGCCCAGGCGCATCGGCAGGTCGCGGTAGGAGCGCTGGCGGTTCAGGTAGACCTGATACTGGAACGGGCAGGTCATCGGGCGCAGGGCGAAGCACTCCTTCGTCTCGTCATACGGGTCGCCGAGGATGAACATGCCGTCGAGATAGTGATCCCAGTGGCCGGAGATCTTGTAAAGGTCGCGCTTGGCCATGAGCGGGGTCTTGGTGAGAAGATAGCCGCGCTTCTGCTCGGTATCCTCGACCCAGCGCTGGAGCACCTGCACGACGCGCGCACCCTTGGGCAGCAGCACCGGAAGACCCTGACCGATGCAGTCGACGGTGGTGAAATATTCGAGCTCGCGGCCAAGCTTGTTGTGGTCGCGCTTGACGGCCTCCTCGCGCTCTTTGAGGTAGGCGTCCAGCTCTTCCTTCTTCGGGAAAGCGACGCCGTAGATGCGCTGGAGCACCTCGCGGTTCGAGTCGCCGCGCCAGTAGGCGGCGTTGCAGGCGGTCAGCTTGATGGCGTTGCCCTTGATGCGGCCGGTGGAGTCCAGGTGGGGGCCGGCGCACAGGTCGGTGAAGTCCCCCTGCTTGTAAAAGCTGATGTCCTCGCCCTTGCCGGCGTGCTCCTCGATGAGCTCCTCCTTATAGGGCTGGCCGGCCATCAGCTCCTTGGCCTTTTCGGCGGGCAGGGCAAAGCGCTCCAGGGGCAGGTCCTCCTTGATGATTTTCTTCATCTCGGCCTCGATTTTGGGCAGGTCCTCGGTGGAGAGGGGCTGCTCCATGTCAAAGTCGTAATAGAAGCCGTTCTCAATGGCGGGGCCAATGGAGAACTTGGTGCCGGGGTACAGGCGCATCACGGCCTGGGCCATGATGTGGGAGGTGGTGTGCCAATAGGCGTGCTTGCCCTCTGCCGTGTCGAAGGTGAGGATCTCCAGGGAGCAGTCCTTCTCGATGGGGGTGCGCAAATCGCAGACCTCCCCGTCAATCTTGGCGGCGCAGGCGGACTTGTACAGGCCCATGCCGATGGACTTGGCCACTTCCGCGGCGGTGACGCCCTGGTCGAACTCCTTGACCTGGCCTTTCAAATCAATCTTTACCATAGGGTACTCCTTTCCGCCGGGGCAAATAAAAAACCCTGCCCCAGCAAAGCTCTGGGGCAGGTATCCGGCTCAAAAAAAATTTGCCAAAACCCGCGGTTCCACCCGGATTCAAAGGGAGCAGGCGGCGCCTGTTCCGCTTCCTCGTTTGGGCCTGTAACGGGGCCGGCCGCCGTCC
>ERZ779885.4802-NODE-4802-length-10270-cov-2.270680_pt1 | contig 10270 bp, 10 predicted proteins | sample MGYA00511554_ERZ779885 | MGnify/ENA primary metagenome ERZ779885 (study PRJEB29588, sample SAMEA2160998) | human gut metagenome | biome: human gut; feature: human-associated habitat; material: faeces | place: Denmark | collected 2008/2010 ... | reverse complement strand
GATCGATGACAAACATGTCGCCGTTGCCGTCGATATAGGAATAATTGAAAGGGTCCACCCGGTCCAAAGTGTGGTCGGTCCCGATGGTCAGCGAACGGTTGACCTGATAAGTGGTAGAACGGACGGCTGTCGCAACTCCATTGATTTTCCGACCATTGACACTCGAAAACAGATTCCGCATCACCGTATCCTGTTCTTTGTGATAGCTATCGGTGAAATTGTATGCCATGATCAGCGACACATCGGAAGTCATCTCGTCTTTTGTGTCACACACGATCAGACCGCTCCCGAACGGACTCATCACCGTCACATCGAACACTTGTTCCTGGATGATGTCCGTGGTATTGTCCCTCACTTCATACACCAGTTTGTAGGCATTGTTTTGCGCACTGACATCGACCATGTATTTCAGGGTCATGGTGGAATCGATGACTTTAGGAATAATGGTATTGCCTTCCAGGGTCCATTTGAACGAGAGATCTGCGTCCGGCACGCCTTCTTTGTAAGTAATCGGCTTTATCTCCAAGGTGTCGAATGCGAAAACTTTATAGGTGGTCGGTTCATCACCCAGATCGATGACAATCGGGTTCATCAGTTTATAGTTCAAGGAAGAGTCGTCCTCGAAACAGGAAGCCAGAAACAGGCTTCCCAATAGGGCTACAAGTAATGTTTTTATCTTCATGACTTTGAGTTTTTAGGTGATGATTTAAGGCATGGTGACCGGCTGTCCCTTATATTCTCCGTCTTCATGCTTCAACGGGTTGCCGGGATGCTCATTGTTGTATTCGGTCAGTTTTTCTTTCACCAAAGCGGCGTAGGCTTTTACCTCTGTACCGGTCATGGTCCAGCGTTCCGGATCGGGATTGTTCGGATCCGCACTGCCTCTGGGAGACCAATAGGGGAGGAAGGGAAGCCCGGTTGCATCTAAAATGAAACGGTACCATGAGTCGGAATACTCCCCAAAATAGTTATTTAATTGACTCCAATTGGCCGGTCGTCCGATTTTATTGGTGATATACAGGCTGAAAACCCTCCCGTTCAAATCCGTGACAGGAAAATCTTCCGTGGCCACCACCCGCAGTCTGGTCACATAGACGGAATCGTCCAGCAACGGACTGTAGTTTATTTTCACCTGCAACTGCCCCTGATAACTTCCTGCGGGGACACTCCCCGACAGGAGTTCATACATACTCTCCTCGGCTGTAATTGTATCCTCCGGTGACAGCCTCACCTTAATCACACGCTCTTTATCCATCGCACTCCCGGTAATGAGGAAAGGGATATTGACAGTGTCACATCCGATTTCCACATTTTCAGGATGTTCCGTAAAATTATAAGTGGTGGAGAATCCGTTGAAGTAGATTCCCGGAGCTTCCGTATACAGCGTCACCTTCTCCTTGGAGCAGGAGACCCCTGCAAACAGGGCGGAAGCTATGATGATTAACTGAAAAATAAAGTTTCTCATAACCGTTCTTGTGTTATTTATTGATACTATTGCCATAATCTTCACGTCCTCCTATTTCAACTTCCGTTTCGGGCAGGGGTAGAACAAACAAGGCATCGCCGGCACCTAAGGAGGCATTGGGAATGTTCAGCCCCAATCGTTTGTAATAGAAGAACAATTGCCCTTCTCCTGCAAACTCCTTTTGCCATTCTTTCTGTATTTCCCGGCTGATTTCCTCTTTGCTCAAGGAGGCGGGCAGGTTTTTCTCATATAGGATGCCTCTGGCCACCCGCACGGCGTTCAGTGCGTCGACTGCCTTTTGGGGATTGTTCAGGTTGTTATAGCACTCCGCCGCATAATAGTACATCTCCGGTTTGCGCATCAAGGGCATCTTGTTTTTTGCCCTGGATTCTGAATCTGCCGGTTCGTAGAATTTCAGAAAAGTCCAGGCTTTTGCTTCCGTCTTGTTAAACCACCGCATATACCGGATATCCGACACGCCTGTCCCATCGGCGATTTCATAAAGGCTTTCCCCCTTGGTCTTGGTAGTATAGAACACCTTTTCATTGTCAGTGCTGGAAAAGTCCGCGTTTATCTTGTACTGCTCTACATAAGGACGGAGTGTCTTATATAACTGGTTCACTTCCAGATAAAAGATGTGCTCGGCGGTAAACGACAAATCCCTCATTTTTTCTTCCACATGCACACTTGATTCAGGATCCACCCAAGGGATAACCTGCTTCTTCATGAACAGTTCCTCAATGGCCTCCAGAGCCTCCTTGTATTTCCCCTCCCACATACACACACGCGCTTCCGTTGCTTTGACTGCATAGTAATTGAAACGGCTCTTCCGTTCCTTGAAAAAGAGATCGTTCTCATCCATCTCATAGTCATCTCCTTTGATTGCAGTTCCGTAAGAATCCCAGTAGTTCAGCAGTGAATCCGCTTCCGCAAGATCCCGGTGAATGTATCCCAGTACTTCTTTTACGGTAGATTGTTTGGTGAGCACCTTGCTATACTCCGTCACGTAAGGGATGGAAAGCTTGTCCAGGTTGGAAGGCTGGTTCTCCAGATTTCCCCAGCCGAATATGCGCAGCAGTTCAAAGTGCAGGAAAGCCCGCAGACCGATGGCTTCTCCTTTGATGATGCCGTAAGTGGTGGGATGCAGGATGGCCTTTTTTTCGTCGCTCACTTCGAGCAGCGCGTTCAGGTTGGCGATGATGCGGTAGGTTTTTTGCCAGATACCGTCGATGGTCCCGGTATAGCTTTCATAACGGTACTGCTTGAGATTGTTGTAAGGATTGTTCGTGGCCATGTCATACTGCTGTGCCAGCACATCAAAAAAGCAGACAGTGGATTCCCGCCCGTAAAGGGTGGAATCCGCCATCATCATGTAGCATCCGATCAGGGCATCTCTGAAGCCGGTTTCATTCTCAAACATCTTGTCACTCTTGATTTCCGTTTTAGGCTCCACTTCCAGCCATTGGTTGCAGGCCGACAGGGAAAGGAGCAGGAACAATGACAAACTATATATGATATTCTTTTTCATGGTTCTCGGTGTTATAAGGTCACATTTAAGGAGAAATTGAACGTTCTGGCGAAAGGATAGGAGGTTCCCCGCTCAATGTCGATGCTTGAAAAGGTGAAAAGGTCGTTTGCATTGAACCGCAGCAGAATCCTTTCAAGACCGATTTTCTTCACAAAGTCATGACGGAAGAAGTCGTATGACAGTTGCAGGGAGGATATCTTCAATTCGTTCCGTTTCTGCACAAAACGGGAGGTAGGATATGTCTTCTCTGAAGCGAACTGCTGCTTTTCGGACACATACACTTCTTCGCTGATTGCTTTGTACAAGGCGATATCTCCCGGTTTGCGCCAACGGTCGGTATAGATGCGTCGGTCCACGTTATATTTCATGTCGGCGTTTTCCACTTTGTCAACCAATGTCTGGTTATACATTTTGGCCCCGTACTGATAAGTCAGTACAGCATTGATGCCGAATCCTTTGTACTCGAAATTGACACCGGCATTCCCCTGGAATTTGGGTAGTTCATCACCGCAGATGACCTGCTGGGCCGCATCGTAAGTATAGGTCCGGTAAGGATTGCCGTTCTCGTCTTTCGCGATATAGATTTCGCGGCCATTGGCCGGGTCTATCCCTAAGGAAGGCATCGCCCAGATGGCATCCATGGAAACACCGTCGTAATATTTCTGGACAGGTACATTACCTTCAGTAGCCAGTTTCTCCTGCTGTTCGTTATAGGAACGCATGGCTTCGGATATTTCCTTCAGGATGTTTTTGTTGCGCGATATCATAAGGGAGAACGACAGATAGGAACGGTCTGCCGGCTGTTGCCATACGGTCGCTCCGGCACGTAGGTCGAACCCCCGGTTCAATACTTTTCCGACGTTTTCCTGAACGGTGGTGAAACCGGTAGACGGAGCCAGGCTCAGAGGGTTCACCGCATTGTTTGTAATGGAATGGTAGTATTCGAAAGTAAACGAATAACGGTTTTTATAATTGAAGTCAAAACCATAGTTCTGCTCCACTTTCTCCTGCCACTTCAAATCCTCGTTGCGCATGTTCAGCAATTGCGCTCCCAACTGGTCTCCGTATGTCTTGTCAAGGAAATATTCGTATGAGGCCAATGCGTTATAAGCTGCCGAGCTTTGGGAACCGGTCGAGCCTGTCGTCGCCCTCAGACGCAGTTGGGTGATGTTGGAACCTTCCATCCAGCTCTCGTTGTGTATGTTCCAGCTTCCTCCCACACTCCAGAATTTCCCCCAACGACTGTTGGCTCCGTACATGCTGGATGCGCTCTGACGGAAAGTGGCGTCGAAGTTCAGACGATTGTCATAGGAATAGTTTGCCGACAGATAATAACCGAAATCCTTTACAGTCTCCTCCGTCCCTTTGGGCTTGGCATCTTTCAGATATTGCCGGGCAAAGATAATGTCGGTCATCTTGTCGCTCGGAAAGCCTTCTGCCTGTTGCAGATTGGTGGAAGACTGTTTGCGCGACAGATCAAAACCTGCATTGACAAAAATGTCATGCACACTCAGGAAATTCTTGTTATATTGTACGTCGAACTTACCGCTCAAGGAATGTTGTTCGCCGTTTTCCAGGTCGTAGCTCCCCTTTTCCGTCAGACGGTCGGTACTGTAGGAGGCGAATTTCAGATGATCCGACGGATAAAACTCGTCGCTCCTGCTGCGTTGTTCTGTAAGTCCGAAACGGGCTGTAGCCTTCAGGCCGGTCATGACAAACCATTGTAGTTCGAAATTATTGGTGATGTCGACGTATTTGTCCTGTAAAAGTGTGTTCAACTGTGCATTGTACAGGGGATTCGCCTCAAATTCAATATCCTCATACCATGCATTCACCGTGACACTGTTTCCCGGATCCAAAGAAGGGACGATGTTGTCGGTCAAATGACCGTATTGATCGTAGGGTGTGTAATAAGGGTTGAGTTTGGTGTATTCATCGAAAGTCCCGTACTTGGAGTCGTGCGCTTCGTTGGAAGTGATAGTCAACTGGTTTCTGAACAGAAAATTCTGATGCCTGTACAACAGGGAGATTGCTCCGGAGATGTTTGTACGATCCGAACCTTTCATAACCCCCTTGATGTTCTGGTAAGACAAATCGACGATGGCCTGTAATGCCTTGTCGCCCAATTCCACAGAAAGGCTATGCTTGTTGCCCACACCCAACCGCAACGGCTTGGATATCCAATCCGTGTTGATTCCCGATTTGACGGCCGACTGGCGTTGGTTATACATTTTAATCATCATGCGCTGTGATTCGAAATCGGCTCCCGGATCGTTGAACATCCCGAAAGCCTGTTCCACCTCCAGTTTTTCCGCAGCATTGCACAAATCGTATGAACTGAGGTCCGGAGCCTCGATTTCCATGCTTCCATTGTAAGTGACGCGCAAGTCTCCGGACGGATTCTTCTTCAATTCAATGACAATCACACCATTGGCTGCTTTCGAACCATAAATGGCCTTTGCCGAGGCATCTTTCAGAATGGTCAAACTTTCCACCCTGTCCATATCAAGGTCCATGATTTTCTGGAGGGAGGTCTCGAAACCGTCCAGCACGAACAAAGGCGCATTCGGGTCGTTCTGGTAGGTCGCCTTCAGATCCACATCTTCCATATTAATGGAGGACTTGCCGCGTAACACCATTTCAGGCATAGCGTTCGGATCCGAACCTAAAGACATGTTGTCGAAAAACATGATGGAAGGATCCAGGTTCTTCAACGACTGCAACACATTAGAGTTCCCCACGCGCTTTAGGTCATCTTTCCCGATAGTCCTCACCGAACCGGTGAAAGTGTTAGCCTTACGTTCAAATACTCCGTTCACCACCACCTGATCCAAGACGGTGGCATCCTCTTCGAGGATGAAATTCAGTGCCGTCGATTTGCCAATTTTCTGCTCCTGGGGTTTCATGCCGACAAACGACACGAGCAGGGTAGTATTCGGGTCATCGGGTACGGTAATGGTATAATTCCCGTCCACATCCGACACCACGCCTGTAGAGGTACCCTTAATCCGGATGGTCGCTCCGGGCAATGGCTGGTTGTTGACATCTCTGACAATCCCTTTGATTGTCCTCATCTCTTGTGTTTGTGCGGTCGTCAGGAGGGTCGGAGCGACCGGGACTGCCTGCACACGACTTGAAAAAAACAGAGGAGCCACTGTGAGTTGGCAGGCTATGCAGAGCATAGGGACTCCCCGTCCGTAAAGTTGTTTCTTTTTCATGAGTTTTTAAGGTTTAACGACAATTTAAAACGCTCGTTTTTTCTGGATACGGCAGACCTTGAAAACGAACGGAATCAATTGTTGAAACCTAAAAATCACAAATCATATAAACAATTAAAAATTAATAGATAACAGAAACAGAAAAGTATCGGAAAAAGTGTTGTTCAGGACACGGAAAATTGGAATTATTGTCCAGAAAAAACAAGCGTTTTTTTCTAAAAACAGATTCTGTTACAGTGCTTTGACTTCAATTTTTTAACGATTGCCACTCCGACGCTGATGTCCTGGAGTGCTGTGCCTGTAGAATCATAGATAATGATTGATTCGGGAGAGGCGGGGCATATTTTCCGGCCTGTGACGATTTCCCCCAATTCTGCATAGATGGACTCCTTACCCATCAGCCCCTGGGATATGGCGTGTTGTGATTCCCCCACCCGGCATGCCTGCACCTTAATGTCGGTGACAACGACGGAAGAAGCGACCAAGCGCGGATCCAGTTCCTGCTTGCCGGGACTGTCCGCTCCGATTGCGGCAATGAAACATCCCGGCTGTATCCATTCTTTGCGGATATAATACTTGTGTGCCGGAGTGGCTGTTACGATAAAGTTGCTGCACCGGGCAGCCTCTTCCCCGGAACAGCAGATTACCGGTATGCCGAGTTCTTTTTGCAGCCTGACTGAAAACGATTCCGCTTTTCTCACATTTCTTCCGCTTACCCGGATTATCTCAATGGGTCTCACCAATGACAAGGCCTTCGCCTGGATTTCCGCTTGTGTGCCATAACCGAATACGCCTAATTGAACCCTCCCTTCAGGAGCAAGGTATTTGGCAGCCACGGCTGGCGCCGCCATTTGCTGATAGTTACAGAATCCATGATGGCTATAGGACTTCCGTTCCGGGCATCGCATATATAGATAATCCCCAAAATGTTGGGCAAACCGTAATTTTCCATATTTCTAGGAAAGCCTCCGTTTATCTTTACCCCATAATATTCTTCATTCCCATAACATATTCCGCCTGTCTTCAAATGAAATTCTCCGTTCCTGACATCCGCATGTAGTAAATCCGGCGCATACACCTTCCCTTGTGCATGCAACGCATGTGCCTCTTCAATGACAGGTAAGTATTCTGCCAAAGAAAGGGCATTCTGAATATCACTCCGTGTCAGCACCAATGTTCCTTTTTCCATATTTTGTCTGTTTTCGAATTTAAAACATTGTCAACGAACCCCTTCCAGGGCTTTGCTGTATTTTCTGAGATTTGTAATGACATTCTCTATTTCATCTTCATCAAGTGATTGCAGAGCATTGGAAATGGTGAGGTTGATGGATTCCGTCGCTTCGTCCAACACTTGCCGGCCTACTGCAGACAAGGCAATCATCTTACGCCTTTTGTCGGCATCGTCCTGAAATGTTTCCACCCAATCCGCCTGCATCAGCTTTTTGACATTCCGGCTCATCGTGGAGTGATCCACCTGTAAAAGCTCTGCCAGTTCCTGAATAGACAGTCCTTGATGGGCATTGATATGGTATAGTGTGTGACGTTGTCCGAAGGAAAGCCCTGCCCGCTGCCTGAACAACCCCAGGTTTTTAATCAATTCGTAGTTTAATTGCCTTAAAGTATCAATTTGATTTTGCATACAATTTTTAATTATTTTGTAATATACATGTATATATCATATTTTATATGCCTACAAATATATGTATAATACATGTAATATCCCATATTCAAATTATTTTTTAACATTAAAATTTTAAAATTCATACAGACAACCTGTTCTTTCCGTTTTCCAAACGTCACCGCCTGATTCTGCAAAAGATGGATGAATGCCAGTAATTTGAAAAGTTTTTCCTTACACTTTTCAAACATTTACTTATTGATTATCTATTGTTCATTTATTGAAGTGATTTGAACTTATGTTAGTTTCTTAAAAATGCATTAAGATATTAAAATACAGCGTACAAATAGAAATGTTCTTTATATTATAGGTGACCAAATATTGCTCTGGCTTTCCACAGCAAAACATGGTTATGTCACTCAAAGTTGCCTTATTGAGGTGGCAAACGCCATTTTGTACAAACTCAAGACAGGCTGCCAATGGTCGCTTTTTCCGGTAGAGGCCTTGTTTAGCGTCAAGGTACTGACATACGGGGCTGTTACCATCATTACAGGAAATGGAGCAAGGGCGGCAAATGGAAATCCGTATGGATTCAGCTACTTGACAACTACCGTACTGAATTGGACATGTCCTGCGCAACGTATTGAGAAAGAAGGAAGTCATCACGAACATCCGTGCCAATAAACGAAGGGACAACGCCGATGATATTCTGGTGGACGACGAACTGTATGCCGAAAGGTATTACATAGAGCGGACCGACGCCTGGGTGGATAGCTTCAGAACGGTTCTAAACCGGTTTGACACTACTGTTTCCAGCCGGACATCTTGGAATTATCTGGCTTTCGCTATCCTGCTGCTAAAGAAAATTTCACGAAAATAAGAGGTTTAAATCATTTCTATAAATAAAACAGGACTTTTAGTGGTTTACTGTTATTTTTTCGGTGTTTAGATATTACCTTTGTTGCAAACGAAATTGATTTTATGGATTCCGATAGATATTCTATTCATTTTTCTCCTCTACAGGGTTATACAGACCGGATTTATAGAAATGCTTTCGCTCACTATTTCGGTGGGGTGGAGGTGTACTATACCCCTTTTATCCGGGTAGAAAAAGGGGCTCTTCGCAAGCGTGATCTCCGGGATATAGAACCTGAAACGAATACGGTTGCTGACTTGATTCCTCAGATTCTTCCCGGTAGTGCCGATGAATTTCGTTTGTTGACCGATGCAGTGGGAAGGGATACAGGCAGATCGATATTAATCTGGGTTGTCCTTTCCCGATGATTGCCGGTAAGCACAAAGGGGCTGGAATGTTACTTTATCCCGCACAGGTAGCGGAGGTACTGGCTCCCATTGCAGAGTATCCGGAAATTCAGTTTTCGTTGAAAATGCGGTTGGGTTGGGAAAATGCGAGCGAATGCATGGTGTTGGTTGAATTGTTGAATACCCTTCGCCTTAGCCGCATCGCTCTTCATGCCCGAACCGGCAAACAACAATATAAAGGCCATCCGGATTTAGAAGCATTTCAGGGTTTCTATGAGCTTTGCCAGCATCCGCTTTACTACAATGGTGATATTGAATCTTTGTCGGATATCCGACAAATTCTGACTCGGTTTCCTCTGCTGAAGGGCGTTTTTATCGGTCGTGGATTGTTGTCTTCGCCTTTGCTGGCTAAGGAATTTAAAGGAAATGAAACTTTTTTACCCGAACAACGTATGTCAATATATTTTGCCTTCCATGAAGAGCTTTTTTCAGCCTATTCCCAGGTACTTCAGGGAGAAACTCAATTGCTGGTGAAGATGAAGACCTTGTGGGAATATTTTTTGCCTGAAACTGACCGGAAGTTATTGAAACGGATTAAAAAGTCTACCCGCTTACAGCAGTATACCGAAAGTGTAAAAGCAATATTTACTTCTTAACAGGAAAATTCGATGAAAAAATTTTTGTTCATTACCATAGGTGTCCTTTCTGTAATCTTGGGAATAATCGGAATATTCGTGCCTGGATTACCCACTACCCCTTTTATTTTATTGAGTTCCTGGTTATTTTATAAAAGTTCGAAGCGATTGCATGATCGTTTACATCGTTCCCCCCTTGGAAAATATATCCGCCGTTACGAATCCCGGCAAGGGATGAGTTTAACCGGTAAATTCATTTCGATTGCCTGTATGTGGATCATGATCAGTATTTCTGCTTTTCTTATCCTTGAAGATTTCAAAATACGTGTTCTTTTGTTGATATTGGGAGCTATCGGTACAGGAAGTATATTATTGATCGTCCCGACTGCTAAGCGGCAAAATCCGGGATCTGAAGAGGCCCGGTAGGATCGTACAGTCGCCGCCGCCCGGCCATAAGTTTATTTTTTCTTTCTATTCCGATTTCGGAATAGAAAGAAAAAGGGAACAGTATTGACACCGTTCCCTTTATATAATATAGAATTA
>ERZ779885.4787-NODE-4787-length-10295-cov-5.228906_pt1 | contig 10295 bp, 6 predicted proteins | sample MGYA00511554_ERZ779885 | MGnify/ENA primary metagenome ERZ779885 (study PRJEB29588, sample SAMEA2160998) | human gut metagenome | biome: human gut; feature: human-associated habitat; material: faeces | place: Denmark | collected 2008/2010 ... | reverse complement strand
GAGCCAGGACTGGTCGCGCTGCTCGGCGTCGGCGGGCAGAAAGCCGTTCTTGGCGGTGTACTCCTTCACCAGCGGGACGAGGTCGTTGCCCTCCTTGTCGTAGAGGTGCGTGAACCAGCCGAAGTGGTTGAGGCCGAAGTACACGGGCTCGACATCGCCCATGTCGCGACCGAGCAGGCGGCCGTAGGAGCGCAGCAGGTTGCGCAGGGCATCCTTGCCCACCAGGGTATCCTGGGTGCGGCCGGTCTTTTCATACACGGTGGCGGCGATTTCGTAGAATTCATCAATGGTGGGCTCCATGGGCATCTCCACGCCGGCCTCGTCCAGCACGCGGCGGACATAGGCCACGGTCTCGGCCCCGGCATCGGAGGAGCCGCTCTTACCCCGGGCGCCGGTATACTTGCAGATGCCCAGGCCGTAGTTCACCCGGGATTCGTTGCGCTTTTCATACACCTCGGCAAAATTGGGGTCGAAGGCGGCGGTAACGTCGGAGGACAGGCAGAAGGAGCTCTCGTAGCACACCCGCAGGCTGACGCCCTGCCCGTCGCACAGGTCCTCCATGAAGGTGTCGAAGAAGGCGGACTGCATACCGGTGACGCCCATGGAGCCGATCTCCTCCTTGTCGGCCAGCATGCACACGGCGGTCTTTTCGGGAACGTCGATGTCAAACAGGCCCTTCAGTGCGGCATAGCTGCACACCCGGTCGTCGTGTCCGTAGGCGCCGATGAGGCTGCGGTCCAGGCCCAGATCCGTGGCGTTGAAGGCGGGGACCACCTCCAGCTCGGCGGAGGTGAAGTCATCCTCACAGATGCCGTATTTCTCGTGGAGCAGGTCCAGCACCCGCAGCTTCACGCGGTCGGAGTCGCCGTCCTCACCCAGGGGGCGGCTGCCCATGAGAATGTTCAGATTCTCACCGGGAATGGCCTCGCTGAGGGGCTTTTTGCCCTGCTCCGCACCCAGGTGGGGCAGCAGGTCGGTAATCACGAACTTGGGCTCGTTGCCCTGGCCCAGAACCACCTTCACCACGGTGCCGTCCCGCAGGACCACCACGCCCCGCAGCTCCAGGGGGATGGCCACCCACTGGTACTTGCGGATGCCGCCGTAATAGTGGGTCTTGCCGTAGGCCAGCTCGCTGTCCTCATACAGGGGATGGGGCTTGAAGTCCAGACGGGGAGAGTCAATATGAGAGGCCACGATCTGCGCGCCGTGGGACAGGTCCTGGCGGCCGATTTTCACCAGCATCACGCTCTTGCCGCGATTGCTGCGATACACCTTGTCACCGGGCTTGAGCTCCATGCCCCGCTGATAGGGGACGAAGCCCTGGGCCTGGGCCAGCTGGATGGTGTAGTCGGTGCACTCCCGCTCGGTCTTGCCGTTGTCCAGATACTGCTTGTAGGTCTCGCAATAGGCCTCCATGGCTTCCAGGGCAGCCTGGTCCACCAGGTCATAGCCGTTTTTGGCGCCGGAGAACAGCTTTTCGCGCTTGGCCTTCATTTCGTCTGTCATGGTTTTGTTTCCTCCTTATAGATGTTCGATTTCCCGGAGCATGCTCCGGAAGAAAATCCGTGCTTGTTCCCGGAACTGTGCCGGGGTGGCACAGTTGTTTTCCAGGATATGGGAGCAGCGCTCCCGGTAAAAGGCGTCGGGCTGCTGGGCGGAGATCCGCAGGCGGGCATAGTCCTCGCTGATGCCGTCCCGGGCCATGATGCGGCGGACCCGGTCCTCCGCCGGAGCCAGCACCGCCACGGTGCAGGCGCACAGACGGCCCAGTCCGCTTTCCATCAGGCTGATGGCGTCCAGGCCCACCAGGGTGTGGCCCTGGGCCCGGCGCAGCAGCTCCGGCATGCCGCCGGGCTCGTCGGTGGACAAAACGCCTGCGGGCTTGAGGCAGACCACGATGCGCGCGTCGGTATAAAGCAGCTCCATGCCTGCCCCTCCTGTTTGCGTTGATGCTGCTATAGTATAGCATGTTTTTCGCCCTTCGTCACGCGCATTTTCGGCCACTTCGGGCACATTTCCGGACAGGCGCAAAGAAATGTCTTAAAAATTCTTAATTCCGCCCGCTTTTCCGGCGAGCTGTGATACAATGGACGGGCAAAGGAGGCGTCAAGTATGGAAGAAACGATCCGCATTCTCGTGGTGGACGACGAGCCGGATATCCGGCGAATCTGCCGGATCCTGCTTGAAAACAGCGGCTATACCGTTCTGGAGGCGGCGACCGGCCTCGAGGCCGTCGAGACCATCCGGCGCTGCCCGGAGATCGACCTCATTCTGATGGATATCATGATGCCCGACCTCGACGGCTACGACGCGTGCAGCCGGCTGCGCGCCTGCTCGACGGCGCCGGTGCTGTTCCTCACGGCCAAGACGCAGGAAAACGACAAGCGCCGCGCCTACGACGCCGGCGGCGACGATTATCTGGCCAAGCCCTTTTCCCACGCGGAGCTCATGATGAAGGTGGAGTCGCTGCTGCGGCGCTACCGGGTGTATAAAAACAAATCGAGCGGGCGGATGCTCCGCCCCGGCATCGTGCTGGACGAGGAAAACCGCCGCGTGCTGCTCGACGGCGCGCCGCTGGAGCTGACGGAGACGGAATTTTCCATCCTCCAGTGCCTGGCGCAGAACCGCGGGCGCGTCGTGCCGGTGCGCATGATCTATGAGACGGTCTGGCATGAGACGTACATGCCGGCGTCCAACAATACCGTGATGGTGCATATCGTGAATCTGCGCAAGAAGCTGGAGGAGGATCCGGCCAACCCGCGGCTGATCCGCACCGTATGGGGAAAGGGCTATCAGATTGACTGAGAAAAAGAAACGATTCCTCTCGCTGAGCGTCAAGCCGCTGTTCGTGCTGCTGCTGGGGCTGGTGCTGGGCGTGGGCGCGGCGCTGCTGGCCGAGAGCGTGGGCGAGGCGGTCATCGAGCGCTGCTATCTGAGCGAAGCGGCCGTATTGAAGCGGACGAACCGGGCCGCGCAGGAGCTGCAGGGTTACGTCCGGCAGAACGCTCTGACGACCCGCAATACGAACGCGCTGGCCCAGTGGGGCGAGAGCAGGAAGGACTACTATATCCTGCTCTACCGCGACCAGCGGCAGATCCTCGAGATCGGCTGGTGGGGCGCGGACATCGCCGCGGTCGACGCCTATTCCCTGAAGGAGCAGGGGGCCGAGGTCGTCTACCCGATCGCTTTCCGCGACGGGACGGTCTACGCCGTGATCTATGACAATTCGGACAGCCGGCTCTACGATGTGACCTGGGTCGTCTCGCTGCTGCTGGGCTGCGCCGTGCTGGCGTTGACGCTGCTGGCGTATAACCGGCGCGTGGCGCGCAAGGTCGTGGCCATCTCGCACGAGGTGCAGTCCATCGGCGAGGGCAATCTCTATCTGCAGCTCGAGCCGAAGGGCAGCGACGAGCTCGCGCAGCTGACCGCGAGCGTCGAGCAGATGCGGCTGTCTTTGCTGCGCAAGACCAGCGAGGAGCAGCGGGCGCTGCAGCAGAACAGCGATCTCATCACCGCCATGTCGCACGACATCCGCAACCCGCTGACCGCGCTGCTGGGGTATCTGGATCTGGCAAAGACCGGGCAGTACCGGACGCAGGAGGAGCTGCAGAGCTATCTGGACGCCGCCTACGGCAAGGCCGAGCAGCTCAAGCGGCTGACCGACGAGCTGTTCCGCTACTCCCTGCTGTTCGGCTGCAAGGAGCTGCCGCTGCAGCTGGAGCGCTACGACGCGTCGATCCTGCTCGGCCAGCTCCTGGGCGAGAGCCGCGCGCAGCTGCAGCAGCAGGGCTTTACGGTCCAGCTGCTCCTGCCGCAGCAGGACGTGCAGATCGAGGCCGACGTGACCTACCTCAAGCGCGTGTTCGACAATCTGTTCGACAACATCCGCAAATATGCCGATCCCGCCCGGCCCGTGGCCATCGCGGCGCTGCTGGAGGATGGGGCGCTGCACGTCTGCCTGTCCAACAGCGTGAACCCCGGCGCGGGGCGCATCGAATCCAACAAGATCGGCCTGCGCACCTGCGCGAAGATCATGGCGCAGATGTCGGGCAGCTTCAAGCGCTATACCGAGAGCGGGAAGTTCACCGCCGAGGTCATCCTTCCCATCCTGCCCGCAGGGGACCCGGACGGCAGTTCTTAAAAATATCTGAATTTTGCAACGCCGGACTTTTCTTTGCGTCTTTGATTTGGTATGATACAGGCAGCAAAATAGGCTGACACGATTATACAATGGTACAACATATAGTTTCTGAATGAAAAAGGAGAACAGCATGAAATTCAAACGCTTTTTTGCGCTCGCGCTGGCGGCTCTGCTTGTGATGAGCCTGTTTGCGGGCTGCTCGAAAAACTCTGATACGCCGGGCAGCAAGACCGACTCCAGCGGCTCGCTCATCGACCAGACCAAGCCCGCCGCCACGACGGCGAAATACGCCTATCAGGCCGACTACCTCGACCTGCAGCTGCCCGAGAACATCCAGTACGTCAACACGATGTGCACCGCGGGCACGACGATCTTCCTGACCGCCTACGTGCAGGGCGACGAGATCGTCCAGACCGACCCGGACACGGGCGACACCTGGTCGTATTACACCCAGGAGCTGATCCTTCTGTCTGTCGACCCCGATACCGGCGCGTGCACCCAGCTTCCCAACCTGCAGCTGCCCACGGTTCCCGAGGACTGCGAGGGCAACGTTGACTGCTACAACATGGCAGGCTCCGACGACGGCACGCTCTGGATGCTCGTGAACGTCTATGCGGCAAAGTATGACCTGCCCGCGGACTTCGATCCCAACACCATGAACAAGTATGACTACCCCTCGACGGACATGAGCACGGCCTACCTCATGCACGTTGCCGCCGACGGCAGCACGATCGCCAATGTCGACCTCTCCGTGACTGACGATGGCACGGACGAGGAGGATGGCATGGGCAGCAACATCTCGTCCTTCGCCGTCGACGCGGCGGGCAATCTCTACGTCACCGACTACAGCTACATCTATGTGCTGGACGCCGAAGGCAAGCTCCTGTTCAAGATCGACGACAGCCAGTACAGCGGCAGCCTCTGCCGCCTGCAGCCCAATCAGGTCGGTATCCTGTGGTACAACTACGCCACCGGCACCGCGGAGAGCACCGACGAGAACGGCCAGTTCTTCATCCCCGTCGATCTTGAGACGAAGACCTGGGGCGAGAAGATCAAGATGCCGGCCAACGTCTGGAACGTCTATCCGGGCGACGACGCCTACGATTTCTATTACAAGAACAACGACAACATCTATGGCTACACCTTCGCGAGCGATACGAAGGACAAGCTCGTTGACTGGATGGCCTGCGATGTCGACACCAGCAACATGTATGACTCCGGGATGCTCTCCGACGGCCGCGTCGTCGGCATGACGCAGGACTGGAGCAGCGACACGACCGCCTACCAGCTTATCGTCCTGCACCGCATTGACGCTTCCGAGGTCAAGGAAAAGACCGTCCTGACGCTCGCGTGCATGGGCCTTGACTGGAGCCTGCGCAGCAAGATCGTCGAATACAACAAGTCGAACGACCAGTACCGCATCCAGGTCGTCGACTACAGCGAATACGCCACAGACGACGACTATAACGCCGGCATCACCAAGCTCACCACCGAGATCATCAGCGGCAGCGTGCCGGATCTGTTCCTGACCAGCAGCCTGCCCATCGACAAATACGCCGCCAAGGGCGTCGTGGCCGACCTCTATACGTTTATGGACGGCGGCAGCGGCCTGAGCCGGGATTACTTCGTCCCGCAGGTCCTGAAGGCGATCGAGAAGGACGGCAAGCTCTATGAGCTGCCGACCAAATTCTCCGTAGAGACGGCTTATGCCCTGTCCTCCATCGTCGACCAGTACGACACCTGGAACGTCGCCGCCGTGCAGGATGCCATGACGCAGCTGCAGGAGGGCGCAACGGTCTTCTCCACCGGTTGGACGAAGAGCACGGCGCTCAATAACTGCCTGACGCGCAACCTGGCCGCCTTCGTCGACTGGACGACGGGCAAGTGCACCTTCGATTCCGAGGCCTTCCAGCAGCTGCTGGCCTTCTGCAATTCCTTCCCCGACGACAGCAGCTCGGACGACGGGATCGCCTATTCTTCGGAGGCGGCCACCGTCGATACCATGGACGATCCTGTCTGGGAATCCGACGCGACCCGCATTCTGAGCGGCAAGCAGCTCATGGCCACGACGAGCTTCTACAGCTTTGAGGACTATATCTACAATATCTACCCCGTAAAGGACAAGGTCACCTTCGTCGGCTATCCGTCGGAAAGCGGCGAGCCGGGCAACTCGTTCTATATCCAGTGCCCGATGGCCATCTCCTCCGTCACGAAATATCCGGACGCCGCGTGGGACTTCGTCAGCACCATGATCCGGCAGACGAACGAGGACGCCGAGTCCATGTACGCCTTCCCCATCAGCCAGGAGGCCTTTGACAAGAAGATGACTTCTGTCATGACCGAGCAGTATCAGCTCGACGTAAACGGCGAACAGGTCGACTGGGACGAAGACGGCGAACCCGACAAGATGTGCATCGGCACCTACGAGGTCGTTGAAAACGGCGAGAGCACCTGGCAGCAGGTCTACGCCCTGACGCAGGAGGACATCGACCAGATCCTCTCCGTCATCAACAGCGCGACCGGCATCGTCGACTATGACGACGAGATCCTCTCCATCGTCTCCGACGAGGTCAGCGCCTACTTCGCCGGCGACAAGGATGTCCAGACCACCGCCAACATGATCCAGAGCCGCGTCAACCTGTACGTGCAGGAGCAGCGGTAAATATCAAGCAAGGCTCCCCTTGTGCGCAAGGGGGGCCTTGAGACGGGTGCTCCTGTAAGCCTCCCCTGAAAGGGGAGGTGGCTCGGCGAAGCCGAGACGGAGAGGTCCTGCGGGCAGTGCGGATCTGCATAGGGCTTTCGTTTTTTGCGGCTGCCTGCTGCGAAACCTCTCAGTCAGCTTCGCTGACAGCTCCCCTTTCAGGGGAGCCTTTGGACGGAGCATTCCATTCACTGAAAATGCCGATAAATCCCGATCGCCCGGCGGCCGGGAGCTATGAGCATTTTCCAACGCAAAGGAGACGCAGACTGTGCAAAAGCTTTCTCTCCGGTCGCGCGGGAAATATGAGACGAAGCCGTCCGGGAAAAGCCTCTGGACGCGGATGAACAACAAGGTGCGCGATTTTCTCGCCTCCATGTGCTTCTCCGGCCCGAGCTTTCTCGGGATGCTGGCGTTTTATATCATCCCGTTTCTGATCGTCATCTATTATTCCTTCACCGTGGGCCTGACCGACCACAGCTTCGCCGGGCTCAAGAACTACATCAACGTCTGGCAGAACGGCGCGTTCAAGATCGCGGTCAAAAACACGTTCACGTTCACGGGTCTGTCCGTGCCGCTGGCGGTGGTGCTGTCGCTTGGCCTGGCGCTGCTGCTCGAGGCGCGGATCCCCCTCAAAAGCGAGTTCCGCACCTTCTTTTTAAGCCCCATGATGGTCCCCATTGCGTCCATCATCCTCATCTGGCAGGTGCTGTTCCACTATAACGGCGTCATCAACGAATTCCTGCAGGTCTTCGGCGCGGATAAGATCGACTGGCTGAAATCCGACTATTGCATGGTCGTCATCGTCGTGCTGTTTTTGTGGAAGAACCTCGGCTACAACATGATCCTGTTCATGGCCGCACTCAGCAATATCCCGCGCGAGCTGCTCGAGGTCGCGGAGGTCGAGGGCGCGTCGGCGGCCTATCAGTTCTTCCACATCAAGCTCCGCTATCTCTCGCCGACGGTTTTGTTCGTGACGATCCTGTCCATCATCAACTCGTTCAAGGTCTTCCGCGAGATCTATCTTCTCACCGGCAATTACCCCTACGACGGGCTTTACATGATGCAGCATTTCATGAACAACATGTTCAACTCCGCCGACTACCAGCGCCTGTCCGCCGCGGCGGTGCTGCTGGCGATCGTCATCGTCATCCTCATTGCCCTTTTGTTCTTCGTGGAGAACATCTTCGGAAAGGACGTGGAAGGATGAAGAAAAAACGCTATTTTTCCCGCACGGTCTGCTTTCTGCTCTGCGCGGTGTTCGCGCTGTTGTTTTTGCTGCCGACGGTTCTGACCATCACGAACTCCTTCATGACGCAGAGCGAGATCACGGCCAGCTACGGCCAGGTCTTTGAAAACGCCAACGACGGCAAGAGCTACATCTCCAAGACCATTGAACTCAAATTCATCCCCGACAAGGTCAGCTTCACCCAGTATTTCACCGTCCTGCTCAAAAGCCCGGACTATCTGCTGAAATTCTGGAACTCCGTCATCCTGACCGCGCCGATCGTCTTCGCGCAGCTCATGGTCGCGTCCATCGCGGCCTATGGCTTTACCCGCTGGCGCGGGAAGGTGCGCGACAGTCTGTTCTTCTTCTATGTGATCCTGATGCTCATGCCGTATCAGGTCACGCTGGTCCCCAACTATCTGGTGAGCGACTGGCTGAAGATCCTCAATACCCGGTGGGCGATCTTCCTGCCCGGCGCGTTTGCGCCGTTCTCGGTCTTTCTGCTCACCAAATTCATGCGCCGCATCCCCATGGCCGTCATTGAATCGGCCAAGATCGACGGCGCGAACGAGTGGCACATCTTCTGGAACATCTGCCTGCCGCAGTGCCGGAGCGCCCTCTATTCCATTGCGATCCTGGTGTTCATCGACAACTGGAACATGGTCGAACAGCCGCTGATCCTGCTCAACGACGTGGAGAAGCAGCCGCTTTCGATGTTCCTGTCCAGCATCAACGCCGGCGAGATCGGCATCGCCTTTGCCGCCGCCGTCATCTATATGATCCCCGGTCTGCTGCTGTTTCTGCACGGCGAGGCGTATCTGGTGGAAGGCATCGCACATTCTGGCTCTGTGAAAGGATAAGGAAAGAGACATGGAAAACAGTGTAAGAAAACGCGAATGGGTCAAGACCGCGGCCATCATTTTTCTGGCGGTCCTGCTGGTGCTGACCTTCTTCTCCAAGACGATCATGAATGCCTCCCTGCCCGAGGTCGCGGCGCAGCAGGCCGCCTCCGGCGCCATCAACGCCCGCATCCGCGGCCAGGGTACCGTCGAGGCCAGCGAGGTCTATAACGTCACGATCAAGCAGACCCGCAAGGTTTCCAGCGTGCTGGTCAAGACCGGCCAGGAGATCAACGTGGGGGATACGATGTTCGTGCTCGAAGCGGAGGACTCGGACGAGCTCAAGCAGGCGGAGACGGACCTCGAGACGCTCCAGCAGAACTATGACAAGAGCCTCATCGAGGCGGGCAACACCGCCGCACAGGAGAATTACGACGTGCAGAAGGCTCGGGAAGCTTATAATGAGGCACTGGCGGTTTACAATCAATATACAAATGTAAATGCAGCACAACTGACTGCGGCCATTACAGCTGCGGAAAATGAGCTGACGAATTTAACCGCACAAAGCAAGGCAATTTCGGAAGAGCTAAAACAATTGCAGACAGATAAAGAAAACATTGATGCTGATGTCACGGCACAGGAAGCTAAAGTAAAAGAGATGGAAGCAGCCGAGGACAAATACGCAGAACTAAAAACTGCCACAGATGATTATGATGCCGATATAGTTGTATATGGTAAGTATTATTCGAAACTGCTTGAACTTACCGCGGAACCCACTTCAAGTGTCACCTATGACAACAAACACGTTATCACGGTTGTCTCGATTGCATCACAGCCTATTGCTGCAGGTTACTGCCAAAAGGATACGATGTTATATGCATATTTGGTTGAGAAGGGGCAGACAGAGATGGCAAACGATGCCGGTATTATTGCCACGGCATATAAGACCATCACGGAAGACTTATCAAAACTAGGAACTTTGTGCACGGAGTATTCTCGACTGAGTGTGGTGTACAATCCAACTGCGTTAAGCAATGCCCGCACGGAATTAAGCAACCTGAAAAACAATGCGGATCATTGCGCGAATCTTGTCAAGAGCTGTACAGAGAGAGCTTCCGCTGCTGAAACAGCTGTCAGTAACAAGCAGACTGAGATTGACAAACTCACTAAAGCATCAAGCGCAGCAGACACAGTAAAATCTACGAAGCAAGCCCTTGAAGACCTTGTTTTCAAACAGAATCTCGGCGATTCCTCTTCCGTCGATATGGAAGCGTCAAAAAAGGCCATCGAGCGCAAGCAAGTCAACCTTGTTATCACGAAAGACCTCTCCCGGCTGGGCCGGAACTACTTGCAGACAGGCACGCTGATCGAGGACTTCTTCCCCCGCCA
>ERZ779885.4781-NODE-4781-length-10299-cov-7.494045_pt1 | contig 10299 bp, 5 predicted proteins | sample MGYA00511554_ERZ779885 | MGnify/ENA primary metagenome ERZ779885 (study PRJEB29588, sample SAMEA2160998) | human gut metagenome | biome: human gut; feature: human-associated habitat; material: faeces | place: Denmark | collected 2008/2010 ... | reverse complement strand
GACTCTTGGATTGAAGTCAACAAATTCACATGCTTTTCAAACGAAATTTCAAAATAATCCTTAAAATTTTCATTTTCGAATTCTACAAAAATTTGAATTGCTAGAATCGTCCATTTTTCGCTTTTTATGGCAAATTGTCTTATTAAGTCTAACGAATCAATAACAATATATATATCTGCTTTTCTATTTCTTCTCAGCACTGTAAATATTGTGTTCCGAACAATTTCTATTGATCGATTACCCTTTTCAAAATCCGGCATTACAACTGTTGCAGATTTAAGAAAATTCACAAAATCCTTTATGTACTCTTCACCCATATCTTTTTCAATACAATAGCCTAGAAGAAAAAGATATCCATCCGACATATCATAATTTGATAAGTATCCAAAATATTTGGCATTGCTTTTCATTGAAGTTAAAGTACATTTCAAATATTCTTGCGAATTTTTTGATTCTACACTTATTCTAACAATTTCCATAAGTGCATGGTAATATCGATCCTGTAACTCCCCATTTTCGCTTTTGCACAAAAAATACAATTCGCCCATCAACCTATTGGTATATTTTTTGTACTGATCCATCATTCCCAGTTTTATGCACATTGTAAGCTGAGACACCACGTTTCGAACTGCAGTGGTCTGTGTTTTTCGATCTGCTGTCATTTCAGTATCTCTCGCAAGAGATATAGAATGTTCAAATGTATTATCCATTGCCTCGGAAATTTGTTTTGATTTGCTATCACCATTAATAATCGACGTTTGACTTTCCTTCATTGACTCAAGGAAAACCTTATTGCTTTCCTCACAAATGATTTGGCACACATACAGTTCATTTCTAGCGACACACTCATTATATGTTTTTTCAAGAATCTTCAATTTGGCTTTTAGTGCTTTAGAATCCTCCAGCAAACTCTCTGTATTCAAAATGTCTTTAACATATGTACGGGTACACTCCGTCAAAGATGTTTTATAGTGTAGCGAGTATGCAAAATAAAAGAGCCAAATAAATATACCCACTCCACAAACAGATAGTACAGCATCAGAGAATCGCCCCATTTTCACTACCATTTCAACAACGCAGAAAAAAAGATATAAGGCAATCGCTGTACCAAAATTGGCATATCGAGGTTTTATCTGATTCAAAACCAATTCTGACGGAAATCTATTTATGTAAACTTGAATATAAACCAGCAGTGCTGATATAAATATTCCTACAAAAGAGATAACTGACGAAAACATCAAAGAAACAACGTCCGTGTTTCCATCAAATGCAGAAAGAAGTCCATTTACTTTAGCAACAAATTGGGGCGTAGCCAATGGCATCCCCCATGTAATCAAAGCAACAATTACACCAAGTACCAAAGCGCTTTTCGCACATGCAAGCCATCGTGTTACTATTTTTAAACCCTTTAATACTTTCTGCTTCATCGCCAATTTCACCTCTTGTTTATTATTATTTATCACTTAATCTTCGCCAGCACGTCCTTAAAGATCTCATAGTTATGCTTCACACCATCGTCCAGATCAATCTTAATCATCTGATCCGCCAGCGCGTGAACTTTTTCCTCATACTGATGCAGCTCAGTGTCCTGCGCCTGCACTTTGTTCAGCTGCTTGGTCAGCTTGACACGCTCGCTGGTGCTGGTGGCAGCGGCCACCTGTTTTTCCAAACCTTCGATGGCAGTACGGTAGCGCGCCTGCTGCTCGTGGACATAATCGGTACGGATGCGTGCAATGGTATCCGGCTGGTAGCGGTGCAGGTAAATCAGGCACTTGAAGCCATTTTTCTTACCGCTGTCAAACAGCCAGTAGATGGGCCGCTTCTGGTAAATTTTGCAGTGGTCGGTATAGAAATCGTTCAGGAAGTAGTTGCGGATGACCTCTTTCGGCTGACCCTTGCCGCCCAGTGCGTTTGCAACAAAGCGCAGATTATCCTCCAACGAGCTGTCACCATATACCACCCGCACAAACTCCACAAAACGACCCATCATGTCATCTTCAAAGTATTCGTCGTCACAGATGGGAATAATACCGTCTGCATCCGGCTTATAGATATTGTATTTGCCATCATCCCATGTACCGCCTGCGTAGGCAAGGCCATCATAGGTGGGAGAGTAGCGGCCAAACATACAGCCCACCGCATAGCTCAGCAGGCTCTTGATGTCCCGCTGCAAGTCAGCCTTGCGCACAGTCACATCTTTATCTTCCACTTCTGGGGTCAGTTCGTCCTGCAAGCCGTAAATATCAATAAAAATGCGGTTCAGTTCTTCCTCGTTGGCTTTCAGCTGATTAAAACGGTCATCGCATTCTGTCCGCCACTGGTTAAAGGCTTCGGAAATCGTGGAGACATTGCGGAGCAATGGGTGCTTCTTAAAGTCCCAAGAGGTTTCAAAAGAATCCCAATCTTCTTTTGAAAGCTGTATATTTTCATCAACGGAAGCGGTTATAAAGTTCTTATCTTCTATATTTTGCAAATATGGAATTTGAGGAATCTGTCCTGTACTGTAGTGTAACCCCTGACATATCAAATCACAAAACATTTGAAATACGGGCGTATTCATATAACCCATTTTGACATACGGATCAACTTGAACAAATAGCATTGGCCCCGCATCTGCAAAGATATATCCGTCATTAACCCATCTTGCACTAAATTTTCCTGTTGCAACGTCACTCCATGTAATTCCGGCATGAAAATACGCAGACGTATTTTTTACAACAAAATCAGGATTATTAAGGTACGGATATTTTTTCATGACCGCAGCTTTAATTTCAAATCCATTATTTTGATAATTCACCACATATTCTTTATTAGGGTACCATCTTCTGAATGTTCCACCTTTTATGTACGGGAACCATTTTGATGGGCTATCTACTGTTTTTTCACAACCTAAAATTCCAAAACCTATTTTATCAAAGTTAATTTCCGGCCAAAATCTCAGAAATCTATTGTTATCGGATGTGGCTAGCCCCTGTTTAGCTGCTCCAACATCTCCAATATACTGCCTTTTTTCAAAAATCGAATATACTTCTGGGTTCAGATGATAGCTAATTGGTGCATCCGGTATTTTCTGATAATTTTCTTGTTTTGCAATGTACTCATTCGCATGATTCAGGAATCCCTTTTCCTTATCTTCAGGAATCGAATAGTTTACCAGTCTATAATATTTTCCCTGATAACCTTTAATTCTATTTTTAGCAAATACAAAACTGGCCGTTTGTACAACCTCTCCACCAATCTCCTCAAACGCTCTCGCTCCGAGGTGTACTAAGTTAACAATCGTATCTCTTTGAATCTTCACTCTCAAATTCACCAATTTTGAAAGGAACATCCAACTATGCTGTGTAATCATTGCCTGAAAACCGTTATTTCCAGTCATCTGGTGGCAACGCTCAATAAACACAGCAAACAGGTCAACCTTGCTGTCGGGGTAATTCTTTTTGACAAAATTATTGACCTTTGCGCTCAGGTTACTGGTTCCGGCATAGGGCGGATTCGTGCAAGTCACCCAATACTTCTGCGCCATGGTCTCGCCAATATCAATGAGCCGATTCAGCTGTTCAGCGGTATCTTCCACGCCCACGCTGTCCATACTGATCTGGCCATCGGTGTCCTCCGCTGCCACAAACCGGCGCAGCAAATCCCAGTTATAGCTCTCCACATTCAGGATAGAGCCGTATTCCTTGGCATCGGTCAGGGTGTCCAGCAGACCTTCCAGCTGCATTTTAGCAGCGTTCTTCTCGATATCGTCCATCCCCGCGCCAAAATACTTCAGGTGCGCACGGTTGATACTGTTACTCTCCTGAATGGCATAGACATGGCAAGTGTTCTCGCCGTTGAGGATACGGCGGTTGTACTGCCGTGCTTTCATCATCACGGCAAAATACGCCAACTGATAGGCACGGTCATCAATGTCCAGACCATAGATGTTGTGTTCCAGAATGCTCTTTGCAGCATCACGCTGGCTGTAACCGGCACTCTCATAAATCTGCATCAGCACATCAAAGGCGTATACAAGGATATGTCCGGAACCCATGCAGGGGTCGATGAGCTTGATGTCTTCCGGATTCAGGGCAGCGTACTCTTTACGAATTTCCGCCAGTTTTGCCTGCACCTCCGGTTCCTGCTGTGCCTCTTCCAGATAGTATTTCCAGTTTTCTTTCAGGCCGCAGTCGGGGTGTCCTTCCACCCACAGACGGCCAAGGCTGTTTTCCACCATGTAACGAACGATCCAGTCTGGGGTAAACAACTGGGTCACGGCAGGGATTTCCTCTTTGGTGATCTTGCCGTTCTTTGCAAAGGCAGCGGCCTTCGGCTCGGTATTGTAATACTGGTACAGCCAGCCGATAATCTCCACCTGACCACCGCGCTCAATGTTGAAGTCATCCTCCGGGATATCATGGATCAGATGATAGACTACGCCGTCCTGGTCAATAACGGACAGGCTGAGCAGCAGCTCGGTGTAGTTCTTTGTCTTTTCAAACAGAGCAGGCAGAATCTCGTTCAGAGCGTTGCACTGTTTCAGGAACAGGATACGGAACACTTCGTCCAGCTTGTTGTCCTGCTTCAACTGGAAAATCTGAGCCTCTTCCTCCGCAGTGAAGGGAAGCTCTGCGTCAAACGGAGTTGTGACCAGATCCGGCTCCAGCTTTCCGCTCTCGGAAGAAAGAACCCGGATATGGGAAGGCAGATAGTCGTTGACCTCCATGAAACGGATCGCAATCAGGCGGTTGAACCATGTATAGGCAACCTCCTCGATCACATACTGATATGCGGTTTTGTAGTCGGTATCCTTTTCCTTCTGCTGGATGACCTCTATCAGCTTGTCACGCTGCCGCACGGCCTCGCCGGAAATCGAATACGGTTCTGCGGTGCCGATATCGAAGAACTGAGTGCCGCCGAAGCTCTGCGGCAACGGCTTGGCAATGCCGTCCTCCGTAATACCGATCAGGCGGGCATCATAGCTAACATCTGCAATCAGCTTATTCCGCGCCCAGATCGCAAAATTCTTTATGGCTGTCTTGTTCATGGAGCCAATCCTCCTGTCATTTATAGTTCAATGTTGACGATTGTATCTTCGTCCATCTCTTTCAGCAGGTTTTCACGCAATGCAGCAAGGTATTTATCAACATCATCCTTGCTCTCCAGCCGCCACGATGCAGTCTTGGCAACCGTTTTGATGGAGACATTCTTCGTAGTGCGCACCTTATATACCGGCTGCGGTTCTGCCACCTTTTCTGCCGGTTTCACGGTCTCGCCGCGCTTTTCTGCCTCTTCTTCCTGACGCTTGCGCTCTGCCTCGGCCTTTGCCGCTGCTTCCTTCGCAAGGCGAATGTCCTCTGCGTTCATCTCATTGAGCAGGCGCAGCTTCAGTGCTTCTGCCTTATCTGCATAGCTGCGCAGAGTGGAGACATTGTTGCAGTGCTCCGCACCGTCCATGATCTCCTTAAACTGTTCCAGATAACGGTTGAACTTTGCATCCTTATAGGGCTTGGTGTTCAGCACTTCAAAGACACGGTTCCGATCCTGATTGATGGAATCCTTGACCGGCTCTGCCTGCTCTTCCAGAATGCGCATATAGCAGTTCATAAACTTCTCGCGCAGCTCCGGCAGCTTCGGAATTTCCTTGTAGGGCTTCGCCATTCGGACGATGGTACGCATCTTAGCCACCACGTCTTCCAGTTCTGCATCCACGATGTAGGTCTTGCTGTCCTCGTAGATATTCAGCATATCCAGCGCACGGGTGAAGATGGTCAGCTGCTCACTGCCAAAGAAATCACGGATAGGCTCATAGTCTTCGCCAAAATCCATCAGATCGTCCTGCTCGTCAAATACGGTCTTAAAGAATTCCAGCGGTGCCTGAATCTGTACCAGTGCGGAAAGCCGCTTCTTGCCCTTTTCCAGAATTTCTTTTCCAGGATAAGCGTAATTCTCATATTTCGGTTCCAGTCGCTCGATCTCGGTGATCCGATTCTCGCAGTAATGCTGGAAGTTCTTCATGATGGTATCTTCGTCATCGGCAGGCGGTGCTACCTTGAACAGCTCTTTCATCACGGTGCGGACGGCCTTTTTCTGGTTTTCCGGCACACGAACGCGCACTTCCGTCAGCAGCTTATCCACAAACTGCTTCTTCGTGATGTACCCGATGATTTCCTCTTCGGAACGATTGTTCAGATTGACGCTCTCACCGTTGACCGTAAAGGACAGGTCTCCACGCTTAAAGAGCCGTGCCACCAGCCAATGGATGTCATCTTCGACAAAGCCATAGGGTGCTTTCATAAAGCGATCCTTGATGGTTTTCATAGAAGTCTTCATGTGCATCCGGGAATTGCCCGCCACGAATTGCAGCACATCATCCAGTGCGTGAACATTGGATTCTCCGGTATCTCCCAGTGCCAGCGACAGCTGGTTGCTGGTCTTGAACATCTTCCGGATGTCTGCTTCACCCATCGCTGCGTCAATGTAGGACAGTTTGTGGTAAACCGTCTGCACCAATCTGCCAATGGCCTCGTTGATGCGGCTGGTTACTTCCTTGCCGGAGGTGTGCAGCACATCGCCATTGACATAGATGGTAGCCTCTTTCAGAGCTTCCGTCAGATAAAGCTTGGCGTTCCCGTTGCGTTCCCGCATCTCTACGCGCTTTGCTTCCTTAATGGTCTCATACTTGGCAAGCTGCACAGAAGTATTCTTGCGCAGGAACCGCTCAATTTTCAAGTATGCCCGCATTTCCGTCAGGAACGCATCATCGTTCGGCAGAACCACAAGGACTTCCTTGCCCTGGCCGGAGAGCAGGCGCAGCGTACCATCATCGGTGCCGCCCTCATACCACGGGGTCAGCACACGGAGGCCGATATCGTAATTCTGGTTTGCCTTATAGGGGCGGTCATCCACTGTCTGATTGAAGGAGAACGCATACCGTCCACCAAAGCTGGGGTACTGATACTTCTTACTGGAGAAAATGTCCTCATAGATCATCTCCGCGATCTTCGTGATGACCTCCGGCATCTCCACATTTTCTTTTTCGATTTCGTTGTTGATTTCCTGTTCCTCATCGGTCAGGAATACATAGATGGAGCCATTCTTCTGAATCAGCATCTGGCGCATCAGCACTTTCAGTGCGTCCTCCACCTGTGCTTTCAAAGAGATACGATCATCGTCAATGTTGGTAATCATCAAGCTGACGATGTTGTCCACGTTGGCTTCGATCTCCAGAACATATTTAATCAGGAAAAGGGTCTTCAACACATTGATTGCAAAGACATCTTTTTCCTTCTTTTCCGGGTTGATGTAGCTGTTGTCATAAGCGCGGATGATCACGCTGCTGTGGCTGTGGTCGAGGAAGTTCTCCAATGCATCATAGAACCGATAGAACGGCACGATTGCCCCCATCTCATCGTCCATCAGCTGCATGGCAGACTCTTTGAACAGAGCCAGCATGGAACGTTCACCTTCGGACAGGTGCTTGCCGGATGCACCGTGGGTACGAATGCTGGTCAGCACGCTGGCAAGCAAGTTAAACTGGTACGGAACAAAAGGATAAACCTCTGCAAAGTCTTCTGCGTTGGCGTACAATTTTTTCTCCACACCGTCATTGAAGACAATCAGATTTTTGATGATGGTTGCTTTCTGGTCATAGAGCAGACGCAGGCTCTGTGCTGCGGTCTCAGTCTTATCCAGAATACGCTTTTTGATAACAGCGTCTACATTGGCAGAGGACAGAGAAAGGCGTGTATCGAAACGTCCCTGAATCTTGGAGAAGTCGTTACCCTTCACCTTGGTAATGGAGTCGATATCCTGCTGGCTCGTTACGATTACCCAAGCCTTACCCATGCATTCCTTGCCCAGTTCTTCCGTCACTGTCTGAAGGTTCAACATCAGCTTGGAATCATCGCCAATGTACTGACCGATCTCATCCACAAGGAAAACAACATGGTGGTTATTGCCTTTTTTATCAATATAGGACTTCACACGCTTGGCAAAATCCTCAATGCTGATCTGGTAGCTCTCGGTTGCTTTCTCACACCAGTTACGGGCAGCCGATTCGCTCATGAAATCCATGTCTGAAAGAACATCAACAACGGAATCCTGAATGAAATCGAAGTCCTGACGAGAGCTTTCCCACGGATCGCCATACTCTTCTTCAAACTTTTCCTTAAACTCTTCAAAACGACCTTCCTCGGAAAGCCTACGCTCCAGGTCGGCAAGGTGCGGCATGGAACCGCAGAAGCCCTGCATCTCATTGAATACCTTCAGGAACACGTTCACAATGGCATCTTTATTTTCCTTGCCATTAGAATCGCTTTTGGAATCAATGTTGAAAAGAATTACGTCCGATGGGGTGTTTGCTGCCAGCTGCATATCTGCCAGCACCATCTGATTGGTAATCTTCTGATCCTCGATAAAGTAGTCGATGGCATGTTTGTCTCCAACCTGTTTATTCTGAAGCAGATAGGACAGAATTTTCAGAAAATGAGATTTACCACTTCCAAAGAAGCCAGAAATCCAGACACCCATTTTCGGTGTGGTTCCCTGAATACCTTTTTTATATGCTGCAAAGAAATCTGCAAAATGACGCTGAAGCTCACGGGTCACAACATACTCTTCCAGCTCCTGCGCTACATTCGTTTCTTCACCCTGACCGACAATGATAACGCCCTGTATCTCACGGTCAATTTTCTTTCGGAACATGTCCTTGATCTGCATAACTGTTTCCTCCATCCATTACTTTACCAGTCGGAATGCCCGGTAATAGTTATCGTCTTTAATCTCATTGAACAGAATCAGTTCCTGTTCATTATAGGTTCCCGGAAAGAACATCACGACCGGGCACCGCACAAACGCCTGGTGCAAGTTGTTAAGCACCTTGTGAGAACGCAAAATCGGATAGCACTTACCGATACCGGTCAGGAACACGACTGCATTCTCTGGCGTATGTTCTTTGATATATTGCACGATCAGGCTGTCATCGTCATTCACCTTCATGGAGTTGGTCACTGCCTTGACGATACGCTCGATTCCTCGCTTTTTTTCAAAGTCATAGCACTTATCCATGAAGTTTTTCTTTTCCAAAAAGTCAATGATGATATCATACAGGTCAAAGACCACAAGCTCAAAATCATCATCGCCCCGGTCGTTCTTATTTTTCAGATACTCTACACGCTCCCGAACTTCCAGTTCCTTTTCCGGTGGATAATCAAACACCCAATAGTTGACCTCATTTGCGCGGCCTGTTCCTTTTCGGAAAGACGGCTTATGGATTGCAAGCTCCATCTCATCCAGTCTTTGGCTTAAATCCATTTCATCTTACCCCCGTCAGTGTTTTTACCATGATGCCAAGATCATGGTCATAAAGCCAATGCTCAAATGCAATATCAAGAATTGGCTTCAGTATTTTTCTTGTGCTGTTTGCCCGGTTGCTTTCTAAAAGGCCAGCTTCATAAAGCTGCGTTTTATAGCAGGAGCCGAGGCGATGCAGCGTATAGTCTTGAAAAGAAGCCACCTTCTCACTCTGTTCCTGCTTATTTTTGAAGAATATCCGAATATCCGCATCCGTCAACTCATCCGAACCAAGAATCATTTTTTCCCGCACTACTTCATACACAAAATCAAAGAACAGTGTGTCATGCAAAAGAGCCGCAGTCAGCACAAATAACTTTTGTGTAGCAAGATCACTGCTCAGAAAGATTGGATAAAAGCTTTCATCTAATGTCTTGATACGGGCTGTTACGGTAGAATAAATCTGCTGCGCTCGTAGTTTTGTCGGTGCGCTATAGATGTTTGTCTCTTCATTCAGCTTTTTAATGTCTGCAAAGCTCTTACCCTCGCTCAAAAGCTGCACGGTTTTCCGAAATTCCATGAACCAGAACGAAAATTTCACTGCTCCGGCACTATACGGTTTTCTTTCCATCTTCGTTCTCTCCATTTCCGGATTTTGTTTTAATGTATCTGCCGCTTTTGATTCTGGCATCCTTCGGCTTTTCGGCGTTAATAGGAATGACCCACTGATGACCTAAACGCTCGGCACCATCAATTCGCCCTTCCGTGCATAATGTCTGTACTCTCCTTGTGCAGATGCCCCATTTTTCAGAAGCCTGCTTAATCGTCATGAAATCCATACGGAACCTCTTTTTCGATGTCTAAAGTCACTCGCAGCAAGTTAAAATTTCTCATTTATATTCTACTCCAAGAAACGAACAAAATCAATCGAAAGTTCTTCCAAATTTTGAACGATTTTTTTAGAATCCACTCTTCTGCAAGCAGGGCTTTCGTGACACGAAAGCGATTTTCTGCTTGTTGGGG
>ERZ779885.4769-NODE-4769-length-10320-cov-3.342231_pt1 | contig 10320 bp, 8 predicted proteins | sample MGYA00511554_ERZ779885 | MGnify/ENA primary metagenome ERZ779885 (study PRJEB29588, sample SAMEA2160998) | human gut metagenome | biome: human gut; feature: human-associated habitat; material: faeces | place: Denmark | collected 2008/2010 ... | reverse complement strand
GAGCTTTCCGAGCGTAAGCAGATAGTGGCCGCGAACAAGTGCGACCTCTGCGGCGACGACCGCGAGAATATCGAGCGGCTCAAGGCGCATGTCGAGGCTCTCGGCTATGAGTTTTTCGAGATGAGCGCCGCAACTCACAGCGGAACGCACGAGCTTGTGAATATGGCCTCCGAGATGCTCAGCGAGCTTCCCCCGGTCATCCGCTTCGAGGCCGACTATGTACCGCCCGAACCCGTGATCGACACGTCCGAGGATCTTACGATCGAAAAGTATGACGACGTGTGGGTCGTCGAGGGCGGCTGGCTCCAGCGCCTTATGTCATCGGTCAACTTCTCGGACAACGAGAGTATGATGTACTTCGACCGCGTCCTGCGCGATAACGGAGTTTATCAGCGCATGGAGGATATGGGTATTCAGGACGGTGACACAGTTAGCATCTATAATCTCGAGTTTGAATACCGCGACTAACGTCATATTTTAATAATGTAGAAAACGATGCCTGCAAAATGCAGGCATCGCTTTTTATTTCGCTCTTCGGATTACTTCAGGCCGTTTTCGTATGCCTGAATCATCTTCTTGACCATCTGGCCGCCGACGGAGCCGGCCTGGCGGGCGGTGATATCGCCGTTATAGCCGTTCTTGAGATTTACGCCGACCTCGTTTGCAGCTTCCATTTTGAACTTCTCCATTGCCTCGCGTGCAGCAGGGACAACAAGATGATTGCTGGAATTGTTAGACATAGCTTTTACATCTCCTTTTCTGTATTGGGTACGGTTTCTTGACCCGTTACTTATCATTGCCGCAATGCGCCGTTATATTCCCGCTCGGAGCATGTAATTCCTGCTAAAATCTTTGTACATACAAGATGTTGTGTCGTGATTTTTACTGACCACAATCATGCAAAAATTTTATGTATTTATGTGGTTATGTCTACTTGACAATTATTTTAATTACTTGTACAATACCCTTGTATCTAAATCGTTACCGTTTTGTAATCGACAATTTGCAGCCGTTTTCGGCTTATCTTCGTATTATACTACTCTTAAGTTTGACAGGAGTATTGTCCGATATGCGTAATATTTTCAGGATTTTCAAACATGATCTGAGGGCGCTTTATAAGAACTTCTTCGCCTTCCTCATCATCCTGGCGATCCTTATACTGCCGGCCCTGTATGCATGGTTCAACATCTATGCGTTCTGGGATCCGTATGGGAAAACCAAGGATGTTTCCATAGCCGTTGTTTCAAACGATAAGGACTATATGGATTCCGACGGCAACATCGTCAACATGGGCAAAGCTCTTATTGAAGAGATCAAGGATGACGAAAACTTCGGCTTTGTGTTCCTCGACGATGCCGACAAGGCGGTCAAGGATCTCTATGCAGGCAAATATTACGCAGCAATTATCATCGAGCCTGACTTTACATATAATATGTACAACTTCCTGACCACGGATATGTACAACCCCACGATCAAGTTCTATCAGAACGAAAAGACCAACGCCGTTGCCGTCAAGGTCGTTGAGGCTGCCGGCGACAAGGTCAAGAAGATCGTAAACGAAAAGTACATTTCCACGGTCGTCGAAACGCTGTTTGACAAGCTCAACTCCTTCTCCTCCGACGTGCAGGGCAGCTCCTCTGCCGAGATGCTCAAGAACACGCTCAAGAAGATAAATGACAATCTCATAAGCTACAGCGGCACAATCGATCAGTTTATTTCCGCGAACAACTCGCTTATCGACACTCTCCAGCGCACGAATAATACTCTGAACTATTCAATTTACCTCATCGGCAACGAGAGAGTGAACATTTCAAAGCAGATAGTATATATTGAAGACACAAAGAAGGATCTTGCGCTTATAAACGACGAGGTCAACCGCATGCTCACCGAGCTGCAGGACTCTGTCAACGAGGCAATATACAAGCTCGACAGGCTCTATAACGGCGGCACCGAGGATGCGGAAGCCGCAAAGGCGGCTCTTGCGGAGCTTGAAGCTCAGTACAAGGAGCTTATCGACTACCTCACCCACTCGGGTCTTACAAACACAGAGGTTGAGGACGCACTCACTGCGCTCAACAAGCTCACCGACAAGATCACTCAGCTGCGCGATAAGCTTGGTCTCAACGGCGGCCTTACCGACGCACAGCAGACAAGAGTTCTCGCGGCGCACAACAAGAGCGCTATCGAAGCCGTGAAAACCGACTACGAGACCGTCGCGGTTCCGGCAGTTTACAAGGCCGTCACCGGCTATGACTACGAGGATCTCAACGACGCAACGCAGACTCAGCAGTCGATGGAGTCTCTCGTCGGCTTCATGAAGGAAGACACCAACGAGCGCATCCAGAGCATTCAGGCAAACCTCTCCAAGGCACAGAGCACCTCCGATCCCGAAGTGCGCCAGGAGGCACTCCTCGCCGCGCAGAGCGACACCAGAGTCGTTGAGCAGGAGATCACCGCACTCGGCGCAACGGCCGAGGCTGTCGGAACCGCAAGCGGAAGCGACACCTCCGGCGTTACCGGCGCCATTGACAGCGCGCAGAGCGACGCAAAGGACGCCGGCGCTATCCTCGACGATATTCTCAGCGGCAACCGCGACATCGACCTTATTCGCGATCTGCAGCTTATAAGCGACGCTCTCGGCACCGTCCGCGTTACCCTCACCGAGAACGTTTACCCCATGCTCGACACGATGCTCAACAATCTTCAGGACAGTCTGGGCGAGGTATCCGCCCTGCTGCTTGACCTCAACGGCATTCTCGGCAAGACAACGCCCATCGTCAAAGAGCTTGGCAACACCTTCGGCGCAGTCAACAACGCCCTTATTCAGGTCAAGGATCTGATCACCTCCTACAGCGGCAGGATCGACGATTTCATCGAGATGCTCGACGGCAATCCCGAAAACGGCACGCTTCAGAACGTATTCGACTTCCTGAACGTCGATCCCGAGAGCATCGGCTCGTTCCTCTCAAGCCCCGTTTCCATGGTATCGAAGTCCGTATACCCCGTTGAGTCCTACGGCGCGGCAATGACGCCGTTCTACTCCATGCTCGCTATCTGGGTCGGCTGCGTCATACTCAACGCGATACTCAAGTGCGACGCGCCCATCCCCGTTCCCGAGGCTACCGAAAAGCAGCGATTCTTCGGACGCTATCTGCTTTTCTTCGTGCTCAGCCAGGTTCAGACGCTTATAATCATGCTCGGCAACCTCATCATCCTCGGCGTTGACTGTGTGCATCCCGGTCTGCTTCTGCTGTCGGGCGTATTCACCTCGATGGCGTGCTCGATGCTGGCATACGCCTTTGCCGTTGCCTTCGGCAACATCGGCAGAGCGCTGATCGTCGTCATACTTATCATTCAGATAGCCGGCTCCGGCGGCTCATACCCCATCGAGCTGCTGCCGAACTTCTTCCAGCAGGTCTACCTGTTCTTCCCCTTCCCCTACGCGATAAACGCAATGCGCGAGGCCATAGCCGGTCTGTATCAGAATCAGTATCTGATCTACATATTGCAGCTTATGCTGTTCTTCGTTATCGGCTTGCTCATCGGCATATTCGCAAAGCGCCCGCTTGGCGGCATAAACAAGTACATGAACGAGCAGCTTGACAAGACGGAAATGATGTAAAAACTACAGGAGCAATCATTATGGATACTCAGTACGAAAAAAAGTATAACGAGCTGATGGCGTGCCTGCGGCAGATGCACGACAACAACGTCAGACGCATGAAAATGGCGCTGCGCAGTCTGCTGATCGTTCCGACAATCTTCCTCGTGATGCTGTTTTTCACCAACAGCTCAAAAACGATCTTCCTCGTTTTGTGGATAGTCTCCATGTTCATTATTGCCGCAATCCTCATCGTTATTGAGTATCAGGACTATACGCTAAGAAAAATGATAACACGGGTCGAACAAAGCGGCAGCGAACAGCCGAAGATCGCCGAAAGCGCCGCCGGCTCCGATCCGCGAGCCGAGGCGATACGCGAGTCTATACGCAGCCGCTCGCCGGAAAACGACGGCAAAGCCGGAAGCTTCGAGTATGACAACTACGAGGAAGCGCCGACCGGCAAGGACGAATAACACTCTACGAAAGCTGAGTAATGCGATGAACAAATTAAAAGACAAAACTTCAAACGTCTTAGCCATCATTCGTTCGGATATTAAGCGTCTGAGTAAGAGCGTTGTTGCGATCGTCTGCGTCTTCGGTCTGGCTCTGATCCCGTGTCTGTATGCATGGTTCAACATCATCTCGAACTGGGATCCGTACACTCCCGATTCTACGAAGAACCTCACCATTGCCGTTGCGAGCGAGGATGAGGGCACCACGTTCGTCGGGCTTGACCTCAATGTCGGCAACATCATTATAGAAAAGCTCAAAGGCAACAACCAGATCAACTGGCAGTTTGTCGATTCCGAGCAGGCGGTGCAGGACGGCCTGTACAGCGGCGATTACTACGCCGGTCTCGTCATCCCGGCCGATTTCAGTGATTCTCTGCTCGGCTTTACCGACGGCGAGTTTGAAACCCCCGAGATCATCTACTACGATAACCAGAAGATGAACGCCGTTGCTTCCCGTGTTACCGACCGCGCTCAGAGCATCGTCAAGAACGAGGTAAACAGCATTTTCCTCGCCTCCATCGTTGACGAGCTTTCAAACTTCACCTCAGTGTTCTCCGGCATCGGCAGCGACGCTTCTCTGTCGCTGGACGGTCTGGACGAGCAGCTTGAGGATATAAAAACCGACCTGCGCACCTATGTTTCCATCATGGACTCCATGGCAGCGGTCACGCAGTCGGCGCTGAACGTAACGACGATGACCAGCAATCTCCTGCCCGACGTCGTGAATATGCTCAACAACAGCCGCAAGAGCATATCCAACATGCAGGATCGCCTCGCGACCAGCAAGGAGGATGTCATCTACTCGGCCGATGCCATTCGAAACAGCTCCGAGCAGCTGCGCAACACCATTGAGCACCTTGACGAGGCGACCGGCGGCGACCCGGCCGGTGCCGGCAGCTCGTATATCGATTGGGACGCGCTCTACGGCGAGGGCGGCATAAACGAATACGAGGGCGAGATCCTCGACGATCTGTACTACGACGTAAACAAACAGCTGCACGAAAGCGTCATCCGCTTTGACGATATTCTTCAGCAGACCAATATTGACAGCAACCTCATAAACTCCATGACCACGCTCCAGTCGTCGCTGGACAACCTCGATTCACTTATCGCGCAGATCCAGGGCGACGTCAACAGTCAGGCGCTCACGCTGCAGCAGTTCACCTCTGCCCTCGGCTCCTGCACGCAGAGCATAAACGGCACTCGCGAGGTCATGAACACCATGCTCGAGCTTGTCACGAACGTTCAGGCAAACGTTAACGAGCTGCGCTCGTCCGAGAGCGTTTCAAACATCCTCGACCTCATGCAAAACGACGTCAGCAGCCTTGTTGAATACCTCTCCTCCCCGGCTAACCTCGAGGTCGTCAGGGTATACGCGCTCGAAAACTTCGGCTCCGGCATGGCGCCGTTCTACACCGTTCTGGCCATCTGGGCAAGCGCGCTGCTGAGCGTCAGCCTCATGCATCCGCACATCAAGCGCCGTTCGGAATTTCCCACGCTCACGACCACGGAAGCCTACTTCGGCCGATACTTCGTTTTCTTCGCGATCGGCCAGCTCACGGCGCTCATAACCGTGCTCGGCAACCTCTTCTACATCGGCATCCAGTGCTATAACCCCTTCCTGTTCTGGCTTGCCGCGGCGCTCGCGAGCCTTGTCGCAACGCTTGTAAACTACGGCTTCGTGTTCGCATTCGGCAATGTCGGCGAGGCGTTCTCGATCATCGTACTGGTCATTCAGGTCGCAGGCTCCGGCGGCACCTACCCCGTCGAGATGCTGCCAAAGTTCTTCCAGGTGCTTTACGGTGTAATGCCGTTTAAGTATTCGATGAACGCAATGCGCGAAACTATCGCAGGCAGCTACAATGGCACCTATTTCAAATGTATCCTCGTTCTGCTGCTCATGGCGGCTATCGCGATCCCGGCAGGCATTCTGCTGCACACGGCCTTCAAGCCATTCCTGAAGCGCTTTAATGACAGCAAGGCAAAAACCGCCGGTCTCATGCACAGCTGATAAACATTGAAGTTTGATAAGAAAACGCACCGCACGAATTTCGTGCGGTGCGTTTGTATTCTTTGCGCTTACCGTGCTCTGTACAGGAATGTTACGATCTGACCGCGCGTGCAGGTTGCGCTCGGCGAGAAGTGCGTTGCGTCGGTTCCCTTCGTTATGCCGTTTGCGACTGCCCATTTGACGGCCTCGTAGCAGTAAGAGCCGGGCGCCACGTCAACAAATCTGACGTTTCCACTGACAACCGGCTCACCTGCTGCGCGCCAGAGGAACGTCACCACCTGACCGCGCGTGCAGCCTGCGTTCGGCGAAAAATGCGTCGTGTCCGTGCCCTTCGTTATGCCGTTTGCCACCGCCCACTGCACCGCGTCGGCGCAATACGAGTCCCTCTTCACATCCGTAAACGCATCGAGTACATCAATGCCACAGCGTGTGCATTTGCCATCAAAAAACTCATGGCCGAGGGCAGGAGTGTAGGTATCTTTATATGCGGAAGTGTCACAGGTGCATCCATGCAGCGTATACCCTTTTTCGGTGCATGTAGGTTCAATGATCTTATCACCCGTATCATGAATGTGGATCATATTAAACTCAAAGCTATACACATATTTTTCGCCATCGGCAACTACATAAAGCTCGGCCGTCATCAAGGTCTTTCCCCTATACGGCACGGTGTAATCGATCTTAATCCGCGATGATGATATGTTCACATCATCCTTAGCAGAATAAGTGAGTTTCCCGGTGCTGTTATAAAGGTCAATGCCGGTCTTTGTGATATTAACGCTCTTGCCGAACACTGCCGCAAAAGAAAACCGGGCATGTTCATAGTCAACGGCGCTCATTACATACTGTTCCCATGCAGGTTCATTATTTTCAGCCGCAAGGGCGCTCATTGGTGCTATGCTCATAACCATTACCAGCACGAGCAGCCAGCTTAATAATCTCTTTTTCATATTTCCTCCGTATTTTTCCTTATACATCAGCAAGTACAGCTTGCTTTAACTGATGCCGTCACTTGTAATAATAAGTAGTATTCTTAATAATATCAAGCGGTTAATATTCATTCGTCATAATTGCCATTTACGTTCTTGCTATTTTGTGCGTTTTTTACAACTTCTTTTTTCAACTTTTTTCGCAAAGCTATTGACAAATGCAAAACGCAGACTTATAATGCTACCAACCTACTAAGTTAGTGGTATTTATTTTGAATCGAGGTAATCAATATGGCAGCATATATTGTCTTCCGATGTCGGACCCTTGAAAGTATCTGATCCACATAACAAAAAGAATCATAAAAAACATTTTACTATTTAATTTTAAGGAGATAATATCATGTCTAAAATATACACTTCCGCCGATCAGCTTATTGGTTCCACTCCTCTGCTTGAGCTTACCCACATTGAAAAGAAGCACGACCTGAAAGCCAAGATACTCGCAAAGCTTGAGTACTTCAACCCGGCCGGCTCCGTTAAGGACAGGATCGCAAAGGCAATGATCGACGACGCAGAGGCCAAGGGGCTTCTCAATGCCGATTCCGTTATCATTGAGCCGACCAGCGGCAATACCGGCATCGGTCTTGCATCCGTAGCTGCGGCAAGAGGCTATCGCATAATCATAGTAATGCCCGAGACCATGAGCGTTGAGCGTCGCCAGCTTATGAAGGCATACGGCGCAGAGCTTGTGCTCACCGAGGGTGCAAAGGGCATGAAGGGCGCCATCGCGAAGGCCGATGAGCTTGCAAAGGAGATCCCCAACAGCTTCATCCCCGGCCAGTTTGTTAACGCCGCAAACCCGAAAGCACATTTTGAGACCACCGGACCCGAGATCTTCGCAGACACCGACGGCAATGTTGATATCTTCGTTGCCGGCGTAGGCACCGGCGGCACCGTGACCGGCGTCGGCCAGTATCTCAAGTCCAAGAAGCCCGAGGTCAAGGTCGTTGCAGTCGAGCCGAAGAGCTCCGCAGTTCTCTCCACCGGCGTTGCAGGTTCTCACAAGATCCAGGGTATCGGCGCTGGCTTTGTTCCCGACGTTTTGGACACCAAGATCTATGACGAAATAATCCCCGTCGAAAACGACGACGCATTCACAACCGGCAAGGAGATCGGCAAGAGCGAAGGCGTTCTGGTCGGTATTTCCTCCGGCGCTGCCGTATGGGCTGCCATCGAGCTTGCAAAGCGCCCCGAGAACGAGGGCAAGACGATCGTTGTTCTTCTCCCCGATACCGGCGACCGCTATCTTTCCACCCCGCTGTTTGCCGACTAATTATCACAAATAACGCTGGAGGCTTTTTCCATGATTCCGAACAAAGAACAGGCGCTTGAGCTGCTCAAAAAATATAACTCCGATCCTTTCCATATAAAGCACGGACTTATAGTTTCCGGTGTTGTGGAACACTTCGCAAAGGAGCTTGACTATGCGGACGAGGCAGATTTCTGGGGCGTTGTCGGTCTGCTGCACGACCTTGATTTTGAGCAGTATCCGGATCAGCACTGCATTAAAAGCCAAGAGCTGATGCGCGAAGAGGGACTTGACGAGTCAATAATCCATGCAACGGCAAGCCACGGCTATGCGATCACAGTCGATATAAAACCCGAGCATCTTATGGAAAAGGTCCTGTATGCTACGGATGAGCTCACAGGTCTCATAGGCGCTGTTGCCATCATGCGCCCGTCAAAGAGCGTGGACGATCTGGAGCTCAAATCCGTCAAGAAGAAATACAAAAGCGCAAACTTTGCGGCCGGCTGCTCGCGCGAGGTCATCGAGCGCGGCGCAGATATGCTCGGTTGGAGCCTTGACGAGCTGATAAGCCGAACCATACTTGCGATGCGCGCGACCCCTGCAGCAACATGGGCGGAATGATGAAAGTATTGATAGCAATGAGTGGCGGCGTTGATTCCAGCGTCGCCGCAAAGCTTTTGTGCGACGAGGGATACGAGTGCATCGGCTGCACGATGAAGCTCTATACGAACACCGACGCCGGGATATCCGAAAGACACACCTGCTGCTCGCTCGACGATGTGGAGGACGCCCGCGCCGTTGCCTACCGGCTCGGGATGCGCTACTGCGTTTTCAATTTTTCCGAGGGCTTCCGCGAGCAGGTCATGCTGCCGTTTTGCGAGGCTTACCGCCGCGCCCGCACGCCGAACCCCTGCATCGAGTGCAACCGGCGCATGAAGTTCGACGCGCTCTTCCGCCGCGCCGAGGAGCTCGGCTGCGAAAAGATCGTCACCGGCCACTATGCGCGCATCGCCCGGGCGGGGGAGAGATACATTCTCCAAAAGGCGCTCGACGAGACGAAGGATCAGAGCTATGTGCTCTATGCCATGACGCAGCGTGAGCTTGCGCACACGCTCTTCCCGCTGGGGGCCATGCGCAAGAGCGAGACGCGCGCCATCGCCGAGGCGCAGGGCTTCGGCAACGCGCGCAAAAGGGACAGCCAGGACATCTGCTTTGCCCCGGACGGCGACTATGCCGCCGCCATCGGGCGGCTGACGGGGGAAAAGAGCGTTCCCGGCGCATTCGTCTCGACGGACGGGCGCGTTCTCGGCGAGCATAAGGGGATCATTCACTACACGGTCGGCCAGCGCCGCGGTCTCGGCATTTCGCACGGCGAGCGGCTGTACGTCTGCCGGATCGATCCGGAGAGAAACGAGGTCGTCCTCGGCGAAGAGAAGGACCTGTACCGGAGCGAAGCGGCGGTATCGGACGTGAACTGGATCTCCGGCGAGATGCCGCGAGAGCCGGTGCGCTGCGCCGTGAAGATCCGCTACCGCGCGCGGGAGCAGGCCGCGACGGTGTATCCGGAGGAAAACGGCCGCGGCCGCATCGTGTCCCTGCAGGGCACGCTCGCCGCCATCCGCTTCGAAGCCCCCGGCGAGACCGCCCCCCGCACCTTCTGCCTCCCTGCCGCCCTCCAAAACGGCTTCCTTTCCTTCAAAACCGACGCCCCCGGCTGATGCCGGGCGCGTCTCTTTTTCATCAAATTTCATCCAAACGCGGCAGAATTCTGCTGTGCTGGCGGCGGGCTGTATATTTCTCCTTTGCATGCAAACAATAGCTTTGCAACAAAAATACAACAGCATTGGAGGAGCCAACTATGAAAGCTACAGGCATCGTCCGCCGGATCGACGACCTCGGCCGGGTCGTCATCCCCAAGGAGATCCGCCGCACCCTCCGCATCCGCGAGGGCGACCCGT
>ERZ779885.4768-NODE-4768-length-10320-cov-4.597857_pt1 | contig 10320 bp, 8 predicted proteins | sample MGYA00511554_ERZ779885 | MGnify/ENA primary metagenome ERZ779885 (study PRJEB29588, sample SAMEA2160998) | human gut metagenome | biome: human gut; feature: human-associated habitat; material: faeces | place: Denmark | collected 2008/2010 ... | reverse complement strand
TCTGGAACCTGATAAAGAAAGGAAGTTGCAGATTGTCAAAAAAAGAAGTATATGAACAGAAAACAGAAGAGATTCTGAACCCAATCGTGGAAAAGCATGGATTTGATCTCTGGGATGTAGAATATGTAAAAGAGGGCGGAAACTGGTACCTGCGTGCTTATATTGATAAGCCGGGAGGAATTATGGTCGATGACTGTGAGGTTGTAAGCCGGGAACTTTCAGACATTCTGGATGAGAAGGATTTTATCGATGAAGCGTATATTCTGGAAGTGAGTTCGCCGGGACTTGGCAGACCGCTGAAGAAAGAAAAAGACTTTGCAAGAAGCCTGGGAGAAGAAGTAGAGGTTCGTACTTACCGGGCAATCGACAGACAGAAAGAGTTTATTGGAATCTTAAAAGATTATGATAAAGATACAGTTACCATTGAATATGAAGACGGCGAGACGATGACATTTGATAAAGCAGACATCGCACTGATCCGTCTGGCGTTCGATTTCTAGTGACAGGAGGAAGAAGGAAATGAATACCGAATTATTAGAAGCACTTACAATTCTTGAAGAGGAAAAAGATATCAGCAGAGATACTCTGATGGATGCCATTGAGAATTCACTGATCAATGCATGTAAGAATCATTTCGGAAAAGCAGACAATATCAAAGTAATTATGGATAAGGAGACATGCGATTACACTCTGATCCAGGAGAAGACCGTTGTAGAAGAAGTAGAGGACAAAGTAGAACAGATCAGTCTTGCAGATGCGAATATGATCGATCCTTCTTATGAGATCGGTGACATCGTACAGATCCCAGTTGAGTCCAAATCTTTCGGACGTATCGCAACACAGAATGCAAAGAACCTGATTCTTCAGAAGATCCGTGAAGAAGAAAGAAAAGTTGTATATGATCAGTACTTTGAAAAAGAAAAAGATATCGTGACAGGTGTGGTTCAGAGATATATTGGCAAGAATGTCAGTGTAAACCTTGGAAAAGCAGATGCGATCCTTACTGAGAATGAGCAGGTAAAAGGTGAGAAATTCGAGCCGACAGAGCGTATCAAACTTTACGTTGTAGAGGTGAAGAACACGACAAAAGGACCAAAGATCCTTGTATCAAGAACACATCCGGAACTGGTTAAGCGTCTTTTTGAGGCGGAAGTAACCGAGGTGCGTGATGGTATTGTAGAGATCAAGAGCATCGCAAGAGAAGCAGGTTCCCGTACCAAGATCGCAGTATGGTCTAACGACCCGGATGTAGATCCGGTTGGAGCATGCGTTGGTATGAACGGTGCCAGAGTCGGAGCCGTTGTAAATGAACTCCGCGGTGAAAAGATTGATATCATCAACTGGAGTGATAACCCGGCAATCCTGATCGAGAATGCACTCAGCCCGGCGAAGGTTATTTCTGTAATGGCTGATCCGGATGAGAGAACAGCAAGTGTAATTGTACCGGATTATCAGCTTTCACTTGCAATCGGTAAAGAAGGTCAGAATGCACGTCTTGCAGCAAGACTGACCGGATATAAGATTGATATCAAGAACGAAACACAGGCGATCGAGTCTGGTGAACTTCCGGCAGATTATATGAATATGGCTGAGAATTATGAAGATGATTATCAGGAGGAAGAGTATTCAGACGAAGAATATTCTGCTGATGAAGAATCAGAGGAAGAAGTAGCAGATGATCTTGATCTGTATGAAGAATAGACAGAGGTGATTATTTGAGTACGACCAAAAAGATCCCGATGCGTAAATGCGTGGGATGTCAGGAAATGAAGAATAAAAAAGAAATGCTGCGTGTTCTGAAAACAGCAGAAGGCGAATTCATTCTGGACGCAACTGGACGTAAGAACGGGCGCGGGGCATATCTGTGCTTTTCCGGAAAATGTTTGCAGGAAGCAATAAAGAATAAAGGACTGGAACGTTCTTTCAAACAAGCGATACCAAAAGAGATATACGAAAATCTGGAAAAGGAGCTGGAGCAGCTTGAACATGAATAGAGCATTATCGATGATCAGTCTGGCGACCAAAGCCGGCAAGACAAAGAGCGGGGAATTCATGACAGAAAAAGAAGTCAAGGAAGGACGCGCGCATCTGGTGATTGTGGCAGACGACGCATCGGACAATACAAAAAAGAAATTTCAGAACATGTGTGATTTTTATAAAGTGCCAATATACTTTTTTGAAGATAAAGATACCCTGGGCCATGCGATGGGAAAAGAGTTCCGCGCTTCGCTTGCAGTAACAGATGCAGGGTTTGCAAAAGGAATCAGAAAACATCTGGATATGGAAGAAGGATAATAGGAACTGTATACAGGAGGTAGATTTATGGCAAAATTAAGAGTATATGAACTGGCAGAACAGATGAATAAGACAAACAAAGAAATACTCTCTATATTAAAAGATAAAGGAATTGAGGTGGCAAGTCATATGAGTACACTTTCAGATGAACAGATTGATGCAGTAAAAAGTGAAAAAACTTCTGAAGATACCCCGAAGAAGAAAAATATCGTTCAGGTTTTCAGACCGCAGAACTCACAGGGCGGCGGAAGAAGCCGTAATGGCCAGGGACGCCCGCAGAACGGAAACAGACAGGATCGTCCGCAGGGAGAAAACCGCGACAACAGACAGCGCAGAAATCCAAACGGACCAAGAAACGGTCAGGATCAGAGACAGGGACGCCCGGGTGATGGAAGAAGAGATGGCGGATTCCAGAACCGCGGAGACAGAAGAGATAATCGAGATAACCGTGATAACAGAGACGGAAGAGAGATGCGTGATGGCGGACGCCGTGACGACAGAAGAAAATCCAGCCCGTCTATTCCGGCACCTGCAATCGCAGAACAGAAAACAAGCCGCAACAAACCAAAAGATGCGCACAAGAAGAAAGAATATAACAGAAATGAAGAGAACGAAGACAGACTGCAGAAAGGCAAAAAGGGCAAAAACAATAACGCTCAGCCGAAAATGGTAAAACCACAGCCGAAGAAAGAGGTTGTGGAGGAGCAGATCAAGCAGATCACAATTCCGGAAGTACTTACAATCCAGGAACTTGCAGATGCAATGAAGATCCAGCCATCCGTAATCGTTAAGAAACTCTTCATGCAGGGCAAGATTGTAACAGTCAACCAGGAAATTGATTACGAGACAGCTGAAGAAATCGCTCTGGAATTCGATGTGCTCTGTGAAAAAGAAGAAGTAGTCGATGTGATCGAAGAACTTCTGAAAGAAGACGAAGAAGACGAAAAGAAAATGAAGAAACGTCCGCCGGTAGTCTGCGTTATGGGACACGTTGACCACGGTAAAACCTCTCTTCTTGACAAGATCCGTGATACTCATGTCATCGCAGGAGAAGCAGGTGGAATCACACAGCATATCGGTGCTTCAGTTGTGGAAATCAACGGTGAGAAAATCACCTTCCTCGATACACCGGGACATGAAGCATTTACCGCAATGCGTATGCGTGGTGCAAATTCTACCGATATTGCAATTCTGGTTGTTGCAGCAGATGATGGTGTCATGCCGCAGACTGTAGAAGCGATCAACCATGCAAAGGCAGCAGGGATCGAGATCGTAGTTGCGATCAACAAGATCGACAAGCCAAGTGCCAATATCGACCGTGTAAAACAGGAACTGACCGAATATGAACTGATTCCGGAAGACTGGGGCGGAAGCACCATCTGTGTACCGGTATCTGCTCATACAGGAGAAGGAATCAAAGAGCTTCTGGAAATGGTTCTTCTTACCGCAGAAGTGATGGAACTGAAAGCAAATCCGAACCGCCGCGCAAGAGGTCTTGTAATTGAGGCTGAGCTTGACAAAGGAAAAGGACCGGTTGCAACCGTTCTGGTACAGAAGGGTACACTCCGTGTCGGAGATCCGATCGCAGCAGGTTCTGCATATGGTAAAGTACGTGCCATGATGGATGACCAGGGGCGCCGTGTAAAAGAAGCAGGTCCTTCTATGCCGGTTGAGATCCTCGGTCTTAATGATGTGCCGAATGCAGGTGAAGTATTTGTTGGCTGCAAGAATGATAAAGATGCAAGAAGCTTTGCAGAGACATTCATCAGTCAGAACAAGATCAAGAAACTGGAAGAAACCAAGTCCAAGATGTCTCTGGATGATCTGTTCAACCAGATCCAGGAAGGCAACTTAAAAGAACTTGGAATCGTTGTAAAAGCAGACGTACAGGGATCTGTAGAAGCGATCAAGCAGAGCCTTGTCAAACTTTCCAATGAAGAAGTCGTTGTCAAGATCATCCATGGTGGTGTTGGTGCGATCAATGAATCTGACGTTACGCTTGCAGCAGCATCCAATGCGATCATTATCGGATTCAATGTACGTCCGGACGCAACTGCAAAGGAAACGGCAGAACGTGAAGGCGTTGATGTGAGACTGTACCGTGTCATCTACAATGCGATCGAAGACGTTGAAGCAGCCATGAAGGGTATGCTTGAGCCTGTATTTGAAGAAAAGGTACTTGGCCATGCCGAAGTACGTCAGACATTCAAGGCTTCCGGAGTCGGAACAATTGCAGGATCTTATGTCCTTGACGGTACATTTGAACGTGACTGCCAGGCAAGAATCGTTCGTGACGGCGTTGTGATCTATGATGGAAAGCTTGCTTCATTAAAGCGTTTCAAAGATGATGTGAAGGAAGTTAAAGCCGGATATGAATGTGGTTTCGTATTTGAACGTTTCAACGATGTCAAAGAAGGAGACCAGGTAGAAGCATTCAAGATGGTGGAAGTTCCTAGATAAAGAAGGGTAGAAAATGAGAAAAAACAGCATTAAGAATACAAGAGTAAACGCAGAGGTACAGCGTGAACTGAGTACTATTCTGCGTGGAGGAATCAAGGATCCGCGTGTTGCACCGATGACTTCGGTTGTAGCGGTAGAGGTTGCTCCGGATCTTAAAACCTGCAAAGCATATATCAGTGTCCTGGGCGATGAAAAAGCCCAGACTGATACCCTGAAGGGATTACAGAGCGCAGAAGGCTATATCCGCCGCGAACTTGCTCATACACTGAATATGCGTAACACACCGGAGATCAAGTTCGTACTGGATCAGTCCATTGAATATGGTGTCCGGATGTCAAAGAAAATTGATGATGTAACAAGAGATTTACGGGAAGAGGATGATTAGTATGTTATTAGATGCAATTTCAAAAGCCAGGACGATCGCACTTGGCGGACATGTCCGCCCGGATGGGGACTGTGCTGGTTCCTGCATGGGATTGTATAACTATGTCAGAGAGAATTTTCCTGAAAAAGAGATCGATGTTTATCTGGAAGAGCTTCCGAATACACTGAAGTTCATGAAAAATACAGATAAGATCCGGCATGAAGTGACGGAAGAAAAAACCTATGATTTGTTTATCGCACTGGATTGCGGGGATATGGGAAGACTTGGATTTTCGGCAGTCCTTTTCAAAAAAGCGACAGTAAGATTCTGTGTAGATCATCATGTGAGCAACCAGAGTTTTGCAGACCAGAACTATATCATGCCAGATGCAAGCTCGACAAGTGAGCTGATCTACGATCTGCTGGATTATGGGAAGATGTCTGTGGAGACTGCCGAGTGCCTTTACACAGGAATGGTGCATGATACCGGTGTGTTCCGTTATTCCTGTACCCATCCGTCGACCATGCGCGCAGCAGCAGCACTGATGGAAAAAGGGATCGATTTTACAAAAATAATTACAGAGACTTTTGATGAAAAGACCTATGCACAGAACCAGGTTCTGGGGCGTGCATTGTTGGAAAGCTTTCTTTTTATGGACGGAAGATGTATTGTATCTTACGTTACAAAAGAAGAGATGGATTTCTACCAGGTAAAAGCGAAACATCTGGATGGAATCGTAAGCCAGCTGAAACTCACAAAAGGTATCGATGTTGCAATTTTTATGTATGAGCTTGAACATGGAACTTTTAAGGTAAGTCTGCGATCCAGTGAAAAGATAGATGTAAGTGTAGTTGCAAGCTATTTTGGCGGCGGCGGACATGCAAGGGCAGCCGGATTCACCATGACTGCCACACCACATGATATCATCAACAATCTGGCAAGAAGACTGGAACTTCAGTTTAACAGTGGGAGCGAAGCGGAATGATACATGGCGTACTGAATGTATATAAAGAAAAAGGCTATACGTCCCATGATGTGGTCGCAAAGCTGCGTGGGATCGTAAAGCAGAAAAAGATCGGGCATACCGGAACCCTTGATCCGGATGCCGAAGGAGTACTTCCGGTCTGCTTTGGGAAAGCAACAAAGCTTTGTGACCTGCTGACAGATAAAGATAAAACCTATCAGGCGGTTCTTCTTCTCGGTCAGGTGACGGATACACAGGATACTTCCGGTCAGGTTCTGGAAAAACATAGCACAGAAGATCTGACCAATGAAAAAGTGGAAAATGTGATCCGCAGCTTTGAGGGAGAATACGATCAGATTCCGCCGATGTATTCGGCACTCAAAGTTAACGGGAAAAAGCTTTATGAGCTTGCCAGAGAGGGCCAAGAAGTAGAGCGGAAAGCACGAAGAATCACGATTCATGAGATCCGGATCCTGGAGATCAATCTTCCGGAGGTAAAACTGGAAGTGACCTGTTCAAAGGGAACGTATATCCGTACACTGTGTCATGATATCGGTCAGAAGCTTGGCTGTGGCGGATGCATGAAAGAGCTTTTGAGAACACGTGTAGAGCGGTTTGGACTTGAAGACAGTATCCGGCTCGGTGAAATTGCACAGCTTCAGAAAGAAGGAATTCTGGAGGAGAAGATCATCGCGATAGATGAAATGTTTCCAACGTATGCACAGGCCGTACTGCCACCAAAAACGGCCGCGGCAGTACGGAACGGGAATAGTTTCAGAAAAAGAGATATTTCACAGGAAACAGCATTAAAGGAGTATGAGAACGATGAGAGAGTCCGCGTGTACGATGAATCGCATCAGTTTATTGCGATTTACTGTTACTGCAGGAAAGACGATCTCTTCAAGATTGTAAAAATGTTTTTTGATGGAAATGAAAAAAAGTAATTAAAGAGGAAAGAACATGGACTATATCAGAGGGCTGGAAGCCTATCAGGATTCCAGAGAGGCAGCAATCACACTCGGCAAATTTGATGGAGTTCACAGAGGACATCAGAAGCTGATCAAAAAAGTATGTCAGCTGAAGGCGAAAAAAGGCGTTCGTTCTGTTGTGTTTGCATTTGATATGAATCCGCTTTATGAAAAGCTTGGAAAATCAAGAGAAGGGATCATGTCCAATGAGGAGCGCAGATGTCTTCTGGACAAGAAAGTAGATGTACTGCTGGAATGCCCGTTTTCCGAAGATGTTACAAGTATGTCGGCAGAGGATTTCATCCGGAAGATCCTGATTGAGAAAATTCATGCCCGGTATATTGTGATCGGAACGGATTTCCACTTTGGGCATGACAAGCGTGGTGATGCAAAAATGCTTGCAGAATATGCCGATGTGTATGGATATGAACTTTTTGTGATTGAAAAAGAGATGTACGGAAAACGGGAGATCAGCAGCAGCTATGTCAGGGAAGAGCTTCGGAAGGGAAATATGGAAGCTGTGAATGATATGCTGGGGTATGCATATACTGTACGGGGAAAAGTAGAGCATGGCAGGCAGCTGGGCAGAAAACTGGGATTTCCGACACTTAATGTACATCCGTCAAGGGATAAACTTCTTCCACCGAACGGAGTTTATCTGGATAGTGTGAGGATTGATGGAATCTGGTACAACGGAATCGGTAATGTCGGGTTTAAGCCAACGGTATCCGATGAGAAGCGGATGCTGATCGAGAGCAATCTGCTGGATTACAGTGGTGATGCCTACGGAAAAGAGGTAGAGATCCAGCTTTATCATTTTAAGAGACCGGAGCAGAAGTTTGAATCGGTAGAAATGATGAAGGCTCAAATCGATCAGGATATTGCTTACGCAAAAGAATTTTTCCGTTATCATCATAAGAAATAACAGAGCCGGTGAAAAAGCTCCGGAAATGCGGTTATTTACAGGCAGCCTGTGAACAGGAATATGAAAACCTGCCAGATGCGGGAAAGATAAAATCCTTCTTGACAGGATTCGGGGCATATGGTACACTAGGCAAGTATGAAAAACCGATGTTCGGCAGATGGAATCTCCAACCACTGCTTAATATCAGGCAATTAACAGTATATTTAGGAGGTAGTGACAAATGATCACAAAAGAAATGAAAGAACAGATTATCAAAGAATACGGAAGAACAGAAGGAGATACAGGATCTCCGGAAGTACAGGTAGCTCTTCTTACAGCAAGAATCAATGATCTTACAGACCACTTCAAAGCTAATCCGAAGGATCACCACTCAAGAAGAGGACTTCTTAAGATGGTTGGACAGAGAAGAGGACTTCTTGCATACCTTAAGAAGAATGACATTGAAAGATATCGTTCACTGATCGAAAGATTAGGTTTAAGAAAGTAAGACGTATTTTACAGGGAGCGAAAGGCATCAGCTGGATGTCTTCGCTCCCTGTTTGTTTACGCAAACAATGAGCCGAACCGGGACAACATGCATCATCCATGCCAATCAGCATAGTGATTGACATGGGAGTGACCAATAACCGTGTTTTGCCACATTTTAAAGTTAGTTATATAGAATCTTGCAAGAGATGTAAGGATATGATATAATACAAAAGATTGTGGGTAGAGATTGCGTCCGAGACCACTGAAAAGTATTTTAACGATATATTTTGATGATAAAATGTTTTTCAGTTGTTTCGGAGAGGCTGCCGTAAAAGCAAAACAAATTCAGCGAAAAAGAAAAGGAGAGTAATTATGTACAAAAGTTTTTCTATGGAACTTGCCGGAAGAACTCTGACCGTTGATGTCGGAAGAGTGGCAGCACAGGCAAATGGTGCGGCATTTATGCATTACGGCGATACTACCGTATTATCAACCGCTACTGCATCCGAAAAGCCTCGTGAAGGGATTGATTTCTTCCCTCTGAGTGTGGAATACGAAGAGAAAATGTATGCTGTTGGAAAGATTCCGGGCGGCTTCAACAAACGTGAAGGAAAGGCTTCTGAAAATGCGATCCTGACATCCCGTGTCATTGATCGTCCGATGCGTCCGCTTTTCCCGAAAGATTACCGCAACGATGTAACTCTGAACAACATGGTTATGTCTGTTGACCCGGACTGCAGCCCGGAGCTGACTGCAATGCTTGGTTCTGCGATCGCAACTGCTATTTCTGATATCCCGTTTGACGGACCGACTGCTACCACACAGGTAGGTCTGATCGACGGTGAGTTCGTATTCAATCCGACCTCCGCACAGCGTCAGGTTTCTGATATGGCTCTGACGGTTGCATCTACCAGAGAAAAAGTCATCATGATCGAAGCCGGTGCAAATGAAGTACCGGAAGATAAGATGATCGAAGCAATTTTTGCGGCACATGAAGTCAATCAGCAGGTGATTGCATTCATTGACAAGATCGTTGCCGAGTGTGGAAAAGAGAAACACAGCTATGAAAGCTGTGCTGTACCGGAAGAACTGTTTGCAGCCATCAAAGAGATCGTAACACCGGAACAGATGGAAGAAGCTGTGTTTACCGATGATAAACAGACAAGAGAAGCAAACATCCGTGAGATCAAAGATAAACTGGAAGAAGCTTTTGCCGAGAATGAAGAATGGCTTGCTGTTCTGGATGAAGCTGTTTATCAGTATCAGAAAAAAACTGTTCGTAAGATGATCTTAAAAGACCACAAACGTCCGGATGGCCGTGCGATCACACAGATCCGTCCGCTGGCAGCAGAAGTAGATTTGATCCCAAGAGTACATGGTTCTGCCATGTTCACCAGAGGTCAGACACAGATCTGCAACGTCTGCACACTGGCTCCGCTTTCCGAAGCTCAGAGACTGGATGGGCTGGATGAAAACGTTATTTCCAAACGTTATATGCATCATTATAACTTCCCAAGCTACTCCGTAGGGGAGACAAAGCCTTCCAGAGGACCTGGAAGACGTGAAATCGGTCACGGAGCACTGGCAGAGAGAGCACTCGTTCCGGTTCTTCCAAGCGAAGAGGAATTCCCGTATGCGATCCGTACCGTATCCGAGACTTTTGAATCCAACGGTTCTACTTCACAGGCAAGTATCTGTGCATCCAGCATGTCCCTGATGGCAGCCGGTGTACCGATCAAATCTGCAGTCGCAGGTATTTCCTGTGGTCTGGTAACCGGCGAGAGCGATGATGATTTTGTTCTTCTGACCGACATCCAGGGCCTTGAGGACTTCTTCGGAGATATGGACTTCAAGGTAACCGGTACACATGACGGTA
>ERZ779885.4766-NODE-4766-length-10324-cov-3.260590_pt1 | contig 10324 bp, 7 predicted proteins | sample MGYA00511554_ERZ779885 | MGnify/ENA primary metagenome ERZ779885 (study PRJEB29588, sample SAMEA2160998) | human gut metagenome | biome: human gut; feature: human-associated habitat; material: faeces | place: Denmark | collected 2008/2010 ... | reverse complement strand
GAGCCGACGCCGACAAGGGTGGAGATCTTCGAGGGTATCTTCAGCGCCTTGCAGAGGATAAACGCAACAAGCAGCGAGGTCGTTATCGTGCTGAGGATTATCGGCAGCGACTGCACGCCGGTCTGGCCGATAACGGTCAGGTTCATGCCGAAGCCCAGCAGGATGACCGCCCACTGGAGAATCTTTTTCGATGTGAATTTGATGCCGGCGTCAAACGGCGCGCGGTTTTTGAGAAACATGCCTACGATCATGCCGAGCAGAATGGAGATAACGGGGCCGCCGACGACGGCAAACTTGCGGCCGAGCAGCCATGCCGGGACCGCTATGACAAAGCACAGCAGCAGTCCCTTGATTTTTCCTTTCATTGCGGGAAACTTCTTTCTAAGCGAATTTGATTACTAAGAATACGACGGCTGCGATCTGAACGATCGCCAGAAGCGGAAAGCCGATGGCAAATGTCTTGTGCAGCGTCTTGTGGCGGAAGCCGTACATGCCGAGAGTACCGCCGAACGCTCCGCCGACAATGGCGAAGGCAAACAGCGTTTTTTCTGGAATGCGGCGCTTTTGCAGCTTTGCAAAGAGCTTATCAAGCCCCATCAGGGCATACAAAACGACGTTTATCGCCGCAAGATAATAGGCAAGATACTGCATCAGAGCTTGAGCAGGTTCAGGCCGACGTCGGGGTCTGCGTATCTGTCGATCTCGCCGTCGATGACGGTGACGACCATTTCGCAGGTGGCCGAGACCATCGCGCGGTTAAGGTGTCCGCCGAAGACCTCGCCCTTGTCGTTGCCGGCGGACATGTGGATGTGCGTGTAAAACTGTCCGTCCATGGTGTTTATGGTGCCGGTGAGGGAGACGATCTCGAACGCGCCCTTGAACTCGTTTGAGTAGTATTTTTTCTCGGCTGTGTTGAAAACGCCGACGGTGAAATCGTTCGTTGCGCCCAGCGCCGAGACTGAGGCGAGCTTAATGTTCTCGCTCAGAGCAAGCTCGCGGATCTTATCGAGTATTTCCTCGCCGCGGTCGATGCGCGCGACTATCGTGTTTCCGAATCTTTTGTACTTCATGCGGTTCACTTTCCTTTCTTCTTGCTGCCGGGCTTTGCGTTTTTCTTGGGCTTGGGCTTTGCCCAGCCCTTAGCATAGCCGGCTTTTTTCGTTATCTGCTGCTTTTCGGGCGCTTTGGGCTTCTCGGGAGCCTTTTGGCGCGGAGGACGGTCGGGACGCACAAGGCACTCCGGCCCGTAGCCTATGAGATCCTCGCGCCCGGCTTCCTTGAGCGCCTCGATGACGAGCTTACGCTTATCCGGCCGCTTCCACTGCAAAAGCGCGCGCTGCATCGCCTTCTCGTGGAAGGTTTTTGCGACGTAGACCGATTTCATCGTCATCGGGTCAATGCCCGTGTAATACATGCAGGTCGAAACCGTGCCGGGGGTGGGGTAGAAATCCTGCACCTGCTCGGGCTGACGGCCTTTTTTGTTGAGGTATTCGGCAAGCGCAACAGCGTCGGCAAGCGTGCTGCCCGGATGCGAGGACATCAGATACGGCACGACGTACTGCTCCTTGGAAAAGCGGTTGTTCATCTTTTTGTACTTGTCCATGAACTTCTCGTACACGTCGATGTGCGGCTTGCCCATGTAATCAAGAACGCCGTCGATGCAGTGCTCGGGCGCTACCTTGAGCTGGCCGGAGATGTGGTATTTGACAAGCTCGGCGAAGAAATCGTCGTTTTTATCCTCAAGCATGTAGTCGTATCTTATGCCGCTGCGCACAAAGACTTTTTTCACGCCCGGTATCTGCCGCAGCTTGCGCAGCAGCGCCAGATAGTCCGAGTGATCCGCGTCGAGGTTAGGGCAGGGCGTGGGCGCAAGGCAGCGCCTGTCGGCGCACATGCCGCACTTTGCCTGCTTTTTGCACGAGTGATGGCGGAAGTTTGCCGAGGGACCGCCGACGTCGTTGATATAGCCCTTGAAATCCGGGAATTTAGTGAGCGCCGTGACCTCGCGGATGATGCTTTCGTGGCTGCGGCTTGTGACCATTCTGCCCTGGTGGAAGGCAAGCGCGCAGAAGTTGCAGCCGCCGAAGCAGCCGCGGTTGTGTATGACCGAGAACTTGACCTCCTCGATGGCCGGAACGCCGCCGAGCGGCTCGTACATCGGGTGATACTGCTTGGTGTACGGAAGCTCGGCCACGCGGTCAAGCTCCTTTGTCTCCAGCGGCATCGCCGGGGGATTTACGATGAGGTATCTGCCGTCGTGCTCCTGTATCAGCGCCCTGCCGCGCACGGGGTCGTGCTCGGCGTATTCTATGCGCGTTGCATCCGCATAAAAGCGCTTGCTGTCACAAACATCGGCAAACGAGGGCAGCGTGACCGAGTCAAACGCGCATTCCGACGCATCGTGAGTCAAAAACGCAGTGCCGCGGATATCGCGCATCTCGGAAACGGGGATCTTCTTTTTAAGCCGCTTTGCTATCTCGCGCTCGGCGTACTCTGCCATGCCGTAAACGAGCATGTCCGCACCCGAATCAACGAGAATCGAGCGGCGCACCTTGTCGTCCCAATAGTCATAGTGCGCAAAGCGCCGTAGCGAGGCCTCAAGGCCGCCGATGATTATCGGCACATCCGCGCCGAAGGCTTCGCGCGCGCGGTTTGAATAGACTATCGTTGCTCTGTCCGGGCGCAGTCCGGCCTTTTTGCCGGGTGAGTAAAAGTCCTCGCTGCGGCGCTTTTTTGCCGCAGTGTAGTGCGCGACCATGGAGTCGAGGTTTCCGGCTCCGATCAAAACGCCAAGCCGCGGTCTGCCGAAGGCCGCAAAGTCTGCCGCCGAGTGCCAGTCCGGCTGCGCGAGCACCGCAACGCGGAAGCCGTCGGCCTCCAAAACGCGGCTTATTACCGCCGGGCCAAAGCTCGGATGATCGACATACGCATCGCCCGTTACGAGCAGAAAATCGTACCACCACCAGCCGCGCTCATGCATTTCCTCCTGCGAAACGGGCAAAAAATCCTGATCTTCAATCATATTAGCTCTCCCCAATACCAGCCCGACGTTCCCTTGTGCTTGACAAGATAGCCGCGCGAGGTCTCTTCGATAACGCTCACCTCGTCGCCGGCTTCAAGCGAAAGCACGAGGTCGGTCGAGTCGTTGCACTTGCAAAACTCCTCGTCGGAGTAAAGATATTTCGTGAGTATCTCCATCTCATAGCCCGTGCGGACATGGCGCACGAGGGAAAACTCCTCGCCGCGGCGCAGCACCTGTACGTCGTTGTCGCCCCAGCGGATGTAATAGCTCTTTCCGCCGCCGCGCTGCGCGCTTTTCACCCGGCGCACGGGGAAGGGGTCATACGCTTCAAAGGAAAAATCCTCGCTGCCCTCATAGGGGATGATAAGTGCGTTCAGCTGCCCGTCATCCTTGAGCGAGCAGCCGCCGTCGATGGAGATGACGCGGTGCTCGCGGTCGATTATCGGGTTTGCGCAGACATGGTCGGCAAGATACAGCATCACCGGCCAGTGCCCGACGATGACCCACTTATCGAAAGTGTAGCCGTAATCCATGAATGCGTCAAACTTCATGCAGTCGCCGCCGCGCTGCCGCTCGATGGGAATATCGGGCTTTATGCCGCCGTGAGCAAAAATATAGTGCGGCGTTTCGATGACGTGCGGCATGGCATGCAGGAAGTCCCACTCGGGCTTGAATCTTTCGGCAAGCTCCGGGATGAGGCCTTCAAAGTCCATATCCTCGCGTATCTCAACGCCCATTTCCGTGAGCATATCCCACATAAGGCCGCTCTTTTTAAACAGCATGTATTTTACGATGCGCGAGCTCCAGTATTGCCATTCGGCGTCGATCACATCGGCCCATGTGTCGCAGTTGCCGCAGACAACACGGCAGTTGCCGCGCTCGGCAAGCTTCATTATAAAGCGCAGAGTTTCAAGGCTCCTTTCGCCTTTTTCGAGAAAGTCGCCGTCGATGATAAGCTCGTCGGACTCGGAAAAGCCGACCTTTTCGAGAAGCCCTTTAAAATAGGGCATGTTTGCGTGTATGTCCGAAACGGCGATGATCCGCCGACCGCGCGTGTCGAGCTTCTGCACACGCGCGTTAATGTTCCACATTGACATTGTTATTCAAATCTCTTTTCCATAAGGTAAAGCGGAGCGCCGGCACCGGGCTCGCTGCCGAGTATCTCAAAGCCGAGATCCTCGTAAAATTTTATCGCCGAGGCGTTTTCAGACGAAACGTGCAGCCGCACCTTCTGCCTGCCGAGCATTTCGTAGTTTGTTATCGCACGGCCGACAAGCTGAGTGCCGAGGCCTCTGCCGCGCAGATGCTCTTTTATGTACACAAGGCTTATCCAGCCCACGCCTGCGCCCTCCGAGCGCTCGGTGTCGGTTTCGACGATGCCGGCAAGCTCGCCGTCGGAGCGGTATGCCTTGAGTATCGCCTTGCCGTTTGCGGCAAAATGCCTGCGCGCCGAAGCAAGGTAGGTTTCGGGATAAAAGCCCTTGAGGTCGCCGTGCGCGGCTTTCCAAGAGGCTGCGTAGAACTCCTTGTACGTTTCTCCCTCGCGGTTCGGGTCGAGCGGCTCGTAATACAGATTGTTCGGATCTGCGCCGCGGGTCTCCTTCTTCCACCAGCTCTGCCGGGCGAAGGTCGAAAGCTCCGGCGGCAGGTGGGAGTTATCGTTGTAATACTCAACGGAAAACGCTCCGTTATCGAATATGAGCTTGCTGACGGCGGTGTTGTCGCCGTGAGGAAGCGAGGGAATATCGCGGCTTGCAACGCCGAGAATGTGCGCAAGCAGCGAGCGGATGGCCATGCCGTGGCTGACGACGGCGACGGTTTTTCCGTCGTTTTTCACCGCTATCTCGGTAACGACCGAAACTATGCGCTCGGTGCATTGGGCAAAGGTCTCAGCCCCCGGAGCGCGCCACTGCGCAGGATCATTGTTGAAATTGTCCATCTGCACAGGATCAAATTTATACATATCGCCGAAGCTCATACCCTCGCACACGCCGAGATTTATCTCCCTCAGGCGCTCGGTGAGCTGCATTTCCAATGCGTGATACTTCGTTATCGCGCCTGCCGTCGTCACCGTGCGGCGCAGATCGCTTGAATACAGCGCGTCAAGCTGCACGTCCTTGAATCTCTCCGCGAGGCAGGCTATCTGCCTGTGGCCGCGCGGCGTTATAAAGCTGTTGTGCTGACCCTGCACGATGCGGTAGAGGTTTCCCTCCGCCTCGGCGTGGCGGATCATGTAGATAGTTGTCATTTGCCTTGACCTCAATTAGTTATTAATATATAATGATACCATCGGTTAACAAGGGCAAATACGCCTGGCAGCGTGCCTTTTCGGCGCTTTTTGCCCTTTTCGCCTTGACGGGCGTCAGCCCGCCTGCACCTCAAAAAACAAAAATCACTCGAAAATTCATTGCTGACAGGTGCAAGGCAGTTTTGCCGGTGCAGAAATGCGGACAGACAAGGAAAGACCCGAAGAGAATACTTGCCGTATTGTCAAGGGGCTTGACGCGGTATGGGCGTATTTCTGCCCGTCAAAACCGTGTCTGACCTTGTCAACCGATGGTATTATACCACGCGCACAAAAAAATCACAAGGCAGACAAGCTGCCTTGTGATAGGTTTTGGTTTTTGCGATCAGATCTGGTAAGACGCCCAGTCGATGTCGGGAACCTTCTCGGTCCACTTCTCGTAAACGCTGTCGCCCACGCGGTCGCACTTATGATAGTTCGTTGCTTCCTGTACATCCTTGTAATACCATGCGTTCTCGTTCATATTGTCGCTCCACATGTTCATGTCGGACGTCGGCAGAAGGTCGGATACGCTCTCGGTCTGGCGATCGAGGACGCGGTTTATCATCGCGAAGGTCTCTGCACGGGTGATGTTGTTGTTCGGACGGAAGGTGCCGTCTTCATAGCCGTTTATCCAGCCGTTGCCCGCGGCAAGCTCGATGTTCTTCTGTGCCCAGTGGCCGGTGATGTCGCTGAAGGTCTTGGTGTTGACGTCAAGCTTTGCAAAGCGCGCTATGATCGTTGCAAGCTCCGCACGGGTGATGCTCTTGTTCGGCTGGAAGCTGCCGTCGGTGTAGCCCTTGATGATGCCCATGTTCGTAAGCGTTGCTATCGCGCGGTTGCACCACATGCCGGCCTTAACGTCGGTGAAGTTGCCTGCGGTCGTCGTGTACTGCTCGCGTGCCTCGTCGGTCAGCAGGCGGAAGAAGATCGTTGCGACCTCTGCGCGGCTGATGTCGTTATTCGGGCGGATGGTGCCGTCGGTGTAGCCGATGACGTAGTTGAAGTGGATCTCCTTATTGAGGACTTCGATGGCCTTGAGAACGCCGTCAACATAGGTGATCTTGTAGTTTGCGGTGACATCCTCGCCCTTTGCGTTCTTGATGACCGCGTCGGATGCTACGTTCGGGGACTCGCCCGGCTCGCTCTGGATGCCGGTGATCTTGACGGAATCGACCTTGTCGCCGGTTGCGAGACCTTCGACCGTGTACTTATCGCAGGTAACGGGGGCGATGCCCTCGGCGCTGCCGGCCGTGATGGTCAGAGGACGCTGCGTGATCGTCAGAACGCCGTCTGCCTTGATGATGAACTCAACGTTCTTGAAGCGCGCGTTGGTGTTCTTGAACTGATCGGCCTTGAGGCCCATCTCGTAAGTTCCGGCGTTTATGCCGCTTGCGAGTGCCTTGCCGCTGAAGGTGAAGTCCTTCTCGGTGTAGCGCGAGTCGCTGATCTTCACGGTGTAGTCCTTGACGCTGTGCTCGGTGCCGTCATACACGACGCTGTCGCTGTTGCCGGTGATCTCGACCGTGATCTTGTCGGTTATCGGGGGATTGACAGGGGGAATATAGGGGCGCTCTTTGATGGTGAGCGTGCCGGCCTTGTAAGTGACGGTGTAGTTACCCTGCGCTACGGCACCGGCCGGAGTAATCGGATAAGTTCCGGCAGTCTCGCCCTTTTCGCGGCTTATGGTGTAGCTTACCGTATCGTTATTGATAGTTCCAGTGACAGTTGCCTCAAATGCAGGATCCTTTTCGCCAACGTACTTGGTGTAATCCTTTGCTGTTACGGTTACGGCAAGCGGAGTGATGCTGAGTTTACCTTCGCTCGTTTCAATATTATAGTTATCGGCGTTGAATGCATCACCATGCACAAATGTTATTTTGTTAGTAACTTCACCTTCGGAAACGTTTGTTACGCTGCCGGTTGCCTTGATATCCGTAACTTCGCCGTCAACAAATCCGTCGCCGGTTACGGTAACTTCAGGTTTTGTAAGCGGAGTGCCGTCGTAGGGCTTGCTTGCAGTTTCGGATGTGAGAGTAACGGGGCGCGGAGTGACTTTCAGGGTGTACTCTGCCGTCGCGTCACTGTAGTTTGCCATCGACGCCTTAACTATGACTTTAATTTCGCCGACGTTCTTTATAGTGGGTTCAGTTGCTGTCCACGTTTCACCGTTATCGGTGCTGTAGCTGAGTGTTGCACCTTCTGTTGCAGTAACATTGCCGTTATGCGTCTGTCCGTCATACATGCTATCATAGCCGGTCGCAGTTACGGACAGTTTGTCGGAATCGGTAACTTTTAACTCACCATAATTAGTTGTAATGTTGTAATTTTCTTTTGCAGTGCCGTCTTTAAGCTCGAAGGTGAAAGTGTTCTCACTGCTGCCAACTATTGTCTGGCTGCCGGTGTAAGTAATATCAGCACCTTCGCCAGCAGCAAAGTTATCTCCACCATACGTTACCTCATGCTTTGTAAGCGGAGTACCATCATACATCTTGCTTGCGTTGCCTGAGGTGATGGTAACGGAGCGCGGAGTTACGGTGAGGTTATAAGTGGTTTCTGCGGGGACATATCCGGTTTTTGTTGCCTTGACCTGAACCTCTGTGCTGTCGGAAACGTTTGTGACTGTGGGGAAGGTGGTTGTCCATGTAGTTCCGCCATCGATGCTATATTCTATGGTAGCACCTTCAACACTTGCCGTTGCGGCTTTACCGTGGGAAGCGCCGTCATATTTGCCGGTGTAATCGGTGCCGGATACGGTGAGTCCTTTATTTTCGATAATGCTGAGCGTCATGGTGCCGATGCCGTCACCCTCGCCGTTTTTGTATGTTGCGCTACCATTATTTTTGTCGGTCACTTTGCAGGTGACATTGTAGATATAATCACCTACAGCCGAATCGGTCATTACCAAATCATCGGTATTCCAAGTTCCGGTATTATCACCAGCTTTGACGGTGTAAATACCGACGACTGTACCACCGATTTTCACCTCATAGGCGATATCAACATACTGGTTCTTATTGTTGGCAGTCGTTAGACCATGCAACTTAAGCATTTCTTCAAATGCAGCTTTGACATCAAAGCCTGTGCCATCATAGGATTTACTGTCACTGTAGTTTGCTTTAAAGCCGTTTGTAATAGCTACGGGCACTTTGGGGTTCTCTACAAAAGCGACGATATCATCACCAAGCTTGATGTTCGCGCCTGCGTTGGTCGGCTGAGTGCCGCCATAGGTCTTAGTGCGATCTACGGTGATCTCGAACTCTACAATGAGCTTCTTGCCGAAGTCTTTCGTACCGGGATGAGCCGTTGCCGACACATAGTTTTCGCTGTAGTTAAAGCCGCTTACGGTGACTGCGCCATTTGCAACATTAACAGTTGCGTCGTTAAAAGCAGTTCTAGTCCCAAATTTCGTGCCGTCATAGTCTGCGGTGAAGACTTTAACGTCTGTGGTATTTGCAGGAGCCTTGAAGTTAGACGCGATATTATCCGTCAGGACGGCGGTGCTGCCAAGATCAATGCTGGGCGTGCCGATGGCTTCGCCAAGCTGAGTAAACACATTGCCGAGAGTGCTTGCATCGCTTGCAACTTTGTAGAAGCCTTTTGTTACGTCTCCGCTGTCACCAATTTCTGTCATGCTGCTTGCTTCAGGATAGTTGGATGAGACAAGGTGCATGTAGCGATTGGTTTTCCCACTCTTATCATTGTCAGGAAGCGTCGTACCTACATTTGCTCCGCTGAAAATACCAATGGTGTATACCGATGCGCCGTAGGACTCACTCTTGAGAGTTTTTGCCTTTTCTATTGCATCATTTGCTACACTTCCATCAAAGCCGTTGCTGTGATTCGGTTCACCATCGGTGAACATAATGACAACGCGATTACGGTCTGCCGGCACTTTGTTTTCAGCGCCAAATACTTCAATTGCTTTTTCAAGGCCGTAGTCAGCCGCTGTTGCACCGCTGGCTGTGAGAGCGTTTACCGCAGCCTTCAACGATGATGCACCATCTGTATTAGCCTCTGTCAGATTCTGCACTATCTGAGTGTAGTTGTAGTTATCCCAATCATATGTTTCATTACCGATATTATTTGATTTATCGCCCGCAAATTTCACAATGGCAATTTTACTTGTGGGGTTATCCCTGGCAATAATATCAATGAACGAATTGACGGCCGATTTAAGAGCGGTAATTTTTGTATTGCTGCTAAAGAACTGCACACGGCCAAGAGCTGTATCTTCGGCAGAGGTCTTGGGAGTGTACTTATTTCCCGCAACATGACCAAAGAACCACGTACAGCCGTCGGTAAATTCGTATCATTTGGAGCACCAGCTTACTCCAGTGTAGCGTCCATTTACATCCTTGATGTAATAAGTATAATTTGAATTTTTTTCAGGATTGTATTCTTCGACATAAGCAGCGTCTCCCTTGCCAAACCCCTTATCCATAGAGCCGGATACGTCGAGGACGAGGACAACGTCGATCGGAGTTGTCTTGCCTGGGGTAACGCTGCCTTTGACATACTGCTCAAGCGTCACCTTATACGTGTCATCGGAGACATGCGTAACGGTCTTATCCATGACAACGCCGTTTGTCTCGCTGTGCTCAGTGTATGACTCTTCCGCATCCGCAAATGCCGAGAACGGCAGGAGCGTGAAGATCATGCAGATGCACATGAGAAGCGCAAGTCCGCGTTTTCTTACATTCATTATTTTTCCTCCTTTTAATTAAAAAAACACTATTATAACGGTTTATCTGCCGCAAGAACAAACCAAGGCTGATACCAGTCCATATCCTTTAAGGCTTCATCCTTATATGTATCAGGAAGCTGCTCAATTCTTACGTTGACAAGTCCGTTTCTTTCCATTAAGTTTTTAAGCTCGTCCATTTTTGCACCCTGCACAACAAGCTTATCGTCTACTTCTTTGTTATCATAGAAATCCTTTTTATATACCGTAATTCCTTCGTCTTCTTTCATGCGATTAAAGCAGAAGATGCTTCCACCGGGCTTAATTACTCTCG
>ERZ779885.4765-NODE-4765-length-10325-cov-2.957254_pt1 | contig 10325 bp, 7 predicted proteins | sample MGYA00511554_ERZ779885 | MGnify/ENA primary metagenome ERZ779885 (study PRJEB29588, sample SAMEA2160998) | human gut metagenome | biome: human gut; feature: human-associated habitat; material: faeces | place: Denmark | collected 2008/2010 ... | reverse complement strand
GACCCGTGCCCACGACGCGCAATGGGACAAGGATGACCAAATAGGCGTCTATATGTATGCGGCGGGCGCAACCGATATCGCCGAAGGCGCAACAAACGTCCCTTACCGGAAGACGGACGAAGGCGACGGCTTCATCCCCGTGAACACCCCCGTCTACTTCCCCATAGACGGCGGCAATGTGGATTTCCACGCATGGTATCCCTATAAAGACGTGACCGCCGGCGCATGGACGGCCGACCTTACCGACCAGACCTCGCAGGCCGCCCTCGACCTGATGACCGCCGATGCCAGGAGCAACACGGAGGAAGGCGGAACGGTCTATAACAAGCTCCAGCCCGCAGTCAGCCTCGACTTCAGCCACCGCCTCACCAAGCTGGCGCTGAACATCGCTCCCGGCAGCGGCATCAGCGCCGACGACCTGAAAGGCCTGAAAGTGGAAATCACCAAGCAATGGAAAACGGCCACCTACGACCCTGAATTCGAAGCCATCGGCTTTACGGAAGAATCCGCCCCCGTCACCCTGCTGACGGACGCCGGCGGCACATCCGCCGAGGCCATCCTCTTTCCGGACAACCTGACGGGGAAAGACCCCGCCACGGGACGGCAACTCGTCTTCACCCTCAAAACCTCCGGCGAGAAGTTCTATTGGGACATTCCCGAAGACAAGAGCTTCAACTCCGGCGACAAGAACATCTATAACATCACCATCAACCGCACCACCCTCGACGTAACCGCCACCATCACGGACTGGAACAAGGGAAACAACGGGGGCGAACCGGGCAGCGCCGAATAAAAATGAAGAATAACAACAATAACTATCAATCAATGAAGAATTATCTGATTCTGGCAACAGCGGCACTTGCACTGGCCGCTTGCAGCAATAATGAGAATGAACCGGCAGACCTGTCGTACGGACGCGTCCCGGTAGAATTTCGTGCTTCCGTGGGAGTGACGGAAACCCGCGCCATCGACCAGACCTGGTCTGCTACGGATGCCATCGGCATCTTTATGGTGGAAGCCGGAAAGTCGCTCCTGCCGGCGAATATAAGTGAGGAAGCGGAAAACATCCGCTACGTGGCGGATGCAACCTCTACCGGAACCTTCAAGCCCGACGGCGCCACTATATACTACCCGATGGATAACAACGAAGTGGACTTCTACGCCTACTGTCCGCAGGGAAGCGTTACACAAGAGGAAACCACAACGAATTACCTCTACGCCATCAATGTAGGCACACAAAGCAATCAGGAAGCCCTCGACCTGCTATACTCCAACAACGTGAAAGGGAAGAAGAAGACGGACAAGACCGCCGCCCTCACCTTCAAGCACCAGCTCTGCAAGGTGATACTGACCGTGCAACCCGGTGCGGGAGTCACCATCGATGACATGACCGGGCTGACGGTAAAGGTGAACGCTCAGAACACCACTGCCACCTTCGACCTTACCGCCGGAGCACTGAAGGCTGACGCCGCAAAACCTGCTGCCATCACGCTCTTTAAGCAGACTGATGCCTACGTCTACGAAGCCATCCTGCTGCCCGATGCCGCTACCAGCCGCACTTTCGAGTTCGACCTGAACAACGGTCACGATGCCCCCTTTACCTGGAACATGGGCAAGGCGCTCACAGCCGGAAGCAAGTACACCTACACCGTGAAGCTGAACCGCTCGGGCGTGGAAGTGAGTGGACAGATAGAGGCTTGGAATCCGGAAGAGGGCGGAGAAGTGGATGCCAACTAAATAATCGAAAAATAAGCTATAATTAATTGACAATAAATAAAAAACAAAGATGAAAGCAAAGTATTTAATGATTGCAACCGTAGCCACCCTGCTGGCCGCTTGCAGCAACGACGAGAACGAGGTGAACAACGGACCGGTGGAAGCACGGGTGACGGCAGGAATGGGTGTGGAAACACGTGCGGTGAATGACGCTACCAGCTCTTTTGCGGCAAATGATGCCATCGGAGTGATAGTGACCAAAGTGGAACAAAAGGAAGAAGTTGGTGCTGCTACCAGTGGCATGGTTGAGCGTTATAAGAATGTGAAGTACACGACAGCACAAGGTGGCATTACCGCTACATTTGCTGCCGGAACGGGAGCCGGTATCTTCTTTCAGGATGCTACCGAAACGGTGACCTTTGCCGCTTATTATCCTTATCAGACAACTACCAATGCAGGAACACTTCCGGGTACTGACGGCAGTGGTATTATCGCGGTTGACACCAAAGACAACAATAAAGTTACAGCCGATGAAAACAAGCAGGCAAAGATTGATTTCCTTTTCGCCAGCGGAGCTACAGCTTCCAAAAGCAGCCCAAAAGTAGAATTCAAGGATAACAGCAGCACTCTTGGCGGCACCAATTGCCAGTTCCAGCATAAAATGGCCCAGTTGAAACTGGTCATTGTCGGTTCAACCCAAGATGGCTTTACGGAGGAGGAAGCAAAAGCAGTCTGTGCTGGAACCAGCACTTATAAGTTAGGCGGACTGAAACACACAGGTACATTCACTTTGGCGGTAGCAGACGGAACAGCCACCGGAACAGCAAAAGTTTCGGATGATGCGCAAGCCGTTGCTGACTGGACTATCACAGGATGTGCGAGAACAGATGATGTAGACAACTACAAGCGTACCTACACCCTCATCCTTCTTCCGCAAGATTGTTCCAGCTCCGCTTTGACATTCGGAGCCGAGATCGGCGGACAGAATTATAGCAATAAAACGTCTATCACCCCCAATCTGCAAGCCGGCAAAACCTATACCTTCACCATCATGGTGAAGAAGAAAGGTCTGGAAGTCAGCGGTTGCACCATTAAGGAGTGGGAAAATGGTGGCACCGGCAGCGGCAATGCCGAAATGTAATAATAATATTAAACAAAAATGAACAAATTAATCATTTTCCGCCGGTCATGAGCATCAGCACCGACAGGACAGATAAGCAGATTTGAAACACAACGGTTTCCCGGACAGGGGGCAACGCCTCCCGGGAAACCTCCTCTCAAACAAAGCCGGACGGGATGTATGCCCGGTCATTAGAACCTTACTGATTTTAACATCTTAAAAAACACGTATTATCATGATTAGAAATGCATTTAAAGTAGGTGATACCATCACCATCCGCCGCACCTCACACGCTGGTACCGGTTATCGTTACGCACTGGTCCGTTTGAACGGAGGAGTCGCCCTTTTGGAAGAGACCGTGGAACCGGCGGAAGTAGACAAGTTCGGCGGTATGACCGTGCAGTCTTTCACCTTCCAGTTCCTGAATCCGGGACAGGCGGAAATACAGTTCGCCTACTATCGCGATGTGAAAGAAGTGCTCTACGAGGATGTGTTCCCCTATACGGTGGTTGCTCCCGGAGTAGCCGATACTCTGAAAGTAGGCGGCTGGGGCGAATACGAACCGCTGACGGACGAGGAAAAAGTCATCTTCCAGACCTGCATGACGCTGAAAGGCGTGGATTACACCCCGATGCTGGTAGCCAAGCAGTTGGTGGCAGGATACAATTATCGCTACTACTGCATGACAAAGACCGTCACCCACGAACCGAAGTTCGGCTTTGCCAAAGTCACCATCTATGCCCCGCTGAAAGGCGAACCCATCTTGGAAAGCATTGTGGAATTCTGACGCGAAAGTAAACGAACTAAAGCCACCGCCAGACATCAGAGCGTAAGTCTGGAGTATGTAACCCTGTAAGGTGACGGCTGGCGGTTCCGCAACCGCCGGTGGCACAACTTAACATAGAAGGAAAATATGAATAATAATCCGAACACCAATGCTGCAAACGGAACCGTCCAGCATTTCATTGAAAACATGGGTGACCTGAAAGCTTTCAGGGACAGTGTAAACAACGGTCGTGACTTCAGAAATGAGGTTGTCGTCCAGAATTGCAGTTTTGAAGAACTGAAGGACTGGGAGCCTATCGGTAACTTGGATCATCCTTTCTGCGGAACATACTGTGGAAACGAGCTTCCCATCAAGAATATTACCGTACGCCAGGACAGCGTAGCCGGGTTCTTCGGTTGCACGCGAGGGGGAATCCTCGAAAAAATACGCATCGAGTCGGGAATCATATCCGGTTTTCGGGCAGGCGGCATTTGCGGAGCTGTCAGTTCGGGAAGCGTCATCCGTCAGTGTTCAAACGGAGCTGTCGTTAACGGTTTCGGGAATGCCGCATTCATCGGCGGCATCTGCGGTGAATCGCAGGGGCAGATTTCGGATTGCACCAACACCGGAGAGATTATCAATGAAAGCGACGGTCTGATGAAGCTGACGGGTGGTATTGTTGGTTCTTCTGCCGGAAGCGGCATCATTGACGGTTGCCGGAATAAAGGGCATGTCCGTGCCGCAGCCGAATTTTGTGGCGGTATCTGTGGTGTCAACAATCAGGGAACCGTCAGATATTGTGTCAATAACGGCATGTATGAGGGCAGCATAACCCAAGGCGGTATCTGCGGCTGGAATAATGGTGCAATTATTAATTGTACGACAAGTGTCGGCAGTCTGATAGGAAAAGGGCTGGCTCCTGTCAACGAATATGTACAGAATAAATATGTGCTGAATGAATATTGCAAGGGCTTTGCCCAATTGAAAGATAATTGCTGGAACTACAGCATCATCGCCCGCGACCCTGACGTGGACGTATTCACCAACGAATACTATGCCGGATACATTCAAGGCAGGCTACAAGGGGAAGATGCCATAAAGTCAGCCCGCAACAATACGTGGAACAACACCTATCTGTGTGACACCTCTGAACCGGACAAGAAGTTTCCTAAAAACATCGACCCGTCCGAAGAAGAACTGGAAACAGTCGGAAAGCGTTTGAACAGCAATTACCGCTATCTGCTCAGCTGGATAAAGGAAAACGAGAAAAACGAAGTCGCCCTCCACATCAAACGTCTGGTGGTGCGTATGCGCGGTATATATGACGGTGCCACTTCAAAAAACGATATCCCGCAGGAAATATGCCCCGATGTGTTGGATTTCGATTGCACAAAGTTCAGTCTGGCATACGGGGATGCTCCGTTGACTTTTGGCGACATTTATTTCATCAACGCCCAGTCCGACCTGTTCGATGCCCTTGCTTCTTCATCCAAAGAAGCGTGCCGCGGTCTGCATAAGTCCGACCACTGTTCAGCTTTCGTAAAACGCACTGCCGACGGTGACATCTACTGGACGCATAACACGTGGGCCGGTTTCCTCTGCCAGTCGCACACCGTCAGCTACGCCATCGGAGATGAATTCGTTACGCAAAATGCCTATTGCCCGGGACAGTTCGGCAGCAACATGGACTTCGGTTTCAACGGTCACGGCATCTGTTTCAACGAGACCACCCACCGTTACGGCCACACAGAAGTGAAAGAAGGCATCTGGATATGCTGGCGTGCCGCCGCTGCCGAGATGTTCGCCACAGACATTGACGATTTCTACCGTCATCTCACCATCGATAATACGGGCACTTACCAGAACGGCTACATGCTGATAGACGTAAACACCAATGAAACGGCACTGATTGAGATGAGCTACCGGCGTTTCGTACTGTTCCGTTCGGACGGCAAGGAACTGAAAGTGAAAGACTCCATCCTGGGTGAAGATATAGACGGCAAGAGTTATGACCAGCATCTGATTACTCCGGATTATATCCTCGGCGTCAACTACCCCATATCCAAGCATGTGGCCTACGACCTCGAATCGACGGATAACCGCCCGATGCGACGCATCCAGTTCTTCAATCAAATTGACGGTGTGAAAGACATGGAAACGGCGAAAGATTTGATTACCTATGTGGATAATGACAATCCGCTTTCCATCTATGGCCGATGGGACTTGGGCAGCGGCATCACGGAATATCCAAAGACCATACCGGACGGTGCGGTGGATGCCAAAGTCTATTCCGCCGGCAGAGTAAGGGAATTGTTGAAAAGCCTCCGTTATACCCCGAACGAAAATGGTGGCAAGACCGCCTTTTGGATGCTCTACGGTACTCCGAAGATAGACGGCAAGCCGTTCGTCTGGTCAGAATCGCAGTGGGCAAAATACAAGAAAGGGCAAGACAAGGATATGGTCCCCGACAGATTGGAAGGAGCATGGAATGAGACAAAACTCTTTATGGACTGATATAAATCAGTTGTTGACAAAGAGCAAAAATAGTATGAAACGCAACGGTTTCCGTAGGGGCAATACCTCTCCGGAGACCTCCTCTCAGGCAAAGCCGGGGGCGTAAGTCCTCGGTCATTAGAAACTTACTGATTTAAGTATCTTTAAAAACACGTATTGTTATGATTAGAACAGTATTCAAGGTTGGTGAAACGGTAACCATCAAACCTACAACTCAAGCCGGTACTCAGTACCGTTATGCACTGGCATATTTGTCAGGCAGCGCAGTTCTTATTGAAGAGAAAGAAGAGAAGGCGGAACAGCCGGGCGGTGTAGCCGCACAGGCATTTACCTTCAAGTTCGTGAATCCCGGACAGGCAGAAATCCAGTTTGCCTGCTACCACAACGATGAAGAAGTGACGCTGGAAGACAAACTGATGTATTTTGCATACGTTCCGGAGGAAAAACCGGCAGCAAACGATATCAGCGGTATCAGCACCGTTATGGGAGAAACCATCAACGATATGGACAAGGGATCTGTTTACTTCTTGCTGCATGATGGGAAGAGTAGTGAGAAAAAAAAGATGCACGTTCCCTCATGGGGCACTTATCTCAAGGTATTCAAATGCGCTACTTGGGAAAACGTACCCGGTGAAATCGTTAAACTCATACCGGATATGGAAAGCATGAGTACAGAACGTATCGGACTGTTCCAAGGACAGTCGACGGGTAAAGTCTATTTTTGTACCGGTAAGTTGCGTTATCAGGTTCAGACGTGGGAAATCTTTGATAAAGTAGGTTTCGACAGGAATAAAATATTGAATGTTCCCGATTATATGGTAGAAGAGTCATTCCCGATAGATGCCGGTTTCTTGTTGCAATAAGAATGGAGCTAAAGCCATCGCCGGACGCACGGTGCGTTAAGTCCGGAGTGTATGCAACCCTCTAAAGGCAGCACACTGGCAGCTTCGCCGCTGCCGGTGGCACAAAAGAAAAATGAAACTAAAAGAACAATGACAATATGAAACGAAAAGCATTCTTACAGACCGCTTGCACACTGACGGCAGTGTTGCTGCTGGCAGCAGCCTGCACGCAGAATGAACTTGCCGACAATCAAGGCAAGCCGCTGCCCGAAGGCAAATACCCCATGACGTTCGCCACAACGGTGGAGGGCGTGACTGCCACCCGTGCCACCACTGATAACTCGTGGGCAGGGAGAGAAGAAGTAGCCGTACAGGTAGGCACTGCTAGCCCAAAGAAGTACACCGCCTCCACGGACGGCAAGCTCTCGGCTGCCACCGACGAAACGCCGTTCTACTGGAAAAGCACCACCGAAGAGAAAATCGTATCGGCATGGTATCCGTACACCGCCACGAAACCCTCTACGTTCATCGTGAAGAAAGACCAGAGCGGCACAGTCCAGAGCGGCACAGACGGCTATCAGGAAAGCGACTTGATTTATGTCGCCTCGCAGAAAGTGACATATAGCGGTAGCAAAGCACTTACCTTCAAGCACCTGCCCGTCAAGGTAACGGTGCACGTCAAGGCAGGCGACGGCGTGACAGCGGACGAGGTAACGAGCGCTTCGGTAACCATCATCAATCAATCCCTTACATCGGGAGCGATAACTGAAGGAACGAACACCGCCGACTGGAGCGTGGCGCAGGTAACATCCGGTGACGTTGACATCACCCCAAAGGTGATAACCTGCCCCGCGGACTGCCAAAAGAGCGTGCAAGCCCTCCTCGTGCCGCGGCAGATGAAGGGCGTGAGTTTCATCAAAGTAACCGCAGGCGGTAACGATTACTACTACACCCCGGAGAAGGAAACTGATGCCAACCTCCAGGCCGGGCAGCAATACACCTACACCATTACCGTCACCAAAAACGGACTGACCGTTACCGCCTCCGATGCAGCGGATTGGACGAAAACGGGAACGGAAACCGAGGTGGAAGGTAAAGTACCGGTAGCCGGTTTCGCCGCCTCCGACCTCAAAGCAGGCGATTATTTCTACTCCGACGGCACATGGAGCGATGGCGGATATCGGAAATACCCAGACGGTACGAACGCCACACTGCCCATTATGCCCGTACTGACCGATGCAAGCGGAAACGCACGTATCGTAAGCGGCATTGTGCTTCATCTCCGAAACAAGTCATCGGTGAAGGATACTTGTACGTATCAGGCTTTCAACGGTCCCCCTACCGGATACGTTCTCTCGGTAGACGAGAGGGATACTGTGTGGATGGCTGAAAATACAAAAATTCGTGAAGTTCAGACATTTGATACGCTGATATGCGGATATCCAAATACAAAACTATTTTATGAAATGTACGGCGAAAATGCGATAGCCATTAATTGGTGCAAGGGTCATGATAGCACCGCACCCGTATCTTCCACATCCTCGGTAGCAGCGGTCAGCACCTGGTATATGCCCTCCCAGCTGGAGCTGAAAATGATAACAAAAGATTTGCGCCCCGTACTCGATGCCATTTTGAGCCGTATAGGAGGTACGCCTTTTCAAGACAAGTTCTACTTTACATCAGGACTCATGGGAAGAAACGGTGAATGCGTATGGATGTATAACCCGATAACCGGTAATGATAAAATAGAGAATAATGACAATGAGGTAAATAGAGTGTTTCCCTATCGGGCTATGTTTGCCTTTCAGCTAAAGACGCCTGTATCGAAACAGAATCATCGATAATCTAATTGATTTAACGATATGAACAGAATAACCCACTCATTAGCCGCCCTGCTGCTTATCGCAGGGCTGGCAGGTTGCTCGGAAGAGGAGACTCTGTCCGGCATGCCCGGCGACACCCGTACGCCGATCACCATCACCGTCACCGACGGAGGCTACACCCCCGATGATGCCGCACGGCAAAGCACCGCAGGCAGTGACATTCGGCAAAATGCCGACAACCGCCCGTCCACCCGTGCGGTAGACAACGGCTACGTCACCACCTTCACCGCAGGGGATAAGATCGGACTTTATGCCGTGGTAGACGATGCAGTCGTCAGTAGCAACATCCCCCTTACCCATAACGGCACAGGCTGGACAGGCGAGGCGTATTACGAGGGTGCAAAAGCCAAATACTTTGCCTACTATCCCTATCAATCCACCTTGACAGGCACACCCGATGCTTCTGCCACCGATGCCTCCGACTTCTTTGCCAACGTCATCTCGGCATGGACACCCGCCACCGACCAAGGCACCCACGCCGCTTACACCGCCTCCGACCTGATGACGGGCAGCGGCACCATCGGTGCAAAACAGACCGGCGGCACTTACTCCCTCGAACTGACCATGACGCACGCCATGGCACTCGTAGTGATCGAAACCCCGATGACGAAATACACGCTCACTACCGACGCGAACTACACGTGGACAGCCGCCGCTCCCGATACCCGCTTCTACGGCTTTACACCGTACAACCCCTCTCCCGGCACGTACCGCTACCTCGTGAAACCCGGCCAAACCACCGCCGCCGACCTCATGGGCAGCTACACCGGCACGCTCGCCGATGGCAGCACCGCCACTAAAGAGTACGCCGTTTCGCCCAACGGCATCACCACCGCCAACTACGCACTTTATAAAGTGGATGGCGGTATCACTTCAAAGACCCACACCCTGCAAGTCGGCGATTTCTATATGAACGACGGCTCGCTGGTAAGCAAGGACGCAGAGCAGCTGTCCGAAGCCCAGAAGCAAGCCTGTATCGGTGTAGTCTATTGCGTGGATAACAGCTTTATTACGGAAAAAAGTACCAATAAATCGAAGGGTGGTTACATTCATGGCCTTGTAGTAGCCTTGAAGGATGCGAGTACTTCTTCTAATTGGAACAATGCCGGTAATGCCGCTTCCAATTATGGCAATACAGTAGCTGCCCCTTCCGGCAGTAGCGGTTGGTATCTCCCTAATTTGGATGAATTGAAGTACATTTGCTGGGGAAATAATAGCAGTCAGGGTACCGGTGGAAAGGAGGATTTGAACACTCTATTTGGCAAATTAAGCAATGGCAGCGTAAACGTTTTCGGCAACGACCACTATTGGTCGAGTACGGGGGGCAGCAGCGGCATCGCTGACTGCGTGAACTTCCATATTGGCTACGCTACTTCGGGCATTACGACCTACAACTATAGAGTTCGTTCTTCTTTGGCTTTTTAGCTATTTATATAATTTCCCGTCCCGGCGGATTTTCAATCCGACAGCTACTCAAACGGAAA
>ERZ779885.4761-NODE-4761-length-10328-cov-3.593205_pt1 | contig 10328 bp, 11 predicted proteins | sample MGYA00511554_ERZ779885 | MGnify/ENA primary metagenome ERZ779885 (study PRJEB29588, sample SAMEA2160998) | human gut metagenome | biome: human gut; feature: human-associated habitat; material: faeces | place: Denmark | collected 2008/2010 ... | reverse complement strand
CCTTGATCCGCGCCACGACCTCCTTGGCCTCGAACGGCTTGACCACGTAGTCGTCGGCGCCGACGCTCATGCTCATGACCTCGTCAAACTCGCTGTCCGAAGAAGTCAGCACGATGATGGGGACGTTGCTTTCCTGGCGAATCGCTCGGCAGATTTCGTGGCCGTACGCGCCGGGAAGCGAAAGGTCGAGCAGGATGCAGTCGGGGGCGGCAGTCAAAGCCTCGGCCGCGGCGTTCGTAAACGACTCGCAGCAAAGGCACTCGTGGCCCTTGAGCTGCAGCATGCGCACAAGATTTTCCCGCAGCGAGACATCGTCTTCGACAATAAGCAAACGCGCCATTGGGCCCCTTTCGCGTCAATCGGATGATCCGATGATAACGCAACGGGAAACTATCTGGCATTTTGTTATCGTATTGTAGCGGCGCCTTCGCGCCCTTAAAGTGACCAGCATCGTGGGTGCTGCCAGAGCCGCCGCTCCGTTAAATGCGCAGGCCGACGTGTAGAACATGCGTGTTTGGCCGCTTGCTGCGGATCTTGGGAAGTGTGGGGCGGCGAGATAGAAAGTCAAGTAAGCCGCCCCCGCAGTTGGAAGGTAATGAACGGGAAGGTGGGCGAGCGCTTGCATAAGGAGGACACAGACGCTCGCCCGATGTGTTTCAGACCTCTTCAAGTATAGGACGTATGCCAATAAATGACAAGCGCCAATCTGCAGTATTTCATACATGTCGCACTGCGCGCTCGCGCTATACTGGTGCGATTGCGGGCAGTGTGCCCGCCTCGACTGTGGGCGGCATGCCCGCGCGTCGCTTCTCGCTTGGAAAGGTGAATCGATGAGACTGATCTCGTGGAACGTGAACGGCCTGCGCGCCGTTATGAAGAAGGGGTTCGAGGACATCGTGGCCGAGTTCGACGCCGACGTCTTTGCCCTGCAGGAGACGAAGCTCCAGGCGGGGCAGGCGACGCTCGATCTCCCCCAATACCTGGAGTTCTGGAGTTATGCCGAGAGGAAGGGCTACTCGGGAACAGCGGTCTTCACCAAGCGCGTGCCTCTTCAGGTGCTCCACGGGCTGGGTTCGGAATACCTCGATACCGAGGGGCGCATCGTCGCGCTCGAGTTCCCCGAGTTCTGGTTCGTCGACGTGTACACGCCGAACGCGCAAAACGAGCTCGCCCGCATCGGACATCGCATGGAATGGGACGATGCGTTCCGCGACTTTTGCAAGGGGCTTGAAGAGGGCGTGCTTCCCGGGGACGTTCCCGTCGAGCGCGCCGACGCCGACGGGTTGGTCGCTCTCGGCCCCGACGCCCCCAAGGACACCCCGCGCCACTCGCTCGGGGCGGGGCACATGCCCAAAGAAGTGCTTCCCCTGACGCGGGCGGGGGAGACTGCCGCGCCGAAGCCTGTCATCATGTGCGGCGACTTCAATGTGGCCCACAACGAGATAGACTTGAAGAACCCTGGCCCCAACAGGGGCAATGCGGGTTTCTCCGACGAGGAGCGCGGCAAATTCTCCGACTTGCTCGCTGCAGGCTTCACCGACACGTTCCGCACCCTTCATCCCGATACGACGGGTGCGTACTCGTGGTGGAGCTACCGTTTCAACGCGCGCAAGAACAACGCGGGGTGGCGCATCGATTACTTTTTGGTGAGCGACGGAATCGCCGACAAGGTGGAGGGCGCAAGCATTTACAATGAAGTATTCGGAAGCGACCATTGCCCGGTGGGCATAGACATAGCACTGGAGGATTAACGGCCTATGGATACTCGGAAAATCGAAGAAGGAGTTCGCCTCATTCTCGAGGGCGTCGGCGAGGACCCCGATCGCGAAGGGCTTCGCGAAACGCCTGCCCGCGTGGCGCGCATGTACGAAGAGGTGTTCGCGGGGCTCGCGCAAGATCCCGCCGTCCACTTCGAGAAGACCTTCGACGAGCACTGCAACGAGATGGTCCTCGTGCGCGACATTTCCTTCTACTCGATGTGCGAGCATCATCTGGTGCCCTTCTTCGGCAAGGCGCATATCGGCTACATCCCCGCTGCGGACGGTCGCGTGTGCGGACTCTCGAAGCTCGCGCGCCTCGTGGAGGTGTTCGCGAAGCGTCCCCAGGTGCAGGAGCGCCTGACCGGGCAGATTGCCGACACCCTGGTGGAGCAGCTCCACCCGCAGGGCGTCATCGTGGTGCTCGAGGCCGAGCACATGTGCATGAGCATGCGCGGCGTGAAGAAGCCGGGCAGTCGCACGGTCACGAGCGCAGTGCGCGGCGTGTTCGCAGGTTCGACGCCCGCCTCGCGCGCTTCCCGCAGCGAGGCTATGTCGCTTATCCTTCGCGACGCTCGCTAGGCGCAGCGCACGTCGTCGCCGGCGGGCGAATCGGGTAGTATGGGAACCACAAGAAACGGATGAAAGGTGCAACCATGAAGTGCGTTATCTCTGTTCTGGGCAAGGATCGCAGCGGCATCGTCGCGGCGGTGGCGGTGGTGCTTGCGGAATGCGGCGCGAACATCGACGATATCAGCCAGACCATCTTGAACGACATCTTCTCGATGACGATGCTCACCACGCTCGATACGGAAAAGGCCGACTTCGACACCGTGCAGGACAAGCTCAAGGCGGTAGGGGAAGATCTCGGCGTGCAGATTATCATCCAGCGCGAAGACGTCTTCCAGTACATGTACAAGATTTAGAAAATGGTATCTGAGCTGGGGCTCGCTTAGTCCAGCTCATACCACGCCACATTGCGGCCATATCGCCCGTCGGGAAGATTGATTCTCGGCGGGCTTTCTTTTCGCCCGATTCTATTCGTCATTCACTATAATGGAGCATGAGCGATAAGGGTCGCAAGCTTGTGCTGCGGCACATGAACAGGAGGAACCATGAGAGACCATTCCCAGCATATCCAGCTCTCCCGTGAGCAGGCGGTTTCGTCGATGCTCGAGGCGATGGATGCGGCACCCGCAGGCTTCGGGTGGGCGAACATCGCCGCGGGCGAGGATTTGCACAGCAGCGAGGTTGCTCGCAAATGCTGCGAGCAGGTGGCGCTCGCCGATTCGGTGGGGCGTGTGCTCGCCTATGACGTGGTCTCTCGGTGCGACATGCCCTCCGCGCTCACGTGCGCGATGGACTCGATCGCCCTGCACTGGTCCGATTTCGAGAACCTCGCGGAAGGCGAGCTTCCCGACACGAGCGCATGGGTCCGCGGGGTGGATTGGCAGTTCGCGAACACGGGCGTCGCAATGCCCGAAGGGTTCGACACCGCTATCGTCATCGAGCACGTGCAGGTGTCGGAAGACCAGCAGCACGTGACCATTGACGCCGCTCCCTCAAGGCAGGGTGCGGGCACGCGTCCTGCGGGTTCGACCATGAAGCGCGGCGATGTCCTCGCGACTGCCGGCACGATTGTGACGCCTGACGTTGCGGCGCGCATGGGCACGGGCGACAATGCCGTGGTTCCCGTGGTTCGCAAGCCCCGCGTGGCCTTCATCCCCACGGGCAACGAGCTTGTTCCCGCAGGTATCCCCCTCGATCCGACGCGCGTCGATCAGTTTGCCGCCCGCGGCCGCAACTTCGAGACGAACAGCATCCTCGTGCGCGCGAAGGTGGAAGCGTGGGGCGGGCAGTTCGTTCCCTTCGACATCGTGTGCGACGAGCGCCCCGAAATTGAGGCCGCCATCAAGCGCGCATGCGAGGTTGCCGACATCGTCGTTCTGAACGCGGGCTCCTCGAAGGGCTCGGACGACTGGTCGTGCGAGGTCATGGAGGAGATGGGGCACATGATCTGCCATCAGACGAACCACGGCCCCGGGCATCACAGCTCCTACGCCGTCGTTGACAACGTGCCCATCGTGGGCATCTCCGGTCCTTCGGGCGGCGCGTCGTTCACCCTTGATTTCTACCTGCGTCCGCTTATGCGCAAGTATTTGGGGCTTAATCCTATCGTGCCGAAGACGGCGGCCCGCTTGACCGAGGCGTTCCCGGCTCCGAAGCACGGCCCGGGTGCGAAGAGCGGCAAGCCTGCAGGCGAGGAGCGCCCGCGCGAGCATCCCGACCATGCGCCGGGGGAGCCTGAATTCTTCGGCATCCGCCCTCTCCGTGTGGAGCCGAGTGCCGACGGCGTGCTCGAGGCGACGCCGATCGACGGTCGCCCCGGGTCGAAGACGGCATGGGGAGCGAACGCCTTCACCATGATGGGCATGGGCCCCGGCATCGAGCCTCCCGCGGCAGGCGACATCATCGAGGTGGAGTTTCTCTAGCGAAACACTGGACAGTCAAAACTTGCAAATCTCGCAAGTTTTGACTGTCGTCTTCGCCAAACGACGACGGTGGAGGCAGAGATTATTCACCGGCAAACGCAAGCAGCCCCTGCTCGGTACCGGGCAGGGGCTGTTCTCATGCCTCGGGCTATGCCGCCCGCGGCGAAGTCACGTCAATGGCCGGTTTTACTTGGCGACGTCGTTCTTGGCGTCATGGAGCACGGGGTCATGAAGGGCGAGTGTCCCAATACTGTCGTGTTAGGTGTGCGCACATTGCTCTTTGCGAATCTCATCTCTGGAATTCTGCTGCTGTGCTCGGAAAAAGGCAGTGAGAATAAAGAGTCTTAGGGAAGATCCGTGTGCATTGGATGGGGTAGGGGCGCAAGGTGCTGCGCCCCGCCCTCTAATCAAGCACCGTGAGGTACTTCGGGTCGTAAGCGAACTCGCGGTAATAGCGGTTGTCAATCGGCAGCGTTTTGAAGATTTCCCGTGCCTCCGCGATCACGTGCTCTGATTCAGAATCTGCCACACCCAGCTGTCTCAAAAAGAAACGAATCGAGAAACGAGCTGCCTCTTCATAAGTGAACGAGTCGGGATCACGGGATATCTCCATTAGGACGGCATCAGACATGCCGATTTGCGTTGGCACGATAAGCCGCATCTCCTTATCGCTGACAGTGATGCCTAGCTCGTCTATAACGCACTGATAGAAATACTTGACGGCTCTAAAGGCAGCTTCGCTCGGCACGCGCTCACGCGAGACGTCAATAAGAAAGTTGCGCAGATTTGGGTCTTCGAGGTCTCGCTTCCACATGTGGAAGTTCTCGATAGCCATGAGCAAGACTTTCGAATATCCACGATTGGTACACATGCGCTCGATGTAAATCTTGTTCTGCGGCTCATATTCGTCTTCGATAACCGACGCGATTCCTCGCTTGTTTTCAAAGTGGTAGGTGATCGTTCCCGGTGGGATGTCCGCTGCCGTGCAGATATCGTTGTAGGTCGTGTTGTTGTAGCCCTTCTCGTAGAAGAGCTTCTTGCAAACGCTCACGATGAGGTCGCGTTTTTTCTCTCCGGCGCTTCGTTTGACCATAACCCACCACTTTCTAGAAAAAGACTTGGCAAGCATTGTATCCCAGGTCTACTGGCTATTTCTAAAAACTCGTATAAAACAAAACGTGAGTGTACTCAAAAAATGGTTGACACAGCTGTTTGAGGGAGTATGATGTAGCCACCAAAAGTTGAGCACACTCAAAAATAGAAGCTCAACTAAACAGAGAGGGGGAGAATCATGACGATTCTCGCTAGCGTTGCACTTGATTCGCGCCAGGACGTGCCCGGCAACAGGGAGAGGATGAAGGCCTACGTCGAACAGGCAGCTGCAAAGGGTGCCAAGCTCATTGTATTTCCGGAGCTGTGTCTAGGCGGACTTCCCAAGAACCCCATGTTCATCTTCAATCCGGACGACGCCGCCTACCAGCATGAAGTCGCCGAGCTTGTGCCTGAGGGTCCGAGCACGCGCTTCTTCGAGGAGCTGGCGCGCGAGCATGACATGTACATCTGCTGGGGCATGGCGGAGCAGAGCCACCAGCGCGCCGACGTCATGTACAACACGCTTGTTGTCGTGGGTCCGGAGGGCTTTGCCGGGAAGTACCGCAAGGTTCATCAGCCCCTTACAGAGCGCATTATGTTCTACTCCGGCTCTGGCGACTATCCCATCATCGAGACGCCCTTTGGCAAGCTTGGCTTGATGGTTTGCTTCGATAAAGCATACCCTGAGGTTTCTCGTATCCTCGCCCTCAAGGGCGCTGAGATTCTTCTTTGCCCCACCGCATGGCCCTCAATCGAGCCCAGCGAGGACGACAACGACTTCAAGCTCGGTAACATTTTCTCCTTTGCCCGCGCAGCGGAGAACATGGTCTTCTTCATCGACTCCTGCACCTCGGGTCAGTATGAGATGGGACACAGCCGTATTATCGGTCCCTGGCCTCAGCAAGTGTGTGCGACCACCGGCTTCGAAGAGGGCATTGCCATCACGGAGGATATCGACATCCGCGGAGAAATCCAAGCTGCGCGTCTGCGTGCGATGGGTGGCAGCGACCTGCTCAAGGATCGCAAGCCCGCAACCTACGGCCTGCTCTCCAAGCCCAATAAGTACAACCCCATGTCCGGAGATCTGGGTCAGTTCGACAATTAACCCGATTTCGGCTGCACAGGCCAATAAATCGCGATTCTAAGGAGTCTCTCATGGTATTCAAGGGCCCTGGCGGCTTTGGTCGCATAGTGAACGGCATCATGAACCTCATCATGTGCGCCGTATTGTCCGCATACGTTCTTTTCACGGTCCAGAACATCCCCGGCAATGAGGCATTGCCTATCTTTACGCCTCTTGGATTCTTCGTTTCCTGGGTCGACAGCTTCTGCGTCGGTATGTTCATCGGCGACTTTGTCCCCGGCCTCGCCTGGGGCAACAAGCTGGCGGATGCTCTTCATGCAAAGGGCAAGGTGGCTCGTCACTTCATATCCGTTGCCGTTCTTGCGTTTGTAATGATTACGTCGATCAGCTTTGTCTGCACCTGGATTAACAACGTGCAGGTTGGCGGCATGGCAGCTGTCATCGCTTCTTGGACGATGGTTTATCCGTTCCTGCTGGTCAGTGGCTACGTTATCGAGCTGATTTCGCTTCCGCTGGCTATGAAGGCAGCAAAGGCAATCAGCGGCTTCGACCCCGCGGCCGCCTCTCCGCAGCAGTAGGGGATTGTCGGGAACTGTTTTCACTGGTTGACGATTGGGCCGCGCCACGTTGGCGCGGCCTTTTTTCGAGGGGAGTGTTTGATGGGCGAACAGAAAGGTCGTGTGGCCTCCTCGGTTAGGGCGTCTGATAGCCGCAAGCCGAGGCAGCTGGGTTATGTGGCGCTGAGCATCGTACTGCTTGCTGTCGGCGTGAGTGTTTGCATCGTGCAATACAAGGTACCGAGCATTCTCGATCCGATTATGGGCTCGTACGGCATGTCGACAGATTCCGGCGCTTGGTTGATGTCGATTTTTACGATGGTGGGCATCTTCCTGTCTCTGCCTGCCAGTGGGCTTGCCAAGCGCATCGGACCCAAGAAGCTGTTGCTGCTTGCCTGTGCGGTGATCGTTGTCGGCGGCGTCATGGGTGCTTTTGCGGGGTCAACGTGGCAGATGATCATGTCTCGAGGTATCGAGGGCGTTGCCTTTGTCTTTGTCACCGTTGCCGGCCCGCTTGTAATCGAGCGCTATGTTGACAGAACCCATCAGGGCACTGCCAACGGAATCTGGTCGCTTTGGATTTGCCTCGGCTCTGTCATCGGATCTACAGCCACACCGGCGGTCTATGGGGCTGTTGGCCTCAAGGGGACCTGGCTTGTCTATGCTGGCATTGTCATCGCCGCCGCTGTCGTTATGGCGGTTTTTATCCGTGGCAATGGCGACGCCTCCGCCGACGACGAGGCGTCTGGCGATGCAGTCCGAGAGGCCCAGCTTGGCGATTACCTGCGCTTTCTCAAGCCTCAAGCATTGCTTTTCTTCTTTGCCTACCTTGTCTTCAACGTCGAGATTTTGGCAGTCCTTAGCTACACTCCCACGTTTCTACAGCAGCAGGGAATGAATGCCACGCTGTCTGGCTTTGCCTCCTCCTTACCTGGTTTGCTTGCTATTGTCTCGTCTCTTGCCTACGGCAAGCTCATCGACAAGACGGGCAGGACCAAGATCTTCTATCTCCTGGCGCTTGTGGTTTCTGCACCGGCGACGATGTTGATGCTGACGCAGTCGGGGCCGCTGTTGTGGGCGGGAGCTGCTGGTGTCGGCTTGGTTGGATACGCCATTCCCGTTGCATGTTTGACCGCGCTGCCACAGATTGCCGGAAGCAAGGAGATGATGCCCGCCGCGATGGGCGTCTTCACGCTGGTACAATGCCTTGGGGAGTTTTTGGGCTCGCTCGTAACGCCGATGCTGCTTGGGCCGGCAATGGACCAGTGGACGTTTTGCGGCATGGCCATGCTCGTTTTTGGCCTCACGGGTGCGCTGGCCATGGCTGTTTGCAAGATTAAATAGGCGTGCAGACGCAGCGCCCGTGTTCGGCTTCGTCCCATTCGTTGCGGGACAATGGGGTCCGAGCAGAACCTTGGGGTTGCCACCTCCGAGCTCTTCGACTTCGACCTCGAAGCCACCTGCTAGAAAAGCACCGTATGCAACTGAAAATCGCAACTTAAGCACCACGGGCGCATCTGCAAAAGTAGATACGCGCCTGTGGTGCATAACTAGTCACTTCGAGCTGCATACGGTGCTTAACTAGCATGTGCCCGTGCGTTTCTAGCATGAGCCCCGCACCTGGCGGCGACCTTCTAGCGAAGCTCCTCGGCGACGCTTTCCCGCGTGGTGCTATACTTTCTTGCAGTGATTGGCAGTTTGCAACGGCAACCCGGCGCCCGAAGGGTGCGGGGAGAAAGGAGCGCGTTATGTCTATGAACAAAGTGCTCGCTGCGGTGGATGCAACTGATGGCGGTCGCAAGGCGTTGGAGCTTGCGATCAGCGTGACCGAGAACAACTCCGATGCTGTCATCGACTTGGTGTACGTGGTGCCGATTCCCTTGCTCGACGATTCCCAGATGACGAGCTTCCGCTCCATCTTGGAAATGATGATGAACGATGGGAAATCGCTGCTCGAGAGACTGGTCGGCGCTCACGAGGATGCGGCCGATCGCCTGAATCCGCTGCTCATCACGGGAACGAACCCCGCTACCGAGATTGTAAAGCTGATCGACCAGGGCGACTACGACCTCGTCGTCATCGGCAACCGCGGGCTTTCGGGCATGAAGGAGTACATGGGAAGCGTCAGCCACAAGGTGCTGCACGGCTCGTCGGTGCCGGTGCTCATCGCCAAGTAAGCCATACTTCGAAACAAGGAGCGTTCTGTGAGCGAATTGAAAAGCGAGCAGGGCGGCATGAAAAAGGAGCGCGTGCGCAAAAACGCGCTCCTTTTGTTCAGCAAGCCGCCGATTCCGGGTTTGGTGAAAACCCGCCTGACCGTGCTGAAAGACGGTGTGTTCCAGCCCGAGGTCGCCTCGGGGCTCTACCACTGCATGCTCTTCGATGTGGTGGAAATCTGCTGCGCGGCGATGGCGGATTTGGAGCGCGAAAGCGCCGAGCGGGCGCAGGCGGCCCTGGCCGCAGGCGAGGAAGCGGTGCGCGACGAGTACGAGATGATCATCTCGACGACGCCTGCAAAGAACGTCGAGGTGATGCGCAAGCTGTTTTCCGATGCGGGACAATGGCCGCGCGAGCTGGTGTTTCTCTGCGATGAGGGGGCCAGCTTCGACGAGCATTACAACCAGGCGTTCGAGAAGACGTGGGCGCGCGGTGCTGATTGCATCCTCTCGATGGGCGCCGATATGCCCGCTCTCACCAAGGCCGACGTGCGCGCAGGGTTCAACGCGCTCCACAAGCTCGATGGAGTTGCGGGCGGTGGCATCGTGCTCGCTCCCGACCAGGAGATGGGCGTGTCGGTGATCGGTTGGACGCGCGAGACCGACTTCGACCACTCGGGCGTGTTCTACAACCAAGAGGGCCTCACGGTGCTTCCCGCCTATATCGACAAGGCGCGAAAGCAGGGGCTTCCTGCGCTTTATCTGCCGCCTATTCCCGACGTGGACACGATGGCGGACCTCATGCACAACATCACGCTCGTCGAGGCGCTCAACTACTGCGCGCAATACGACGACGTCACGCCGCCGTGGCGCACGGCCCAGGCGCTCAAGGAGATGGGATGGGACGAAGTGCGCGTTCCCCCCAACGACCTGCACGACCCGCGCGAGGAAATCGACAAGTAAGGGAATTGGGCGGGCGACTTGCCGTCTCCCATTTCGTCCCAAAGTCAGCGAGGGGAATGCTTTGTCTCCCATTTCGCTTTAAAGTCAGCGAGAGCCTTCCTGGCGGATGCGAGGCGCGCGAAGGGTTTTCGAAGCGTACTTCGGTACGCGAGAAAACCTTGGAGAGCGCATTCGCGCCGCCAGGGAGGTTCGCAGCGTCGACCCGTTCCGGCGGGCGTCAGACCGCC
>ERZ779885.4759-NODE-4759-length-10330-cov-16.324185_pt1 | contig 10330 bp, 10 predicted proteins | sample MGYA00511554_ERZ779885 | MGnify/ENA primary metagenome ERZ779885 (study PRJEB29588, sample SAMEA2160998) | human gut metagenome | biome: human gut; feature: human-associated habitat; material: faeces | place: Denmark | collected 2008/2010 ... | reverse complement strand
GCCGGCCGCGTCCAGCTGGCTGCCTGCCTACGACGCCGACCCGCTGACCGGCGAGGCCAACCGCAGCAGCGGCCGCATCGTGGGCGTGATGGTCAACAACATCAGCTATTCCGAGCGGCAGAACGCCCGCCCTCAGCGGGGCCTTTCTTCTGCTGACCTGCTCATCGAGAGCAAGGTGGAGGGCGGCATCACTCGCTTCTGTGCCGTGTACCGCGACGCCGACAGCATCCCCGAGGTGGGGCCCATGCGCTCCGGCCGGGACCAGTTTCTGCAGCTGCTGATGCCCTGGCAGGCGCTGTACTACCACGACGGCGAAAGCGCCCCCTGCACCAAGTTCATCAGCGTCTACAACTACTCCGGTCTGAACATCGGCGGCAAGAGCTACTTCAACACGCCCACCCATCCCCATGTGGCCCACCGGGACAGCCGCGGCCGCAACGTTGCCTACGAACACACCGAGTTCACCTCCGGCAAGGAGATCCGGCAGGCCGCCGCCAATGCCGGCATCGGCCTGAGCCACGATTATGACACCACCTTCTTCCGCTTTGCGGACTACCGCACCGGGGCCGAGAATACCATGCGCGGCACCGCTTCCGGCCGGACGATACGCATCGTGCACTCCGACAACTACAAGACCAGCTTCAGCTACAGTGCACTGAGCCGCACCTACAAAATGCAGATGTACAGCCATGCCGCCGGCGGATTCGAGAACACCGTGGACGAACTGAACGGCAAGCAGCTGAGCTTCGACAACCTGCTCATCTGCTTTGCCCCCATCGCCGCCTACCCTGGCGACTCCGGCGACGTGCAGCAGGTGAGTTACATTTCCGGCGGCGAAGCCTACTTCTTCAGCCGGGGCGGGGTACAGGTGGGCCGCTGGGAGAAGGCCTCCCCGGAGCATCCGCTGAAGGTCTACGATGACGCCGGGGCCGAGCTGCTCTTCAACCGCGGCAAGACCTACCTTGCCATTGTGGACGACGATGAGTGGTCCAATTTCAGCTATCAGTAAACGAGGGGAACGCCATGAAACGCATCTGGATCCAGCGCATCGGTGCGGCCGTGCTGTGCGCTGTGCTGCTGGCCGGCTGCATGCCGGGCGGCCCGGCAGCCGACAGCACGGCTTCTGCTGACCCCCTGACCGGGCAGGAGCAGCAATACCCGGGCCAGCGTCCGGCGGCAGTGGTCATCGACAACGCCCCCGGCAGCACCACCCAGTGGGGCATCGGCAGCGCCTCTGTGGTGCTGGAGGCCGCAGCCCGTGCGGACACCGCCCCCAGCCTGTGCCTGGTCTATCCCTCCGTGTCGGCCATGCCGACGGTGGGGCCGGTCACGCTGGGGCAGGACCTGTTCTGGCGGCTGCTCAGCGGCCAGCAGGTGCTGCCCATCCAGCGCGGCTGCGACCTGTACACCCGCAATTTTCTGGACTACTGGAACCTGCGCGCGGTGGACGCGCTGGAAACAGGCCGCAACGCCTTCACCACCGGCAATACCGACTGGGCCAGCCCGCTGTGGTGCACCAACGGTCAATCTGTGGCCAAGGTGCTGAGCAGCCTGAGCCTCTCGTCCGCGCTGTCCGAGGACCCTGCGGAATCCGCAGACAGCACGCAGGAAGGGGACACCCCCGCCGTACCCACTGTCCCGGCCCTGCTGCCTCAGCAGACCGACGGCCACCTGCCGGATGCGGATGCCGCCGACGCAGTCCAGGCAGCGGTACAGTTCCCGTCCGGCAGCACCACCCGCTTTGCCTACGATACCGACACCGGCACCTACGGGATGCTGCACAATGACGGCTCCCCGCAGCTGGACGCCAACACCGGCATCCAGGCCGCCTTTGACAACCTTCTGGTGCTGTACAGTGCCTCCACCCCGCGGGACGATGGCCGCACCCTGGACTACGACCTGACCATGGGCGGCGGCCTGTGGCTCAACGGCGGCCACCTGTGGCACATCACCTGGACCCAGGGCACCGGCTCGACCTTTGCCTTTTACGACGCCGACGGCCGCCCGCTGCGCATCCTGAGCGGCCGCAGCTACATTGCATGGCTTTCCAGCCTGACCGGTGAGGAAGTCACCGTGCAGGATTCCGCCGGGAACGACCTGCTGCAGCCCTGACACACAAAAAGCTCCTCGTGCAGATGCACGGGGAGCTTTTGCGTTTATTCGGTTTACAGATCCACCACGCTGCCCACCTCGGCAGGGGTGGCGGGCACCATGCCCAGTTCCGCTTCGTCCGCGCCGCGCTGCACCGTGAAGGTGACGCTGCGCCCGGCGGCAAAGTCCGGGGCATAGGTGAGCTCCAGCGTCTGCCAGTCCTCCGGCACGGCGCAGAAGCAGTGCAGCAGCGCACCGCGCCCGGCGGCCAGATTCAGGGTAAAAATCGAAGCATCCGCCGCGTTCTCACCGTACAGCGGGGCGGCAAAGCTGCCGCAGCGCACCGCACGGCCGTTGCAGGCGGCCGTGACCCCGGTGCCCATGCTGTACAGGTCCTCCCGGGTGGACACCCGACGGCTCTGCAGGTAGCTTTCGCCCACCGGCAGCGCATGGCCGGACAGGTTCTCCACCGAGAGATACACCAGCACACCGCCCAGACCCGGAGCCGGGGCATAACCCAGCAGCTCCACTGCCGCCTTGCCGTCCAGCAGGGCAGGGTCGCCCGCAGCACGCAGCTCGGCCGCTGCTGCGGATACACCGGTGAGCAGGGCAGCCGCAAGGCTGACCGCACCGGAGCCGGCACATTTCAGGAATGACCGGCGGGAGATGGCTTGTGACATGGGAACTTCCTCCTTGGCGAAACGAAAAAGTGGTTCCTTTATACAATAAAGGATTGTGACCGTTCTGTCAAGCGGTTGCCCCGGATTGTAACCGATTCTTTGCGTTTATTCGTAGGCCTCGTTCTCTTCGGTCTCGGCCTGGCCGCGCAGGGTGTCGGCATAGCCGAAGGGCACGATGTCGATGGCCTCCACCAGCTTGTCCCGCATCCACAGCTGCACGTCAGTCTGCACGGTGTAGCCGCAGCCGGGGTCTGCCATCCACTGCTCGGGGCGGCGGCTGGGCAGAGCACGCTGGCTGAGCATGCTCATGATCACGCCGCCGTGGGTCACACAGGCGGCCTCGGTCACGTCCATGCGGATCATATACTCAAACAGCTTGAGCAGGCTTTCGGCGCAGCGGGCGTGGAACTGCTCGGTGGGCTCAGCCCCCTCCGGCACAAAGCCGGAACCCGGGGTGATCCACTTTTTAAAGTCCTCGTCGTGCACCAGTTCCTTCACGGGCTTGTTCTCGAATTTGCCAAAGCCCGCCTCCCGCAGATCGTGCACCGTAAAGGTGTGGGCCGCGTTGGGGAACAGGATGTTGGCCGTTTCCACCGCACGCAGCATGGGCGAGGAGAACACGGTGTCCACCTGGGGGTACTCAAAGCGTTCCTTCAGTTCGGCCAGCTGGGCACGGCCCTCGTCGCACAGCGGGATGTCGGTGCCGCTGCCGATGTACAGGCCCTGCAGGTTGCCGGCGGTCACGCCGTGACGGATGAGATGGAGCTTAAAGGTTTTCATGCAAAATACCTCGTGTCATGTGGGAGGGCGTCCGGGGCAGGCCAGGGGAGGATCAGCCCTCGCTGTGGTTCACCTCAACGGTGGTGGGGAACACGTTCATGTCCAGGCGGCAGTCGTCACGGATGGTAACGCTGGTCAGGGCGCTGCAATCCTTGAAGGCACCGGTCTTGATGTAGCCCACGCTCTCGGGGATGGTGATATCGGTGAGGGCAGTGCAGCCGTTGAAGGCACCGGCCTCGATGTACTCCACGCCGTCAGCGATGTTCACGGTGGTCAGGTTGGTGCAGCCCTTGAAGGCGACGGCACCGATGCTGGTGACAGTGCCTTCCACTTCCACATTGGTGATCTGGTCGGCCTGGTCTGCCCAGGGTGCCGGGCTGTCGGAGGTAAAGTTGGTCATACGGCCGGTGCCGCTGATGGTCAGGGTGCCGTCGGCCAGGGTCCAGGTCACGTTCTCGCCGCAGGAGTTGTCGCCGGCGGCAGCAGCGGATGCAGCGGTGGAAGCGGTGCTGGAAGCAGCAGAAGATGCGCTGCTGCCGCAGCCGGTCAGGGCGATGCAGCTCACAGCCAGAACAGCGGCAGCGGCCAGGCTGCACAGACGGGTGATGGTGTTGCGTTTCATTTGGGTAATCCTCTTTCCTATTCCTATTTTTATAGCCTCCCTGCCCACCACAAAGCTGTGCGCCAGACAAGGACAGGTGCCAAAACAGCATTATAGCACAAAACCAGGAAAGATGGAAGTTCCAATTTGGAATTTTTGCATTTTGCGCCGGGTGCCGTTTCTTTTGGCCGGAACGGGAGCCATTTTCTGGCAGAAAAGCGCGTCCTCTGCCAAAAATATTCCCGCCCGGCATCTTTGTGCCCCGGGCGTCCGCCACAAAATGTATGCTGTTATACCTGTAGTTTAACATAGATGTAGTGTATCCGGCAAGGCCTTTGACAGAAATGACGAAATTTGATGAAAAATATCGTCACTTTTCTTGCTTTACATTTCGTTTTCCGTTGTGTATAATCAACCTGCTGTAAACCAAAAATCAAGGATGTTCCCCAACCCGGGGTCATTGAGGAGACAGAGATCATGGAATTCAATCGTATCATCAAACTGCTGCGCAAGGAGCGCGGCATCACCCAGAAGCAGGCGGCGGAAGATCTGGGTGTTTCGCAGGCCCTGCTGTCCCACTACGAAAAAGGCATCCGCGAGTGCGGGCTGGACTTTGTGGTGCGCGTGGCCGACTATTATAATGTTTCCTGCGACTATCTGCTGGGCCGCAGCGCCGAGCGCAACGGTATGATGCTCTCGGCCGAGGACCTGCCCAACCCCGACAAGATGAAAGACAACATCTACCACGGCAGCGTGCTGCCCACCATGAACAAAAAACTGATCTCCAACAGCCTGAACGTGCTGTATGCCAAGATTGGCCAGTGCCACAGCAAGGCCCTGACCACCGAGGTGAGTGCCTACCTGATGATGGCCGTGGCCAAGATGTTCCGCCTACTGTACTCGGCCGAGCCCCACAACGCGTCCAGCATGTTCAGCATCGGTGCCCACCGCTGGCGCGGCTATTCCGACGCCGTGATGCGCATGTCCGAGGCCAATGTGGAAGCCCTGCTGGCCGGGGAGGACGTGAACGGCGGCGAAGGCGTGAAGGACCCCGCCTGCCTTGCCATGACCACCGAGAGCCTGACCCGCGAGTTCCCGCTGTACACCCCCAGCCTGCTGAATCTGGTCAAGACCAGCGAGACCCACGTCAAGGGCCTGACCCCCGAGGACTGAAATCCCGTCGTACGGGGTGATATTCCTGTGAATTGTTCCCCCAAACTCTTGCATCTGTGCACCAAAAACGGTATAAACAGAGTAGAAGATTCTGGAAAGGACAACATTTCCACCGATCAAGAGGAGGACAATACCTATGTCGAACAAGATTTCCCGCCGTGCATTCCTGAAGTGTGCAGGTGTTTCCGCTGCAGCGGTCGGCTCTGCCAGCCTGCTGAGCGGCTGCAAGACCAATGGCAGCAACACCACCGTCAACGACGTGAAGGTGGGCGACACCGTCAAGAACTGGAACGGTCTGGGCGTGCAGCTGTCCAGCGTGTTCCACCTGACCCAGGATCCCGCACGGCCCGGCTATGAGTATCTGGGCGTGCGCGTGACCGTGCTGAACCGCAGCAAGACCGAGACCTACACCATCGGTGCACAGGGCGTGGATGCCATCAACGCCGCTTACCCCGTGCCCCCGCTGGAGAACGTGGACGCCAACTTCCAGGCCATGGCCGCTGCTACCACCGACTTTGTTGCCACCTGCGACGGCCAGGGTGCCGCCGTGAGTGCCAACATCTCGCTGTACAATTCCAACTCCCAGAGCTTTTCCGACAGCGAGACCCTGCCCCCGCAGGGCTCCGGCTACATCGTGCTGATGCTGATGGTGCCCAAGAATTGGAAGGAGCTGCAGGTGACCTACATGCCCACCTTTGCCCCGGACAAGACCCTGACCTTTACCATGAAGGCCGCCGATGTGATCCGCGGATAATTGCATTCGATTTCGTCCATTTTGTACGATATGCCCACAGAATGTTCACAATTATTTTATAAAAAGCATTGACTTTTGCGGTCATTTCGCCTATTGTATAAGTAACTTCCATTGGCATAAACTGTATAATTTTACATTCCAGGAGGAGGAACAAAATCATGTCTACCGTTTTCTCCCGCCGCTCGTTTCTGAAATACACCGCCGTGACCGCTGTGGCTGTGGCCGGTACCAGCCTGCTGGGCGGCTGCTCTGGTTCTGGCGCAGAAACTGCGATCCAGACCACCTATCCCAGTGATAATGTCGTGCTGCAGGTAAAGTCCACTCTGGAGACTTTGGAGTATGATCCCACCGACGGCCATGTGACCTTTACGATCCATATCGTCAACGGCCGCAAGAATCCCATCATCGTGAGCCCTAATCGTTTTGCAGTCAAGGCCTACGATAAGAACAACAACTGCATCGCAAATATCTTTGTGGGTTCTACTCAGGGCAGCCTCAACGCCGTCCTGGCCTCTGGCGACACCAACCCCATCAAACGCGGTAAGGAGTGCACCTACACCGTTATTGCATCCGGCCTGCCTGTGATGAAGGCCGAGGATACCGAATGCCCCATCGCCTCCCTGCGTATCATCTACACCCCGGATACCGAGTACAACGAGTACACCGCAAACTGGATCATCTCCCCTGATACTGCGGTTCCTGCTCTGGGTTGACCCCTACACCATATTTTGTTGATAAACGGAGGAACGTATCATGTCTTACACTTTTTCTCGGCGTGATTTCCTGAAGTATTCTGCCCTCACCGCTGTGGCTGTGGCCGGTGCCGGCCTGCTGACGGGCTGTGAGATCCAGGACCCCAACAACCCTGTTATCAAAAAGCTGGGTTATGGCACGACTCTGGGCACCACCGGCGGCCTGCTGAAGAGCGTGGACACGGAGGGCACTGACGGGGTCTTTACCTTTACGGTGAAGAACAGCTCCGATGCTCCCCTTCGTATGATGACCCCCAACGAGCTCTTCACGGTAGAGGTCCTGGATGCAAAGGGCAACCGCAAGTGGAACAACAAGTTCAACCTGACCATCGAGGCTGTTCCGGGGGAGGACGGCAAGGTTCCTGAAATCCTCCCCGAGCTCCCGCCCCGGACTGTGGGTGAGTACAAGGTCCATGTCCCCGACTATGCCGGGTATGCTCCCGGCCCTGAGGACACCCTGGAGTTCACCTATATCCCCAACCCGGCCAAGTCTCCTGAACTCCGCATGACCTGGAAGATCCCCGGTGCAGACCTCGTCAAGTAATTCTCCAATCTTTACATTTCAGCCCGCACCCTTGGTGCGGGCTTTTTTGGCCCTTTTGTTGGGCGGTTTGTCGCAAAGTGCCTATCGTTTTTTAGTGATTTTGTGTCTTGTGCACAGTTCCGTTTTCCGGTACAATAAAAGAACAAGCAACGGACAAAGCGCAGCGGCAGAGCCACTTGCCGCCGCGCTGTTATATTTTGCGGCGGGTACGCCCGCCCGGCTGAAAAGGAGTGCTGTCTGTTATGATCAACATGGTCAAGCTGCCCACCAAGAAAAGTGACCTGTTCCTGCGCGTTGCCAAGGGACATTTTGCCACCAGCCACAGCCACATCAACTATTACATCGACGTCACCACCCAGAAGGCCCGCCTGTCGGAGGCCAAGGCCGTGGCCAAGGAGCTGGTGAGTGCCTACCAGCACAGCACCATCGTGGACACCGTGCTCTGTCTGGACGGCACCCAGGTCATCGGCACCTGTCTGGCCAATGAGCTGACCAAGGACGGCTTTGCCAACATGAACGCCCACCAGACCATCTATGTCATCACCCCGGAGTACACCACCGGCAGCCAGATCATCCTGCGCGACAATCTGGCCCCCATGGTCAAGGGCAAGCATGTGCTCATCCTGGCCGCTTCCATCACCACCGGCTACACCGTGCAGGCCGCTGTGGAGGCCGTGAACTACTACGGCGGCATGGTGGCTGGACTTTCGGCTATTTTTGCCACCACCCACGAGTGCATGGGCTACCCGGTCACCTCCATCTTCGACCCCGCCAGCCTGCCGGACTACGCCAGCTTCGACAGCCGCGACTGCCCCATGTGCAAGGCCGGCCAGCACATCGACGCCCTGGTCAACAGCTTTGGCTATTCGGCCCTGTAAGGAGACCCCCAATACAAAAGCGTCTGCAGAAGCCTCTGCAGACGCTTTTTGTTTGCCCGGGGCACCGGGTCATTGTTTTTTGGGGAACACAAAGGGATTGCAGCGGTATACTGCCACCAGATACAGCGTCATGAAGCACCACACCACCGGCTCGCAGAGGATGACAGCATCGTAGGCAAAGCGGGGGATGAACACCAGCACGAACACCACCTTGCCCAGAAACTCGATGACACTGGAAAACAGCGGCAGCACCTTTTCGCCCAGGCTCTGCAGGGCATAGCGGGTGGACAGCAGCACCCCCAGCACCGCATAGAAGGGGGAGGTCCAGCGCAGATAGCGTGCGCCGTTTTCCAGCACGAGGGCCTCCGACGAGCCGGACACCATGCGCACCAGCCACTCGGCGCTCACCTGCATCAGCAGCACCGTCACCACCATGACCACCAGCGAATACAGGTAGATCTCCCGCATGCCCTTGCGGATGCGCTCCGGCTGGCCTGCGCCGTAATTCTGGGAAACGAAGGTGGACGCCGCATTCGCCATGGCGATGAGCGGCATATCCGTGAAGGCAAACAGCTTGCGGGCCGCCGTGTGTCCGGCGATGGTCAGGGTGCCCAGCCCGTTGATGCCGTACTGCAAGATCACCGAACCGGCAGACACGATGCTGCTCATCAGGCCCATGGAGATGCTCTGGCTGAACAGGTCCCAGTACAGCTTGCGGCCCACGTCCAGATGCTTCCGGCCCGGGATGAGGATGCGCACCCGCGCCATGACATAGAGGATGCACAGCACCACCGACACGCCCTGTGCGATCACGGTAGCCACAGCGGCACCGGCCACGCCCATGCCCATCCCGGCAATGAACCACAGGTCCAGCACCACGTTCAGCGCCGAGCTGAGCAGCAGGAACACCAGCGGCATCACACTGTTGCCGATGGCCCGCAGCAGGCCCGCGCACAGGTTGTAAGCGAACATGACGATGACGCCCAGATCAATGATGATGATGTAGCGGTAGGCATCTTCCAGGATTTCGGCGGGGGTGTCCAGCAGCTCCAGCAGGGGCCGCAGGCCGAAAAAGCCCGCCGTGGTGATGGTCAGCGACGCCACCAGTCCGATGACCAGCGACCCGGCCACCGTGCGCTTGAGCAGGTCCTCGTCCTGAGCGCCGTAGGCGCGCGCTGCCACGATGGCAAGGCCGTTGCCGATGCCAAGGCCGAAGCCCACCAGAAGCTCGTAGATGGCTCCGCAGGAGCCAATGGCAGCAAGGGCGGTGTCGCCCAGCACGTTGCCCACGATCATGGTGTCCACGGTGTTGTACAGCTGCTGGAACAGGTTGGAAATGAGAATGGGCAGCATGAACAGCACCAGACTCCTGAAGATGGGGCCGTGCATCAGGTCTACATTCATCTGGAAGAGGTTCTTCTTCCGGGACTGGGTCTGGGTCATAGGGTTCCTCCAACTTTATTTTTACCGCAAAACAAGGGGCCGCCCGGAAAGCAGTCCCTTGTTTTGTCGTTTTATGCAGTTGCTTTTTACGAAGAAGCTGCCCGCGGCGGCCCCTCTCGTGAAAAGGCAGTCAGAGCGGCCCGCAGGCCGCTCTGACTGCAAAATCAAAAACATTTTTCCGCTGAAAATTGCCAGAGCGCAAGCGGCGGCAATTCCAATCGTGCTCTTTACAGCTCCTGGGTCTCAAAGCCGTGGCCGGTGAGCACCTCCACGCTGGTAAAGCCTGCGGCCTTGATGGCGGCAGCGGCCTCGTCAAAGCCGTAGGTCAGGCTGGCAATGTCGTGGGAATCGGAGGTGATGATCACCTTGCCGCCCATCTTCTGCCACTCACCCAGCAGCCAGGGGCCAGGGTAGAAGTCCTTGCGGTAGCCGCGGTAAACGCCGCCGGTGTTCACTTCCAGCAGGCAGTCGTTGTCCTTTGCGGCCTGCAGGGCCTTGAGAGCAGCAGCCTTGTAGCGGGGCGACTCCTCGTCGAAGAACTCCCCCTTGGCGTTCAGCTTCTTGATCAGGTCGATGTGGGCCAGAATATCCGGCTTGAGGGCGGCCACCTTTTCCACCTCGGCAAAGTAGGCTT
>ERZ779885.4748-NODE-4748-length-10346-cov-6.737829_pt1 | contig 10346 bp, 9 predicted proteins | sample MGYA00511554_ERZ779885 | MGnify/ENA primary metagenome ERZ779885 (study PRJEB29588, sample SAMEA2160998) | human gut metagenome | biome: human gut; feature: human-associated habitat; material: faeces | place: Denmark | collected 2008/2010 ... | reverse complement strand
TTATAAAAGAAAATGTAGGCGAAACTCATTACAGTGAGGATTTGGAAGAAGAAATAGAACGTCACGCAACAGGCGAAAACGGTGTTACACCTGATGTTGAAGATGACGGTGACGCACTTCTTCCGGAGGCTATTGAACTTGCTATGAGTTTAGGCAAAATATCAACATCTATGGTACAGCGCCGTTTGGGCGTGGGTTATTCAAGAGCCGGACGTATCATAGATCAAATGGAGGCAAGAGGGATAATATCAGGTGCAAACGGCTCAAAACCAAGAGATGTGCTTGTGAGCCATGCCGATTTATCACGACCGGAGAATGAAGAATATGAAGAAGGTTGATTTTCTTCCTGTTTCAAAGGAAGATATGGATAAAAGAGGTTGGAAACAACTTGACTTTTTATATATTGTCGGAGATGCGTATGTAGACCATCCGAGTTTTGGACATGCCATAATATCACGCGTGCTTGAAAGCCACGGATATAAGGTAGGTATAGTTGCCTTGCCTGATTGGCATAAAATAGACGATTTTGTACGAATGGGACGACCTAAACTCGGAGTACTTGTATCGGCAGGAAATATTGACAGTATGGTAAATCACTATACTGCCGCAAAAAAACGCAGACATGACGATATGTATGCACCCGGCGGAAAGGGCGGTATGCGTCCCGACAGAGCCACACTTGTGTATTGTAACAGAATTAAAGAGGCTTTCGGCTCTGATATGCCGATACTTATCGGCGGAGTTGAGGCAAGTCTTAGAAGATTTGCTCATTATGATTATTGGGATGATAAGATTAGACGTTCGATTTTGTTTGACTCTCGTGCAAGTATTTTGATGTACGGTATGGGTGAGAAACAAATTGTACGAATAGCCGATAAACTTAGGGACGGTGTGCCTGTAAACGAAATTACGGATATACCGGGAACGTGCTATATATCATCTGAATATGATGAACAAAATTCCGTTCTTATTCCGAGTTATGAAGAATGTGTAGAAAGTAAAAGTAAATATGCTGTATCGTGCAGACTGCAGTATTATGAGCAGAATCCGTATATAGGAAAAACACTCGTGCAAAAGCACGGTGACAAATATCTTATACAAAATCCGCCTATGCCGCCGCTTGAAACGGACGAGCTTGACGAAGTGTATGCACTTCCGTATATGAAAAATTATCATCCGATGTATGAAAAAGACGGCGGTATTCCCGCAATACAGGAAGTTAAATTTTCGCTTGCCGCAAACAGAGGTTGTTTCGGAAGTTGTAACTTCTGCGCTTTGGCTTTTCATCAAGGCAGAATTGTCACTTCAAGAAGTGATGAATCTCTTATAAAAGAAGCGGAAGAAATGACAAAAATGTCTGATTTTAAGGGCTATATACACGATGTCGGAGGTCCGACCGCTAATTTCAGAGGACCTGCCTGTAAAAAACAACTGACACTCGGTGCTTGTAAAAATAAGCAGTGCTTATTTCCGGAACCTTGCAAGAATATGGATATTTCACATAAGAAGTACCTTAATTTGCTTAGAAAACTTCGTGCTATAAAGGGCGTTAAAAAGGTGTTTATTCGTTCGGGAATACGTTTTGACTATCTTATAAACGACAAGGATGATACGTTTTTCTATGAATTGTGTAAATATCATGTAAGCGGTCAGCTTAAAGTTGCACCGGAACATATCTCCAATGCGGTATTGGAGAAGATGGGGAAACCGAGCGTGGAAGTATATAAAAAGTTCGTGAAGGCATATAAGGACATGAATGAAAAGCTTGGCAAAAAACAGTACTTAGTGCCATACCTGATGTCCTCCCATCCGGGTTCTACTTTAAAGGAAGCTGTAGAACTGGCTGAATTTTTGCGTGACCTCGGCTATATGCCGGAGCAGGTACAGGATTTCTATCCGACACCTTCTACGATCTCAACCTGTATGTATTATACCGGATTGGATCCACGCACGATGGAACCGGTTTATGTCGCTGTCAATCCACATGAAAAAGCGATGCAGAGGGCGCTGATCCAGTACCGGAACCCGAAAAATTATGATCTGGTGGTGGAAGCACTCACAAAGGCTGGCAGAACAGACCTGATCGGATTTGACAAACACTGCCTGATCCGTCCGAGAAGAGAACATTCTTTTGATCGAAATGGCGCGAAAAATGACAGAGGAAACAATTCCCACAGAAGCAGTTCAAAAAATGACAGGGACAATTTCCACAGCAAAAACAGCGTGAAAAATGACAGACGGACGGTCACATCCGGCAGCCGTAAAAAGATTACAGCGTCTGGAAATAACCAGCAGAATACTGGCGCCAAGAAAAAAAAGACGATCCGCAACATCCATAAAAAGAAATAGAAAGAAAATTTTATGCGTGAATTTAAAATCAATGAAAACGAAGCGGGACAACGCTTTGATAAATATTTAAAAAAGCTGCTTGGCAATGCGCCGGGCAGCTTTATATACAAAATGCTCCGAAAAAAGAATATTACTTTAAATGGAAAAAAGGCAGACGGAACCGAAAAGTTGAATCAGGGCGACGATATAAAACTGTTTTTTTCCGATGAAACCTTTGAGAAGTTCAGTGGAAGCGGCACACCGGATTCTGAATTCGAGGCACTTAAAGTACTTTCGAGGGAGTTTACATCAGGAAAACGGAAACTTCCGGTTGTTTATGAAGATAAAGATGTGATTTTTATCAATAAGCCGACCGGCATGCTTTCCCAGAAGGCAAAACCGGAAGATATTTCCGCAAACGAATATATTCTTGCATATCTGATCGCGAAAGGGGAACTGACGGAAAGTTCTTTCCGTACCTTCCGCCCATCGATCTGCAACCGGCTTGACCGCAATACATCCGGTCTGTTAGCTGCCGGAAAGACCTTAAAGGGACTTCAGGAGATGGCAAAAGCCTTAAAGGAACGTTCGGTTCAGAAATATTACCGCTGTATCGTAAAGGGGACGGTAAAAGAAGCTTCTTATCTGAAAGGTTATCTGCAGAAAGATGAATCGTCCAATCAGGTTTTGATCCGCAGGACAAAACCTTCTGAGGGAGAATGGCTCCCGATCGAGACGGAATATAAACCGATTCGCTGTATGGGCGGTTACACGGAGTTTGAAGTTCATCTGATGACCGGGCGATCCCATCAGATCCGTGCGCATCTTGCGTCTATCGGACATCCGATCATAGGAGACTATAAATATGGAGATTCTGGAGTTAATGTATATTTTAAGAAAAATGCAAGGATAACGTCACAGCTTCTTCATGCAAGCCGCTTTGTATTTGAGGACGGCAGGGAGATTACGGCTCCATGTGGTGCTGAATTTGAGCGGGCATGGAATGTGATCGAAAATTTATAAACCGATGAATGTACATTCTGTCATGTGCATGTTTTCAGACTATAGTGTTCGAAAAAATTTGGAATCATTTATTTTTATAAAGGAGTACCATCATGGCAACCTGGAACTCAAGAGGACTGCGGGGATCAACACTGGAGGATTTGATTAACCGCACGAATGAAAAATATCTGGAAAGTAATCTGGCATTGATCCAGAAGATCCCGACCCCGATTACGCCGATCAAAATCGACAAGGAGCACAGGCATATCACGCTGGCATATTTTGACCAGAAAAGTACGGTAGACTATATCGGAGTTGTACAGGGCATTCCGGTCTGCTTCGATGCAAAGGAATGTGCCCAGGATACCTTTGCCCTGCAAAATATTCACAGGCATCAGGTAGCGTTTATGGATCGGTTTGAAAAACAGAAGGGCATTGCTTTTTTTCTGATCTACTATTCGCATCGGGAACAGTTTTATTATCTCCCCTACGCACATTTGCGCTATTTCTGGGATCGGGCGCAGGAGGGCGGGCGCAAAAGCTTCCGGTTGGACGAGTTAAACCCGGAGTATTTCCTGCCGAAAAAAAACGGTGTTCTTGTTCCGTATCTTGATCTTTTACAAAAGGACTTGGAGGATCGGCCGGAGAGCTAGGAGGAATGATATGAATAGAGAAGAAAGAAATTCCCTGATCGGGACAATGACGACGCTGTGTTATCTGGAAAAAGACGACAGCTATCTGATGCTGCATCGTGTCAAAAAAAAGAATGACGTCAATCAGGACAAATGGATCGGTGTCGGTGGACATGCACTCGCCTATGAAAGTCCGGAGGACTGCCTGCTTCGGGAAGTAAAGGAAGAAACCGGTCTGACACTGACCTCCTATCGGTTTCGAGGAATCGTAACGTTTGCGTTAAAGGATGTGGAAACGCAGTACATGTGCCTGTATACAGCAGATGGCTGGGAGGGGATCCTGGATTATAACTGCCCGGAGGGTGATTTGGAATGGGTTTTGATAAAAGAGCTGGAAAGCTTAAATCTGTGGGAAGGTGACCGCGTATTTTTTCAGCTTTTGCAGGAAAACCGTCCGTTTTTTTCCCTGAAACTGGAATATGACAGCGACGAGCTGATAAAATGTGTGCTGGACGGCAAAGAACTTGAGTTGACAGCATTTTAAAAATCTGATATTCTATACAGGATTTCATATGCTAATACGGTAGCATGATAAAGTGCAAAGGAGATCCAACGATGAATAAATCCTTGCTTCATACACCGGAGGGTGTAAGGGATGTTTACGGAGAAGAATATGCGCGAAAGCTTTTTGTGGAGAAAAAGCTGCATGATACGATCCATTTGTACGGGTATCAGGATATTCAGACCCCGACGTTTGAATTTTTTGATGTTTACAGTAAGGAGATCGGCACGACGCCGTCTTCCCAGCTGTATAAATTTTTCGATAAGGAAGGCAATACCCTGGCGCTTCGTCCGGACTTTACACCGTCCTGTGCCAGATGCGCCGCAAAATATTTCATGGATGAGACCGCACCGCTTCGTTTTACCTACAGCGGAAGCACGTTTACGAATACGTCGAACCTGCAGGGCAAATTAAAAGAAGTGACCCAGATGGGCGCGGAGCTGATGCTGGAGCCATCTGTGGAGGCAGATGCCGAGATGATCAGCCTTGTCGTCGAAGCATTGAAAAACTGCGGTCTGACCGATCTGCAGATCACAGTCGGCGAGGTGGAATATTTTAAGGGGATCTGCGCACAGGCAGGCTTAAACGAAGAAGTGGAATTAAAGCTGCGCGACTTTATTTCCGCCAAGAACTATTTCGGTGCCCAGGAGCTTTTAGAGGAACAAAGAGTGCGCAAGGATTATGCACAGGTGCTTTTGGGGCTTGCGGATCTTGTCAAAGGGACGCAGGATCTGGAAAGTGCGAAAATGCAGGTGGATAACGAGCGTTCCCTGCAGGCGATTGAACGTCTGGAGGCACTTTATGAGGTGCTCAAAAAATACGGAACAGAAAAATATGTCTCCTTTGATCTCGGGCTGTTAAATCAGTACAATTATTATACCGGTGTGATCTTTAAGGGATATACCTATGGTGTCGGAGATGCCATCGTGACAGGTGGACGCTATGATAAGCTGCTTTCCTATTTTGGAAAAAATGCACCTGCGATCGGATTTGTCGTCGTTGTGGATGATGTTCTGGAAGCCCTTTCGAGACAAAATAAAAAGCCGCATACCGGTTTGGATGGCTGCCTTTTGTTTTATACACCGGACAGCTATGATGCAGCACTGAAAAAGGCAAATCAGCTGCGCCTTTCCAGGGTTTCTGCAGAGCTGATCCCGGTTGCCTGTGATCAGGACTGCAGGCGGGCAGATTTGAGAGGAAGACTGCGCAGAGAGGCGATGCTCATTCATGCAGACGGAAGCTGCGAGCAGTTGAAATCATAGAGTGCACGATGTTAGAACACCAAATAGGGGACATGAAAATGGCAGAAGATAGATACCTGACCTTCGCCCTGACAAAAGGGCGTCTGGCAGACAAAACGCTGTCTCTTTTGGAACAGGTTGGAATTACCTGTGAAGAGATGAAGGATAAAAACAGCAGGAAGCTTGTTTTTGTCAATGAAGAATTAAAACTGAAATTTTTCCTGGCAAAGGGACCGGATGTGCCGACCTATGTGGAATACGGAGCTGCAGATATCGGTGTGACCGGCAAGGATATTTTGCTGGAAGAAGGAAGAAGGGTTTATGAAGTGCTGGATCTTGGCTTTGGCAAATGCCGGATGTGCGTTTGCGGTCCGGAATCGGCGCGGGAGCTTTTGCAGCATCATGAGAGAATCCGTGTAGCAAGCAAATATCCGGTGATCGCAAAGGACTATTTTTACAATAAAAAGCATCAGACGGTTGACATCATCAAATTAAACGGTTCTGTTGAATTGGGTCCCATTGTGGGATTGTCCGATGTCATTGTCGATATCGTGGAAACCGGTTCGACCCTGCGGGAAAACGGATTGGGCGTGCTGGAGGAAATCTGTGAGCTGTCTGCGCGCGTGATCGTCAATCAGGTAAGCATGCAAATGGAATCGGAACGGATCCGGGAGATTATTTTAAGGCTGCGTAAACAGCTGGAGGAAGCATAAGCCAAGGCGGCGGAAATGAGGAAAACCGATGAGAATTGTCAAATTGACGGCAGAAAGCAAGAAAGGACTTTTGGAGGATCTGCTTCAGAGAAGCCCGAACCACTACGGACAGTACGAAAGTGCTGTGGCGGAAATTATTGAAACGGTGAAAAAAGGCGGCGACGAGGCGCTCTTTTCCTATACAGAGAAGTTTGACCACTGCAAAATGGATGCAGCCCACATCCGCGTAACCAGGGAAGAAATCGACGAGGCATATCAGAAGGTGGATGCAGACTTTGTGGAGGTTATGAAAAAAAGTGCGGCAAATATCCGTGCATTCCACGAAAAACAGCTGAGAAACAGCTGGTTTGACCCAAAACCGGACGGGACGATCCTCGGCATGAAGATTCTGCCCATCGCGATTGCCGGCGTTTATGTGCCCGGTGGAAAGGCTGCGTATCCCTCCAGCGTACTGATGAACGTGCTTCCGGCAAAGGTTGCGGGCGTGGAGCGTATCATCATGACAACCCCTCCCGGAGCAGACGGAAAGGTCAATCCTGGTACATTGGTTGCTGCACATATCGCCGGTGTGGATGAGATCTACAAGGTCGGCGGCGCACAGGCCATCGCAGCCATGGCATTTGGCACACAGAGCATCCCGAAGGTAGATAAAATCACCGGCCCCGGAAATATTTTTGTCGCCCTGGCAAAGAAAGCATGCTTCGGCTATGTGAGCATCGATTCCATCGCAGGACCCAGTGAAATTCTGGTGATCGCAGATGAAACGGCAAATCCCCGTTATGTGGCGGCAGACCTGTTGTCCCAGGCAGAGCATGACGAGCTGGCCAGTGCCATTTTAATCACCACCAGTAAGACTTTAGCGGATCAGGTTTCTGTTGAAGTGGACAGGTTCGTTGCAAACCTGTCAAGACGCAAGATCATCGAAAAATCCCTCAACAATTATGGCTATATTCTGCTGGTAGATTCTCTGGATGAGGCAGCGGACACTGCCAATGAGATTGCTTCGGAGCATCTGGAAATCCTGACGAAGGATCCCTTTGCCATGATGACAAAAATCCGTAATGCCGGAGCGATCTTCCTTGGGGAGTATTCCTCCGAGCCTTTGGGGGACTATTTTGCAGGTCCAAACCATGTGCTTCCGACAAATGGTACGGCACGATTTTTCTCCCCGTTAAATGTAGATGATTTTTTGAAAAAGACGAGCATCATTTCATATTCCAGACCGGCGCTGGAAAAGATCCATCAGGATATTGAGTGTTTTGCAGAAAATGAGGGACTGACGGCCCATGCCAATTCCATCCGTGTCCGTTTTGAAAAGGAGGACTGATGATGGAAAGAACGGCGAGTATAAAACGCGATACAAAAGAAACCAGAATTGCACTGACACTTTCCTTAGACGGCACCGGCAGCGCGGATATTGATACCGGCATCGGATTTTTCGACCATATGCTGGACGGCTTTGCACGGCACGGATTTTTTGATTTGTCTGTAAAAGTGGACGGAGATCTGTTTGTGGACGGACATCATACCGTAGAGGATACGGGAATCGTACTCGGGCAGGCGATCGCTGAGGCAGTCGGAGACAAAAAAGGAATCAAACGTTACGGATATTTTCTGCTGCCAATGGATGACGCGCTGGTTGCGTGCGCAGTGGATCTGTGCGGACGTCCCTATTTCAATTTTGATTACGAATTTAATGTTCCGATGATCGGCGGGCTGGATACTCAGCTGATCCGGGAGTTTTTCTATGCCGTTTCCTACAGTGCAGGTATGAACCTGCATATCAAGGTATTGGACGGCATCAACGGACATCATGTTGCAGAGGCGATGTTTAAGGCGTTTTCCAAGGCACTTGATATGGCAGTATCCAACGAACCGAGGTTAGACGGCGTGCTTTCCACAAAGGGAAGCCTGTAACATACAGAATACATATCGGGCAGTCGTCTGGCTGAACCAGACCGGATGCAGAACAGCTGTCTGGAAATGAGGATCAGAATGAATACAAAAAAATTTATGGCATGCATGTACCTCAAAAATGAGGTCGCGTATCAGGACAGAGAAGGCACATGCAGAATCGAGGAAATGCCTGTCGCGCTGGCGGAGAGCTACAGCGAAAACGAATGCGATGCAATTTATGTCGGTCTGCTTTCGGAGAACGATGCAGAGCATGAAAAGGATCTGGACGTTCTGCGGGAAATCTGTCAGAATACAGCGGTTCCGGTAATTGGAAGCGGACATATTTTCCGAATGGAGGATGTGAAAAAACTGTTATATGCAGGCTGCCAGCAGGTGATGCTGGATTATGCCGATCCGGTGCAGCTGGAGCTGACAAAAGAGGTCTCCCTGAAATTTGGCAAAGAAAAAATCGCAGCAGGCGTTGCAGATATTTCGCTTCTGGAACAGGAAAAGGAGCTGCTAAAGGAATATACCTCCAACGTATTTTTGTTCTGTCCCGGTGCAACGGCGGAGGCTGCGCTGATGTCTCCGGTTCCGGTGGTAACCTTTTTGCCGGAGGTTTCCCTGGAAAAGCTCATCGAGGTGCTTTCCTATGCCAATATCAGCGGTATTTCCGGTAAGTTGGTCAATGAAAACATAACAGAGATTTCCGCGATCAAAGCCCTTTGCCGGGAAAATAAAATTCCGGTAGAGGACAGAGGGGCGGCCTATGCCTTTTCCGATCTGAAAAAGGGACCAGACGGTTTGGTTCCGGTGGTTGTACAGGATGTGAAAACCGATGCCGTGCTGATGGTTGCCTATATGAACGAAGAAGCCTACAATCAGACGCTGCGCACCGGACGCATGACTTATTACAGCAGAAGCCGCAGCGAGCTCTGGTTAAAGGGAGAAACCAGCGGACACTATCAGTATGTGCATTCTCTGACTGCGGACTGCGACCTGGATACAATCCTTGCAAAAGTAACACAGGTCGGCGCGGCATGCCACACCGGTTCCTACAGCTGTTTCTTTAACGAAATCCAGAACCGCAGCAGCAAGCAGGAAGCGCACAATCCGATGAAGGTCTTTGAAGAGGTATTTTCGGTGATCGAGGACCGTAAGGAGCATCCCAAGGAAGGCTCCTATACCAACTATCTGTTTGATAAAGGCATTGACAAGATCTTAAAGAAAGTCGGGGAAGAGGCGACAGAAATCGTCATCGCAGCCAAAAACCCCAATCCGAACGAAATCAAATATGAAATCGCTGATTTCCTGTACCATATGATGGTGCTGATGGCAGAAAAAGGTGTGACCTGGGAAGAGGTCACGACAGAGCTGGCAAACCGATAAAAATGTATCGGAAAGCAGCGTAGCGCGGCAGATGCGTCTTCGCATGAAATTTGGATCCGGAAAAGAGAAAAGACCGGGCGTCAAATCCTTTGAAAGCAAAAAGGGTTCGGCGCCCGTTTTTGTTCCTCTAATTTTTGTTTTAGGATAATAGAATACTTCCAGTACATGTATTTTCCGGTTTTGCAGATTATTTTTTCAGATACGCCATCATACAGATAAATAGGAAACTACACTATAGTAGTTTACATAAAAATATTATGTAAACTACAAATGGAAAGGATGGACAAGATGGAAGATGCGGAAAGAAAGCTGGAACTGACTAGATACCTTCGGCAGGAACAGAATTTAAACCGGATGAAGGTAAAAAATCGGGAAGACATTTTGTACGGAACGGGTAAAAACAGTGAAATGCTGTATGGAGACGATGGTTTGGAACTGGCAGAATATGACAGAATCCGGGAGCAGGGGCATAAGGGGCCTCTGTTTGGGCTGCGGCTGGCAGTCAGCCTGATGCTGTTTGCGGGCGTTATCTATCTGGATAAAAATCAGATTGACTGGAAGGGGCAGAGTGCAGTTGCCGTGA
>ERZ779885.4742-NODE-4742-length-10354-cov-10.562385_pt1 | contig 10354 bp, 8 predicted proteins | sample MGYA00511554_ERZ779885 | MGnify/ENA primary metagenome ERZ779885 (study PRJEB29588, sample SAMEA2160998) | human gut metagenome | biome: human gut; feature: human-associated habitat; material: faeces | place: Denmark | collected 2008/2010 ... | reverse complement strand
AATCAAACTGTGCTATCACTTTTTTTACATCATCGGCATTCTCAGCTTCATCTGACATTTTCTTCAAATCAGCAATATAATTATCCACTTCTTCATCTGTAACATCAAATTTTCCGATGTATTCATCTATCGTATGATTATTAAAAGAATGGGTTAAACATATCTTTGCTACTTCATCATATCCCAATGATTTCATATATACGTATCCATCATAAACATGTCCAAGATGCCTTACACCAAATTTTCTTCCTATATCATGCAGTAGGCCTAAAACATAGGCCTTCTCCGCACCCATATCTCCACATGCCGCTGCTATTTTTTCTGCACAATGTGCTGCTGTTAAACTATGTTTTCCCCAAGGCCCCGGATTATTTGATAGACCATCCCGAATCAACGCCATTGCTTCTTCTCTTGTCGGCAGCATAACCTATTCCTTCTTTCCCTTTCCTTATGCATTGATAAAAACAAATGCCGAAAACCCGCATGAATACAGGCTTTCGGCATTTTGATCCATTACTCGAGCTCGGTAAGTTCAATTTCTTACTAAACAAATTTGTTTAGTAAGACTGTTTTTTGTAGGTTGCTTTTCCATGAGGTTGCTGTGCTCTATGACGTTCGCTGATTTTTTAGTATCAGGATAGTATCACACAACCAGCGGGATTTCTATGAATATTATAGTCCATACTCTCTTCAAAATCAAGAACTGCTCATCATTCGTCCTGAAGACTCAGGATGTCTCCTAGACAAATATAGGTTTGGATAATGCACCGGGTTGCATCTCGTCTTGTCACCTCATGATGAACGCCCTTACATTGTAACTCTGTTAGATTATCTATCCAATCCAGCAGATAAATCACATTACTTCCGACCATGCTCTTAGACGGTGACTTATCTTCTAGCTTTTCAATAACTGCTGAAAGTTTATTTTTATAGTGTTCTCCACTAACGTCAATTTCTTTTCCCGATTTGGTTTTATATTTTTTCTCTCCGTATTCAGGAAAATATTTCTCAAATAGTTCTTTTGCAGTTCCTTCAAAGAGCCTTCTGCACGTTGTAAGGGCCTGTGAATACAATTCTGGATTTTCCGAATTGATTTTATCTTCGATTGCTTGAAGTTTAAGAAGATTCTCCTTTGACATCTTAGAAAATTCATTTTCTACTCTTGTGCGATATTCAGAAAAAACAGTTGTTGCCACATTTCCAAATGAAATCTCAATCTGTTTTTCAAGTGCGTAATCATAATACTTTGATTTTAGAATAGTTAACTGCTTTTCTGACGATGCTATTTGTCTAACCAGCACTCCTGTTGAACTTGATACCGTCGTTGTTAATTTGTTCATCGCCACCGCTGCCCATTCTCCCGAAACAGACGCTCCTTGTGTTGTGAAATTATTCACAGCGCTACGCTGTGCAGCAATTTTTTCTTCAAGTTCCGAGGCTATTTCTGAAAAGACAAGCTCCTTTCCATCCTCAATATATCCCCTTCCTTTTCCCCATGCTATTTGCCACGCCTCTTTTTGAATGTAGCCATTTTTATTTCTAGGATATCCGCCATATTCATATTGAAGCCACATTATCGCATCTGTATCATTTAGCAATCTCGCAATTTTCAAACATAATAGCAACGCTGATGTTACTGTTATAGTATTATCCTCTATGCCATTCAGAACTTTTTCACATGCTACTAATGCATTTTCTGTTTTAGTCATGTTTTCCCTCCTCAAATGAGTTTCCGCCAATCCCAAAGAACTTATCAAAGAAACCCTTCAGCTTGTCAATTACGCCTTGCTTCTTCTGCGCACGGCCACCGCCGCCAAAGCGAGAAACAGGCGGCATCAGCTTGTCAATATCGGTGCCCACGGTCTTGATCTCACCGTCACGGAACGCATTGGCCAGATACTTGCGTGTCTCCGGCTCTTTCAGCTTTTCCTCTTGGATGATCTTTGCAAGCTCTTTCTCCCGCTGTTCGGACACATAGGTGTTCCACTCTGCCATCACATCATCCACATCGTTGACCCCTGCAATAAAGGTTTCAATCAGTTGCTTTTTGCTGCGCAGTTCCGGGCTGGCATCAATCGCCTTGCGAATCGTGATGAGCACTTCTTTATCATCGCAATGGGTGTCATGGTACTTTTTGACCAGCATCAGAATGTAGTCAATGTTAATTTCGACCTGCCGAATCAGTTCCACCTCGAACACCACATCATCCGTGATATCCTCTTTGGTTTCATCGTGCTTCTTGTTACGCCATTCATCCCGCAAATCCTGATAGCGGCCCAAATAGTCCTGTAAATCCCGTTCAGAGATCAGTTCGTTGCCCTTGAAATCATCAAAGGAGGACAGCAGGTTCCGCATCCGCAGCAGTGCACCAAACAGCACGATAAAGTCCTTCTGGTTCTGCTCTCCGACGATCTGCGGCTCTGTCAGCGGGAACTTCTGTGTCAGGTCATCGATCATATCCGTATAGCCCTGATGGTATTTTCCCTGCTCGTCCATATAACCGTGGTAGTAGTCCGCATATTTGCGCAGCAGAACGATGCCGCCTGCATGTTTATCTCCAAACAGCGAAATTGCCGCATCCACCCGCTTTTGCAGATTGCGGAAACAAACAATATTACCAAAGGTCTTGATGCTGTTCAAGATACGGTTCGTCCGGCTGAACGCCTGAATCAGACCGTGCATCTTCAGGTTCTTGTCCACCCAAAGGGTATTCAGGGTCGTGGCATCGAAGCCCGTCAGGAACATATTGACCACGATCAGCAGGTCAAGTTCCTTGTTCTTCATGCGGAGCGATACATCTTTGTAGTAATTCTGGAACCGTTCACCATCCGTCGAGTAGTTCGTATGGAACATCTCGTTGTAGTCCTGAATGGCGGCATCCAGAAAATCCCGGCTGCTCTGGTCAAGGTTGGAGGTATCTTCCGGGTTTTCCTCGTCCAGAATGCCATCCGTTTCCGCTTCATTGGCTCCATAGCTGTAAATGGTAGCAATGCGCAGCCGCTTGGTTGGGTCTGCCGCCATCTGTTTTTTGAACTCCTGATAATACAGCTTTGCCATCGGCACAGATGCCACGCAGAAAATCGAATTAAAACCGCTGACGCGCTGTTTTTGCTTGATTTCCTCCACCGCACCACGCTGGGCAGAGGCCACCTCTGCCACATTCGTCAGCAGATTAAACTCATACGATTTGTCTCCCCGATAGGTTTTCTGGTCGAAGTGGTCGAGGATGTACTTTGTCACCAGAGAAATACGCTTGGGTGCCATGAACGCCTTTTCCCGGTCGATATCCCAAACCTGTTTATCGTCCATGTCTGGCTCTGCATCCATCGTCTTGATGTAATCCACACGGAATGGCAGCACATTCTTGTCGTTGATGGCATCCACGATGGTGTAGGTGTGCAGTTGGTCGCCGAACGTCTGCGCCGTGGTGAAATAGCGTGGATCAGTGGAGCTTCCTGCGTTGACTGCAAAAATCGGCGTTCCAGTAAAGCCGAACAGGTGGTACTTTTTGAAATTGTGGACAATGGCCTTATGCATATCACCGAACTGGCTGCGGTGGCACTCGTCAAAGATGATCACAACGTGCTTCTGATAGACTTCATGCCCCGGATTTTTCTTGATGAAGGTCGCCAGCTTCTGAATGGTGGTAATGATGATATGTGCTTCCGGGTTTTCCAACTGGCGTTTCAGAATCGTGGTGCTGGTGTTGGAGTTTGCCGCTCCCTTCTCGAAGCGGTCATACTCTTTCATAGTCTGGTAGTCCAAATCCTTGCGGTCTACCACAAACAACACCTTGTCGATGTAGGGCAGCTGCGATGCCAGCCGTGCCGTTTTGAAGGAGGTCAGCGTCTTGCCGGAGCCAGTGGTGTGCCAGATGTAGCCGCCGCCCTCGATGCTGCTATACTTTTTGTAGTTGTTGGCGATTTCGATGCGGTTCAATATCCTCTCGGTTGCCGTGATCTGATATGGGCGCATCACCATCAGCATCTTTTCTGAGGTAAAGATGCAGTACCGGGTCAGCACGCTCAGGATCGTGTGCTTTGCAAAGAATGTCCGGGTAAAGTCGATCAGATCCGTCAGCACACGGTTATTCGCATCGGCCCAGTAGGAGGTAAATTCAAAGCTATTGCTGGTCTTTTCCTTTTTCGTCTTGCCGTGTTTGGCATCCTTGATGGCATTGTAGCGGGTGCTGTTGGAGTAGTACTTGGTATTTGTGCCGTTGGAGATCACAAAAATCTGCACATACTCATACAAGCCGCAGCCCGCCCAGAACGAATCCCGCTGATAGCGGTTGATCTGGTTGAACGCCTCCCGGATAGCCACCCCGCGCCGCTTCAGTTCCACATGAACCAGTGGAAAGCCGTTGACCAGAATCGTCACATCGTAGCGGTTATCATGCCGTGCGCCGTCTGCTTGTTTTACCTCATACTGGTTGATGACCTGCAGGCGGTTGTTGTGGATGTTCTTTTTGTCGATCAGTGTGATATTTTTGGAACTTCCATCATCCCGGTGCAATACCTGCACATTGTCTTCCTGAATCTTCCGGGTCTTTTCGGGAATATGCTCGTTGGGGTTGGCAATTACATCACTGAAAAACTGCCGCCACTCCGTATCGGAAAACTGGTAGTGGTTCAGCTCTTCCAGTTGACTGCGGAGGTTAGCAATCAGTTCATCCTCGGTATGCAGCGGCAGATAGGTATAGCCCTGCTCGCACAACAGCCGGATAAACTCTTTTTCCAGCTCTGCCTCGCTCTGGTAGCTGTCAGAGCGCACCTTGGAGGGTTCATAGGTGGCAACAACGGTATCTTCATTGGTAGCCGCAACGATATTGAAAAAGGACATTTTCACACCCGCCTTTTACTCATACAAACCTGCTTCTTCTCGTTCCACTCGAATATCTCGCAGTTTTCTTCCCTGATAAAGCCAATGCACCGGCCCTTGTAGCGGATAGGTCGTCTGCATGATTTTTTGAGCTAACGCAGAAAGCGAATAGGTTTTACCCTGATACTCAATTTGCCTATCATCTTTTACTACGGCTACAACCTCAGGATGATTTTGCAGCACGACCTCTGCCCCCATCGGAATACCGCATTTAATAAATGAGAACGGGGCTTTGCGTTCTTTTGCTTCTTCCTGAATTTCAGCCGCAACTTCTTCGTCTGCAATCTCATGGCCTTCCGGGGTAAGGCGCTGCAGTTTGTCCATTGTGCCGCTTAATTTTGCAATGCTCTCCAAAAGCGCATAAGCATCCTCTTTTGTCATTGCATAAAACTCTTTTGTTCTTGTCTTGCCATCGAACGTATCAATAGCGCGCAAATCAGGATTCAAACGGTCGATCAGGCTATGCAGTTCTTTATCTTGTAGCGGAGTTGAAACATCGTAAGTAGCATATACCCGAAATGCAAACGGGATACACTCGCTCCGATTTAACTGTTTCAGTCGATTCTCGATATTGGTCGCATAGCCAATTTTTACATAATCCGGGAAAGAGGGATTTGTCAGGATATAAATTACACCAGCCTTTTTTGCTGCACTCACGTTGCAGCCACCTCCTTAAACGTCAACAATTTATCTCGATAATATTCATACTGCTTTTGTCTTGCTTCAATCTCTGCGGGCAGGCCAATATTGAGGTCGGAGCAAATCTTTTCAAAGTTGTCCAGCACATTTACAATACGGCTTTGGATATCAAGTGGCGGGATTGTCATTCGATATTGTGCAATCGTGTTTCCAGTCAAGGACGCTCGTGTTGTAAAAGCACAGTGTTTCGTCACATATTGTCTAAAGTCCGATGTGCTAAAGCAATAAGCACAGTATTCGGGCAAAAGCTCTTTGGTTTTCGGCGTTGCCTTTATTGTAAAGCCATTAAAGACGCAATCATCCATATCATCAAGCATTACAGACGACCATCCAATATCTTCCGCCGTTTCGGATGTTCTTGTAAAAAGGACATCCCCTCTTGATACTTTTAACCGTTCCTTTTCATCTTCAGTACACTCAACCAGTGCCGTTATATCCTTTTTTCTAAGCGTCCGATGATTGTAAACATCTGTGTAACGAATAAATGGGGTCCCCTTTCCAAAAAACTCTTTGCCCTTGCTAAGGCCGTTCCTGAAATCAAACATTTCCCCAAGTGTTCTTTGGCAGAAGTTAATCGTCCCCTCCTTGAGGACATCAAAAGTCAATAGCTTATCCCGATAGAACTCATACTGCCTTTGGCGAGCTGTAAACTCCGCTGTAAGTTTCGCTGCAAGTTCCGCTGTAAGATTTGTAAAATTGTCTAAAATACTGACAATTTCACGCTGAATTTCAAGCGGCGGAAGCGCAATTTTCAGTGACCGGAAATCCCTACCCGTAAGTTTAGGGATATTTCCATGAATTAATGAAGTAACATCAATTGTTTGAATATAAAAATAGAGGTACCGAAGCATTGTCCCCGACTTTTCTTCTATAACATGTGCGTGATTATTAACCCAAATTTTTCCTTCTGCCCATGTCACAACAGGTGTGCCAGATTTTGTTATTACACTACCATCTTCTCCAACTAAGACAAACTTTCCATTAAAAATATAATCAGAAACGTAATCTTGTACTCCATTAGCTCCATAATAGGGATATTCTCCCTTTTCGCGAGAGTTTTTTGTTACAGGCTTACGTTTTTTATCAAGAATATTACAGCACTCTTCCAATGGAAATGTTTCCACACCATCCGGGCAAAGTTCCTGAATCAGTTCTTCCAGCTTACTCATCTTTTTTCACCAGCCTCAACTATCTTCCTTGCTTTTTCTCCCAATCCATCAAGTTTTCTTCCGCCAGCTATATCAATTCCTGCGCATTCGTCATGTTCTGTATCAAACACTAGTATTTCACATAGCGTAACGAAATAGATATATCTATATTTCTTTACTCCTACATTGATAGAGTTTACTGCCTGTATGAGCTTTGGAATCATCCAACTATCAATAACTTCTTCCGAGTAAACATACAAATCATATCTTTCTAATTCCGCATAATTGCCACTATTTAGTTTTCTTATTTTTTCTTCATATGCTTCAAGAAATCTTTTACAAGGAGTGTCTTTTATATTTACATCATTGAAATCGCCATCATACCTATAGGATTCAGGTGGATGTGCCATCCCATACTTCGTGTAGCATATCCCATTTTTTTCAATCTCTTGCGTCTACGCTCTTGGGCTTGTTCGTCCACATACGGTATCATAGCCGCTAAGTTTAATGCTTCTTGCTCTTCTTTTGGAATTGCAGAGGTCACTTCTATACCAATATTATGTTTCAAATCTCTCAAATCCGGTTTATCACTTAGTTGCAGATTTTCATATTTGTTCGGAAAGAATTTTTCCAAAATCAGCTTAGCGTAACATTCATCATACGACAATTTCGTATGTGGGGGTAGCGGCTCGTTTTCTCTGATTTTTGCCACAGCTTTTCTCCTCCGCCTAGGTCACTCTGTACTAATAGTTTCCTCCAAATACCTGTCAAAATCGCTCTGGTACAGCCGATCCTGCACCACACGGTACTTTTCAAACTCCGTTTCTGCGTGCATCTTTGCAAGCTGTGCCGAGATTTTACCTGCATCCTTCAGCACTTCTAGATCATCTGCCTGCAAATAGATGTCCAGCCGCTTGGCCCAGTCCTCCATGGTCATGGGGATATGACGGCGGGCACGGTTCTCGGCAAGGTCGAGGTAAGCCGAAACGATCAGCTCCATGGACTTCATTTCATCTTCGGTCAGGTAATTTTTCGCCACCGAAACATCGCTCTTTTTGATTTTGCCGTTGGGAGCATCCTTCCATGTGTGAAGCCCCATGTGCGGCTTTTCGGCATCGGCACGCTCATAGATCAGTTCTGCCGCCGTATGGCGATGCACGGCATAGTGCATCTTGTTCTGTACCTTCGCAAAGAACTCTTTTGTGGTCAGCGCATTGCGGTCATAATCCAGCGAAGTAGCGTAAATGTCAGTGAGTTTCTGGTAGAAGTTGCGCTCCGAAATGCGAATCTCCCGGATACGCTCCAACTGCTCTTCAAAGTATTTCTTGGTCAGGACTGTGCCGCCGTTTTTCAGGCGTTCCTCGTCCATTGCCCATCCCTTGATAGTATACTGCTCCACGATCTGGTTCGCCCAGACACGGAACCGCACCGCCCGCTGGTTGTTCACCTTGAAGCCGACCGCAATAATCATTTGCAGATTATAGTGGTTCACGTTGCGAGTAACCTGTCGGCCACCCTCATTTTGAACTATTCGGAATTTCCGAATAGTTGCCGCTTCGTCCTGCTCATGGTCAGCATAAATCTTTTTGATATGCTCATTGATGGTCGGAAGCCCCACATCGTAAAGGGTCGCCATCATCTTTTGCGTCAGCCAGATGTTTTCATCCTCGTAGCGCATCTCAATGCTGTCCTTGTCCTCGCCCGTAGAGGCAACAAAGGTCAGGTATTCCGCCGCAGAAGAACGTACCAATGCAGAATCTTTCTTTTCGTTTTCCATTTCAGCCCTCGATTTCTGCCACGATCTGGTCAATGGCGGCCCGCAGTTCGTTTTCTCGTGCTACGATTTGTGCAATTTCAGCGTTCAGCTTCACAATGTCGATCTTCTCACGGGTGTCCTTGGCTTCCACATAAGTGGAAACAGACAGATTGTAGTCATTTTCCTGCACCTCGGAATACTCCGCCAGATGGGAGAAGTGTGCTTCTTCTGCCCGCTGTGCAAAGGTGTCCACTATTTTGTTAATGTTCTCCGGGGTGAGTTTGTTGTTGTTCGTCACCTTGACGCACTCGGAAGAAGCATCAATGAACAGCACCTTATTGTCCGTTTTACCCTTTTTCAGCACCATGATGCAGGTGGCAATACTGGTACCAAAGAACAGGTTGCTCGGCAACTGGATGATGCAGTCAATGAAGTTGTTGTCCACCAGATATTTGCGGATCTTCTGCTCTGCGCCGCCACGGTACATGATGCCGGGGAAACAGACGATTGCAGCCGTACCGTTGGAAGCCAGCCATGCCAGCGAGTGCATAATAAAGGCCAAGTCTGCCTTGCTCTTCGGAGCCAGCACACCAGCCGGAGCAAAACGCGGGTCATTGATGAGCAGCGGATTCTCGTCACCGGCCCACTTGATGGAGTACGGCGGATTCGATACGATCAGCTCAAAAGGTTCATCATCCCAGTGCTGCGGATTGGTCAGCGTATCCTCACAGGCAATGTCGAATTTGTCAAACTCAATGTCGTGCAGGAACATATTGATACGGCACAGGTTATACGTTGTGATGTTGATTTCTTGCCCAAAGAAGCCATTGCGCACGGCATCCCGTCCCAGCACCTTTTCTGCCTTCAGCAGCAGCGAACCAGAGCCGCAGGCAGGGTCATATACCTTGTTGATTTCCTTCTTGCCTACGGTACCCAGCCGGGTCAGCAGCTCCGAAACATCGGCAGGCGTAAAGAACTCGCCGCCGGACTTGCCCGCATTGCTGGCGTACATGGTCATCAGGTATTCGTAGGCATCGCCAAAAGCATCAATGTCATGCTCTTTCACATCTCCAAGGTTCATATCTGCTACGCCGTTCAGCAGCTTCACGAGCTTTTCATTGCGTTTGGCAACGGTCGCGCCCAGCTTGTTGCTGTTCACATCGTAATCATCAAACAGCCCTGCAAACTGTCCCTCAGAGGAGCTGCCCTTTGCGGATTCCTCAATGTGCCGGAACGCCGTTTCCAACGTTTCATTGAGGTTTTCATCGCTGGCCGCTTTTGCCCGTACATTGCAGAACAACTCACTGGGCAGGATGAAGAACCCTTTTTCCTGTACCAGCCCTTCCCGTGCCTGCTCTGCCTCTGCATCAGGCATATCTTCATAGCGGAAATCCGGGTTGCCTGCATCAATTTCGCCCTGATTGATATAGCTGGCAATGTTCTCCGAAATATAACGGTAGAACATCGTACCGAGAACGTAGCTCTTGAAATCCCATCCGTCCACTGCGCCGCGCAGATCATCCGCTATCGCCCAGATTGCACGGTGCAGTTCTTCGCGTTCCTGCTCTTTTTTGGTGTCTACCATTTTTATTTCCTCCATCAAATGCGGATTTCCGCATTGTTTTCTTTCATTTTAACATAGTAAATGTACCACTATTGGTACACCATGGTGTCTTTTTCTAAAAAGGATACACCTTTCCTTTATACTATCCTAGTAAAGCGTACCACAGCTTTTCCGTGATTGCAAGCCGATAAATATTGCTATTGCATTTTTTGTCGAATTATCACTTATATGTACAAACCCCCGCCAACATCCGCTGGCGGGGGGCTACTATGCTTACAGTTCTACGCTGTTCTGTCTGTTCTTCTT
>ERZ779885.4740-NODE-4740-length-10360-cov-3.172246_pt1 | contig 10360 bp, 9 predicted proteins | sample MGYA00511554_ERZ779885 | MGnify/ENA primary metagenome ERZ779885 (study PRJEB29588, sample SAMEA2160998) | human gut metagenome | biome: human gut; feature: human-associated habitat; material: faeces | place: Denmark | collected 2008/2010 ... | reverse complement strand
GGTAAAATTTTTTCATTACCTTTGTGTATATGAAAATTCGGACAAATATAATATCGATAGGATTAATCTTATTAGCTTTATTCATTGCTGCTATTTATTTAATAGGGGAAAAGATTAGTGATGTGGGAAACGATATGAATAATGCGAATGCACGAGAGGCTTGTCGATACCGGGCAGAATCAGTTGCGTATGAATTTAAGAAAACCGAGGAATTACAGCGATTAGCGAGAGAGTTTTTTGGGAAAAGTGAATCTTACCGGGAGCAGGATTTATTTTCGCTTTTGAAGACGATGCAACAATTGGACCCGAAATTAAGTAGAACTTGGTTTTTCAGGGGCACCAATGATTCTCTACGGTTATTGGAACGGAATAGTTCCGAGTTACGTAAGATGAAACTTTCCGGGATTGAGTTAAAGTATATGTATACATTATTGGATTCACATACGGATTACCATTTTAGTGGTACGTACCACGAGAATGGAAGGACTTACTGGACGACAATCGAGGCTATTGAACCGGCAGCGACCCGGCGTATTCTTTTTGGATTTGATATCTCGTTGACAGACTTACATTCATATTTTGCTGAGGTTACAGGGAAGGTGTCAAGCTACGTGTTTATTGTAAATGAACGGGGTATATTACTTTCGCATCCCGATGAAAATTTATTGGGAACCTCACCTTTCCAAAAAGAAGAGTTGGATTCTATCAAGGAAGTATTAAAAAGTCAGAGTGAATTGGAAATTATGGTTCATTCTAATTTCTTATCTTCACAGGTGCTTCGAATTTACTATCCCCTACTTGTCGGGAGTGAAAAGTGGGTGATTGCCGTTAACGTGCCGCAGTATGGAAATCGGGAGATATTGGATGAATTTCATCGTTACACGGCGATGATTGCCTTGATTACGGTAGTTATATTCGCAATTTTGTTACTTTTTGCCCAGCATAAATGGCGTAGGGAATACCGTTTGCGACGTAGTTTGGAACAGGAGTCTATGGAGCTGCATTTACAGCAGTTGAAAAATCAGATTAACCCTCACTTTTTATATAATACCCTTGATTCCATCATCTGGATGATACAGAGTGGTGAATATAAAGGTGCAGAGCAGATGGTTTCTCTTCTTGCAAAATTCTTCCGTATTTCCTTAAGTCAGGGACAGGATATTATCTCACTAAAAAAAGAACTAGAGCATGCAACCAGCTATCTTTCTATTCAAAACATACGTTTTAAAGATAAATTCGATTTTTCTGTACAGGCAGATGAAAATCTTTTACAATATCTCTGCCCTAAGCTGTCCATTCAGCCATTACTTGAAAATGCTATTTACCATGGAATGGAAGGAATTTATGATGATGGTGAAATCCAGATTTCTATCTATGAAAAAAACTCGCTCATTCACATTGATGTAATTGATAACGGTCTTGGTATGCCTCCAGAAACGATTGAATATATCATGCACAATAAAGTAGTCTCTAGCAAACGTGGTTCTGGTATCGGTGTACGAAATGTTGATGAGAGAATTAAATTGATTTTCGGCAATGCATACGGTGTTGTTATTACCAGTGAACTTGATGAAGGAACAACTGCCTCTATCATCATTCCGAAAATAAAGAAAGTTGAGGATATTGGATATTGATGAAAAATAATAAGAAAAAATATGCTTTAGTAATCATCTTAATACTCTTCATTGCCTTTTTTTCCTCGCAATGTATGATGACACGCACAAACACCGAAAGTAAAAAAACGGTAGCAGTAATCCTTCCCTACACTTATAATAAAGAGAATTCCCGTATATTAGATGCCATCCGAGATTACGCTCACAATAATTCTATTATACTTGACGTGTGGCATGAAAAAAGCCTTTCTTCAAATGAGCTATCTTCCATCATCGCTAATGAAGAACAAAATCATGCAATTGGCATCCTGTTAATTTATCCAGAAAACTATTTAACCCAACAAGAAAAACACTACGATTATAATAATGTACTGGCAATTACCGCCACGATGCAAACTGCCTTTTCTCACTATGCAGCCTTTGAAAACAGCCCTTCTTCAAGCTATCTTCTTCCTGTTTCTGCACAGGTAATAAAGAAAATCCAAGACGGCAAAACAGACTGCATTTACATAAAAAACACATACGAACTTGGCTATGAAAGCATTCAAATGCTGGATACTTACTCACGAAATAAATATATGAAAGATATATCTATTCCATGTCATAAAGTAGATAAGGCAGCTATTGAGAGCGGGGAATTAGATGCACTACTGACAAATTAGAAGAGTAGTTTTAATTCAATCTACACACCCCAATTTACGGTATATTTCGCCTGAATGAATACAAAATATACCGTAAATTAGAGCGTGCAGGTTGCAGGAATGATTTTTCAAACACTCTCTAAACATAATAGTTTTCCAAAAATTTAGTCAATATTTATCAACTACAGATAATAAATTATACAGAACATGAAAGGATTTCCGTTATGAAAACAAATCTTTTTAGCTATAATTCCATCCTGTTTACCTTAATCATCATCCTGATAAGCACCATAACCATATGGAAATTACCTCAAACGCAGAATGGATACACCCACATAGGCATCGCCGTTTATGATATGGACGACACTTTCATAAACGACTATGTAACCAAACTCCAAAACAAAATTGACCGTTCTTCTTTTTCTGGCAAAAAAGTTCTTTACGAAATCTTTGATGCAGAAGGAAATGCCAACCGGCAGGAACACCAGCTCCAATATATGTACACCCAAAACTTCGATGCCCTGCTTATTAACCTTGTAACTCCATCTTCCGCCGCCAGCGTCCTAAACGAGACAGCAAACCACGATATCCCTGTTATTTTATTTAACAGAGAAGCGGATAAAAAGGACTTATCCATCTCCAAACAGACATGGTACGTCGGAGCAGCGGCAAAAAAAGCTGGAGCCATTCAGGCAGACATGCTCCAGAATGTATGGAATACAGACAAAATAAAACTGGACCGAAACAAAAATAATAAACTGGACTATATTCTAATCGAAGGAGAACAGACACATTTTGATGCTGTAAGAAGGACAAATGGCTTTTTAGAAAGCAGCCAGAACCTCCCTCTAAATCAGCTTACTAATCTCTCCGCAGATTGGCAGAGAGACCTTGCCTCCATGAAATTTTCAAAACTGGATACTAGCATTATCCAATCTGCAGAAGCCATTATCTGCAATAATGATGACATGGCACTTGGAGTTTACGATTACTATAAACAGCATAATCTCAAACTCCCCCTTATTCTCGGAATTAATAACAGTCCAGAGATGAATCAGAAAATACAAGCTGGAGAAATTTATGGAACTGTAGATAATGGCACAAATGACCAGATATCTTATATCTGCAAATTGCTTAATGATATTCTAAATAAGGATACCGCCAACTATCACAAAATATGGTATAGCAAACCGTTTGCTATTGAAAAGTAATTTTCATTTGCGATAACAGACGCAAAAAGAACTGCCCTGATATTTTATCTGTGAGTGGCTTCAGATGCTTATGGCGTTTACGAGTTGAAGGATTTACACTCGAACTATTATTATATTATAATATGGTTATTAATAATTGAGGAGGAACACCATTGAAAACAATTGAATTATCAATTTCCGATAAAAATAAATCTTTACTTACACACCTTCAGGAAAATGGAGAATTTTTACCTGCCTATTGTGCCGGTAGAGGAACCTGTGGAAAATGTAAGGTACAATTTTTAAATAATATACCAGCCCATACTACATATGACGCTGCCTTTTTTTCAGCAAAAGAACTCTCTGAAGGCTGGCGGCTGGCATGTCAGGCTTATGTAAAAGGGCAGTTTACTATTCAGATAGAAGATTATGAAGAAGACCAGATTCAGGCTGCCTCTGCATTTAATCTGTCGGCAGATAAATCTGTTTCAAATAAGTTTACTGCGGCGGATACTGTCTCTGACTCTTCATCTAAATCTGCCTCAGTTCAACACATCTCAATGCAGCCATCTTCAGAAAAATCTGATTCGAAAATTGCTACTGCTCCATCTTCATCCACTCATAACGAAATTTCCAGTTATGATTCTCTTGCTCTCGCTGTCGATATCGGAACTACAACCATTGCCTCCAATCTCATTGATACAAATCAAAAAAAAGTATTACAGACCATAACCAGTATCAATCATCAGCGAATATTTGGTACCGATGTCCTTTCACGAATTGATATAGCCAATCAGGGAAGACTTTTGGAGCTTCAGAGAACTATATTAAACGATTTAGATTCTATCTGCGAACAATTTCAGCTAGGAAAAGATATCACAAAACTTTCTATTCCTGTCATCATTTCCGGCAACTCTACTATGCAGCATTTACTTCAGAAATTATCCTGTGAAAGTCTTGGATCCTTTCCTTTCACCCCTGTTGATATTTCCATGCATTCCTACAAAAACATGACGATTCTTCCGGGGATCAGTACTTATGTAGGTGCCGATATTGTCAGTGGTATTGTAGCCTGCGGAATTGATCAAAAAGAAGAAGTTTCACTTCTCGTAGACCTTGGTACAAACGGGGAAATGGTTATCGGTAATAAAGATCGACTCCTCGTAACTTCAACCGCAGCAGGTCCGGCTTTTGAAGGCGGCAATATCCGCTACGGTATTGCCGGTGTTCCAGGCGCAATTGATACCGTAACTATTTTCGATAATCATCCAGCCATTTCTACTATTTCAAATAAAAAACCAATTGGCATCTGTGGAACAGGAGTCATTGAAACAGTCTATGAACTTGTAAAAGGAAAAATTGTTGATAACACAGGATTGATTGCTGATAAATATTTCGATAATGGATATCCATTGACAGAGAATATTTCATTTACTAACAAGGATATTCGTGAGGTTCAATTAGCAAAGTCGGCTATTCGGGCCGGTATAGAAATCCTCGTAACCTCCTATGGTATTGATTACTCTCAAATTGCACATCTATACCTCGCCGGAGGTTTTGGGCAAAAAATCAATTATACCAAAGCTGTCGGAATCGGTATGCTGCCCAAAGAACTGAACGACCGAATCATATCCGTCGGAAACAGCTCTCTCGCAGGCGCAGGCATGTTAGCGATGAACTCTGAATTATCCCATCGCTTTACACATATTCCAGAAATTTCAGAAGAAATCAGCCTTGCAAATCATAAAGCATTTAATGATTTATACTTGGAATATATGTCTTTTTAAAACTTTCCGCTTATCATTATTATAGAAAAATTCTATTTACAGATTTTTCTTCACAGTATCAGACTTATAATGCCGAACTAAATCAAATAGGTAGCAGACGCAACTCATCTCCCACCTTAGAGGTCGAAGTCTTCTTGCTGTAAGAGGATCATATATTTAAAGGGTGCAAAACAACTCACATGAGTAGCTCACACCCTTTCTTAGAACTATCTTACGACAATCCTTTTTTCATTTTCTTATTACTATCTTTTCTATTTCCAATCTTTCCAAACATCCGGCTCATAGCCGACTGTCGCCTGCTTTCCATTTCTGACAATCGGTGTTCTTATAATCTTTTGATTTTCCAGAATTTTTTCTTTTTTATCTTCCTCAGAAAGATATTGAACTAATGCCAGTAAGTTTTTATCCTTACACTTAGGGTCAATCAGCTTTTCATAACCACCTACAGCTTGACATACAGAATTAAACTCCCCCTTACTAAGTCCTTTTTCTTTCATATCTACAAACTGATATTTTATTCTTCTCTCTTTAAAATAGCGTTCGGCTTTCTTGGTGTCAAAGCATTTGCTCTTGCCGAAGATCTGTACGTTCATCTCAATTTCCTCTCTATTCCTTCACAATATTATTATAGTTTTTTCACTATCTTCAAATATATCTGATTACATTTATATTTATTTTTGAATATATTTCTTAATAGTATTTTTCTTATATTCTATACCTCTCTATATTTCTCGAACAACCCAAAATACTCTTTTTCCACCTCAGAAAATGATCTCACCGTATAATCAACCTTCACATGCAGCTTTGGCTGCTTTTCTTCTGATTCTTCATCCAATAAATACTTTAAATCATACCACAATAATGCATTATCAATCTCTTTTATCAACTTCTCCTCATCTATGTTTAACGTGAAACCTAAAAACTTCGTATAAATAACATCTAATAAATGATTCTCATATTCCTTATACTTCTTCATATTCTGTTTTAAAGGTCTTGGTACATCTGACATATAACACTCACTCGCATCATGTAGCAAAGCTGCCAATACAAGTCGATTAGAATATCCCTTTGCCGCTGCTTCCTTCGCACATAAAATACAATGCTCTCCCACAGACCAGAATGAGCTGACATGTCCATTTCCCCGACAGATCATCGGAAGTGCGTGAGCAATATCCTCAATGCAAATTAATTCTGCATCAGGATTTATCGGATCAAAATGTTTTCTCGTATATGTAGTAATATAATTTCCCATAAAATCACGCCTTTCTTATTACTGTTTAATTCATTAGATAAACTACAGACGAAGCCAGTGAACTTCATAAGCCATATTTGTGCTTTTAGTCGCGGCGTGTTGAATGTTCGCTCCACACGCTCGCATCCAACATTTGCTCCGAGACCACAAATATGGCTTATGAAGTTCACTGGCTTCTGTACTGTGGCTGGAGAGGATGAATTAAATAGTAAATCTCCTTTGCATTTTTGATAAAATATTATATACTAGGGACAGATGATTTTTGAGGTTATTTTACAGTACAGGGAGGACAGAAAATGAAGAAGAATATTATCGCAATCAGCCGAGAATTTGGTAGTGGCGGAAGAACAATCGGCAGGCTTGTAGCACAGAAACTGGGTATTCAATTTTATGACAGAGACATTATTAAAAAGGTAGTGGAAGAGTCTGGTCTTACGAGAAAGTATGTAGAACACTATGGTGAGTTTGCACCATCTGCTGACCAGCGTTTTGCATACTCTTTTGTTGGTCTTGATGAAGATTCTAATTCTCCGCTTGTTCAGTTATGGAAGACAAGAGAAAAGGTAATCAAAGATTTTGCAACTGCAAAACCTTGCGTTATCGTTGGAAGTTGTGCAGATTACATTTTAAGAGACAGAGAAGACTGTCTGAAAGTATTTTTATATGCAGATGAAGAGACAAAAGAGAATCGTATTCAGGAGATTTACGGTGAAGCTGGTCTGAAGCTGAAGAACCGCGTAAAAGATATGGATGTGCGAAGAGGTCTGAATTATAAGTATTTTACAGGTCAGGATTGGGGAAAAGCACAGAATTATGACTTGGCTCTTAACAGAGGAAGTCTGGGTATTGAGAAGTGTGCACAGCTTATCGTGGACGCTGCATCAGAAGAATAAAGAGAAAAACGCTGCACCTATAGGGGTTATTGTAGATAACATAGTAGTTCTATAGAGGCAGCGTATTTTTTTCAGGGAAAAGTATATTAAAATATATTGTAAAAGTAATGCATGATAAAATGAGTAAGTTTACAAGAAACTTATGAAATATGTTAAGTAGATTTATAGGAGTAGATCAAAAATGAAACGGGAATTAGAACTATTAAGAGAAAAAATGCGTGAGACCGGCGTAGATGCCTGCCTGATTCCTACAAGTGACTTTCATGGTTCGGAATATGTAGGAGATTATTTTAAGTGTAGGGAATATATTTCTGGTTTTACTGGTTCGGCAGGAACTCTGGTAGTTACGCTGGATGAAGCAGGACTGTGGACGGATGGAAGATACTTTCTGCAGGCGGCGAAGCAGTTAGAAGGTTCAGGAATTATGCTTCGGAAGGAACGACAGCCAGGAGTGCCTGCAATAGAGGAATATTTAAAACAAACATTAAAAAAAGGAGAAACTCTCGGATTTGACGGCAGATGTATTATGCAAGATTCTGCAGAAAAGTTAATCACACAGTTAAATGCACAGGGTGTTGCTGTTCGTACAGACATTGATCTTACAGGAGCTGTATGGAAAAATCGCCCAGAGTTATCTGCACAGCCAGTATGGCCGCTTCCAGTAGAATATGCGGGAGAGAGCAGCGAGAGTAAAATTAAGCGTGTACGGGAATTCCTTGTAGAAAAGAAAGCAGATTATTTCTTACTTACTTCATTAGAAGATATTGCATGGCTTCTTAATATGCGTGGAAATAATGTAGAATCCACGCCGGTTATTTTAAGTTATCTTTTACTAGGAGAGAAGAAACTTACCTGGTATGTACAGGAAAAATGCCTTTCTGAAAAAATAAAGATTTTGTTAGATATGCAGGGTATTAAGGCAGCTCCATATGCACAGATTTATGAAGATGTAAAGAAACTGCCAGAAGATGCATCCATATATTATGATAAGTCAGCGGTTAACACGGCATTGGTATCTTCATTACCAGAGAAAGTGAAAAAAATAGAAGGTGTTAATCCAACATTTTTATTTAAAGCGAAAAAGAATCCTGTTGAAGTGGAAAATGAACGAAATGCCCATATAAAAGATGGTGTTGCTGTTACAAAGTTTATTTACTGGTTAAAGTCCCAGATAGGAAAAACAAAAATAACAGAAATCAGTGCAGCAGAGCAGTTAGAACAGTTCAGAAATACACAGGAACACTATGTAGAGCCTAGTTTTGCGCCAATCATTGCTTACAAAGAACATGGAGCAATCGTGCATTACAGCGCTACGAAAGAATCAGATGTAGAATTGAAACCAGAAAGCTTTGTACTGGCAGATACCGGCGGACATTATCTTGAGGGAACGACCGATATTACAAGAACAATTGCTCTTGGCAGCTTGACACAGGAAGAAAAAGAAATGTATACTACGGTATTAAAAGGTCATATTCAGCTAGAAATGGCTCGCTTTTTACAGGGATGTAGCGGACAGAGCCTTGATGTTCTTGCAAGAACTCCATTATGGGAAAAAGGTCTTGACTACAATCATGGAACCGGACATGGTGTAGGTTATCTCTTAAGTGTTCACGAAGGACCAAACAGTTTCCGTTATCGTCCATCCGTAAATGGACGAAATGACTGCGTATTCGAAGAAGGAATGATAACCTCCGATGAACCAGGCATTTACTTAGAAGGCAAGTTCGGTATCCGCCTGGAAAATATGATCGTATGCCAGAAGGACATGGAAAATGATTATGGTAGTTTCTTATGTTTTGACGCACTTACCCTTGTACCGTTTGAACGTTCAGCAATCATAGCCGAAGAACTCAGTACAAAAGAAAAAGAATGGCTCAACAAATACCATCAGAAAGTATTTGAGACAATCGCTCCATATCTTACAGAAGAAGAAGCCGGCTGGCTCAGAGAAGAAACACAAGAATTCTGATTTGCCGAATGGCAAAGGAGACACCACTGTTGATGCCACTGTAGCCGGATTGTCATAAATAGTAACACCGTCCCCCTTTTGTGGTATAGTAAGTGAATTTGATAAAAAGGAGTATTTTATGAAATCAGTAATTATCACTGGTGCAACGCGTGGGATCGGCCTTGCGCTTGCCCGTTTTTATGCCGATAAAGGATATTGTCTTATGCTGAATGGCGGACATAATGAAGAAGCATTGGATGCCGTAGAAAAGGAGCTTTCTACAAAGACGCAGGTTATTACTTGTCTTGGTTCTGTCGCCGAGGAAAAGACGGCTGCTACTATTGTTCAAAAAACTTTAGATACTTTCGGACAGATTGATCTGTTAATTAATAATGCCGGTATCGCTCATATCGGCCTTTTATCAGATATGAGTTCGGAAGAATGGCATACTCTTATGGGAACAAATCTTGACGCTGTATTTTATATGTCAAAAGCTGTGATTCCTCATATGGTACACCGTCACAGTGGAAAAATCCTAAATGTCTCTTCTGTCTGGGGAGAAGTCGGTGCTTCCTGCGAAGCTGCTTATTCTGCCTCAAAAGGTGCCGTCAATTCTCTTACAAAGGCTCTGGCTAAAGAACTGGCCCCTTCACATATTTCCGTTAACGGAGTTAGTTTTGGTGTGATTGATACTGATATGAATCGCTGTTTTGATGAAGAAGAACGGGCTTCGCTTGCCGAAGAAATCCCTTACGGACGCTTTGCCTCTCCGGAAGAAGCCGCCGCTTTCTGTTACCAGATTACCGAATCCCCAGGATATCTTACTGGGCAGATTATACGCTTTGACGGTGGATGGATTTGATTTTGAGTTGCCGCAAGTCAGGGAGCTGTGCTTTTGCTGAATTAATATAGTAAAGGAGAAGATTTGAGGGAGCGTGTCCCTAGAGCGTGTTTGAAAAATCATTCCAGCAATCTGCACGCCCCAATTTGCGGTATATTTTGCCTTCATTCAGTTGACGTAGCCCGCTACGCCGCC
>ERZ779885.4733-NODE-4733-length-10374-cov-6.420293_pt1 | contig 10374 bp, 8 predicted proteins | sample MGYA00511554_ERZ779885 | MGnify/ENA primary metagenome ERZ779885 (study PRJEB29588, sample SAMEA2160998) | human gut metagenome | biome: human gut; feature: human-associated habitat; material: faeces | place: Denmark | collected 2008/2010 ... | reverse complement strand
CCCCCGCCACGGGCGAGGCTCCGGCAGACCCGTATGCGGCGCAGGCCACCTCGTACGGCAACGTCCCGCTGCCGACCAATCCGGCGGCTGCGGCACCGGCCGCGCCGTACACGGCACCAGCGACTCCGGCCGATTCGTACACAGCTCCGGCACCGCAGTATGACGCCGCGCAGCAGCACGCCGCGCCGCAATACGCCGCACCTCAGCAGAATCCGCTGGCGGAGGCTCCGTCCGTACCATCTATGCCTCCGATGCCGGCTGTTCCGACCATGCCTCCGACACCGTCCATTCCGCCGATGCCGGAAGTGCCGGCCCAGTTCCAGCATCCGCACGAGCAGCCGAATACCGACGCTCCGGCGGATTCGGACGCTTCGGCAGTACCGAATGATTCGGCGAACGGCACCGATCAGCAGCTCTGATTTCGCTCTGATCCCCGCCTTATCGCCACACAAAACGTGGCACACCATAACGAATAACGAATAATCCCGGTATCCTGTGCAATCGCAGGATACCGGGATTATTCGTTTCAGATCATTCGTTACGGGTAGTGACGTCGTTGCGGATGTAACGCGTGGGATAGGCGACGGCCACGCGCAATTCGAGCGCAAGCACAAGCGCACGCAACGCAAGTACACGCAAAGCCTTCACCGTCAGACGTCACACGACCGCCCGCAACACTTATTCCTCGGTCGGCTCCGAACCGGCCTCTTCCGACGAGTCCGAATCCTCAGACAAATTCGAGTCTGCAGACGAATCCAAATCCGCGTCGGAAGCCGCGTTATCGCCATCGCTCGTCAAATTGTATTTCTTTGCGAGCGCTTCCCTGCTTTTGCGCTCGTCCTCGTCTTTGGCGTCCTGTTCGGCCTGCTTCGGGTCCCACTCCAGGAACCTCATATGCCGCAGCCATTCCTGCCCCGCGAAGAAAGCGAGGTACTTGACGGTGGTGGAGAACGTCAGCGGGTTGAACGAGCTGTCGAACACCGACTGGGGCCGTCCGAACTGGCGGGCGGTGTCACGCAGACCAAACAGGTTGATGAGCTGTTCGGCGTTGATGAAAGTGGGCGGAATCGACAGCTGGTTGCGCATGGCGTTGACGAACAGCAGCACCGGCAGCACGCGGATGGCCTGCTCCTGCGAATCGTCGGTGCCATAGCACATGAGGTTTATCAGCGCGTCGAGAACCGTCATCGAGGCGAGGTAGCGTCTTGCGAATTCGTTGCGGTCCACCGTGGCCGACTGGCAGATGCCGACGTTTTCCGCCACGTCATCGTCGACTTCGAATCCGGAGGCGCTGCGCATAGTGCGTGAGAGGTTCTCCATGAGGTCTTGGATTTCCTTTTCGATTCGGGTCTCCACGTCGATGCCGAGTATTCTGGCGGTTTCCATGAACAGTTCGATGCCGTCGACCCCGTGGTAGGAGGCCATCACGTCATAGGCGCGGTTGGCATCCATCAGCGTGCGGATGATTTCCGAATCGACGCCGGGAAGCACATCCATGCCTTCGTATACGGCTTCCGCAACCGACTGGTCGACTTCTTCGGAGCGTTTCAGCAGCACCTGCGTCATCATGCCGGAGAACATCACCTGCAGGTTCTCCGCATATTTGACATCGTTTTCCAGTTCCTGGTTCGTTTGCAACGGCCACATCTTGACCAGATCGACACCGTAGTCAACTGCCATGGAGACCACGTGCGAGCCGTACATCGAGTCGACGACCTTCTGGTCGTATACAAAAGACATACTTTCTCCTTGTATATCGTGCGGCCGGCCCGAACCGCAGTCATCCCCGACCGCGATTGAGCCACCGCATGTTTTGGTTCACATTATTCGACGTCCGCCGCCGGATCGGCGTACGTAATGGACATTATTTTCCCGGTATTGCAATCGTAAGTGATGGAGGTGATAGAAGCGAGCGCGGTGTGGCGCAACAGCATGTTGTGTTCGGGGTGCCCCGTTTCCAGCATGTGCCGGTAGCTCCAAATCGGCGATTCGTGGCTGACCACCACGATCTGTTTGCCGGGATATTCCGCCACTTTCTCCAAGGCGAAGTCCTGCATGCGATGCGCGATCGACTGGTAGCTTTCGCCCCAGCTCGGCTTCCACAGGTTGCGTACCAGCTTCCAGTTGCCGTTCTTCCACAGCGCGCCTTCGCCGAAGCCGATACGCTTGCCGCGAAATTCGTTGCGCGCTTCGATGAGGCGTTCGTCCGTCTGCAGCTCCAGCGGTTCCTCGCCGCGCAGTCCACGTACCGAATTCAGCGATTCGAGGATCTCCCCCGCCGTTTCGCGCGTGCGTTCCAGCGGCGACGAGTAGACGGCGGATACGGTGTTCAGCTGCGGGCTGACCGCGATGTAATGCGCGGTGGCCTGCGCCATGCGCACGCCCACGTCGGACAGGTGGAAACCGGGCAGCCGCTCGTACAGCAGGTGCCCGGGGTTCTCCACTTTGCCGTGGCGCACGAAATGGATGGTTGTCGCCGGCATATTGGCCGCCTTTCTTGCGTTTCGGACCTGCCGGCCACGTGCTGGCTCAGCACGTTTCGCCGGTCGCCGGCCCTGTGAAAAAAATTCGTCGATTCGAATATTGGTTCCTGCCCTAATGTACCGCGTGTCACGACGGTACCTGCGCATAAAGTTGCCTTGGTCAACAAAGACACACAAACAACACGCACCATCCCACCTTTCTCCCCGTGTGCGGCATGTCAAACATGTCAATCGATTGACGTGTTCGGACGACTGGGGCAGCGAGCTGGTATCGGAAGCGGTTAACCAATAATTCAGGGGAACCACCACCATCAGTCCGCACGCGACGCAAAGCTGCGGACGTCACGAGCGAAACCGTGAGCGGAAAGGAGCGGCAAGCATGACCAACAATGTCCTCGTCGGCGTCAAAGACATCGGCCAACGTCTTTTCGGAGGGTATGCGGAGCTGCTTCGCATACCGCACACCGCGCGATTCTCCGTCGGATCGGTAATCGCCTGCATGCCGTTCCCAATGGTCGGCATGACGATCACGATTTCCGTGCAGCATTACTACGGCAACTATTCGCTGGCGGGCGCGCTGACGGCCGTGCAGGCGATCGCGCTGGCCGTGGCGAGCCCGGTGCTCGGCAAGCTGGTCGACAAATTCGGTCAACGGCAGGTGTCGATTCCCACAATCATCGTGTGGATGGTGGCGGCGATCGCGCTGGTCTCCTGCATCACCGCACGCGTGCCGTCGTGGATCCTGTTCTGCATAGTGCCGTTCATGGCCGCGATTCCGCCGTGGGGCGCGATGAGCCGTCAACGTTGGACGACGCTGCTCAAGGGCGATGCGGAGAAGACGAACCGTGCGCTGTCGCTGTCCGGCGTATTCGACGAGTGCATGTGGGTTATCGGCAATCCGCTGGCGTCCACATTGGCCGTGATCTCCGGACTGCTGGCGTTCTCGTTCACCGGCATGTGCGTGGTGATCGGCGCGCTGATGTTCCTCACGGAACTTTCTACCGAACCGAAATCGCAGACGCAGTTGGCTCGTGAAGCCGGCATGACACGTAAAGAATACCGAGAGCGCGAGGCTGCTCGTTCCAAGGCTTTGCAAACCGAAGCGGCGGTAGAATACGCGCGCGACAAGGCTCGTGCGGAAGGCAAGACGGCCGCTGAGGTGAAGGCCGCGATGCAGAAGGCCGCCACGGATATTGCGGCAGGCCGCAAGGAATCGATTTGGGGGCCAGGCCTGATCGCCGTGTGTGTGACGTGGTTCGGCCTGGGGGCATTCCAGTCAGCTGCCAGCATTTCGATTGTTGCATTCGCCACGGAAGCGCATATGAAGCAGTACACCGGTTTCGTATTCGCCTGTTTCTCGCTCAGCTCTCTGATCGGCGCACTTGTGTACGGCGCGAAGAATTGGAAGATTCCGCTGTGGAAACGTTTCTACTTCTGCCTTGCGGTGGTGAATCTGGGCATCGGCTCATTCATGTTCGCTAAGCATCTATGGGTGATCATGATCATCTACCTGTGCATCGGCGTCTGCCAGGCTCCGACGTGGGTGAACGGCAACCAGCTGATGCTGCACCTGGTTCCGCCCACGCGCTTCACGGAAGGCATGGCCTGGATGGGCGCGATGAATTCGATCGGCGGTTCGGTGGGCTCCGCGATCGCGGGACAGTTCATCGACCGCATGGGCTCGCATGGCGGCTTCATCGTGGTGACGACTTTGGCATTGGCTTCGCTGGTGATCGCCCTGTTCGGCTTCAAGCAGATCAAGGAATCCACGGAGCAGCCGATGCTCACCAGCGTGAGCGTGTGACGGAGCATGTGCCGGATGCCGACGGGTAACCGGCAGGCACGGCAGACAATCCGCATAACGAAAAGCGCGTCCGAATCGCAATGGATTCGGACGCGCTTTTCGTTACCCCGTTATTTGGGAGTTACTTCGGCCAGCCCTTGGGCGTATGTTCCAGCGACCACACGCCGAGCTTGTGCGAGAAGCTGTTCTCCCACTTGGCCTCCAGCTCTTCGGGAGTCAGGCGGTTCTCCTGCTTCTTCAAGCGGTTCATCGCATTGGTGTGCGTATCGTCCAGCAGCCACTTGCGGGTCAGGAAGTTCCACACCATCACCACGGCGGTGGCGATGAGCTTGCCCACGTTGGTGCGGATCAGGTATTCGGTGCTCTGCGACACGTAGGCATCGTGGTTCATGCCGTACGTGGAGATCCAGATGATGGCGTCGTTCATAAACAGGCCGATCACCGCGCCGACCACGAAGATGACGATCTCCATCCAACGAGCCATGTCCTCACGGTGCTTGAACACCATCTTCATGCTGGCGACATAGTTGAAGATCAACGAGATGATAAACGAGATGGTGGCGGCGAGCACGTTGTGCATGTGGAAGGCGCCGACGAGAATGTTTAGAATACCCCAGTCGATGATGAAGGCGATCACACCCACAATGCCGAATTTCATAAGCTGTTCAATCAGTTTTCTCACACGGGATATTTAACACTCGCGCGCAGACCACCTAAACTTGGGTAACGAAGAACAATATATTTCAACGATTGCAAGGAGCAGCAATGCCAGTCATCCACACGCACGTTTCCGTATCCACCACCCCTGGGCAGCGCGAGGCGCTGAAGGCCGCCTACGGCAAGGCCATCACCGCAGTTCCCGGCAAGTCTGAAGGCTGGCTGATGTGCCCGTTCGAAGACAATATGCCGATTTATTTCGGCGGTGACGATTCCAAGCCGGCCGCATACGTGGAAGTGAATGTGTTCGGCCGTTCCGTGCCGGGTTCCGCCTGGGAGAAGCTGACGGAGCAGATCATGGCCGCGCTGGGCAAGGAGCTGGGCATTCCGGCCGACCGCACTTACATCCGCTACACCGCCACGACTGACTGGGGTTGGAACGGTGGAAACTTCTGACGAAGCCCCGTTCCCTCGAGGCCTGCCCGTATGACGGGCGGGCGGTTCGAAGAACGGTTTTCCCAATCTCCCCCTTCAGAACAAGGAAACCGTTTCTTTTGGTGGGACGTGATCGAAAAGGGGTGTAAGAGCCGGCAAAATCGCCAGTAATCATACCCCTTTCCTGACGCAAAGGCTTGAAAATCGCAAAACCTGCCACTCGTGAGCAAAAGCGTGCCGGCACAGAAGCCGCATCGCGTAGAAGCCGAGCAAAGCCACCGACCGGCACGATCTGTCAAATAACCGTCAAATAAAAAATCGTTGGAAAATAGCCATTCTTGACAATCAAACCACAAGAAAACAGTTTACTCATCAAATAAAACGTCGTTTGGCAATCATATGCGAAAAGCCATATGCAAAAGCCGCCGGCCCGAACAGGACCAGCGGCTTTTGCATTTAAGCCAAATCAGCGAGCGCCAGAGAAGATACAACACGCATCATCTTGTAGCGCAATCACAAGCGAATCAGACGATCTTTGGCATCGGCGTGGTCAGGGACGTGGTGAGGTTCACGTGCACCAGGCCGGCGCCGGAATGCACTTCGACCTTCTTCAGCGTGACGGTGCGCTCGGCTTCCGGAGCGCGGTCGTTGTCGGTCATGGTGGCCGGGGACTTCACCGCGACCAAGGCAAGCGAGCCGAAATCGATGCCCGCGCTGGCGCACAGACCCTCGGCGGACTGCAGCGACTCGGCGAAACCGTCCTTCAGCACCACACGGTCGGCCGGCACGCCATACGCATGCTCGGCCACCCAACGCACGTTCTCCACCAGAGCCATGCCCTTGTGGCTGTGCGGTTCGGCCGGCATGGAACCGTTCGTCACGGCATCGACGAACGCATCGAGCTGCGGGGCGAGCGCGTCGCCGCCGTCGCGGTACAGGTTGCCGATGATCGGGTCGCGGAATTCCAGTTTCTTGGCGGTGTCCTTGAGCGCCGGAATCTGATCATCCTCGCCATCCCACAGGTTGATAAGCGGGAAGGTAGGAATATCAAGACCTTCGAGGCGCTGGACGTGGAACGGGTAGCGCCATGCCAGATCCGGATCGTCGCGCCACGTGGAAGCGCGGGTCACGACGATGGCTGCGGACGGCCACTGCGCGTCGTATTCGCGGCAGGCTATGTCAAGCCACTTCTGCGCGCCTGCGTCGGTACCATAACCGGCTTCGACGATGACCACGTCATGCAATGCGCAGGCCATTTCCACGGAAACCAGCGTCGGAATGCCGATGGACACGTTGGCGAACGGGCCGCCGTGCACGTACACCGGAGAGCCGTTCACGGTCTCCGTCTTGGCTGGCTTCACGGCGTCGCCGAGGATGCCGGTGATACGCCACAGGTCAACGAATTCGCCGAAGGTCACGGCCTTGCCATCCTTCGTGCCGGCGACCATCTTGGCAACGCGCTCGGAGATCTCATCCATGGAACGCGACAGCACAACGATCTGCATGAGCTCGCAGGTCGGGGTGAGCACCACACGCTCAGCCACATCGCCCTTTCCACGGTCCACTGCGATCTGGCGCAGGGAACGGGACGGCACTTCGGAGACGCGCGGTACGAGGATGGTGTCCAGCTTGCCGTCGTCAACAGCCTTCTCCGCAAAGGAGACCAACAGGTTCTGAGCCGCTTCGATAGCACCCATTTCGCCGCACAGACCCCAGTCGATTAGCTCAGGGTGAGTCAGGGAAGCCTTGCCGCCACCCGAAGCACCACCCTTGGAACCGGCAGCGGTAATGCCCATGCTCGGCTGACGCAGCACAGCGGCCGCATCGATGCCACGCTCACGCAGCGCATCGATCAACGCGATTGTAGTGGTGGTCTTGCCCTCGCCGCGAGACGCCTTCAACGGGGTATCGGCGGTGACGAGCACGACCTTGCCATGCTTGCGTGGAGCATCCGGATCATTCTTCAAATAATCGAGATAGCCAAACGCATCAATCTTCTGCACCAAGCCGTACTGGCTGGTGAAATCCTCAATGCTGGTCACTGGAGTCCTTTCTTGAAGCCTTCCGCCAGGCGGCGTCGAGCGCCGAACATGGCCGGAACAACACAGATAAGCAACATTCTAGTGAACGAGCGTCAGCAATAGAAAACGGCTCCCATACAGCGGACGCCGTCCGGCCGTCATACGGAACGGACGGTGGCGAGCGCAGTGCGGGAGCCGTTGATCTTGGCGGTATTTCCGGCGTTATGCAACGATATGCAATCGCGGAAAAATACCGGCCATCCCATCAGGGAACGATCAGAAGTCGGACATGTGGAAGCCGTTCTTCATGTTCATGCTGGTGGTGTAGAGCACGGAGTCGAGCAGCTTGTCGGTTTCCTCCTTGAGCTGCGCGGCCATGGTCTCGTTGGCGGTGGCGAGCACTTCGCGCGCCTCGCCGTTGCGGACGGCTTCGATGATTTCGTCCGGTTCCATCGGCTGCACGTCGCCGATCTCGTCTTCGGCGTCGAATTCGTCGACCACGCCTTCCACCAGTCGGTCGATCTGCTCGTCGGTGGCGGCTACCATGCGGTGGCCCATGCCGCCGGTCTTCTCCTGGTAGCGCTCCACCGCGTTGGCGGTGTCGGCGAAGCTGGCGTCGCACAGGGCCGCGATGATGCGGTTCTCCCAGTAGAAGTTCTCGGAGGTGACGCGCGTGGTGGTGTCCTCAAGGTACTTCGGCGTGGAGTCGACGTTCGGGAAGAACGGCACGAGCGTGTTAAACGGGTTGGAGCCGTAGGCGATCCACTGCACGGCACGGTTGACCTGCGGGCGGTACGGGCGGATCTGCATGACGGACAGCTGGCTCTGACGGTTGATGCCGATCGGACGGAACATGTGGCGCGAATGCTGGTCGCCGAGCTTGCCGTACGGATCGTACGGGGTGCCCTGATAGTGGGAACTCAACACGTACTTCACGTCTTCGATGGTGATCTTGCGATCAGGCTGGCGAGCCCACGGAATGTCGTCCGCGGTCGGCTGGTGGTCGGCGTCCCGACCGTCCCACTGCTCGTCGTACGGGTTGAGGAAGCGCTGCATGTACCAAGCGCGCGGGGTGTTGTAAACATGGTCGGAATCAGAGTGGGAGCCGAACGCGTCACGCGGATCGAACGGGGTGACGTTCTCCACGGCCAGGTCGAGGTGGTTGCGTTCGATGAATTCACCGAGGTCCGCGGAGCACATATGCTCCTCCTGGTCGCCGAGGGCATCGTCAAGGTCGAATTCGTCGATGCCGAGCTGGTTCGGCATGGTCACGTATGCTTCGTCCGGCACGCGCTTGGCAATCCAGTGGTGGCCGCCGACGGTTTCAAGCCACCAGATCTCATCCACATCGGAGAAGGCGACACCGTTCATCTCGTAGGTGCCGTACTGTTCGAGCAGCGCGCCGAGACGGGTTACACCTTCGCGGGCGGTCTTGACATACGGCAGCACGAGGGTAAGGAAGTCCTCTTCGCCGATACCGCCGGGCACTTCCGGCTCGTAGCCGTCTTCGCCTTTCTTGCCTTTGGCTGGGGTGAGTTCCACGAACGGGTCGGCGCCGAGCACGCGCTCGTTGGTGGTGAGGGTTTCGGTGGCGCTCATGGCCACGTTCGCCTCATTGACGCCGGCTTCGCCCCAAATGCCTTCCTTCAGATCCGCGTTCGGCACGGCCGTGTACTGCAGCGGCTCGCCCGGCAGGTCGACTTCCACGTGGGACAGCACGCTCTTGTAGTGGCGCGGCTGCTCGTCCGGCTTGACGACGATGAAGCGCTTCGGGCAGAATTCGCCGTTCGCGCTGTCCTCATTGCGGGCGATGATGGTCGATCCGTCATAGCTTGCGTCCTTGCCGACCAGAATCGTGGTGCATGCCATATATGTAGGTTCCTTTCGTTTGTTTTGTTTACGTTTGCGGTATTCTTTGGTATTATCTTGCGATTACGCGGTTTGCGCCTTGCCGGCTGTTCTCGCCGGTTTCGCCGGTCACGCCTTGCCGGTCAGGAAGATAGCGCCTTGGTCCGCGATCGCACCGGAATTACGCAACGCGCGTTCCATCTCGTTGAGCCAGAAGCCTTGATTGAGACCATTGAGAGGCGCGGTGGTGCCCCATACGTGCAGGTAGTATTCGTGATCCCGATCAGGCGGATACGGACCGTTGTAACGCATGGTGACGGCCGGATCGCTGCTGCGGCCCTTCAACAACGGCGATGCGGCGGACGTGCGTCCCTGCACCGTCTCGGGAATCATCGCGGAAACCGTGCGGGAAAAATCGGCCGGAATCGCCAATGCATGTGAATCGTTGAAATCGTACATCAGCGCGTCCACGGGCAGATTGGCGAGCGACCAATGGTTCCACTGGAAACCGCACACCGGAATGGAATCGGGATCGACGAATTCCCAATGCAGAAACTGCACGGACGGGTCGAGCTCGTCAATATAGAAGGGGAAGGAAACGATCGGAGTGCCGTCGATGCAGTTCTCAGGCGGCGCCGCCTTAGCGAACGCGTCGGGAATGACGGTGAAATCTGCGGAAATCTTCATGCTTCCAGTATCGCGCATGCGCGTGACGCGACGCGGCCGTATGACGCGTCTACGCCGGTGGCGCAATCGACGCAATCGCAGCAATCGACGCAACCCGCAACCGAAACGACCCCGTCCGCGCGGCGATCGCACGGAACGGGGTCATTCCGGGAAACAGGGCCTATCAGAACCGAATCGCTCTCATAGGCACATTTGCAGTGGCGGAACCCTGCGGCCACGATAACGCAGCCGCAAAGTCCGGAATAGCCGAGCGAAAGAAAGAAGGGGGAAAAATCACTCGGCCGGCTTGTAGAAGTCGCCGTTGAGGGCGGCGGCCGCCTTGGCCTTGGCCTCTTCGAAGGTGACTTCGGCGAGGGAGGCGCGCACATCGTCCAGCGCCACCGGGGTCATGGACAGCGAGTTGACGCCGAGACCGGCCAGCACGACCGCCAGATCCGGA
>ERZ779885.4724-NODE-4724-length-10390-cov-14.612579_pt1 | contig 10390 bp, 9 predicted proteins | sample MGYA00511554_ERZ779885 | MGnify/ENA primary metagenome ERZ779885 (study PRJEB29588, sample SAMEA2160998) | human gut metagenome | biome: human gut; feature: human-associated habitat; material: faeces | place: Denmark | collected 2008/2010 ... | reverse complement strand
CCAAAGTAGCCGTCCGTATTTTGCAGCAGCAGGGCTTTGCGGTAGCGGGTGCCGTCGTGAAGCTCTCTGCCGAAGAAGAGCCTCTGGTGCAGTCCGCAAAAGAGGCCGCAAAGGCCCTTGGCATCGAGTGTGCCACCCTCAACGCCGAGGCGCTGGCCGCACAGGGAGTCCCCCCTGTGGACGCCCGCCTCTCTGCCCTGCTGACGGCGGCAGACAAACTGGGCATCCAGTACATCGCCACCGGGCACTTTGCCCAGGTGGAGACCGGGGCCGACGGCATCAGCCATATCTACCCGCCGGAAGACCCTGCCCAGGACGAGAGCGATGCTCTTGCCGCCCTGCCGCAGGATATCCTGGCCCGGCTCATCTTGCCGCTGGGGTCCTTCACCCCGGAGGATGTGCAGGAGATGGCCGCGGATTTTAACGTTTGACGCACACAAAAAGGCTCTGGGTCTTGCGATCCAGAGCCTTTGCTTTTTTATTGATTGAATGATCACACGGACTGCTGCGGGTGGACGATATCACGCCAATCCAGGTCGCCGCGCTCCAGGCCGTGGATCAGCACCTCGGCAGTGGCGATGTTGGTGGCCATGGGGATGTTGTGCACATCGCACAGGCGCAGCAGAGTCATCTCGTTGGGCTCGCTGGGCTTTGCATTGATGGGGTCGCGGAAAAACAACAGCAGGTCGATCTCATTGCAGGCAATGCGGGACGCGATCTGCTGGTCGCCGCCCTGCACACCGGCCAGAAAACGTTGCACCTGCAGGCCCGTCGCCTCGGCGATGAGCTTGCCGGTTGTGCCGGTCGCCACCAACTTATGCTGGCTCAGGATGCGGCAGTACGCCGTACAAAACTGAACCATCAACTCCTTTTTGGAGTCATGCGCAATCAGTGCAATCGTCATCTGTTATCTCTCCTCTGTCGTGTCATTTGCGGAAATTTCCCTTTGTACAAAATGATATCACAAAATCCAATCATTTACAACCAGTTTTTATACAGAATATTCAATTTTGTCTTAAATTTTCAGAGTGTGCACCGCAAAACGACGTTAGTCTGCACTTCCCTGCTCCGGCTGTGTCTCATCCTGTGCGGCACCGGCAGTGTCCGTGGTATCGGCCGCGCCGGTCGTGTCATCCGAAGGATCCGCGCTCAGAGCAGGGTTCACATAGGGATCCACCTCCAGCGTGCCATCCTTCATGGCAAAGTAGGCATTGGCGATGTCCACCACCAGATCACCGGTCCGGGCACCGTAGCCGCCGTACTCCACCGTGATGCCGATGGCGATCTCCGGGTCGTCGGCCGGCAGGTAGGCGATCATCATCGCGTTCAGGTAGTGCTTACCGGGGGCGTAGGTCTCACTGCGCTGGGGGGTGCCGGTCTTGCAGGCAATGGCGATCGGGTAGCTGGAGATCTTGCCGGTGATGGTACTGGGCACCAGTTTCATGCCCTGCCGCACCAGTGCAAAGGTGGTGCCGTTGTCCTCCACCACATCCATCACTTCGGGCTTGGTCTCATGGATCACCTCGCCGGTATTCGTGTCGAGGATGGCCTTGACGAAGTGGGTGCGGTAGCGCACACCGTTGTTGGCCAGCGTAGCCGCATAAGTGGCCAGCTGAATGGGGGTGACCACCGTATTGCCCTGACCGATGGCCGCCTGAATGTCCAGTGAGGTGTTGTAGTTGCTGTCGTTCTTGGTGGTCAGACGGCCCAGGCTCTCGCTCACCTCCACGCCGGTGCGCTGAGCCAGACCCAGCTTGTAGGCATAGGCGTCGTAGACGTCACTGGTCAGGCGGCGGCCCACATCGTAGAAGAAGATGTTGCAGCTCCACTTGATGGCATCCACCACGCTGATGTTGCCGCTGTGGCCGTGCTGGGTGCAGCGGGGACGGTAGTCCTTGTAATAGGTATACACGCCCGTGCAGTTCACGGTGGAATACTGGTTGATCAGGCCGCTGTCCAGTGCGGCCACGGCCACGGCCGGCTTAAAGGTGGAGCCGGGCGTGTACAGACCCTGCAGGCTGCGGTTGAACAGCGGCAGGCTGGGGTCGGCACTGTATTCGTCGTACTGAGTGGCATACAGGTTCTGGTCAAAGCTGGGGTAGTTGGAGGCCGCCAGCACGCCGCCATTCTTCACATCAATGACCACCGCCGCACCGGCTGCCGCTTTCATGTTGCCGGTGTTGTAGGTGCGGTTGATCATGTCAATGTTGTTGGCCAATGCCTTGTTCACCGCCCGCTGGAAGTCGCTGTTGATGGTCAGCTGCACCGTGTGGCCCGGTTCCGGCACAGTGGTGAGCTGCGTGTTCACGATCACACCGTCGGAATTGCGGGTGATGGTCTCCACACCGTCCTTGCCGCGCAGTTCATCCTCATAGGCAGACTCCAGGCCCGAGATGCCCAGCACATCGTTCATGTTGTAGCCCTTGTCCCGCAGGGGGTAGGTCACCTGGCCGTTCTCGTCGGTCACCTTCCACTTTTCGGCGGTGATCTTGCCCACACGGCCCAGCACCGCCGGGACGATATCGCCCTGCTCGTAGCTGCGGGTGCTGGTCTGCACGATTTCCACGCCGGGCAGCGACAGGCTGTTCTCCTTGATGGTGGCCACGGTCACGTCGCTGACGTTTTCCGCCATCACAAAGTTGTTCACGTTGGAAAATGCCTGCAGTTCCATCTCATAGTGGATGCCGGCCAGGGTGCGCTGCCAGCGCAGCGGCAGATCCTGCAGGTTGTTTTTCTCCACCAGCATTTCCATCACGTCGTTGGCGGTGGCATACTGCTGCAGGCCCAGGTTCTCCTTCATCGTGGTCAGCTGCCGCTGGTCGCTGCTGCTGTCATCCCGGGCTGTAAAGGTATAGTTGCCCGCCGCGTCCGGCTGGCTGATGAGCAGGGTATCGGTCCAGCTTTCGCCGTTTTTCTCAAACAGCTCCACCAACCGCTGCAGCAGGCTGTCCAGATCCTCGTCACCCATCTGCAGCTTGTTGAGCACCACGTTGTAGCTGGTGGTCGTGGTGGCAATGCGCTTGCCGGTGCTGTCCACGATGTCGCCGCGGGCAGCGGTGACCGTAAAGTTATAGTCCGTCGTGTTGGTGGCCTGGGACTTGTACTCGTCGTCATTGACCAGCTGCAGAAAGATCAGCCGCAGGGCGTACAGGCCCATGACCAGTGCCGCCACAGCGATCAGCAGCACCATGCGCCGCATGACGGTCTTGCGTTCGTTTTGGTTCATCCGTAGTTCCTCCGGCGGTCAGACCACGCCGTTGTCGATCTTGAACTTGTTGTAAATGTGCCGCACGATGGCAAACTCCACCAGCGACGCCGGAATGGTAAGGGCCGCCGAGGGCAGCACGAACCACAGGTAGCGCTGTGCCGAGCCGCTGTAGCCGGGCATCCGGTAAAAGAACAGCCAGTCGCAGGAGAGCACCAGCAAAGCCGCTGCGGCCGAGATGACCGCAAAGTTGCCCGGAGCGCTCTGCAGGTACAGCTGCACCAGCACGCCCACGGCAAAGCAGAGCAGCATCATTTCCAGTGCCAGCATGCCCACGGTGCGCCCGGCGGTGTAATCCCACAGCAGGCCGCACACCATGCCGAACAGTGCTCCGGCAAATTCGCCCTCACACACCGACACGGCCAGACAGAGCGGCAGCAGCAGCAGTGGCTTTGCCTGACCCAGCTGGAACAGCCCCGGCGTGGTCTGCAGCGCCGCACACACAAACAGGCCCAGCACATAGCAGCACCACTTCAGGATCTGGCTGCGGCTGCGCTTGCGGCGAGATTCCATACATCTGCCTCCTTAATATTCGGTAATGATGAACACATGCTTGACCGTGCGCGGGTCGGCACCCGGCAGGATGACCGCACTGGAGGACTTGCCGCTCTGCTCCGGCACCACTTCCTGCACAGTGCCCACCAGCAGGTTTGCCGGGAACACCCCGCCCAGACCGGTGGTGATCACCTGATCGCCCTTGCGGGCCTCGGTGGCGCGGTCCAGATTGGTCAGCACGCACTGACCGTCGGCGGCATAGTCGGCGCTGCCGGTGATGATGCCGTTTTCCCGCGTGCGGGAGATCACGCCCGCTGCGTTGAAGCTGGGGTGCAGGATGGTCATCACCTTGCAGCTTGTGGCGTCCACTTCCACCACCACGCCCAGCAGATAGCCCCGGTCACTGATGATGGCATCGTTCACCGCCACGCCGTCCGTGCTGCCCTGATCCAGCGTAAAACCGCCAAATTCATCCAGCGGGTCACGGCCGATGACAAAGGCCGACACATAGCTCGCCTCCGAATTTGTGTCCTGGATGCGTGCCAGTGCCTTGTAGGCGTCGTTCTCGGCCTTGATGCGGTCGTAGTCCACCATCTGCTGGCGCAGCTCTGCATTTTCGGCTTCCAGCTGCTCGTTCCGGTCCATCACATCGTCGATGCTGGTGTATTTTTCCCACACCGAGGCCGCACCGCCGCTGAGGGCCGACGTGACCTTCTGGAGGGGGGTGAGCACCACGCTCAGCAGCTCCTGCGGGGCTGCCGTCAGGCGGCCGTTGGCACCGGCATAGGCCATGATGCCCACCAGGAACACCGCCACGATGACCAGGATCTTGAATTTCCAGGTGTCAAAAAAATCTTTCAAGGGGTCTGTCCTCCCATTCGGAGCAAACCTGCGCGTTCACAAAAAAAGCGCGGACAGCCGTGCCATCCGCGCAAGGGTCCTGTTTGCAGCGGAAAACAGCGCAGGTGCAACGTCAATAGCTTTTCCGCAAGAGATCCGGCAGCCCGCTTCCGGGCCGCTGATTACATATGACCGCCGTCGGTGTCCAGCACGTCGTGCAGCACATCCACATGATCCAGCACTGCACCGGCACCCTTGGCCACACAGTCCAGCGGGTCCTCGGCAACATGCACGTCAATGCCGGTCTCGCTCTGGATCAGCTGATCCAGACCGCGCAGCAGGGCGCCGCCGCCGGTCAGGGTGATGCCGCGGTCGATGATATCGGCGCTCAGTTCCGGCGGGGTACGCTCCAGCGTCTCCTTGATGGCGCTGGTGATCTTCTCCAGGCACTCCAGCAGGGCGGCACGCACGTCCTCAGAGTGCACCACGATGTTCTTGGGCAGGCCGTCCACCAGGTTGCGGCCCTTGATCTCCATGGTCAGCTCCGGGTCCAGAACGTAGGCGGAACCGATCTCGATCTTGATCTGCTCGGCGGTACGCTCACCGATGAGCAGGTTGTACTTGCGCTTGATAAAGGCGATGATGGCTTGATCGAACATGTCACCGGCCATGCGCACACTGCGGGAGGCCACGATGCCGCCCAGCGAGATCACGGCGATCTCAGCCGTGCCGCCGCCGATGTCCACGATCATGCTGCCGGTGGGCTCGCTGATGGGCAGGCCCGCACCGATGGCAGCGGCCATGGGCTCCTCGATCACCGACACCTGACGGGCACCAGCCTTCAGGGTAGCTTCCCGCACGGCGCGGCGCTCCACCTCGGTCACGCCGGAGGGAATGCAGATGACCACGCGGGGGCGGGAGAACATGCTGTTGCCGCAGGCCTTCTTCAGGAAGTTCTCCAGCATATTGGTGGTGATGTCAAAATCGGCAATGACGCCGTCCTTCAGGGGACGCACTGCCACGATGCTGCCGGGGGTACGGCCGATGACGGCCTTTGCCTCGCCGCCCACACAGCGCACCTCGTCGGTCTTGGTGTCCACAGCCACCACCGACGGCTCCCGCATGATGATGCCCTTGCCCTTCATATAGACCAGAGTATTGGCGGTACCCAGGTCAATGCCAACGTCCTTCGACAGAAAACCCATTGTAAAGTCTCTCCTTCATCGTTTCCAGTAGATCTATCCCATAGCGTCTGACGGCCGTTTTGCGCCGTCCTTCGCAGAATAACACGGTTATATTATAGCCCCAAGCTGCTGTTTTCTCAAGCGTTTCCGTTCGTTTTCTTACATTTTTCCATTTTTCTCACACAAAACGCTCTACCAGCTGTACAGTACGGCTGACCGGCAGGCCCATAATGGTGTAATAATCGCCCTCGATGCGGTCCAGCCAGAGGGCTGCCCGGCCCTGGATGGCGTAGGCACCGGCCTTGTCGTAGGGCTCCTTTGTGGAAGCATAGAAGTCGATCTCCTCCTCGCTCAGCGGGAAGAAGGTCACCTTGCAGCTGTCCACAAAGCTCTCGGTGCGGCCGCCGCGGCTCACGCACACGCCGGTGTGCACCTGATGGGCGGCACCGGACAGGGCCCGCAGCATCCGTTTTGCGTCCTCCACGCCGTGGGGCTTGCCGAACACTTCCCCGTTCACGTCCACCACCGTGTCGCAGCCGATGACCACGGCGTCCGGGTGGTCCTTTGCCACCGCCAGGCACTTGCCCCGGGCCAGCTGTTCCACCAGATGGGCCGGGGTGTCGGCGGTCACGGTGCTCTCGTCAAAGTCGCTGACACAGACCGTGAAGTCGGTCGTATACAGGGAAAGCAGTTCCCGGCGGCGCGGGCTGCCGGAGGCTAAGATCAGTTCCATATCGCGTTCCTTTTCTCTCATTTGCCGGTGGAGCCAAAACCGCCCACGCCGCGGGTGGTGTCGCCCAGCTCCTGCACCGGCACAAAGGCTGCCGTGTACACCGGGGCGATGCACAGCTGCGCCACCCGCTCCCCGGGCTGGATGGTGTAGGCCTCCTTGCCCAGGTTGATCATGGGCACCTTCAGCTCGCCGCGGTAGTCACTGTCCACCACGCCCACACCGTTGGCCATGCACAGGCCGTGCTTGATGGACAGGCCGCTGCGGGCATACACCAGCGCTACGCTGTGGGCACCGGGCAGCTCAATGGCAAGGCCGGTGGGCACCAGCACCCGCTCCATGGGCTGTACGGTCAGCGGCTCATCCAGCACGGCGCACAGGTCGGCGGCGGCAGAGCCGGGGGTCGCATAGGCGGGCACCTTTGCCCGCGCATCCAGAACTTTATAGTTTACGGTGATCGGTTCCATAGTATACCTCGTTTATTTTGTCATTCCTCGATCCAGCTCACCCTTCGGGAGAGCTCCGACATTGCACCGCCGCAGGCGGACAAGGCCAGTGAGAGGGTCAATTGGTCCCCTTGAAATACAGTCCGCGGGTGAAATCGCCTTCAAAAGGCGCATGGGTGCGGATCATATCCAGAATTGCGGCGGCTTCCTCGCGAGTCTCCAGCGTGAAATAGGCCACGCCGTAGTCCACGGCCAGCGCACCGGGCTTGTCGCCCATGTAGATAGGCACCGGGTTGTAGATGGTGCGCATGCCCAGGCTGCACCGCACCGGGAACTTTTTGGCCTTGCGGTCGGTCAGCGTGCCGGTCTTGTCGCAGTGGGCGCAGTCGTGGATGTTCTGCAGCGGGCAGGCTCGGGTGAGCATCAGCGGCATGTGGCCGTAGACCATCACGCCCGTGGGCACCGGCTTGCCGTCCCGCACCGGGGCAATGGACGCGATGTCACTGTCCTTGACCTCCGGCAGGATGAGCAGGCTGTTCAGTCCCTGCTCCGCATAGAACTGCGCTGCTGCGTTGTTTGTGATGTTCAGGCCAAAACCGCCGGACAGCGGCAGGCCCCGGCACAGCCGCAGGTGGGCGATGTTGCTTGCCTCGTACCCGGCAAAGCCTGCATCCTGGGTGGCCGCAATGCGGCGGGCGGTGTCCTGCTCCAGGGCCCCGAACATGGCCCGGGGCAGCTCCAGAATGGTCTTGCTGCGCCACTCGCGGGGCACCCGGTCGGCCTGTGCAATGGGCAGGATGAGATACTCCACTCCGCTCAGGGCCTGTTCCGGCACCTGATCCCAGCGCTCGAACCGGGCACGCAGGGTGCGGTGCGGCGGCAGGGTGCGCTGCGGCAAGGCAGGCACATGCTCCTCGGTAGTGGGCCAGGGGCGCAGCACTTCCCGCTTTTTGAGCAGGGCGTCCAGCGCTTCCCGGCGCAGTTCATTCACCGTGCTGCCGGGCACGAACCACGGCCCGCCGTCCATCTCCACGGCGATGTCCGCCGCTTCAAAGGGGGTGCCGCCGGTCTTGGCCAGACTGCGGCGCAGGCTCTCGGTGGGGTCAGTGCGGGCGGGCTGCGGCTCAAAATCGCCGTAGGCAAACGCTTTATTGCCATCCGCATCGGTCACGGTGAGCTTCTCGCCGCCCTCTTCGATCTCCAGCCGCATGGTCACCGACACCCGGGAGCGCTCCCGGCGGTAGAGCTCCCGCAGCATAGGCAGGGTCTTTTTGGTCAGCTCAGCGTCCGCTTCGCTGCGCACGCCGAACATGCTGCCGTCGATTTTTCCGTTCAGATAGCCGGAAGTGAAGCCGGAGCGGCTGAAGGCGTTCTTCAGCAGGTCGCGGTCGTAGGCGCGGCCCTCGCGGCCCGCCAGACAGGCGCTGACTGCCGCCGCCACATATTCCGGCGTGCGCAGACGGCCCTCGATCTTGGCCGAGGCCACGCCCAGCGCCTGCAGCTTGTCCAACTGGTCGATGACCGAGTTGTCCTTCAGCGAGAGGTGGTGCAGGCGGCCCGGCTTGCCTTCCGGCAGGGTGTTGGCCTCAAAAGGCAGGCGGCAGGGCCCGGCGCAGGAGCCGCGGTTGCCGCTGCGCCCGCCCAGAAAGGCCGACATGTAGCACTGGCCGCTCATGCTCATGCACAGCGCACCGTGCACGAAGCACTCGGTCTCGATGCCGCAGTGCTTCGTGATGTGTTCCACCTCGGGCATGCTCAGTTCACGGGCCAGCACGACCCGGGTAAAGCCCAACTCCTTCAGCTCCAGTGCGCCCTGCAGGGTGTGCACGCTCATCTGGGTGGAGCCGTGGCGCGGCAGCTGCGGGGCGATCTTCCCGATCAGGGTGGCCACCGCCAGATCCTGGCAGATCACGGCATCGGCTCCGCTGGCAGCCACCGACCGGATGGCCTGTTCCAGCGCAGGCAGCTCGGTGCCGTACACGGTGGTGTTCAGCGCCACATGCACCGCCACGCCGCGGGCATGGCAGAACCGCACCGCCTCTTTCAGGCTGTCGGCGTCAAAATTGCCGGCTCCGGTGCGGGCATTGAAGCCCGAAAAGCCCAGGTAGACCGCATCCGCCCCGCTGAACACGGCGGCACGCAGCATTTCTTCGCTGCCCACAGGGGCAAGGATCTCAATCTTCGACATAATTCTCCATTCCATTTATATAAGGTAGTATTCAGCCCTGTTTTTCGTCGGCGGCAGCCTGTTGTGCGCCATCCTGCTCTGCCCGCTCCTCGCGGCGGCTTTCACGGCGGCGCTCCTTGGCCAGCTGTTCCCGCAGGGCAGCGGCTTCCCGGCGCAGCACTTCGTTCTCTGCCTTGGCCTTGTCCTCGGCCAGCTTGGCGCGGGCGGCATCTGCAATGTAGTCCTGGATCTGGCTGCGCATGTTCTCGGCGCTGCCGGTGCTCTTGCGGTACTCGTCCAGATAATCCATGGCGCAGAACACCGCCGCCTTGGTCACCGAGAGATTCTCGTTCTCGTCCAGCAGCTTTGTGATGTCCTCGTCCAGCTTTTTGGCCAGAGACTGAATGTATTTTTCCGAATCCGTCGTTGCAATGGCATACGGCGTCCCCGCAATGTTCACCCGTACTTTGTTGACCATGTGTCTTTTCCCCTTTTATCCGTTTCCGCCCGGCACGCGGGCGGTGTATTCCTGCTTTTCCCGGGACAGCGGCACCGTTTCCGGAATCGTTTTCCCATTCCGGCACGCACTGGGCGAGTTACCCGGCACATTTCTGGCCGAGTTACCCCCGCTGGTTGCCCTCCTGCCCCGTATACTCTCTTTATTATAATATAAATAAGCATCAAGAAAAAGTGTATTTTTTGAATTTTCGGCATATTGGTCAGAAAGTTGGTTAAAAAAATGGCAGTTACGGAAAAAATCCATTGATTTCTTGCATTTGCCAAGTGTTCATATTATAATAACGTTGTTATGTTGACGGCACGCGGGGTAGAGGGAAAGCACCAGAGGCCGTACATTACGCAAGATTTTTAGCATTTTATGCACGAATGCGGATAGGAGTACAGTTATGACATCGAAAGAATTTGGCAAAATTCTTCAGGACAAGCTGACCAGCGAGTACGGCGTGGAGCTGAACGTTGCCTCCAACCAGCAGATCTACCGTTCTCTTGCCCTGATCTGCCGTCAGATGATGAGCGAGAACCACAAGAAGTTCCAGTCCAAGGCCATTGGCACCGGCACCAAGCAGGTGTACTACCTCTGCATGGAGTTCCTGATGGGCCGCAGCCTCAAGACCAGCCTGCTGAACCTGGGCCTGGACGATGTGGCCAAAAAGGCTCTGTCTGATGCTGACATCAACATTGACAGCATCTTTGAGGAAGAGCCCGATGCAGGCCTGGGCAACGGCGGTCTGGGCCGTCTGGCTG
>ERZ779885.4723-NODE-4723-length-10391-cov-6.225039_pt1 | contig 10391 bp, 9 predicted proteins | sample MGYA00511554_ERZ779885 | MGnify/ENA primary metagenome ERZ779885 (study PRJEB29588, sample SAMEA2160998) | human gut metagenome | biome: human gut; feature: human-associated habitat; material: faeces | place: Denmark | collected 2008/2010 ... | reverse complement strand
AGTCAGTCAGCCGCCTCTCTTATTCGCAGCATTCGATTTACGCAGGTAGAGCCACCTTGTGCGCTCGCGTCACCCAGGAGATTGAATAGGCAATGAGGAAAGGGCGGAAAGCCATATCCAATCAGAAGGAGGAACGATATGAACGCAGTTGGGATCGATGTTTCCAAAGGGAAAAGCATGGTGGCTGCCCTGCGGCCAATGGGTGAAGTGGCGTTGCTGCCACAGGAATTTCTCCACACCGAGGTCGGTCTGGAGCAGATGGCTTACGCCATCATTGCGCTGGGGGAAGATACACGAGTTGTCATGGAGGCCACCGGACGCTATCATGAGCCGGTAGCTGCTGCACTGCATGAATACGGCATCTATGTCTGTGTCCTGAATCCGCTGTTCATCAAGCAGAGCGGAGGCGGTTCTATCCGCAAGGTCAAAACTGATAAGGCGGACGCCATGAAGATCGCCAAATATGGCCTTGACAACTGGGTGGATCTGCGGGAATATACTCCCATGGACACGATAAGACAACAATTGAAGCTGTGCAGCCGCCAGTACAACCTCTACATGAAAACGGTGGTATCGTTGCAAAACAATCTCATTTCGCTGGCCGACAAGACCTTTCCCGGTGCGAATGAATTGTTCTCCAGCCCGGAGCGTGCGGACGGCCACCAGAAATGGGTGGATTTTGTCATGACCTTCTGGCACTGTGACTGCATCTGCCGCGTCAGCGAGAAGGCGTTCACCGAGCGTTACCAGAAGTGGTGCAAGCGCAAGGGCTACCATTTCAGCGCAGAGAAAGCGCTGGATCTCTATGCCAGCAGTTGCGGCCATTTCACTACGCTGCCGAAGAATGACAACACAAGATTGCTCATTACCACAGCGGCACAGCAGCTTCTTGCGGGTAAGATGACACTGGCGGCTTTGCGCGCCGAGATGACGCGGCTTGCACAGCAGCTGCCGGAGTACGATACCTTGCGGGCCATGTACGGCGTCGGTGAAACGACTGCCGTGCAGCTTATGGCTGAGATTGGAGATGTACGCCGTTTTCCCGCGCCGCAGCTCCATCGTTGGATTTGCCGGCATCGATCCGGCTGTAAACCAGTCCGGCAAGCACAGCGCCAAGAGCGTCCCTACGACCAAACGCGGCTCTCCGCATCTGCGGAAAACGCTGTACCAAATCATCTGTGCTTACCTGAGAAAAGCCCCGGCGGATGAGCCGGTGTACCAGTTCCTCAATAAGAAACACGCGGAGGGCAAGCCGTACTTCGTCTACATGACAGCCGCGCAGAACAAGTTCCTGCGTATTTATTACGCCCGCGTGAAAGAATGCCTTGCGGCATTCGACGCGCAGCAGAACCTCACACAGGGTTAAGCGAACGACCAATTTCATTCCGGCTAGCGATGCGTTTTTTCTCCGGCCAGTTTTGTTATGCCCTCTTTCAGTCTCGCAAATTTTGCGGGACTTTTTTCGTTTCTGCTATTGACTTTTGCAGGACTCCCAAAAATGAATTCTGGATTAAAAATCAAACTTGGTCGTAATATTTCTGCATGATAGATCCAAAAACAGCGTTATCAACGTTTCCGCCGGTGAACACCATCGCTGTATTCGTCCCCTCAAACAGATGTCTATACTTTTGGAATGCGGCATAGACCACTGCGCTGTCTGGTTCCACAACAGCTTTCTCATACTTGACGATCTCTGCGGTGGCTCGGGCCGCCTCGTCGTCGTCCACCAGAAGAATGTCCTCCAGCACGTCGGCGTGATCAAAGGCGAGCTTTGCGCATCCTCCAACCAAGCTCTTCAGCAGCGGTTCGCCGTCTGTTAAGACATCAAAGGTTTTTTGCCAGCGGTTTGCCTTTAAAAATTCCACTAAGCTGGGACTGTTTGAGGCTTCCACCGCATAGACCTTTACAGAAGGATCGCGCTGCTTGAAGTAGGAGGCGACAGCAATGGCCAAGCCGCCGCTACCCATAGGGACGATGATATTTTCGACCTCCGGGAGCTGTTCCCTCACTTCCGCGGCGATACTGCCTTGGCCAGCTGCTCCGATCTCATCCTCTCTGGAGTCCACATAGATGGAGCCCTCTTCCTCGATGATCCGCTCCGCCATGACGTGAGTCTCGTCATAAAGATTCCCCAGAGGTACGACCTTTGCACCGAAATGCCTCATTTTTTCGAGTTTTGGACTCGGCGTGGTAGTGGGGACATAGATCACGGGTGCGTCCAGGTGGAGAAGGTTCGCACAGTATGCCAGCGCCACCCCCTGATTTCCGGAGGAAATCGCGGCTAATTTGCTCTTCTGTAACTCCGCTGCCGACAACGAGGTCAACTTGCTGAGTACGCCTCTGACCTTAAAAGCCTTTACCTCAGGCTGTTCGTTCTCCATCTTCATATAAACTTTTGTGTTCTTGGCGCTGAGATGGATGCTTTTTTCCAATCTTGTGGGCCGGATATATTGATGGATCCGGTAGCAGCTGCTTTCAATAATATTGATATCGATCATAATAAAACCTCTGTAAATAATCACTTAAATCTTTCGTGCAAAAAGAAATCGTCCGTCTGTTCTTTAATTTCCTTGCGCAGGATAAACAACCCAATCACGTTGGGGATAATGATTCCGGCGAACATAATGTCTAAGAAGTTGATCAGAACATCCACGCTCCCGAATGCGCCCAAGACAGAGGCGATGGTGTAAAAAACAGGGGCAAATCTTCCGATGTTTTTTCCGAACAGATAGATTGCCAGTCTTTCACCATAGTAAATAATAACAACAATCGTTGTAATGCAGAACAGGAAGGTAATAATATTGACAAATATGGCCCCCATATTTCCCATAACCGACTGAAATGCTACCGCAGCCAGAGTGGAGGCCATAGAAGAGTCTGTAACCTTCCAGGCATCTGTTACAAGGATGGCCAGTCCGGTCAGTGTACAAATGACGAGGGTATCCAGTACCACTTCAAAAATGCCCCACATTCCCTGCCGAGCCGGGTGGTCAGTGATAGCAGATGCGTGCGCAATAGAGGACTGGCCATTGCCAGCATCGTTTGAACCAACTCCACGGGCAAGTCCCCACCGTATGGTGATAGCTAGGGTAGCTCCAGCAAATCCGCCCGTGGCGGCATGACCGGTAAACGCGCATTTAAAGATCAGCAAAACCACTTCGGGCAACTTCGTTATATTCATGGCGATGATAACCAAAACACCAACAAAATAGGCCACCGACATAAAGGGGACAACTGCGTTCATAACATCGGCGATCCGACGAATCCCGCCCCAGACTACTACCAAAATAATTACAGCAATTACAACGGCGCTGGCCGCTTTCGGAATTCCAGCAACTGTGCCAATATCAGTCACACTGGCGGCCTGGTTCGCCACGGCAGGAATCAATTCCAGTACAAAAATAGCTGCATACAGGCTTCCCAGCCAAGGGGTTATTTTTCTCAGGTAGTACATCGGCCCGCCAGTGTATTCGCCGTTTTCGTCCACAATCCGATACTTGATTCCCAGAACAATCTCAGCGTATTTAAATGCACTCGCCATAATGCCGCAAATCCACATCCAGAATAATGCTCCCGGGCCACCCATTCCAATTGCTACACCTGCACCAACGATATTTCCGGCACCGATGGTCGCACCCAACGCCGCAAGCATAGCTTTGAAGCCTGATATTGTGCCCTTCTCGCCTTTCTTGGGTTTTTCGAAAAGATGTCCGAAGGTCTGTTTCATAATATAGGGGAAATAACGGAACTGGAAAAAGCCAAGATACACCGTCATCAGCAGCGAGCCGCCTGCAAGGATCAAAATCATAGGCCAGCCCCAAAGCCAGCTCGTAAACTCAACGACACTCAGCAAAAAATGCTCGAACATATTGTTTCCTCCCATTTCACGCCGCCTATCTTGGCGGCTCTGTTTGACTTGTCACTTCCTGCTATTTTTGTGGTATGATTCTCTGCGTCTTTTGTATAGGCTGCCTATGTTTTGGTTATACAACATCTCGCTCAACAACGCAAGGACCTCTTTGTGTTGAAATCGACAGTGTATCACCGATCAAGTTGTAAAAACACACACAAACATCAGTAACATAATACGGAGCATTATAAAATAAAATCGCTCTGTTCTTGATTAAACATAAAAAATATACTATACTGTAAAAGAAATAATTTCAAAGGATCAGATTTCAAGCCGCCCATAAAACTATAAAATTTTACAATTTTGATTCAAAATTTTTCTATTATATACATTATATACAGGAGTGTAACATATGTATTTTACAATTAATGATCTTCTCTGTTTTGACGATTTTAAAAACATGAGACTGATTGCCGGAGCGAAGGGGACGCAAAACAGGGTAAGCGGCTGTGGGATTTTGGACTATGAACTTGAATCAAGCCTAAAAGGCAAATATCTTCATTCTAATTTTTTGCCCGATCAGATAATATTGACATCCCTGTTTTTTGCAAAAAACAATCCATTTCTGATTGGTGATTCCATAAAACACTTGATTTCACGTGGAAGCAGCGGCTTAATTATAAAAAATGTGTTCAACTTACCGATTCATAATTCTGCGATCCGCTATGCTGAAGCTAAGAATTTTCCAATTTTTCTTATGGATGACATGCATGTCTATTTTGAGGATCTGATTATTCAAATCGACCGTTGTATTCAGGCCACAGTCAGCTTCGATGCGGCGGAGGAGCAGTTGAGCCGCCTGCTCTATGACAGCTTAGACATTTCCGAAAAAAAGAAAACTGCCCGGCAGCTGCTTCCCACTATTCGAGACCAATATGCAGTTATATCCATTCAATCGGCAGAGCCGGTCTCTGATTCCTTGCTGCAAAAGTTAATGTCCCAAGCGAAGAATACGCTCCCCCAGGAGATATCACACCGGCTCTTTCGGTTTGGTAAGGGGATTATATTGTTAGTATCTCAGGATGTGCTGACATTAGACCGGTGTTACCCCGTAATCCAGACGTTGAGAGAGCCTCTGGTTCATCCGGCGATTGGAATCAGCAAGATTCATTACACACTGGAAAGCATTAACTATGCCATCCAGCAGGCAGTCCACGCCGCTGTAATTCACCATTTGGAACAGAACAGTAGTGCGGCAGATAAAAAGCCGTTTTTACAATATCACGAAATCGGCATCTACCGTATTCTGCTTCCGATGCTGGATCAGGAGTCAATTCATCAATATTCCAGCGATGTTTTAGAGCCGCTGCTTGAATTTGATGTAGAAAACCGAGGCAGTTTAACCCAGTCTCTCATTGATCTGGTTCGTTTTGACGGTAATCTGCATCTGCTTGCACAATACAGTGGCCAGCATGAAAACACGCTGCGAAACCGCTTCGACAAAGTGCGGATGCTGACAGGGCTCAACTATCGAAACCCTGCCCAATATGCAGAACTGTCATTGGCGGTTCAGATTTACCTGCTGGAGCATAACAATATGTAGCGGGTTATTTTACAGGACTTGAAGGGAACACAATGGCAGTACAACAATTAAAATACATCATATACATAGCGGAGCGAGGTTCTATCACAGAAGCAGCCAAAGACTTATACCTCTCCCAGCCCAGCCTCTCTAGTGAGATCAAAGAGGTAGAGAAGGACGCCGATCTGATGATTTTCAACCGTTGCCGCGCGGGGTTGCTTTGACCACGGAAGGAATGGAGTTTCTGGGATATGCCCGACAAGTCGTGCAGCAAATGGAACTCTTAGAGCCTGTTTAAAATCTTTTGACAAAAGAGAGCGGGAGGCAGATAATAGGGAAAAACAAGCGGGGAGTTGGAGGAAATGCGTCAATATCCAAGTGATATCAGCCGGGAAGAATATAACCTAATTCGAGAGGATTTGGAAGGAGCAAAGAAAACAACCCGGCCCCGAAAATATGATTTATACGATGTGTTTTGTGCAGTGTTATATGTAATCTAAGGTGGAATACTACCGTTGCCAGCACCTCCCGTTCCGGCACCCGCCCCGGCATGGATGTTTCAGACATCGCCGCCGAAGCCCTGCCCAGTGTGGTGGCCATCACCAACATCTCCGTGCAGGAGGTCCAGAGCTATTTCAACCGCTTCGGTCCCAACGGCGGCGGGCAGCCGCAGCTGAGAGAAACCACCAGCTGCGGCTCCGGCGTTATCATTGCCGAGGATGACAACCACCTCTACATGGTCACCAACGCCCATGTGGTGGAGGACGCCACCACCCTCTCGGTGAGCTTTGTGGACAACGCCGTCTGCGAGGCCAAGCTGTGCGGCACGGACGAAGAGATGGATCTGGCGGTCATCAAGGTGGAGAAGTCCGACCTCTCTTCGAACACGCTGGAGCAGATCAAGGTGATCGAAGTCGGCGATTCGGATGCGCTTGAGGTCGGCGAACAGGTGGTTGCCATCGGCAACGCACTGGGCTATGGTCAGTCCGTCACCACCGGCATCGTCAGCGCGCTGGATCGCAGCCTGACCAATGAAAACGGAACGACCTCCACCTATATCCAGACCGACGCCGCCATCAACCCCGGCAACAGCGGCGGTGCGTTGCTCAATCTGGATGGAGAGCTTGTGGGTATCAACACCGCCAAGCTGTCTGATACCGACGTGGAGGGCATGGGCTACGCCATCCCCATCTCCGACGCGGCAGACCTGATCCTTGAACTTATGACCCAGAACACGGAATTGAAGCAGGCCGCCTCCGGCTCCTCTCAGCAGACCATCCGACAGATGCCGGGACAGAGATGGAACTAAAAGCCGCCAAGCTTTGATGAAAAAATATCGCGATATGTTCCGTTTCGCTTGATTGCGGGAGCTTTCCCGCTTTAACGACAGCAATTTCAGAAGAAGACAGCGGGAGCGCACCGAAACACGCCCCCGCTGCCTTCTTTCGTTATATCCGAACCGCATACTTCACGCGATTTCCGTACTGCGTTGATTTGAGAAGACCCAGCTTTTCAAATTTCAGGACAAAGCTGCGGATCGTCGCATAGGCGGCGTTTCCGAAGTCCTTTTCCAGCTGCTTGGTGGAGAACTCCGCGCCGCCGTAAGCCGAGAGGACAAACTCCCACAGTGCTTTCTCCTTCTCAGTGACCTGTCCATGGGACAGGGCTTCTTGAAATGCCTCGGTTGTCTGAGCGGTCGGAAGCGCTCCGTTCAGTTTATGATATACATTTTCGATAAAATAAGCCAAAAACGGTGTTGCGTCCACCACACCGCTGATCCTCGCGTTCTCCTCCACCAGCGTATAGGCGTCATAATACCCCTTGCGGCTTTTGTTGATGTACTCAGAGAGCGGCACGAACAGCGCAGAGGAATACCCCTGCTGCACCAGATACCACAAATGCATCAGCCGCGCCATTCTGCCGTTGCCGTCAAAGTATGGGTGCAGATACGCGATGTAGAAGTGGATCAGCGCCGCTTTCAGCAGGTCGTTGATCTCAGAATCCTCGCGGATAAACGCGACCAGCTCTCCCATGCGTTCCGGCAGCGCCTGCCAGGGAAAGCCCGTATGCTCCACCTTTGCGCCGACCACATACACGCTGTCATGCCGGTAGAAATGACCGGGCAGCAACCGATCCTCCTCGGAGAGATAGGCCCCGATAGTCATTTCATAGAGCTGGTGAATGGTCTCCTCAGTGATTTGGTTCGCTGGGTCGCTGATAAACTCCAGTCCCTTTTTCATGCCCCAAATACGGTTTTCGTTTTCGTCTGTGGGAGCAAGGCCGGAGAGGATCTTGCGGACGCTGTCGCGGGTGAAGTCCACCTGCTCAATGGTGAAGGTGGAAACAATCTCCTCCTCCATCGCCTTGACCCCGTAAAGCTGGGTGCTGTTCTGCGGCATCAAAAGCACCTTGGCGGCGGAAAGGCGCACCTGCGCAATGCTGCTCAGATAGACGATGTTCTGCCCGGAGAAATCCTTGAGCGGCAGTGAATGATAGAAGCCGTTTTTCAGCAGCTCCGTGAACTCTTTGATGTCGGCCTGCGGGAATTGATAACCGAGTCCTCTCAAATCCAGAACATTTTTATCGGACAGCATCTTGGTAAACAGCGCGGCATCCATGAAAGCACCTCCGTTGCTGATTGCAATTAGTATCAACAAGTATCAGTATAACGAAGTGTGCCCAAAATCACAAGAGAGAAAACAGGTTTTTGATCATTTTCAATGTGTCGCCTTAAGCGCTTTCCGATCCTGCACACATGGCTGTGCAGACAGCAAAAGTCCTCAGACCGCTGCGGTGCAGCGATCCGAGGACTTTGGTTTGCTTGTGAGCGCCTTATCTCTTCTTGTAAACGACCAGCTCCGGGTTTTTGCCGTTTTCCTCATAGGTGCAGACCAGCAGAAAATCCATATTTGCGGCAATGCCGAAGCATCGATCTCCGCCAAATTCACATTCCAGCTGGTTGCCAAGATAGGTTGCCCGGTCGTCAAGGAATTTGACGGTTTCCCCGTTGGGAAGGCGGTATGCAAGGTTGATGTACTTGCCTACAAGCGCGTTGAGCTTTTCCACCTTGGGCATCCCGTCAATGTGCAGATCGTTGAATTCGTCCATCAGCGCTTGCTTGTATTTCTCAAACGCCTCCGCGCCGCCGAGGTTTTCATATCGTTTCCAATAATTGAGTTTGGGCAGCGTGTCCTGCAAATAGGCCCGCGCCTGCTCGGCGGAAAACTCCTCGCTGGCCATGTTCCGCACGCAGACCTCGATCAGGTCGTCTAAATCGTGGTACATATATTCGCCGTCGGCATAGCACCATTTACAGTATTCCTCATTGAAAAAGCCATCCGTCTCCCTACTGATGTCGCCGTCCGCAAGCGGCATCCCGCAGCATTGGCAGATAAGCTGTCTCGGTGAGCCAAGCAGCGTATTGATGGAGACATCAAAGAGCTTTGAAAGCAGCTTCAGCGTTTCCGTATTCGGCGTCGTCTCGCCGTTTTCCCAACGGGAGACCGCTTGACGGGTCACAAATACCTTTTCCGCAAGCTCGTCCTGTGACAGTCCCATCTTTGTCCTGAGTTCTAAAATCACATTTTTGGTATCCATACGATCATCACCTCGAACCCATTATAACGCAGGCTCGGTCGACGGGGCAAGCAACGCGCTGTTGCGGAGCCGCGCCGCAGGCTTCATTTATCGCACAGCCTTTTCTCTCAGTCGTCTATTTCCGTCTCGTGCTTGAGGATTGCGCCGGAGGCGGCGTTGATCTCGTAGCTATACTCCATGCCGCCGGACTTAAACTCGACCTCGTAGACGAGCTTTCCGTCCTCGTCGTCCAGCTCAATGTCCATGTCATACGCCTTGCTTTCGCTCACGCCCGCATGGTTCAGGGCGATGGACTTTGCCTTGGCGTAGCCGATATCCTGCACCGTTCCGGACGGCGCGGGCTTTTGACCAGAGGGCTTCGTCGTTTCATTCGATGCGGAAACGGCAGCCAATAAATCTTTCTGCCCGCTGAGCACCTTCCCTGTGTAGGCATCCACTAGATACTCAAACTCGCCCCATGCCGTGTGCAGCTCCACCTCGTAGTACGCGGGAGATTCGTCGAGTTCGGGATCGACCTCCGCTGTAACGGAATCCACCGTCGTCGTTCCGGCATACTGCTCCGCAGCGTAGGCGGCGGCATCCTTGCCGATGGGCATGGCGGGCGCGCCCGCCTCGGCGAGGTCCTTGAGCTCTTCGACCGAGAGCTTTGCCAGCGCGTCAAACTTCAGGGCAGGGTTCAGTGCAAGCACACGGTTCACCAGCGCCGCCTTTCCGGTGGAAATGCTGTTTTCCCGCGCCTGCTGCTCCAGTCCCGCGTCCTGCGTCAGCGTCTGCGTCAGGACGGACGCCCTCGATTCGCTTGTCTGCAAAACACCGTCCACGGTGCTCGTCAGCTCGCGCTGGAGTTTTTCCGCGCGAGCGGTATCCTTGTCCTCCACCGAGATCATGATGGCGGAGGAAATGCTGTCGAGATAGCCGTTTCGCACAAGGCTGCCCACGATGGCATTTACTGCCACATCGAGCTTCGCGCCCTTGAGATCCGCGCCGTTGCCCATATCCGCAAGGATGGCCTTCGCGTCCTCGTTGAGCGGGGTGCAGACGAGCACCTTTTCGCTCCGATTCACCTTCAACTCAATGCTCGGGTTCACGTCCAGCGACACCACGGAGGCCACCGCGTTTGCCCGCTGGTAGAACAGCCCTCCGCCGAGCAGCATCACCGCAAGGCAGGCGGCAATGAGCGATGTCCATCTTCTCTTCGTCGTTTTCTTTGTTGTCATGGGAATTACCGTTCCTTTCCGCTCTTCGCAGCGAGAGAGAACGCCGTTCGCATCGTTTGGCGCGGTCTTTTCGACCGCCGCGGCCAGACGCTGCTCCATTTTTTCATTGGTCATCGGGCGTCATCTCCTTCCAGAAAAATTCGCA
>ERZ779885.4717-NODE-4717-length-10404-cov-4.702387_pt1 | contig 10404 bp, 6 predicted proteins | sample MGYA00511554_ERZ779885 | MGnify/ENA primary metagenome ERZ779885 (study PRJEB29588, sample SAMEA2160998) | human gut metagenome | biome: human gut; feature: human-associated habitat; material: faeces | place: Denmark | collected 2008/2010 ... | reverse complement strand
CAGTACTGTATGGAAAGAGAATCTTCACTTCACTGACGTTCCGTTCAGAATGACAGTTGTCTGTTACTTCTTTCCCGCTGCAAAGAAATAACCCAGAAAGGTCTCCCGCTCGTTATCGGGTATTCCTGCCCTCTGCTGCGGTCGTCGACGGGGGCTGCGGAACTCGCTTTGCTCAAATAATCTTCGCCCTATTTCCGCCTTCTCCCTCGCTCCCGGCAGCCCAATAAAGGCTGGTACTTCTTCGACTCCTTTTCCAAAATTACCGATTGCGTGTGAAGTGATAGAGCATTACAAGTCGTAAAGCTTCACTATGGATCAAATGTCATTCCGAGCGTATGCGAGGAATCTCATGTTTTGGGGCTTCGGTAGGGATTCTTCACTTCACCGCGTTTCGTTCAGAATGACAAGGGCTTTTGAGGGCGACAGCCCGAGTGTGAGGAATATCCTTATTCTGTCCGTCCTACTTGGGCATTTTGCTACCGTCTGCATAATAAAAGAAATCATTCCGGATAACTATATAGCGGAATCTCTTGATTTCGTTCATGCTGCTTGGGACACTTCGCCATCGCTCTACGAGACAAGAACCCTGTTCGTGAAAGGTTCCCGACAAAGAAGATGTCTGTATCTATTATCTTACCTTTACGAGAAGCGGCTATCGACCGAAATAGTTATCGAGAATCTCTTGCGCGGCAGTAAACGGACTCTCTTCGGCATCGAGAACCATACGTTCTTTTTCGGCCAACAATCGGGCGATGTCGGGATTCTGATAGAAGTGGGCCCGCAACTGTTCGTCGATAGTTTCGGTAAGCCAATACTTCGATTGTTCCCGACGTTTACGGTCGAAATATCCGTTCTGTTTTACAAAATCCGTATAGTCATCGATCATCTTCCACACCTCTGCTATACCTATTTCGTAATATCCCGAGTAAGTGAGGACTTGCGGTGTCCAGCCCGACGGGGCGGGCGGAAAGAGATGCAGGGCATTACGGAAGTGCGCTTGTGCCAATTTCGCTTTTTCGATGTTGTTCCCGTCGGCTTTATTGATGACGATACCGTCGGCCATTTCCATGATACCCCGTTTTATGCCTTGTAGTTCGTCGCCGGTCCCGGCCAACTGGATAAGGAGAAAGAAATCGACCATCGAGTGCACGGCCGTTTCGGACTGACCCACACCCACAGTTTCGACAAAAATCGTGTCGAATCCCGCCGCTTCGCACAAGATGATGGTTTCTCTCGTTTTACGGGCCACACCGCCCAGCGAACCGGCCGAGGGCGAAGGTCGGATAAAAGCGTTTTTCTGTTGAGAAAGCCGTTCCATACGGGTCTTGTCTCCGAGAATACTCCCTTTCGAACGTTCGCTACTGGGGTCGATGGCCAATACGGCAAGTTTTCCACCCCGGTCGAGCACATGAAGTCCGAAAGTATCGATCGATGTACTTTTCCCCGATCCCGGAACGCCAGTAATACCTATGCGCACCGAGTTTCCGGCATAGGGCAGACAACCGGTAATGACCTCTTGGGCGATGGCCTGATGTTCGGGCAGTTGGCTCTCGACCAGCGTTACGGCCTGACTCAGTACGGTAATGTTTCCTTTCCGTATTTCCTCTATGTATTCGGCAGCCGTGTATTCCCGACGCCGGTGTCGCAGTTTTTGCACCAAATATGGGTTGATCGACGGAGGTTGAGAGATACCCTTGTTGACCGACAATCCGGCATATTCACTGCTGTTTTCGATGTGTTTCATGGGGTGAGAATAAGAGGTTCGACGTTATGGAAGCATCAAACTATTCCGAAACAGTTCGTGTCCGAAGTTCTCCCTCCCGGTAATTTCGGGTAGAGGGCTCGACACTGTTGCCTCCGTTATCGGGAATGACCACCCCTTTGATTTGCAAAGTGGTACGGTCGGGTTTGGTATTGGAATAGACAAAAATGTATTTGGAGAATTCTCCGGGACGATGTCGGGTACGGTATTCCACTTTCATTTCAGCGGTATCGCCCGGTGCGATAGGATGTTCGGGATAAGAAGGAACGGTACAACCGCACGAGGCTTGCGCCCGAAGAATAACCAACGGCGTTTTCCCTTCATTGACAAAACGGAACGTACAAGTTGCATTCCCGTCTTTCTCATATATCGTACCGAAATCGTAGGTCAGTTTGTCGAACGAAATCTTCGTCAATTTACGGGCAGCCTGCATGGGCATGAATATAAAAATAAACAACCCGGCTATCAAGGTAATTTTTCTTGTCATGGCAATTCGTTTATTTAATGGAATAAAATATCTCTTTCACAAAAATACGATTTTCTGGCAATCTTTGTTTCCCGACACACTTTTTTTTGTCTTTTGACAGAATTTTTGTTTTATCATTCTGTGCTGTCGGAGGCCGACAAGTTTCACAAAAAACGTTTTTCATTCATCTCCGAATAAAAAACCTCGATTATTGCGGAGAATTATATAAATTTGCTTTCAAGAAAACAGCAACGTATTATAAAACAAAATTTTAATGATATGATAGAAAAGAAAATGTCTTTATTAATCGCCGGACTTTTATTCGCATTCCCGTTATTTGCCCAAGAAGAAGCATATACGGCACCGGCAGAAGAAATCGCATGGGCCAAACAATTTTCGGGAATCAGCGGGCCGGGAGAAGCTGTAAAAGGAGACGGCCGCGGCGGTTGGAGAAGCGGATCCAGTGGAGTTATGTATTACGGAGATAAGCCCCGACCCGAATATAAAAAAGGAGACCTTCGTATGTGCTCGGGTTCTGCGGTCGATAAAGGACTGGTTCCTCCCATCAGACCGGCATGGGAATTGCATCTGCGAGATGGAGTCGTAACGCTGGGCGGTGATGGGAACTACTATTTGACGGGTTCTTCGGGAGACAATATCTGGGCATGGGCGAAAGGCATCGAGTTGTGGAAATCAAAAGATCTGCACAGCTGGGAATACGTCGGATTGGTATGGGACATAGATAAAGAGGCCGACGAATGGGTAAAGAAATGGCGCAAACACCCACGTCGGGCAGTGAGAGCTGTTTGGGCGCCCGAAATACACTACATCAAAGGAAACTATTTTATCTGTTTCAGTATGTGTCCGCATGGAATCGGAATTCTGAAAAGCAGTACGGGAAGACCCGAAGGCCCTTATGTCAATGCATTTACCATCGATGAATCCATCGTAGACGGAATCGATCCAACTCTTTTCGAAGACGAGGACGGAAAAGTCTATTTCACCTACGGCAATGCTTCCAAAATCGCCCTGCTGAAAGATGATATGAGCGGATTTGCCGAACCGTTCCATCAAATCGTATTGGAAGAACCCGATCGCAATCCTGCCCACCATGCAAAAAAATGTGTCGGCCGAGGTATGAACGACTTGGGTCATGAAGGGGCAGTTCTTTTTAAACGGAACGGTAAATATTATCTGGGTGCGGCCGATGATTATGAAGGACGATATTCGACTTGTTTAGGTGTATCCGATAATATTTACGGCCCATATAGGCAACGCCACGAGTCGATACCCTGCGGGGGTGGAACGGGATTTTTCAAGGACAAAGAAGGGAATTGGTGGTGCAGCTATTTCGGGAATGACACCCAATCTCATTTTCGTGAAAAAATAGGATTTGTCCGGGTCGATTTCACTCCCGAAGGTTTGGCCTTCCCGGCCAAAGAGCAACCTTTCGTTGCAGAGAAAGACCGGAAAAACTGGGAAAACAAGTGGAACGAAGTGTGGAATAAAAACAAATAAAAGGGGTTGGAGCATTTCCGATTTTTATAACCCAGAAAAACGACAAAATGGAGAAGGAAATTTTTTTTCGATAAATCTCCTTCTCTTGTATTATCCGATCTAATCGGGATTCCTCCTGCTCGTTAGAATAACAAGACTGTCATTCTAAAACGGAACAATGTGAAGTGAAGAATCTCCCGCAAAGTGTTACAACCTTTTGCCGTATGTCATTCTGAACGAAACGTAGTGAAGTGAAGAATCCCTGCTAAATGAGCTTGTTGTAAGAGATTCCTCGCATACGCTTCGGAATGACAGTCGTCGCAGTATTTTGCGGCACAATGTCTTTCTGAGGCGCGGAGCGTCGAAGAATCTCATGCCAAATGAGTTTTTCCTCACACTCGGCCTATGGCCTCGGTTCGGAATGACAGACGTCGCAGTACTTTACGGTACGATGTCATTCTTCGGGGTTGATATCCCGAAGAATTCTGCCAAACAGTACGCTTTGTATGAGATCTCTCACATGCGTTCGAGATGACAAACATGTCATTCCGACGACCGCAGGAAGGAGGAATCTCCACTCAAAGCGATAGTAATACAAGATTCCTCGAATACGCTCGGAATGACAAAAGAGAATCCTATCTCATACATATTCATTCACGATAAAAACACCATGAAATAATAGCCCTACCAAACAAGGAAATCGGCAAGGTTACTATTCGGCATAAGAACAGATCTATTTACCAACCTCAACACGGAAAGTCGCTGTAATACGGTAACGATCCATACCCGTCGGACACCGAACAATAAGAGCATCGCGAGTCTGGCGCCATTCCAGCGGTGCATCGCTGCCTAACAGCGAAACGCTATCTACACGGCCCACTTCTTGTCCGAGGGAACGTATGACAAGAATCTCACGGTCATGAGGCACTTTCATACAGTAAGCATATATCGCACTGTCGACACCTAACGTAAAACGGAAATCACCCGTAGTGAAAGGAATCTCGGCTTGACGATTTCCCAGTTTCCCACGTTGGAGCTTGGTCGCAGGAGTCATGGGCGATTCTCCCCACACGCGCCAAGCACGACTGCCATAGATCCCGCAACCGTTTATCCGAGTCCAGTCGCCAATTTCCCGTAGCATTTCCACGCAAGCCTCATCGAGCGAGCCGTCTGGACGTATGGGTATATTCACGGCACAGTTTCCGTCGCGCGACACGCATTCGAGCAGGTAACGCACCACCGATGTCGCATTATAATCTATCCCCTCGGCATAGAACCAGTCTCCGACAGGAGCTTCACCTATCCACATTTGGTCGCGCTTTATCTCTTTGGGGAAAGTATTCTCAAAGGTGGTAACGATACCTCGGCGTCCGGCCGGATGAAATTTTACAATACTGAAAACATCGATAGCCCCATGCTTTTTCACGGCCCGGTTGTAATACGATGCGATGACCCGTTGAGCCGCGTCGCTCTTCGTTCCCGTCCCGGTACGTATGCCGCAAAAGGGTTGCAATGTATTTCCGTCGGTATAGATAAAATCGGGGTCGTATTTCTCGATAGCATCTTCGATACGGAGAGCCCACTGGGTCGTGTACCATCGGGCATAATCCCGATGTCGGATAAAGATCCCTTCTTCGGGACGGTTCACAAACTCGTCGATCGTCTTGTATTCCCGTAAATTGATGCCGTAAAGCCATTGCAAAGGATAAGGTTCCCACCATTCTCCCGGGGCCGGTTTGTAAACCAGTCGGCCGTCATAGGGCACGCCGGCATAAGGACCGGTGGAGTCGCACTCAAAAGCCGTCTGCCACCACCACCAACTATATTCGTGGTGGAAAGTGATGCCGAAGCGCATTCCTTGCTTACGAATCGCTGTCGCCCACTCGCCCAAAAGATCCCGGCGCGGTCCCACATTTACCGAGTTCCACGGCTGGTAACGGGAATTCCATAAATCGTAATTGTCATGGTGTACTCCTAAAATAAAAAGATAACGAGCCCCGGCCTCATAAAACAGCCGGGTATAAGCAGCCGGGTCGAGCTTGTCGGGATTCCAATTACGTAATACGTCTTTATAACCGACCTCGGACGGATGCCCGTATTTTGATAAATGGGCTTTATAGGCCGGATAATCCCGCTGATACAGACGACGGGCATACCAGTCTCCGCATTCGCCTACGGCTTGCGGACCGAAGTGTACCCAAAAGCCGAATTTAGCTTGTCGCAACCACGCTACCTCATCGGGATAAGGAGCGCTGATACTGTCCCATGTCGGTCCAAAAGGACCTTTCCACATAGGGAAATCGCTCTTTTCCTCGGGATAATCGTGTCTATTTCCCAACGGTACAGAAGCAGCCGGGAGCGTATCGGGCAAAGAGGGTAAGGATAATGAGGCAGGAAGTTCCAGCGAATCGGTATCGACGACCATTCGGGCCGATGCCACACCATATCCGGGGAAAAGCGCAACGAACAGAGTTAAGAGACAGGTGTATTTCATGTGATGAGGTTTTTGAAATTCAATACTTACTAATATAACCGGTTTCTACCGGATTTCTTATCAACCGGCATCAAATTTTCAATGAATTTTCCATTTATATTTTCCCCGCACTTATCATCGGCCAATGATTTGTTTAGGTAATTTCTCGTAGTGAAATTACGCATTGGAGAATGGAAAATTTTTATTAAAAAACGACCATATATGCGGATTTTTTGACCAAAGGGAAAAAAGTCCACATGTTTTGGCCTAAAAAAACACATCTTTCGGATTACAAAATTATAACTTTACACATAATAAATGCGCGAGGATCGATGTGTTTCGTATTTTTTCAAAACAGAAAAAACAATAGGATATACTAATCCGCTGAAAATCAGAGATCCCAAACACACAAATATAAACAATTTCATCGAAACGTTCTCAATAACAATCTAATACCTAAATAACCTTAAAAACAATCTTATGAAAAAGAACTTGACTTTGATTGCCGTTTTACTTCTGACATTGTTGGGGTGGAACGCAAGTGTCGTCGCAGCTACCACGGTAGACATTCCTGTCGCGACAACAATCAACTGGGAAAATGCCACGTTAGAAAATTGTAAAAGTGAAAACGGCGGAACAGATGTGGGCAGTACGCGCTCCAATACCGTCATAACATTCACGATCAACAATACTGTGGCTCAGGAATATATCCTATCGTTTCTCTCAGGAACGAAAAACGAAGCCGATTTGAACGTAACATTGACCGGCGGAGACAAGACCTATCTCGACCAAACCGTTACCGTCGTCAATACCGGCAACTGGACTCCCTCGGTAAAACATCAGTTGGTCATTCCCGAATTACCTGTCGGCGAATACTCACTCGTCTTCAAAGTAACCAGAACTACCGGCAGTTATGCCGGAAACTACGGAAGTCTTACTTTTTCTTCGGCAGCCGATTACGATAAATGTCCCGGTACATTGTCTTTGGAAAAAGGGTTATACAACGGCCCGAGAACCGAAAACGACAACGATAATGTGGGTTTCGTTAAAAACGGCGGTACTGCCTCTTACTCCTTTATCAATACAGAAGCCGGTGTATACAATATGACACTCGACCTTCATGTTTATAATGCCGGTAAAATGAATATCGTCGTTCTTGACGAAAACAGCGGGAAAGAAGATGTAAACACGATCTATACTCTTGAAAAAAACAATGACTATACCCCGACGACCATACTGCTTCCCGGCAAAATGGAACCCGGCGTAAAAAAGATCACATTCACATTCTCAGATGAAAGCGACGGTTTCATCTGCAATTACAAGGCACCCCATCTGGAAAAATACGCATCGAACATCGCTATGGTGAAAAGCGTTTCCATCGACGGTCTCTCTGTGAAAGAGGGCTCGACCACCGACTGGCTTGTAAACATTCCCACGACTTATGACGAAACAACGACATTCCGTGTCGAATCGATCTCGGCCGACCTTACAGTTACCGCCCGAGATGCAGAAGGTGCCGATGTTCCCGTAACGGATAACGGAGACGGGACTTATTCGATTGCTACTCCGGCTGCCAATACGACCACGACCGTAAGTCTGAAAGTTGCCGCCCAAGAAGACGCAGCCGTAAACAAAGAAGAGTGGACACTCGCATTGTTCCACATCGGCGAAATACAAATGACGGCTCTTTCTATCGACGGTATGGCGGTAGAACTTCCCTCCGATATCAATACCGCTCCTTACACCGCGACCATTACCGATCGCATTGCAACTTCCATGCCCGAAGTAGAAACAACATTTCTCGACGGGTCTACCGCAACGGGTAGCGGGACATTGACCGGGACAACCGCCACTTATACAATCGAGGGAAAAATAGGAGAAGACACTCGCGTCTTTACCATCAACATAGAGGGTGTACAGATTTATGAAATGACCGATAAAGACGAAATCGTAGAATTGAAGTACACAGGCGACGGAAAAGAGGGCGAAGGTAACTGGTCGAACGGCCTTTACACATTGGAAACAGCAGCTCTCGACGGTTGGAACAATAGCAGTTTCAAATTCAATGCGACCGAAAATACATGGAAAATTCCGAGCGATGTAGTAGTGAAGCAAGTCATATTCAAAGATTTCAATGCAAACTACAACAGCGGTACACTCGTATCTCTCGTTTCGGAAGGCGCTACCGTAACCATTCCCACCAAGCACTCGTATGATGAACCCGACGAAACGATGTATGACCTCGTCATCAATCTCGACGGGCATAAAGCCGGTACGCCGTTTACATTCACATTGGAAGGAGGCGGCCAGCCGGTGGCTTGGTTCCAGTTGGTTATAGAAAAAGTATCGATCGCAACTTCTCCCGTATTGAAGAATCAAAGCGTAACCTCTACCGAGCATAAAAATCACTGCGTCGTCGCTTTGGCGTATGACCGGGAAATGACAACGACCATCGCCACCATCGGAGATCGTACTGTTACGGCCGAAGGCGGAGCGTCGACCCTTTACTTCCCTATATGGGATTTGGAATATAACAAGGACTATACATTGACCATTGCTGCCGGTACCGCCAAAGATACCTATGGTAACAGCAATACCGAAGCCATCGAAATTCCGATAAAAGTGGGAAGTAAAGCGGTAGCCGAGAAAATCGTTTATGACTATGTCGTATCCGACGTCGACGAGTTCAAGGCAGCCTTTGCTGCGGTGAACGAAAGCAATACTTCAACCGATGCGATACGTAAGACGATTTTCATAAAGAACGGCGATTACGATTTCGGTTCCGAGGAACAACACCTCACGGCATACAACGTTTCTCTTATCGGTGAAAGCCGCGACGGCGTGATACTTCATGGTAACCGCGACGGCATTTCCAATCCGGTTCTGAACCTGCGCGACCGTACGGGATTCTATCTGCAAGACCTCACTGTCCGCAACGACAATAATTTCGGCAAAGAAGAAAAGGGTGGTGTTGCTGTCGCCATTTACGGCGGAGACAAGACGGTCATGAAAAACGTGCGTATGCTCAGTAACCAAGATACGCAGGTTACCGGAAACCGTGCCTACTTAGAGGGTTGTGAAATTCACGGGACCGTCGACTTTATCTGCGGAGGCGGCGATAATTTCTTCAGCAATACGACGCTCGTGCTGGAAGACCGCGGAGGAAACTGCATCACAGCTCCGTCGACAAGTTCTACTCTGAAATGGGGATACGTATTCCAAAACTGTATCATCAAAGCGGCCGAAGGCGCTACCTCGGTAACCGACGGCAGCTATAACCTCGGACGCCCGTGGCAGGATACTCCCCGCGCCAACTTCCTCAACACGATAATGTATGTTCTTCCCTCGGACGGTGCTTGGGCCGGAATGTCCGATCTCACCACGCATTTCTACGAATACAATTCGATGAAACCCGACAGCACAACAGTCGATCTCTCCAAGAGAACAAACTCGCCATCGAGTACCAATAAATACACACCGGTACTCACCGATGAGGAAGCCAAAGCTTATACACTCGAAAACGTTTTGGGCGGAACCGACAGTTGGTTACCTACCGAAGAAACCATAACGGTCGCTGCTCCTGTCGTTACATTGGAAAACTCGATTCTGTCATGGGAAGATTCCGATGATGCCCGCTGCTATGTCATCTTCTGCGACGGCAAATATGTAGCCAACCAGACAGGTACGACATTCTCCGTAACAACCGACGGCAAATACACCGTGTGTGCGGCCAATGTAAACGGCGGCCTCGGAGAAATTTCCAATGTTGTCGATACCACTGTTTCGGGGATCACCTCGGTTGAAGCGGACAAAAATGGAGAATACACCATTTACAATTTGAACGGCCAACGTGTAAATACAATGCAGAAAGGCCAAGTATATATCGTAAACGGGAAAAAGGTCATTCTCAAATAAACCCTATCAACCGTGAAACATAAAAGGGCAGAGTCGACGACTCTGCCCTTTTATGTTTTGTTTCTTACTCTGGTGGAGAAGGGTCGAAATACTCTTTTCACCTTCTTCATGCAGGACGGTAGCGAAGCGTCAGTAGGATTATGAGATTCCGCGCGTGTGCTCGGAATAACAGCAATGTCATTCTGAATGTAGCGTAGGCGGAATGAAAAATCTCAACCGATAGAAAGCCGGAGATTCCTCATATTCATTCGGAATGACACATACTTGTCATTCTGAACGGAACGCAGTGAA
>ERZ779885.4706-NODE-4706-length-10426-cov-6.291486_pt1 | contig 10426 bp, 11 predicted proteins | sample MGYA00511554_ERZ779885 | MGnify/ENA primary metagenome ERZ779885 (study PRJEB29588, sample SAMEA2160998) | human gut metagenome | biome: human gut; feature: human-associated habitat; material: faeces | place: Denmark | collected 2008/2010 ... | reverse complement strand
CTTAGGGCTTTGCCCGCATCTGAAGAACCACCAGCTTTGCTGGTGGGTTCCTATTGCAGCACAAAAAGCTTTAAGTTGATACTCAATTTTGTGGATTGATTCACCCGTTTATTTTCCCGTATGGGCCAAGACGTGGGTCGGAGAGAACCGACAAAAATTATAATGCCTCCAATTTCGCAAGTAGATAAGTCAGGGAACTGTCATAGAAGACAAAGTCGTCTGACAAACCATCATTTTTTGTGTCCACGGCTACCTTGCGCACAACGGCTTGTTCCGGCCTGACCAGAAGCAAAATCTTTACGTCCGGTTCATTCCGCCGAATTGACCGGCAGATCTCAATTGCCGGTTGCATATCTGCCTGATCTGCGATATCCAGGATCGCCACATTGGCATGGAAAATATCAACGCCGACGATAGCCTGTGAATAATTGAGTTGGGCGGCCCATAGGAAATGGAGCTCCGGTTTTGATTGAAAGGCCGCTGACAAGGCCTGCCCAAGCATCTTATTGGAGGATATAAATAGAACTGTTTTCATGATCGGTACCCTCTGTCAATGTCACTGCTTTTCTGAGTTGTTCCGATGGGTATGTTGCTCCTCAGGCCACACGAGATAACTTCCTGACAAATCCTCTGTTTGGTTCATGCCCACGGATCGGCTGCCTTGGGAGTGCGGACGCCGGTGAGCAGATACTGCTCCCAGAGGAACCACTTCCCGTCGCTGGCGCGCTGACGGAGCTTAATCGGGCGAGGAGCATCTGCGCCGCCGCAGGGGATAAACAGCTTCATATAGCCTGGTTCCTCACCGGAAACATGGTTGCTTTCGACTCGAATGGTATAGGGTGAGGTGGGGGTGTAGTTGTTATCAGGAGTAGAGCCGGCAAAGTAAGTAAAAGGAAGGTAGGTTTTCCCATCACGAAAACGGTCGTTCAGGAAAGAAATATCCTGTCCGTTCAAAGGGCGCGGCCCACGCAGCCAGTTCAGCATTTCCTGACCAATTTGCCGGTCGGCGGCATAGGCACACAGCGCCAGAACGGTCAGAGCCGCCGTTTGAAAAGGGGTATCAAGGGTAGCCTCCGGGAGAGCCTGCAGCTCCGCAAGGTTCTCAGGAAGTGCCGCAAAGGAAAAAGATTTACTCTTATTTCCTAAAGATGTGGCGGCCGTCATAACGGTGTCCATGGTAGACTGTTTTAACTTGTCAAAAATACTCATGCAAATTCTCCTTTCGCTTCTGCAAACATCATGCATTTCTATCCTCAGCCATAAGAGCGTATCAGATCCATACAAATCCTTTCCTCACAGAAAAAAGGCGGACACACGCCGGTGTTTCGATCCTGCTCGATGTACAGGTAGTCGCCGGAGGGATCAATCTGCACCGGGAAGCTGCCGCTGACGGAGCTGCCCATCCCGTCGGAGAGCTCCATCCGAAGGCAGTTTTCCTCCATGCGCCAGACGCCGGTATAAGCGAGCGCGTATACCTGTCCGTCTTCCGGCTGATGGTAGAGATTTACGATACCGGCATATTCCGGGTCGCCGCTGTCTCCCCAGCTGATCTCGATATCCCAGTGTTCACAGGCCCAATTGGTGTAGGCAAGTTGCCATTCCGAAGGCGGTGTCCATCGAACGGGTCCCGGAGGTTCCCAAACAGCGAAATCCATCAGGAAAGGGGCTTCCGGAGCGCCGGGTATCTGCGGGATACCATACTCGTCCACCAGCGGGAACCAGGCGCAATCCGGGCCATCGTCCGTCTCGAGAGTAATATGGATGTCCGGCGCCGCAGGATACACAACATTGACGAAAATCAGCACAGGCTGCGCACTTTTCTCCTGGTAAAGCACCTCGTCTGTGACCGGCCCGACCTCATACTGGGAAGGGACCCATATGATATGATCGACGGTCAGCGTGGTAGTTTCATTCCGGGGGATGATGCAGAATAAATCACCGTAGCCTGCGCCGAAAACGCGCTCAGCCGGAATATTCAATAAAAACGGCGCTTCCTCTATCAGCCCGGCACATTTGTCTCGCAGCCAGTCGGACAGCGAGGCAGAGTCCCCCTGTTCCCGATAGCCCAGGTAAGCTGTTGCGCCGGCGTACTGATCTTCCCACGCCATCGCGTCATACAACAGGTTTAAGGATTCCTCCGCCGACTCCGGATCGGTTTCCGCCGTTCTTTCCTTGACGCCGGAAAGCGTGCCCATTGTGCCGCTTGTTTCATTCCCCTTCTGTCCGCTGCAGGCGGCCTGGCTCAGAATCAGCGCCATGCACAAAAACAGCGGAAGGAACAGGCGCCGGATCAAATGTCTCATCGTATGGCCTCCTTCTCAGAATGTCCCGCTGCGGCCGCTGCCGCCCCCGCCGCTTTCCTCGCTGGTGCTGGAGCTTGATTTTTCAATTTTGGTGCGCGTCTCGGTGGTATGCGTGTATCGATCGTATTGGTCGGTCAGATGCAGTCCGTCCGCGGTAAGGTACACATCGGCCTCTTTCTTTTGTTGAACCGACTTCATACCTCGCAGGAGGAAGAAACAGATGCTCCCCGCAATAAGGCAGGAGATTCCCACAGCGGCGGCAATCATCGGCCAGGGGGAGCTGCGCACCGGTTTGCCTTCCCCGGCTTTTGTCAGAAATTCGTCGCAGGCGTCCAGATAGCAGGAAATACCGCCGTACCAGTCGTCATCCCCAAAGTCTTCAAGGAATCGTTCCTCCAGCTGCTCCTGGCCAAATGTATCGAAGGCATATTCGGCGTACTCGCCGTAGACGAACATGGCATATTCCCGCTCCTCCATGCTGAGCAGCACAATGATGCCGTCCCGATTGTCTCCCATGCCGAGCTGACTGCCGTGATAGAGCTGGTAGGTGACCCTGTATACGTCGCCGCTTCCATAGTCTGTGTAGTTATCCACCAGGGCAAAATAGACACCGCAATGCTGACGGTTGGAAATGTCCGCGGCGCGGGTCTCCAGCTCCTCCCATTCTTCATAGGGGAGAAGATTGCTGATATCATACACATACTGCATACTGACGCTGCCGGGTTCGGGTTCTTCCGATGTCTCCGGATCGGAGCTGTTTGGCGGACAGTTTGTGAGAATATAATCCTCCGCCGCCTGCGCCATGGCTTCCACCGCCTGGGTCAGCGCCACAGCGCTCATGGTGATGTCCTCGCCGTTCCACGCCCGTTCCGCCATGGAGGGCGCCACCGCGCTGCGGATAGCGTCAGCCAGAGCCTGGCTGCTGCCCCGCTCTTCGCTCAGGTTGGCGTAAACATACCAGCCGTCGGCGGGCATGGCGTAGCTGCCCGTATCCTGCGGCTCCATCAGGATGGTCAGCACAGCGCCTTCCTTTTTCTCACCATAGCCGTAATCGTATTTGGCATAAATCCCTGCAGCGGTATCAGCAATGCTGTCATAGCTGATCTGGGTCAGCACATCCACCCGTAGATCAAGCCCCAGTGTTTCGGAAAGTTCCGGGAGGGTTTCCGTGCCCTGCAGAGTCAGAGTATTGGATCCCAGCTCTTCTGTTTCATCGTAGATTGCGCCATAGTCCGTCAAAGCCAGGGCGGGCGTACAGAGGGTCAGGGTCAGCAGGAGAATCAACATAAAAACGGAGCATATTTTTTTCATATCTGCTTCCCCTCCTTCTCACAGCAAAAAGGACAGCGCTGAGCCCAGGGCAGCCAGAGGAGTGGCTATGGCGGCAAAGAGGGTCCAGAACCTGCCCCAGCTGACGGGCAGATCGCCCACCAGCTTTCCGGTTTGTCCGTTCATGGCAAAGAGGAAATCCTTCCCCTTCCACTTGGTACTCAGCATCCAGACGGGCATCAGGGCATAGTGCACCTTGCCTCGCTTCAGGCTGACGCTGTTATGCACCGGAGTGCAGGTGTCATAGCCTGATACGGTGTCTGTCAGCGCAGAAATCAGGGTACCCGTACAGCGCTGGTCTGCACGCTGCCGGCATTGCTCCACAGTCACATTAAACTTGTCGGCAAGAAAACCGGGAAGATAGGCTGTGGAAAAGGGTTTTAATTCCTGATAGTCATAGGGCTCGATGGAGTCCATGTGATCGTCCGGCATCTTGCTGGAAGCATCTGCCGGGATTTTCTCAAAGGTGATCCATCCCGCCCGGTAGATATCATAGTGCTTCGTTTCCGTAATCTCATAGTCGCCGGAGCTGTATGTATGCGAGCGGGTGGCTGCGTAGTGAGCGTCACCCTGAGCCTCGCCGTCAAACATCCAGAAGGGAACATAGATCCCTTGAATCTCCTGCACATGGTTTTCTCGAGAAAAACTTTTCGGCAGGAAAAATTTCCCTTTATAATGGTCTTTGAGAGCTTTGACGGCGTCCTCTTTGCTCAGTTTGAAGGGAATGATGAAATCCGGCCGCAGCTGCCCGGAAAACTGTCCCGGTACAACCGTGGGGTTGCCGCAGTAGGGACAGGACGTGGCTGCCGTATTTTCATCGCAGATGAGTTCCGCGCCGCAGCTGGGACAGCTGTAAGCCCGCATACCATCGCTTTCTGCGCCCCAGTCCTCGGAAAAACCGGAGGTGTCCCACGCGTCGCCGTCCGGGGACGGCGAGCTCTGCTCAGAGTTTGTTTTCTCCTCCGCCTGCTGGGCTGCTGCCGCCTTTTTTTCTTTCTGCATAAAGCGCCTCAATTTCCGCTATGTCATATTTGGTGCCGCAGTATTCACATTCAAGTTTTCCGGATTCCCCCACAAAATGAAGCGGCCCCGTACAAGCCGGGCACTGATAATTTGTAATCTGTGTTGGCATTGAAATTCCTCCTCTCCATGCCGTCACTGCGGCAATCCATGTCTATCCGACCAGAGGCTGAAAGTTCCACGTCAGTTCATACAGCTGCATTTCTCCCTCCGGCATGAAGGGCAGCGGGATGTTCTGCAGGCCGTTTCCCAGCACAAGTTCCATGCCGCTGTGGCTGACCAGGAATGGATAGGTTTCCGATAAGTAGTATGGGCCGTCACTGACGCCATAGGCGTTTCCGCCTGACAAGGACAAATCCAAGGTCACATAGCCGGGCCCGTCCTGGAAGGTCGTGATCGTCCAGAAACCGCTCCACACGGCCTCCAGATCATCGGAGTCCTCGTAGTACCAGTACAGATCCACTGTGCCGCCTGTTTCGTCCTCGGGATAGAGGGTCATGTTGTAGCACATGGTGCGGCCCGTGTCTTCGACCATCTGGGTGGTCCACGAGCCCTCCAGTCCGGCCGCATAGATCCCGCTCCAGCCGTCCGCCAGCCATGGCGCCAATTCCGGCGGCGCATCCTGCCAGCCGTATTCCGTAAAGTCAAAGGAAAGGTAGTCTCCATTTTCCGACAGACACGGCACAATGCAGCCCATGGCGTCAAGCTGCGGATACCATACGCAGCTGTTGCCCGCGCTGTCAACAATCTGGACCTGAATGTAGGACGGATATGCGTATGCATCGTCGCCGCAAGCTGCCCAAAACAGTACCGGGTCCCCGGATTCTGAACGGTAAAGGACCTCAACGATCTCTTCGTTATCCGAAGTCGAACCCCATGTTACAAGGTTAATGGAAACCGTTGCATTTTCATCAACAGGCACGAGACAATACAGATAGAGATCATCGCTCAAAACGGTATGCTCCGCGTCAATTTCTGAAATAAAAGGATATTTCTGCAGCATTGCCGGGTCTGCTTCCGATAGCCAATCTCTATCGGAAGCTTCTCCGGTATAGCCCAAGAATGCCGCGCCGAACATTGTCTGCGGGACATCCATCCTGTCTCGAAGCCAGACGAGAGACTGTTCCGCTTCCTCGGAGAATCCGGTCGGCACCGGCTGTTCGTCTGAGCCTTCATCCTCCGGAGGCGGCTGATCCGGCTTTTTCTTGTTCGGCATACTGGGCGGCGCCTCCGCTTCGGAGCTTGTTTTTGGCTCGTCTGTTACCGTTCCCGTTTGCGGCTGCCGCGTACAGGCACAGAGAGACAGTATCAGAACCTGTATCAGGAAAAACGCAATTATTCTTATGGATGTTTTTCTCATAACCGCTCCTTTCATGCTCATCCGCCCCAAACCACCGTGTAAATTCAGATCGCTCCCGTCCCCCAATGGAGCGGGAGCGATCCCCGTTTGTATGAGTGTCTTTCCCGCGGCGGAAAGTGCGCGATGAATCGATCAAGAGCCCAATAAAATGATCGTGCCCCCGGCAGTACCCCGGGAGTTTCTCCGCGCGGATATCATAGGGAAATGCACTGCTTCCGTCTTTTGCTTCGCTGCTTCCTTTGCCGCAGGGCCAGGGGGATGAGCAGCATCAATACCGCAAGCAGCAGGCAAAGCAGATTCCTGCGTTTCATGTTTCAGCCTCCTTCTCAGAAGCCGCTGAGCTTGAAAGCGACGAGCTCCATCGCGGATTCATCGGCCCGGTCGTCGGTCAGAAGCGCCAGGATACTGCCGTCTGCCAGTTTCGTTCCGCCGCAGAACCACGGGTAACTGGTGCCGAACAGATCACTGTCATCCGCTTCGCCGATATAGGTGCCGTCCTTCGTCCAGAGAACCACCTCGCGCATATTTGCATCCAGGGCGAGATAGCCGTTTTCCGTCTCTGCGATAAAGGTGACGCTTCCCAGGCTGCCTCCGTCGGAATCCGTCAGCGTCAGCTGCAGGGCGCCCGCCGTATCATAGACAAACACCTTGTGATTGCCGTCGTCCGCCGCGAATCCGCTGATGTAGATGTGGTTCTCATCGATCAGCAGTTGGCTGATCAAATCAACCTCCGGGAAAACAATTGGCTCCGTGGCAATCACGCCGCCGGAAAGAGAAAACTTATCACACTCCGCGCTGGAGAACCAACTGATTCCCCAAGTCCCGGACGGATGCATGGATACTTCATCCGGCCCTTCATAGGACGCTGTCTTTGCGCCGTCCTTCCAGCTGATCAGCGGCTCCATGAAATTGGAAAGCCAGATTGTCCCGGAGGTGTCAGCGTAAATGGTTTCATATTCCGCGTCCAGGGCAATGTCGTCTGCGAAATTCAGGGAGGTTCCGTCGAAATCATAGAGTTTCAGCGCACCGTCTGCCAGAAGGAATACCTGATTGCCGAGAGCAGCGGCGGCATGGTTGAAAGTTTCCTTTGTAATAATGCAGTCCGTGATGGGAATCCACTGACTGTTAAGCGTGTATGTTCCCACCATGACACTTCGCGGCTGGGCGGAAAAGGGCTCGCCCTCCCAGTACCAGGGGGCATCCTCATTCCCGGTATCCTCCAGATTGATTGTCAGCCCGGACAGCAGCTTATCCACGCGCTCGTCCTCGTAGTTACCGAAGATCTCGATCAAAACGGTTGCGCTCGCGCCCTCCACGCGGCTTATATACCGCAGGCACGGAAATCCCCAGTCGCTTCCTTCGGCTTCGAGACAGTCGACGCCGCCGACTTCGGTAAAGTCATAGGCCTGATTGACCGCGTATTCATATTCGTCAAAACCGTAGCTGGTGAGATAATCGCGGAAGTAGCTCTGACTTTCAATGGAAACATCAATTTCCACCGTCACGATACTCTCGTCTTTTCCTTCCTTGGGAATTGCCATGCTGATGCTGGAATAAGTATCATTGTCATACACATCGTCTTCTTCGTACACCCATCCGTCCGCCTCGTTGTACGACAGATCCCACAGATTGGTATGAATGGTTTTGGAAGACGCTTCCGCAGTGGAATCTGTATCCAGCTGGGTGTTTTCTGATGTCTGGCTTGACGTGTTTTCCGTTCCATCTTCATCGTGAGGCAGTTCCGAAGACGGGGCGTTTTTACCGCTGCAGGCCGCAAGGGGGACCAGCATCAGCATTGTGAGAAGCAGGCACAATATCTTTCTCTTGTTTTTCATGGCCGCTCTCCTCTCTGTCGTTATCCGGTGACAGCTCCGCCGCAGAACTCACAGCATCCGCTGGCGTCCGGTGTAGTGGTCGCGCCGCAGTACGGACAGGTCACCGCCGTCTTGGGGGCAGCAGCTGCGGCGGCTTCCTCCCGCGCCTGCTGCCGAACTTGGAGCAGCGCATCCCGGATCTCCATTCCCATGGCTTCGTATTGCTGGTATTCCACGCTGGCTCTTACCTCCTCTGCATTGGAGGTAAGGGAGCCGCCTCTCATACCGACGCGGAAGCCGCGCGATCCGCGTATATCGTTCGGCCCATCCAGCAGTGTTTCCGCATCATTGTCCACGGACTCGCTGTTCAGCTGAAAACGGATTTCGCTGAAATAGGGGTTGTTGACATGGATCACGATGGTGAAATCGTAGGAATAAGCATACCGTTTGGGGGTGAAGCTCTGCCGCACACCTTCATCGTCCCTGTATTCGATTTCCGTCCTATGCTCATCGATGTCCAGCTTGCATCCGGTCACATCGGAGAAGGACAGTACATCCGGATTGGCCTCCTCCAGATTTCTGGCGGAGGTAACCATGAACAGGCCAGCGTCCTCGTCCAGCAGCACCTTGGTGCGCTCTCCCAAGGTACGGGTAGTGCGGAACACCGCGACCTTCTGCTGATTTGCTTCCCGGTAGGCCAGCTGTGCCTGAATGTCCGCTACCGTGCTCTGACGGCGGTCGCTGAACCAGGGGGAGAGCTTGGCGGCGCAGCTTTTGCAGAGGTTTCCGTCCTCCAGCTTGCGGTTGCCGAGCAGCCCGATCTCGCCGCCGCAGACGGAGCACTCCTTCTTCTCAAACAGCTTTCCAAAGAATCCCATGTTCCCGCTCCTCTCTTCGTCCGATCAAACGGTGACGCTGTTCTTCACCTGCATCGCGCCATAGATGTACAGTCCCGGCAGCAGCAGATTGAGAACCAGGCTGGTGATGCTGAAGGTTCCTCCGCCGATAAGACCGACAATGATAGAGACAATTGCCAGGACCGCGATGATGATCCCCCACTTGATGCAGGAAGCTGCCTTCTTGGAATCGCTGCAGGCGCCGACGCCCTTAATCCCCGCGATGAACTGAATCACAGAGGCGACTGTTACAATGATGGAACTCGCATAGAGCAAACCGGAGCCCTCTGCGCTCCCCGACAGCGCCACCAGAGCGCTGACGCCAAGAATGGCAATAATACCTGCGATTGCGGCGATCACGCCGCCGATGATCATGAGAATGGACGTCACTTTCAAAATCTTCTGACCTTTCATTTGTAAAACCTCCTGTTATTGTGTTTCTGTGAATTGGTTTTTGTGATATGACTGTTCCTCCAGCAGCCGCAAAGCCAGTTCTGTGAAATACTCTTGGATTTGCTTCGCGGTTTCCTGACTGACGGTTTTGCCTGTCTGTTTGCCGTCCGAATAATAGAGGGTACATTCCAGCTTTTTCGATCTGCCGTCCGGCTGATTCTCCAGGCCGATCTCCCGGGCAAATGCGGCAAAGTCGTCCCACATGGCGTCCGGTACTGTCCAGTCGCACCAGACCGCCTCATTTCGGCCGGGCGGAGTAAAACGGGCGTAAAGGATATACGGGGCATCCTCCTCGTACACGACAGACGATTCCTGCGTGAATTGAAAAGAATATTCTGGAGAGAAGAGCCCCCCGGACTGGTCGATATAGAAGCCGATCAGCTCCGGCGGGTCAAAGCGGGGGATTTCCCGCCCGATGGGATCGGCCAGCTCCTGCAGCAGAGCGATCAGTGTATAGATCCGGCGATCGTTCGGCATAGAATAGTGGGTGCTCCGGATACCGTCCTCTGTGTCCCAGGTCAGGATCAGGTCGGTTGTGTCTCCGCCATCCCTGATATCGAGCCACGAGGGAAGCGGCACTTCGTACCGCCGCTCCGGGACAGGCTTCATCAATGGGTAGAGCTCTAAAACGATCTGCTCCACATCCGTCCACTGTGCCGCGGTGATGGGGACGTTCTCCTTGATGGTTGGGTGATACCAGTCCTCGTCCCGTGCGGTTTTCGGCTCGAGCGCCGGATAATAGCTTGTTTCCAGAATCGCCTGCGGCGAGAGTGTGATGGAAAAATCCACCCTGGCGACCATCCCGCTGGTGTGACTGTATGTAACGCCAGCCAATGTGCCGGGCGGCACGGCAGGTTCCGTCTGCATCGGTGAACCACCTTCTTTCTGTTTCAGATAGAGAATTTCCACAGACAGCAGGAGCAGGAAGAGACTTGCGGCGCAGAGGACAGCGGTTCTTCCGCGGCGACTCATCCCTGCATGTCACCGTCGTCAAAGGGATCGCCGCACTCCGGGCAGAACTTGGGCGGATGCGCCGGATCAGCCGGTTCCCAGCCGCACTTGTCGCACCTGTACTGGGGTACGCCGGCAGGTTTTTTCGCCCCGCACTCAGCGCAGAATTTGCCCTTGTTCACCGCGCCGCAGGAACAGGTCCAGCCCTCCGCGGCAGGCTTGGGCTTGCCGCACTCAGGACAGAATTTCCCGGTAACGGTCGCGCCGCATTCGCACCGCCAGCTCTCCGCTGCCGGCCCG
>ERZ779885.4702-NODE-4702-length-10436-cov-6.134284_pt1 | contig 10436 bp, 8 predicted proteins | sample MGYA00511554_ERZ779885 | MGnify/ENA primary metagenome ERZ779885 (study PRJEB29588, sample SAMEA2160998) | human gut metagenome | biome: human gut; feature: human-associated habitat; material: faeces | place: Denmark | collected 2008/2010 ... | reverse complement strand
CCTGCGCCGCATCGGCCGCGTCGTCAAGCTCGTCATCGGCATCCTGAGCGGCAGAAAGCAGCGCGCCGTCAACCGACTGCAAGCGCTCGAGTGCTGACCACTGCTCGCGCTCCTCGGCAGTGCCCTCGAGCTCCAGCGGAGCCTTGAGCGTGTACTGGTGCTCGGCGACCAGGCTCGTCTCGAGGTTGTCCGCGTAGTGCGTCATCGTGGGCAGAATCGCCAGGCCAAAGAGCAGCAGCAGCGAGGCAAATGCAATGCCCACGAAGAGCGTGGCGAAGTTGCCCAGGTTGCGCAGGAAGATACGCAGGCGGAAGCGGGAAACAAAACCCATGCGCTCCGGCAGCTGCAGGCCGCGCTTGGTGCCCGATTTGCCGCTCGCCTCGTGACGAAGGAACTGCAACGGCGTCTTGCCCATCTTGCGAAGCAGGCCCACCAGCGTGATGAGGATGAGCGCGGCGGCGGGAACCACGGCGCACTTTACAAAGATCTCCCAGCTCCAGTACACCTGGAAGGGCGGCAGGCTGTACGAGCCGTAATAGAGGCCGCGCATGGGCTCGGTAAAGAACGCAACGCCGAGCGCGGTGCCCAACAGCGCCGCGAGCACGCCCACGATGGCGGGAAGCGCGAGGTAGTGCAGCACGATCTCGCGACGGCGATAACCGCTGGCGAGCAGCGTGCCGATAATGGCGCTCTCCTCCTCGATGGTGGCGTCGGTTAGGACCACAAAGACAAACGCCATGATCACGATGATGATGTCGAGCAGCGTCATCCACATCATGGAGTCGCCGTCTACGTCGTCGCGCGCGTAGCCAATACCCTGGTTGGAATCGGCATCGATCAGATCGTCCACGCGCGCATCGGCTTCGGTCAGTGCCTCGACCATATCCTGCTCCGCATCGGTGCGGTCTGCAGTGGAGAGATCGCGATCGGCAAAGGTGAAGGAGTAGGTGTAGTCAGGCGCGCCGCCGGCATCCTCGAGCGCGGCAAAGCCGGCGTCGGTGACCTCGGCAACACCATAGGTGATGGTGTTCACCGTAAAGTCGGAGTTGTTGAGGAACAGCGCCTGGCTATCGGGCTGGGTCATGATGCCGCAGATGGTGTAGGTGCGGCCCTCAAGCTCGACCTTATCGCCCACGGCGAGGTCGTTGTTGGTGGCGAAGACACGGTCGATTGCCACCTCGTCGTCCGCCTTGGGCTGCTTGCCCTCACAGTAGGACGCAATGTCCACCTTAGCGCGGTGCGCATAGGTGCGCAGCGTGCGCTTGGTGCCGTCGTCGCCGGACGCCTTTTTGATGATGGCATCGATGGAGAAATTCTTGTAGAGCGTGACGCCGCCGACGTCGTCGGCTGCATCCTCGGCCGCCTTGAGCTGGTCTTTGGTGGCCTCGAAGGAAGTGGTCACGCGGCCGTCCTCGATCGTGTACGCATCGCGCATGCCGTCGATAAGGCAGCCGATGGAATGCGCTGCGAGCAAAAAGCCCGAGGTAAGGGCGATGCTTCCGCACATAAGCAAAAAGATGCCCAGGTACTTGCCGATATTGCGGCGCAGCTCGCGCGGGAGACGTTTTGCGAGAGGTGTCATGGCGCCGCCTACCAATCGAGCTCGGCGGCCGCGACGGGCGACTCGTTGAGCTCATCCTCGACGATGCGCCCGTCGCGCAGGCGCAGCACGCGATTGGCCATGCGCGCGATGGCGGCATTGTGGGTGACAATGATGATGGTGCAGCCGTAGGTGCGGTTGACATCCTCCATGAGTTGCAAGATTTCCTTGGACGTCTTGTAGTCAAGCGCGCCCGTGGGCTCGTCGCACAGCAGCAGGCCCGGGTTTTTGACGAGCGCACGGCCGATGGCGCAGCGCTGCTGTTGGCCGCCCGAGACCTGGCGCGGGAACTTGTTGCGGTGCTCGTAGAGGCCCAGCGAGCGCAGCAGGTCGTCGATGTTGAGCGGCTTTTTGGACAGGTGTGCCGTGACCTCGATGTTCTCCTTGATGGTGAGGTCGGGCACCAGGTTGTAGAACTGAAAGACAAAACCAAGCTCGCGGCGTCGGTACTCGCCCAGGTCTCCGGCCTTGAGTGTGGTGAGGTCGCAGCCGTCCACCAAAATAGAGCCGGCGTCGGCATCCTCCAGGCCACCGATCAGGTTGAGGAATGTCGATTTGCCCGAGCCGGAGGGCCCCAGCATGACGCAGATCTCGCCGCGGTTGATAGACGTGTTGATGCCGTCGAGCACCGTCAGGCGTGCATCTCCATCGCCGTAGTGCTTTTTGAGATCCTTAACCTGGACGTAGGCTTCCTGCGTTGCCATGGTATCCCCCATTGTTAGCCTCGTACTACTTTATGAGCGTAATAGTAAACCTTGGCGAACTATTTTGGGGCGAGGCCTGAAATTTATTTCAGACTAGTCATTGGGGACGCTCTTAAATGACTAGGTGGCTAGGCGCGGGATTTGGCGCGTGCGAGGGCTAGGCCTGCGGCGGCGATGGCCACGGCAAAGAGCACCGTGACGCCCAGGTCGCAGACAATGTCGCCCAGCACGGCGGACGTCAAATCCGCGGCGAGTGCCTTGCCAATCGCGTCGTTCACCCAATACGTCGGCACAAAGTGCGCCACCGTCTGCACGGCCGAGCCCATCAGCGACAGCGGCATCCAAGCGCCGCCCAAAAACGTCATGAGCATGCCGAGCAGGTTGCCCACACCGTTAAGCAGCTCCTCGCGCGCACCCAGGCTCGGCACGTCCATGCACAGGGTGCCGCCGGTGGCGACGTTGAGCAGCTGCGTGCCGCGGCAGGTGGTAAAGAGCGGCTTTTTGGCGCGGAGTACCTCGTCGACCAGCTTAAACTCAAAGCTATCGCGGATTTCGCAGCAGAGGGTGGGGTCGTAGGGTCGATCATCGCCCCAACGTTTGGGATTGACATCGGGGCCGCCGGGAATGGCGATACCGTCAGCGATTTCCACGTAATGACGGATGACCTCAATGTCCTCGGTGATGGACATCTGCAGCGGCAGGCCGCCGGCGGCAAGAATGGCATCGACAAAGACACTTGCGATTTCCTCGTTGGGGGAGAGCGTCTCGCTCAAAAACGGCTTTGCTTCTTCCCAACGCGGTGCGACGAGGATGAGTGGGCGGTCGGCGGGGTCGACGTCGACGTGCGGAGTGTAGGACGATGATGTGCGGGTTCCGATCATGGTTGCGGCTTTCGAATCCGGGTGGACATGGCACAGGGGTGGCGCGGGGCAAACGTTACTGATGAATTTGCCCGCGTGGCAATTGGGTTAGTGGCCCTTGATGGAGTTGAGGAAGTCCTGGGCGCGCTTGGTCTGGGGGTGGTCGAAGAACTCGTCGGGCGTGCCGGTTTCCACAATCTGGCCGTCGGCCATAAACACGACGCGGTCGGCTACGCGGCGGGCAAAGTTCATCTCGTGCGTGATGACGATCATCGTCATGCCCTGCTGGGCCAGACGGACCATGACCTCGAGCACCTCGTTGATCATCTCGGGATCGAGGGCACTCGTGGGCTCGTCAAAGAGCATGGCCTTGGGTTGCATGGCAAGCGAGCGGGCGATGGCTACGCGCTGTTGCTGGCCGCCCGAGAGCTGTGCGGGCACCTTATCGGCCTGCTCGGCCACGCCCACGCGGCCCAGCAGGTCCATGGCGCGCTCACGGGCTTCGTCCTTGGAGACGCCCAGCACATCAACCGGTCCCAGCATGACGTTCTGCAGTACGGTCATATGTGCGAACAGGTTGAACTGCTGAAACACCATGCCCAGCTCGGCGCGCATGCGGGCAAGATCCTTGCCTTCCTGCGGCAGGGGCTCGCCCTCGATGAGGATCTCGCCCGAGTCGATGGTTTCCAGGCGGTTGATGGTGCGGCACATGGTCGACTTGCCCGAGCCCGAGGGACCGATCACAACGACGACCTCGCCGCGGTCGACCGAGAGATTGATGTCGTTGAGGACGTGCAGATCGCCATAGTGCTTATCGACGTGTCTGAGCTCGATCAGCGGCTGATTGCCGGTGGAAGAGGTGCTCTGTGCCATGGTGCTCGGCTCCTTATGACTCGAAATGGCAAAGCGTTAGCGGATGATGGTCGCGCCGGTCTTGTGCGAAACGTAGACAGCGGCCTTGTTGATCGCGACGTTGATGAGGATGTAGATGACCGCGATAACCAGGTAGACCGACACGAGAGCATCGTAGTTGGTAATGAGCACGCGGGCATTTTGCATGAGGTCGGGGTAGCTCACCACATAGGCGACGGTGGTGTCTTTGACTACGACCACGAGCTGCGAAATCAACGACGGAATAATAAACCGAATCGCCTGCGGCAACACGATTTTAAAGGTGATTTTAGCCTTGGAGAGACCGAGTGCCTGGGCGGCTTCGACCTGGCCGCGCGGCACGGCGTTGACGCCGGCGCGAAAGATCTCGGCGAGTACGCCAGCTGCGGCGAGCGCGACGGGAAGCGTGAGCATCCAAAAAGATGGCAGCGCGATCTTGTACTGGGGCAGCACCAAAAAGAAGAAGTAGATGAACAGCAGGCTCGGTACGCCGCGGAAGAAATCGGTGAGCACGCGGCAAACCAGCTGGAGCGGCTTAATGTCGCTGGTGCGGCCGAGCATAAGGGCTAAGCCCAGCACCAGTGCGATGGCGCCAGCGGTGAGTGCGACTTTAACAGTGCCCTCAAAGCCGGCAAGCAGGAACTTCCAGGTGGTGAGGTGCGTAAAGAAATACCAATAGTGGACCGAAAACTGGCCGGTCACATAGAAGCGCTGCAGTACCAGGATGGCGAGCGCGGCGACAGCAACAAGCGAGATGGCGGTGCCGATGCGAATCTTGGCGCGCATCTTGGGGCCGGGAGCCTCGTAGAGCGCATCGCGCATGGTGAGCGCGGAGGTGGAGTGCTTGCTCATCGGAGGATCCTCACCTTCTTATCGATATAGTTGCCAATGTGGCTCACCACGAAGGCTGTGCCCAGGTAGCCGAGCGCCGAGATAAAGAACGCGGCGACGCCGCCGAGCGAGCGCGTGTTGATATAGCTCACCACGCCGGTGAGCTCTTGCGGCTTAAGCGGCACCTGGCTGCCCAAGGCGGTAGTGAGCATGACGGCGATAAAGAGGTTAGTCATGGGTAATACGCTCGAGCGCAGCGCCTGCGGAATCACGATCTTGGCAAGGATGCGGTTAAAGCTCATGCCGAGCGAACGTGCGGCTTCCACCTGACCGACGCCGACGGTATTGATGCCGCTCATAAAGTTCTCGGAGCCAAAGGCCGAGCCCAAAAGGACCGTGGCGACGATAACGCAGGTGCGGTAGGGCAGGACGACCTTGAGCGGCGGCAGCGCGTAGACGACGATAATAAGCAGCGCGATGCCGGGGATGTTACGGAAGACCTGAACATACAGGTCGCCAAAGACGCGCAGCGGCTTGAGCGGCGACACGCGCATCACGGTGACGGCGACGGCCAGCACCATGGCGATGGCAAACGACTCAAGCGTCATGCCCCAGGTTGCTAGCAGCGCGTCGATATAGTTCTGGCCATAGAGCGACCAAAGCTCGGAGAGACTCATGCGGACCTCCCGCCGATAAGGAAAGGGGCTCCCGCTTGTACGGAAGCCCCGACAACTCAGTGAGGAAACAGTTTAGCGCAATAAAGCGCATCGTGCGTTTCCGTATGGTTTCGTTGCGGCCGTTACCAGGCTCGCTGCCTAGGCGCCGATCTCGGGCAGCTCGGGAACATTGGTGTCGCCCGTACGGTCGCCGATGCAGATCTGCCACAGCTCGGTCCAGGTGCCATCGTCCTCGATCTTCTTAAGGAAGTCGTTGACAAAGGCGACGCCGTCGGAATCGAGCGGTAGACCGATGCCATAGGGCTCCTTGCTGCCGAAGGGCTTGCCGGCGATCTTGTATTTACCGGGCTCGCGGACCAGGGCGCTCTGCTGCATGTTGTTATCGATGACGTAGGCGTCAACGCGGCCCTGCTGGAGTGCCTGGCGGGCTTCCTCGTCGGTCTTGAACTCCTGCTGGCTGGCCTTGGGGGCGAACTCCTCCAGGATGGCGGGACCGTTGGAGCCGGACTGGACGGCGACGTTCTTGTCGGCAAGGTCGTCGACGCTCTTGATGTCGTCGTTATCGGCGAGCACCAGGATGGCCTGCTGGGTGTAGTAGTAGGGACCGGCAAAGGAGACGAGCTTCTTGCGCTCGTCAGTGATGGTGTAGGTGGCAAAGACGGCGTCGACCTGGCCGTTCTGCAGGACGGACTCGCGCGTGTCCGAGGTCACCTGGGTGATCTCGACCTTGTTCTCGCCCAGAATGTAGTTGGACAGGAGCTGTGCGATACCGGCGTCGAAGCCGCGGGTCTGACCGTCTTTCTCGTTGAGGAGGGAGAAGAGCGTAGAGGTCTGAACGCCACCGATCTTAAAGACGCCGGCGTTCTTAACGGCCGTCGCCCAGGTGCTGGCGGCGATGGCGTCGTTATCGGCTTTGGGACCGTTGCCGACGAGCTTGTCGAATGCCTTGGCATCGAGCGTGGCGGAAACCTCGGTATCCTCGGAGCCCTTGGAGGAGCCGGCGGCGGAACCCTTGTCGGCCTCGGCGCTGGTGTCGGAGCAGCCGGCAAGACCAAGGCCGGCGACGGTTGCGAAGGTGGCGGCAACGAAGCCGCGGCGGTCGAGAACGACCTGCTGGGAGAGGTTCTTGCTCATGGTAGAACACCTTTCTCAATAAAATCCCTAGCGGTTGAGTAGAGTTATACCCTATCGCGCTCAAATGGGTCAATACGAAATAACTCAGAAACATACTTACCTTATGGGTAATTCTACCTACCAAAAAGGGACAGGCACCTTTGTGGTGGTTCTGGCCGATGCGGTGGCATGCCTTGCTGCTTTGTCTCAATCTGTAACATCTGCAGCCATTTTTGCCGAGTAACTGTTACAGATCGAGATTTTCTCTTCAGGGGAATTCGAATGTCTCAATCTGTAACATCTGGACGGCCAAAAGGTCCCTATCTGTTACAGATTGAGATAATCGCGTCGTGAAAACAAAAACCTCCGCAGGGGTGCTTCCCTTGCGGAGGTTTTCTTACTCGTTGAGTAGCCTTACGGCTTCGGCGGCCATGTTCTCGACTGTCATGCCGTTCTGAGCGAGCAGCTCGTTGGGGTCGTAGCGGTCGGGGAAGCCCTTGGCGATGCCGAAGGCGCGCGTACGCACGGGCGTGCAGGCCAGGTAGCACGCCACGCGCTCGCCCCAGCCGCCGTCCAAGATGCCGTCCTCGAGGGTGACGACGACGCGATGCTCGGCGGCAAGGCTATCGAGGAACTCGCGGTCAAGCTCGGTTGCAAAGCGCGGGTTGACGAGCGTGGCCTCGATGCCGTACTCGGCAGCCAAGCGGTTTGCCACGCGCTCGCCCAGCTCAAAGAAATCGCCAAGCGCGAGCACGGCAACGTCGCGGCCCTGACGCACCACGTTGTAGCGAACGGCGCTGTAGTCGGTGTCCTCGGCAGGCGCCAAATCGAGGCGGCTAACCAGGCCAATGCCCGGTACGCGGATCGCCACGGGATGCTTGCGGTGGTCGAGCGACCAGCTCAGCATGGACAGATATTCCTCCATGCAGGCCGGCGCTAGGTAGCGCATGTTGGGAAGAGCGCCCAGCATGGAAATATCGAAGAACGAAAGGTGCGTCTCGGACGTGGTGCCAAAGATCGAGGCGCCAAACACCAAGATGGTTGAGGGGGCATCGTTGAGGCACAGGTCGTGCCACAGCTCGTCGTAGGCGCGCTGCAAAAACGTGCCGTACACACCAAAGACTGGCTTGGCGCCCGAGCGCGCAAGCGCGGTGGCAAAGGTCACGGCGTGCTCCTCGGCAATGCTCACGTCGACAAACTGTTTGCCGGCGGCAGCGCGAAGCTCAGGTGTAAAGCCCATGATGTAGGGCGTGGCGGCTGTGATGCCCACGACCTGCGGATCGCGCTCGATGGCGGCGCTGAGCGCCTCGCCCGTGATATCGGCATAGGTGCGCGGTGCGGGCTCGCTCGGATGGCCCGGGCAGAGCTTGCGGCCAGTTGCCATGTCAAACGGACCCACGTGGTGCCAGCGTTCGGGGTCGTTCTGGGCCGGCTCAAAGCCCTTGCCCTTGGCGGTCGAGACGTGGAGCACGATGGGGTGATCGATATTGCGCAGCTCCTGCAACGTGTCGACGAGGGCCAACACATCGTTACCGGCGTCCAGATAGCGGTAGTCGAGTCCCATCGCGCGGAAAACGTTGCGCTCACAGGTGCCGTTGCTGGCGCGCAGCTCGGCCAAATTGCGATACAGGCCACCGTGGTTTTCGGCGATGGACTGGTCGTTATCGTTGACGATGATGATCAGGTTGCTGTCGAGTTCGGCGGCATTGTTAAAGCCCTCAAACGCCAGGCCGCCCGAAAGCGAGCCGTCGCCAATAACGGTAATGACGTTGTACGTATCGCCCGCCAGATCGCGGGCGTGTGCCAAGCCGCAGCCCAGGCTCACCGATGTGGAGGTGTGGCCCATGGCGAACAGGTCGTGCTCGGACTCGTCGGGATTGGCAAAGCCAGAAGCCTCGCCAAAACGTTCCGGATCGATATAGGTATACGCGCGCCCGGTCAGCGCCTTGTGGGCGTAGGTCTGGTGCGAAACGTCAAAGACAATCTTGTCGATAGGGGAGTTAAACACGCGATGAAGCGCAACCGTAAGCTCAACGACGCCCAGGTTGGGGGCAACGTGTCCGCCGACAGCGGCGGAGCTTTCGAGGATGGCGTGGCGAATCTCGCCGCAGAGCAGCGGAAGCTCGGCGCGGTCGAGAGCCTTGACGTCCTCGGGCGTTGTCGTTTGCGTAAGCAGCATCGTTGTGGGTTACTCCATGCGAATCGAGCGTCGGCGCTCCCTCGGCCGACACAATTGCACAAGACAGTCTCGCACATTTTGGCGTTTGATATGTGACGGCGGCGCGGTGATTCGCCAACTGGTGGGGCAAAACGTTTTGTCCGATGCCATACTGATGTGTTCCATGATGTTTTTATCGATTGTGCACAGGCCGTGGCTTGTCGCCATAAGCCGCTGGAAGGAGGCAGCATGTCCGATGCCGTTCGTGCCGAGAAAATCGCGTGCGAAGTAGACCATGCTGCCCGTCAACTGGCACAGGCGGGCCGTCTGGACCTGACGCGCGAGTTTATCCAGCATGGCGATGTGACGGTGTATGCGCATGTGATCTCGGTGGCGCGGGCGAGCCTGTCCTTTGCCGAGCGCTTGGGCCGTGCAGGCATTTTGGTCGACCGCGCCTCGTTACTGCGCGGAGCCTTGTTACACGATTACTTTCTCTACGATTGGCACGACCCCAACCCGAGTCATCGCCTGCACGGATTTCGACATCCGTTTTTTGCCCTGGCGCGTGCCGAGGAAGATTTTGAGCTGACGCCGCGAGAGCGGAATATTATCGTGCGGCATATGTTTCCGCTGGTGCCGGTGCCGCCGACGTGTCGCGAGGCGTGGATTGTTTGTCTGGCGGATAAATGGTGTGCTCTGCGTGAGACGGTCGCCGGCCGCCTGCCGCGCAAGGACGAGACGGACGATAGCGTGAGTAAAGCATCGAGTGAAAAGAGGAGAGGGTAGACGGTGGGGACCGCGATCGACATGTCCTTTGACGGCGCGACGCTTGCCGCCTGCCCGCTTTCGGCACTGGTGCTCTCGTTTGCCTTCTACGGTTTTTGCGGCTGGGCATGGGAATCGACAGTCTGCGCCATGCTCAACCACGGACGCTTTGCCAACAGCGGCTTTTTGCTGGGACCGTGTTGCCCTATCTATGGCGCGGGCGGCATTGCCTGCTGGCTGCTGTTGCGCGGGATTCCGGATGCCCCGAGCCAGTTTGTCGCTGCAGCGCTCGTATGCAGCGTGATTGAGTACAGCGTAGGCGTGCTGTTGGAAAAAACAACGGGCGCTCGCTTTTGGGACTATTCGCATCTGCCGTTTAACCTGCACGGACGTATCTGTCTGTACTGGGCCTGCGCGTTTGGCCTGGGTGCGTTGTGCATTTGCCGTTTAGTGGAGCCGGCATTGCTGGGGCTGCTTGGCCATCTGCCGGTGCTGATTGTGCGGTTGTCCGCCTTTATCGTCGCGGTCGCGATGATGGTCGACGCGTTGTGCTCATTGGCGAGCTGGCGGCGTCTGTCTGATCAGCTGGAGCGCGTCCGGGCCGACCTTGCCGACCGCATCAACGAGTCGCTTGCCGACGCGTCCGACTCAATGCTCGAGCGCATTCCCGATTCTACGATTGACTCGGTGGCACAGACGCACATCCGTAGCCGTGCCGTTAACGCGTGGCTGGCCGAGCTGGGCGACGCCGCGCTCGATGCCCTGCGCGAGAAGGCTTCGATGCCGACGTTTATCGCGGATGGTGCTCGCGGCCTGGCGCTTGCCGCCCGCCGCGTG
>ERZ779885.4697-NODE-4697-length-10442-cov-3.121691_pt1 | contig 10442 bp, 8 predicted proteins | sample MGYA00511554_ERZ779885 | MGnify/ENA primary metagenome ERZ779885 (study PRJEB29588, sample SAMEA2160998) | human gut metagenome | biome: human gut; feature: human-associated habitat; material: faeces | place: Denmark | collected 2008/2010 ... | reverse complement strand
GAATCCACGCGCTGTTCGGATCGTAGACGTCGGCCAGATGCCAGCGGTCGTAATAGAATGCCGGGGAGTTCGACGAATCGAGCGCCAGTACATTGCCCAGCACCTCGTTGTACTTGGCCGTATATTTGGCCGCGCCCGACCAGAGCATGTTGAAATCGAGGCCCTTCCAGCTTGCGTAGAGCGTGATGCCGAACGTCATCTTGGGCTGGCCGTTCCAGAACATCGGCTTCATGTCGTTGCCGTTGATCACGCCGTCGCCGTTGAGGTCGAGGTGCATGTAGTCGCCCGGCAGGGTCTTCGAGTTGCCGTAGCCGCCGGTTTCGATCACACCATTGCGGATCTGATCGTAGTTATGATAACGGCCGATCACCTCGTATCCCCATCCGATATCGTGGTAGCGGTCGATGTTGCCGTTCTTCCAGCGGTCCCAGCTGCTGCGATAGGGCGAACGCTCCTGAAAAGTCGTCTTCGAGCGGCTGAAGTTCATGTTGGCCGTAACTCCGTAGTGGAATTCGCCGACCGAATTCCGGTGGCCGATCATCAGCTCGAAACCTTCGGTGCGGTCCGCATTGAGGTTCTCCTGCGGCATGGTGGCGCCGAATGTATTGGGCAGCGCCCCCAGCCGGTTTCCGAGCAGTCCGTCGCGGTCGCGGCGGTAGATGTCGAACGAAAAGTCGAGCAGGCCGTCCCACATCGTCAGGTCCATACCGAAGTCGGTGGTTTCCGTGGAAACCCACGTCAGGTTGGCGTTCATCAGGCCCGAACTGGCATAGCCGTTGGTATATTTGCCGCCTCCCAGCACATAACCTCCGCTGCCCACATAACCGGGAATATACTGGAACGGATTACCGGCGTCCTCGCCCGAACGGCCCCACGACGCACGGAATTTCAGGTTGGTCAGGAACGGCACGTTGTCCTTGATGAACGACTCTTCCGACAGACGCCATGCCGCCGACACCACGGGGAAGAAGCCCCAGCGCTGGTCGGGCGCATACCGGTAGGAGCCGTCTTCGCGGAATGCGAATTCGACCATATACTTGCTCTTGTAGTCGTAATTGAAACGGCCCACGACCGAAACGAACGTATATTCGTTGGTATTGCCGCCGGCCTGCTGCCCGTTCACGGGAGCGCGGTCGATGTTGTCGGTCGTGAAAAGATCGCTGTCATAGAAACGCTTGGCGCTTACGTAGCGGCCGGTCTCGCGGCGGGTCTCGAATACGGCCACGGCGCTCACGTTATGCGCATCGGCAAACGTATTCCTGTAATTGATCGACCCTTGGAAATTGAGACGCGACGAATCCCAATCCTGCTCCTGAATGCTGGGATCGTAGTTTGCCGAAGGAGCGTAGGAGTCGTCCAGCGCCGAATAGGTGTAGGTCATGATACGCTTCTGCACGCGGGTGCGGATCGTAGTCTTCGAATCATAGGCCGCCTGCGCCTTCAGCGAAAGTCCCTTCACGCCGGGAATATCGAACGTCACGCCCAGAGACGACTGGAAGAACTTGTCACGCCATTCGCCGTAACCGAACAGGTCGCGGTCGGAGAAGGCCACCGGGTTGTCGTTGAGCGGCCGGGGACGGTTGTAATAGAGCGGATTGTTGTTGGCGAATACGGTTTCCGAAGGAATGATACCGTGCACGGCCTTGTTCAGGTAGAAGAAGGCGTCGTCCCACGTTCCGGGCTGCTTGCGCAGGTCGGTATATCCCGAAAGATTCAGGTCCACACGCAGGTATTTGTTGACCTTCAGTTTATTGCCGCTGCGGAAAGAATACTTGTCGTAGCCGATGTCGCCCGTACGCAGCAGACCGTTGTCGGTCATGTATCCGACGCTCGTATAGGTCGACACGCGATCGTTGCCGCCCTCTACGACGATGTTGTACTGATGCTGGAACGCAGCTTTCTTGAAGACCTCGTTGTACCAGTCCACGTTCGGGAGGGCCTGAGCGGCCTGCAGCTCCTCGCGCGTGGCGAAATAGGGCGAACCGCCCGAATTGACGCCGTCTTCGTTGCGGATCTCCCAATACTGATGCGCATTCATCATCTTGGTATGCTGCGTAGGCTGCGAAAATCCCCAGTTGGCGTTGAGCGACACGCGCAGCGGACCTTGGGAACCGGCTTTCGTGGTCACCAGAATGGCGCCGTTGCTCGAATTGATACCGTAGATGGCGGCCGATGCGTCTTTCAGCACCGTGATGCTCTCGATGTCTTCGGGATTGAGTTTCTGGAATTCGGTCGTCTCGTTGCGGACCACGCCGTCGATAACGATCATCGGGGTGCCCATGCCGCGGACGTTGATGTTGGTGGAGAAACTGCCCGGCATACCGCTGGTCTGACGGATTCGCAGACCCGGAACCTTACCGGCCAGCGCGACGGCCAGCGACGGGCCTTTGGTCGTAAGGATCTCCTTGTTTGAAATGCTGGAAACAGCGCCCGAAAGGGTTACCTTTTTCTGGGTGCCGTAACCTACCACCACGACTTCGTCAAGCGCCGACGCCGACGAAACCATAGCCACATGCATGTTGAGTCCCACGGGCTGTTCCACCGGCTCCATTCCCAGATAGGAGAATACGAGCGTTTGGGCGGAAGCCGGCACGTCGAACGAGAAGCGGCCCTCGGAATCGGTCGTGGTACCGACCGTGGTGCCTTTTACAATGATATTACATCCGACGATCGGCCCGCCGTTCTCATCCAAAACGACACCAGCCGCCTTTTTTTGCGAGGGGGGGGGGAAATGAGCCGTTCTGTGCCGCCGCCCCCAGCGGCAGCAGCAGAGACACTGCGAGAATCAACAGCAAACTCCACGGATTGACCCGGCGGAGCAATACAGCGTTAGAATTGTTCTTCATAAGGTTAATAAATTTGTTTTAGGTTTTGATAGGAGTTACTTTTCGCAGGGACTACCCCATGCAGCCGGAACATTCGGTTCCGACGATAGGCACGACGTTTTTCTCATTCATTCAGGTTTAGTGATACGATTAATATGAACTGTTGTCTCGATTCCATTAATTCAATACGCTTCCGCAGGGGCCGATGCAGTATTCCGGACAGACCTATATTATATAATGCCGCCGATCACGTTCCGTCCGGGTCTCAAAATCGGTCTTTCGGCTTGCCTTTACAAAATTAGAAAGAGCAGCCGACCCCCAATATGCATTAATTAATCAATTATGATACTATTTTAACATAAGACTTATTTTATTATCTTAAAATAATGGTCAATATTGAGAAATATCTACTTTTGTATACCATTCGAAGAGCTGCGAAAGCATCGTAAACTAACCATAAAAACCAGAATTATGAAACAGACCCGGCATTTACTTATCGCCCTCGCTTTGGGTACAATGCTAACTTCCTGCGGCGCATCCGTTTCCACCGCCACGGTCACCGGACCGGCCGCATATGTCGATCCCTATATCGGTTCGGGCGGCCACGGCCACGTCTTCGTGGGCGCCTCCGTTCCGTTCGGCGCCATTCAGGCCGGCCCGCAGAACATCCACAAGGGCTGGGACTGGTGTTCGGGATATCACCACTCGGACAGCATCGTCATCGGCTTCGCCCACACCCACCTGAGCGGCACGGGCTGCACCGACATGGGCGACGTCAGCTGCATCATGCCGGTCCTGCATCCGCACATCGCGGGCGCGGCCGGAAAGTCGCACGGCGATGACTATCACCTCGTTGACCGCGAGATGGCCTGCGTCAACTCGGCCAAGGGCCAGCTGCTGCTCATGGCGCTGCTGATGGAAAACGGCGCGGCGCGCGCAAAGCAGGTCGTGGAGCGCTATCACGCGCCCTATGAGAGCAAGGCGGCGTATTTTGCCACGCTGGACGCCATCCTGCGCGACCGGGAACTGATCGAGTACCACGAAGATACCGCCCAGATCCGTCTCTGAGTGTGACGCCGCCGGACCACCGGCGGCATTCTTCGGAGCGCATACGACTTTTTTACATCGGAGAGAGAAAAATGGAAAAGACACGCTTCAAAGGCGCCGTATTTGCGACGGCCTCGGCGCTTTTGTACGGACTTGGCGCGGCGCTCATCAAGCTGGCGACAAAGGAGTCCATGTCCGTCGCGACGCTGCTGGTCGGACGCGGAGGCTGCGGCATGCTCCTGCTGCTTCTGGCAGGCTGCATCCGGCGCAAGCCCCCAGCCGTCAAACTGCGCAGTCTGCCGAAGATCGCGCTGTACGGCGTTTTCGGGACGGTGGCGACACAGATCTTTCTGAATCTGGCGTATCTGTATCTGCCGGTCGGAACAGTCACAACGATCCACTTTATGTACCCCGCGCTTGTTGCGGTGATGGAGGCGGTGCTGTTCCGGCAGAAGCTGCCCGGAACGACCATCATCACCCTGGCCGTCCTGACCATCAGCATAGGGCTCCTTTTTGAAAATGTCACGGCGGGCGCGGAGCGCGGCCTCCTGTTTGCTGTGCTGTCCGTCCTTACGTGGACGTTCCAGCTGCTGTACATGGAGCGCTCGGGCATTCTGGAGGAGGAAGACCGGCAGACGCTCACCTTCTATATCTGCCTGCTCATGGCCGTTGTGGGCCTGATCTACGGCGCGCTGACCGCGACGCTGCAGCTTCGGAGCATCCTGACGAATTTCGGGATCATTGCGCTGATCGCCTTCCTGAATAACGTCTGTGCTACGGTCTTCCTGCAATACGGCGTGCAGTATGCCGGGGCGGGGCTGTGCGCGATCCTGAGTGTGTTTGAGCCGCTGGGAAGCATTGTGATCGGCGCGATCCTCCTGCATGAGCAGCTGACGCTCCGCCAGATGCTTTCCTGTGTGCTGATCCTCGGAAGCGTCTGCTTCCTGATCGTCAGCAGCGCCCGCCGGGAAAAAGCTGCGGGCCGCATGGAATAGAAAGAATACGAAGCACCGCCGCGGCGGGGCGCACATGCGCTCCGGCTGTGGCGGTGCTTTTGTATTTGGAGCGTATGACCGGTGGACATGCGTGCATTCCTGCACGCAACTTTTACGCAATTTCCGCGCAACTTCACGAAACAACACGCGGCGCGGTGGATTTTCCCGGATGCGGGATTATAATGAAAACAGAAAAATTTCGGGAGGTTTATTCATGGTCAAGCTTGATTTCTTGTCTGTTCTCGACGAAAAAGCGCAATTTCTCAACGACTTTTCGGACGGCATCTGGGCAGATCCGGAGACCGCCTTTACCGAATTCCACGCTGCCGGGCGCTATTGCAGCGCGCTGCGCAGCGAGGGCTTCGAGGTCACAGAAAACCTTGCCGGGATCCCCACGGCCTTTTCCGGCCGCTTTGGCTCCGGCCATCCGGTCATCGGTGTGCTGGCGGAATTTGACGCGCTCTCCGGCCTGAGCCAGGAGGGCGGTGTGACGGAAAAGCGTACCGCGGGCGGGGCATGCGGCCACGGCTGCGGGCACAACCTGCTCGGCACAGCCAGCCTCGGCGCGGCCATCGCCATCAAGCGCTTTCTGGAGACCCAGAAGTGCCCCGGCACGGTCATCCTCTTCGGCTGCCCCGGCGAGGAGGGCGGCTCCGGCAAGGCGTTCATGGCGCGCGACGGTGTGTTTGACGAGCTGGACGCCGCACTCTGCTGGCATCCGGACGAGAACACAGGCGTGCGCGTGCAGACCTCGCTCGCAAACTGCCAGGTGCTCTACAAATTCAACGGCAAGGCCGCGCATGCCGGCGCCGAGCCGCATCTGGGCCGCAGTGCGCTGGATGCTGTAGAACTGATGGACGTCGGCGCAAACTACCTCCGTGAGCATATGATCGACCAGGCGCGCGTCCACTACGCCATCACCGACGCAGGCGGCTTCAGCCCGAACGTCGTGCAGCCGCACGCGGAGGTCCTCTATCTCATCCGCGCGCCGCGCAGCGCACAGGTCAAGGAGCTGTATGAACGCGTCAACGACATCGCGCGCGGCGCGGCCCTCATGACCGGCACAACGGTCGAGATCGACTTTGTGAAGGCCTGCTCTGATACGATCCTGAACGACACGCTTCAGCGCGTGCTCTATGAAAAAATGGCGCAGATCGGTGTGCCCGAGATCACCGAAGCCGACGAGGCCCTCGCCCGCGAGCTGACTGAAAAGGCGCTGATGGAGTATCCGAAGGCCGATCCGGTGCATCCCATCCACGATGAGCTGCTGCCCTACACGGGCCAGATCGAGTATGAATGCGGCTCGACCGATGTCGGCGACGTGAGCTGGGTCTGCCCCACGGTGCAGGCCAAGGCCGCGACGTGGGCCTTCGGCACGCCGTGCCACAGCTGGCAGGCTGTGACGCAGGGCGTCATGCCGCTCGCGCACAAGATGACGCTGTACATCGCAAAATCCCTTGCCGCGATGGGCGCGGAGCTGATGGTCAACGCGGAGCTGCTGGAGCGGGCGAAGCAGGAGCACCGCCGTCTGGTCGGCCCGGAGGGCTATGTATGCCCCATCCCGAAAGGCGTCAAGCCGCGTTCGATGGACTCGCTGCATAAGTAAGGAGGACGCCTGAAATGAAATACGCAAGTCAGATCCCGCGGGAGACCATCGCCCGCCTCGAGGCGATGGCCGCCGAAGATCCTGTGCGCTTCTGCCAGCCGCATCCGTGCCCCGGCGTCTATTCCTCGCGGGAGGATGCGGAATTCTGGTGCTACAAATGCTGGGGGCACGCGCTGGAGCAGCCCATGCCCGGATCTAACCTCGCGGAGTTTTTCCGGCAGCAGGATCTGCAGTTCCCGCTGCCTGCCGGCTTCCGCGAGGAGCGGCGCATCACCGTCAGCCACGGCTCGGACTGCATGGCAGTCGACTGCATCTGCGATGCGTACACGCCGCACCTGTTCGATTCCATCGCGGACTTCTACCTGACCACCGACCTGCCGACGGCAAATCTGGAATCGACGGTCTATCCCGCCGCGCCCTTCGGCCGCAACCAGCCGAAGGTCCTGCCCGGCCAGACCAGGACAGACTGCAATCCGCGCATGAACACGTCCGCCGGGATGCTGGACCGGTTTGTGAACGCCGGGATCCGCTATTTCTCCACGGCGAATAACCACTGCTATGACTATGACGAGGCGGGCCTGCTCGCAACGCTCGACGAGCTTGACCGCCGCGGCGCGGCGCATTCCGGTACGAACCGCAGTCCGCAGGAGCAGACGCAGGCGCTCGTGCTGGACGTCGGCGGCGTGCGCGTCGCGGAGCTGAGCGCGACCTTCGACCTCAACGACCGTGCGTATGAAAAGAAGTGGCTCCTGAATGAGGTGCGCTTCAACGACACCCCGTGCGATTTTACGCTCATCGAACAGCTCATCGCCTCGGCAAAGGCGCAGAAGGCGGACATCATCACGCTGCACGCGCACTGGGGCTGGGAATTTGAGCTGTATCCGCACCCCAAGACTGTGGAATACGCGCACAAGCTCGCGGAAATGGGCGTTGATGTGATCGTCGGCACGCATCCGCACGTCTCACAGCCGATGGAAAAGTACACCTATACGCAAAACGGTGAGCAGCGCAGCTGCCTGATCTTCTACTCGCTCGGCGACTTCGTCAGCTTTCACCCGCAGAGCCGCGACAGCCGCATCACCTATGTCCCGCGTTATACGCTCGCAAAGGGGGAGCTGGACGGCAGGCCGAGGACCTTTGTCACCGGCCTTCAGATCCTGTCGGTCTACATCCTGACTGCGGCGGACGCAGAGGAAAACTACGATGTGCGCCTGCTCCGTTTTTCTGACGTGCTGGCGGACAGACCGGATGCAGACGGCGCATACCGCTATCCCCTCTGCGAGTGGGAGCGCGCCGATCTGCCGCGCCTGCATGAAAAGGTCCTGCACGGGATCCTCCTTCCGGCGGATCACCGGGAACTGCTCGTACCATAGGGAGGCGTCTGATGAAGCACATAAAGATCTCCCCGCAGCGGTATCGCTGGGTCATTGTCGCCGCAAGCTTCCTGATGGTCTTTGTCTGTCTCGGCTTCTGCAGCAGCAGTAAAAGCCTCTATCTCGCGGCCATCACCGAGGCCCTCGGCATCAAGCGCAGCCTTTTCTCGATCAATGACAGCTGCCGCTATATCGCAACGGCCGTCGTGAATCTCTTTTTCGGCGCGCTGTGCGCGAGATTCGGCCGCAAACGGCTGATCGCCGCGGGCTTCGGCTGTCTCATCGCGTCCATGCTGCTCTATGCCTATGCGCCGAACATCTATCTGTTTTATCTGGGCGGCGTGCTGCTGGGCCTCGGCCTTGCGTGGACGACAACGACGATGGTCGGCAGCATCGTGCACCGCTGGTGTCCGGCGCACGCCGGAAAGATCATGGGCCTGATCCTCGCGGCAAACGGCGTCGGCGCGGCAGTCGCGACGCAGATCGTCACACCGATCATCTATGCGCCCGGCGACGCCTTCGGCTATCGCAATGCCTATAAGCTCGTGGCGCTGATCCTGGCCGTGACCGCCGGGATCGTCCTCGCACTCTATCGCGAGCCGCCGGAGAAAATCCCAGAAAGCACGAGCGCAGAAAAAGAACCGCAGCAGGCTGAAAGCGGGCAGAGCACCGCGCGCGGTGCCCGGTTCTATCTGCTCCTTGTCTGCGTCTTCCTGACCGGCTTTATCCTTCAGAGCACGACCGGCGTCAGCGCGGCGCATATGAAGGACGTCGGTCTGGATGCGGGCTATGTTGCCGCGGTCATGAGCGCGCATGCGCTCAGCCTGACCGTGTGCAAATTCCTGACGGGCGTCATTCACGACCATGCGGGACTTCGGAAGACCGTACTTCTGTGTGACTGCGCGGCGATCACGATCCTGATCCTTCTCGCAGAGGTCACGGCCACGCCCGCGGGCCGCGTGCTGGCGATGGCCTACGGCATCCTGTCCGCGCTGGCGCTGCCGTTGGAGACGATCATGCTCCCGCTGATCGCGCAGGACCTGTTTCAGGGGCCGCAGTACAACAAGATGCTTGGCATCATCGTATCCGTCAATACGGCCGGCTACGCCGTCGGCACGCCGATCGCCAATCTGACCTTCGACTGTCTCGGCACCTATCAGCCGATGCTGCTGGCCTCCGCATGCGTCATGGCCGGCGTCACGATCTGCATCCAGCAGCTTCTTAAGCGCTGCGCAGCAGAGAAAAGCGCCTGATGGACAAAACAGGATCGTAAGCAAACATGCGGCAGCACCAGAACCATCCGACGCTGCCGCACGTTTTATGCAGCAGAAGATAAAGTCCTTGTTAGCTTCCCGGAAAGCATCGAAAAACACGACTATCTTCATAAAGTGGTGCTTGGCGTCCAGAGTCCGGAGGCAGTAAAAAAAGTCAAAGCGTATGACAGCACGATCAAAGTGCTGGGCTTCCTGCCGGACGTGGAAAGCATCTCCGCTTTTGGCGAAACACAGGCGGACGCTATCCGTCTGATCGAAGGATGGCTGAACGCAGATACCGCGCAGCGTGTCCGTCAATATGGAAAAGAGCTGTGGATCATGACCTGGACCCCGGAAGTCGGCCTCACCACCCCGGAAAACCTCAAAAAGATCCACCCCTTCCGCCCCGACGCCCTCCTGATCAATGACGTGACCATGCTGAGACCATAAATAGCGGGGGAGTGTGCCGCGAAAAATTCATTGGTCTGCAGCGCCTTTTATGCTTCGCATGAAAAGACATCGCCCACTGTTTGTATGCGTTCACCAAAAGCCGGCATTGACTTTTGGCGGGAGTTTTGTATAATGGAGGGGAAATCGGCCGGGGCCCGGAGGAGGGGCGGGGCCGGAAAATTGAATATGCTTCATCCGTGACGTGTAATCGCAGGTTGTCAGGCTTGGCAGTCTGCGATGAAAAAGGAAAGGTAACCAATCCACTCGACCGGAGCTGTGAGCAAGAGGACGTTCCAAAGCAGCCATGCGCTGCGTGACCGAAAGGTAGCCATTGCGGGGACTTGAGCCCTGTGAGAAGGTAGGAAACGGACGCGGAGGATCCCGGATCCTCCAGATTGCAAGTCAGAAGAATTGCTGTCAGGGCGCAGATATCCTGCGCTTTCAGGATGTGAAACATTCAGGACGAGCTCTCCCTGCAATGTCGATTTTTGTGCGCACTGATCTTATGAGCAGTGCGTTCATTTTTTCCGTGCGCCCGGCGCACGGGTACGGCCGCCGTCTGACTTGTTTCAGACGGCGGCTTTTTTGCGTATATGCGCCCCATACCGGCGCTGCAGATACGACCACGAAGAAAAATAAAGAAAAAGGAGCGAACCACATGAAAAAACGAGTATTGAGTCTGATCCTGGCACTGGTCATGCTCATCGGCGTTCTGCCGGTGAACATGCTGGCGGCGGAACCGGCGGACGAGCTGCCCGCGCAGCAGACGGTCACGATCGAGACCAGTCTGGACAGCGCACTGGCAGATGGCGTCTATGCCGCGGCGCAGTCGCCGCTTCCGGTATCGATCCGTGCGGAGGCGGACGGCGAGGCGGTGGAGCACACCGCCAGTC
>ERZ779885.4691-NODE-4691-length-10460-cov-2.130995_pt1 | contig 10460 bp, 9 predicted proteins | sample MGYA00511554_ERZ779885 | MGnify/ENA primary metagenome ERZ779885 (study PRJEB29588, sample SAMEA2160998) | human gut metagenome | biome: human gut; feature: human-associated habitat; material: faeces | place: Denmark | collected 2008/2010 ... | reverse complement strand
CAAAGATGAATAGATCATCGCGGTCTCGCCGATCAATAAAGCGCAGTCCCTGTTCTTCACAACGCGAGAGAAATTCTCCCGTGCTTTTTTCGCTGATCTCGGAGATCAATACGGCAAAGTAATGCTTGGCCGTTTTTCCTCCCTTTTCAAATACCATGATGTTGCGTTTGCCAAATCCTTTGAAGTGCAACCCCTCGTTGCTCATTTCAAAAAGGTATTTCTCCAAACCCGCTCGGTCAAATGCAGGAATGTGGCATTTCTTTTCTACGGTATTCTGTTCCCAGAGCGTTTTTCGTTTCATCAGGCACTCCTCCTGTCAGCGCGTGTCATTGTCGCGCGATTTATTTTGGGCTGTTGGCCCTTTTGGGAATGGTTTCTTTGGGGGCGCGGTTTGGCGTCGTCAGCAAATATCATTGAAATTGAATTTTGTTTGATTGGGGGTTGTTATATCGGCATGATTGGGGCCGCATGGCGTTGTATCGTGTGTTTGATCTGTTTTAGCGCAGTTGATAGCGGTACAATTCTTCATACAGTCCGCCGGCGTGACACAACGTTTCATGATTTCCCTGCTGTTCAATGCCGTTTTCCGTCAATACCACAATGTTGTCCGCTTCCCGTACCGTTGAGAGACGGTGTGCCACCACAATGGTTGTGCGCCCGCGCGACAGGGATTGCAGGGATTGCTGAATCTGCATTTCTGTTGCATTGTCCAGCGCGCTGGTCGCTTCATCCAAAATCAGAATGGGCGGATTTTTTAGAAAGACGCGCGCAATGGAGATGCGCTGCTTTTGTCCGCCGGAGAGTTTGACGCCGCGCTCCCCCACCTCTGTTTCATAACCGTTTGGCAGCGTTTGAATATATTCGTGGATATTGGCAAGTTTTGCCGCTTGCTGAATTTCCGCATCTGTGGCATCCGGTTTTCCATAGGCGATATTTTCCCGTATGGTACCGGTAAAGAGAAAGACGTCTTGGGAGACAATCCCAATGTTTTTGCGTAACGAGCAACGCGTGAAGTGTGTGATGTTTTGTCCGTCGATTGTAATCGTTCCGCTGTTTGGCTCATAAAAACGTGGAATCAGGTTGCAAATTGTCGTTTTACCGCCGCCGCTCGGCCCCACAAGTGCCACCGTGGTTCCCGCAGCAATGTGCAATTTCAAATGCCGAATCACGCTGTGTCGCTCAGGGACTTCTTCCTTTTTTTGCAGATCACTTTGCAGCATGGATTCTTGTACACCGTAGGAAAAGGAAACGTCATCAAATACAATGTCACCCCGCACATTCCCCAGCGTCTCCGCATCGGGTGAATCTTTTTCGGGTGGTACATCCATGATTTCACAAAAACGCCGAAATCCCGTCATGCCTTCCTGCAGCTGTTCAAACAGTGTGACAAAGAGCTTGATGGGATCCAAAAACAAACGGATATAAAGCAGGTAGGCCGCAAACTCGCCAATATCGATTTTGCCGTAGAAATAAAACAATCCGCCGGCCAGTAACACCACCAGATATAATACGTCGGTGAAAAAATTCATCGAGGCGTGGAAAAACACCATCACCTGTAAGGCTTTGGATCGGAATGTCACAAACAACCGATTTTCCCGTTCGAATTTTTGCAGTTCCTGCGGCTCGGTCGTATAAGCACGCGACACGCGAATACCGGAAAGCGCGGTTTCAATGTTGGCGTTGACCTCGGCAATCTGTTCGCGGCTGCGTCGAAATGCATCGCGCATTTTCCGCCGCAGTAGTACAGCAAAGCAAATGATCAGCGGAACCACGCAGAAGATAATCAATGTGAGGGGCAGATTGATCATGGAGAGCATCACAAATGAGCCCACCAGCATCATCACAGACAGGATCAGCTGTTCCGGTCCGTGGTGCGCCAATTCCGATACTTCAAATAGATCGCTGATCAATCTTGACATCAGTGTGCCGGACTTTGTTTCGTCAAAAAAGGAAAACGGCAACTTCTCCAAATGTGCAAACAAGTCCCGCCGCATGTCTGCCTGCATCCGAACGCCAACCACGTGCCCCCAGTAGCATACATAGTAATTCAGTGCATATTTCAGCAGATAAATGAAAGTCAGCAAAAGCGCTGCATACAAAATGGCGTTTAACGCCCGTGCTGGGACATAGACGTTGATGATGTTTTTGGCGATGATCGGATAGATCAAATCGCATAAAGCAATGATAACGGAACACAACATGTCTATGATAAATAGGACACGGTGCGGTTTGTAGTAGGCGATAAATCGTTTGATCATGGGATGATGTCAGCCAACATCCCTTTGCATCAAAGAGACGCGGTTTTCTCCTGTTTTGTTGATATAAAGTATTTTAAGATTTGACAGATGTTTGATGGTACATCATGACTTGCTTTTTTGTTTTTACACGCCATCGGCATCTTTGTGGCACAACGGCAAGGGAAACCATTGCTGTGCAAACGGCGGCAAGGCGCCGGACAAATCCGTCATTGCCGCACCTACACCGAAAAAGAGCTGTGCAGCTTGCAAACTGTTTACGCGTAAGGTCGGCGGAACATCGAAATGGTCGTTTACGGTAACCGTACCGTTTTGCACACAAATTTCCACTTTCTGTGCACAGAGATCATCGTCAATTTCGACGCGCAATGTGCCGTCACATAGCCCGTCTCCCTGTGCTTTGAGCGACAAATAGGCTTGCAGCATGTGCGCGTAACGGAACATGCGGTATTGTTCATGGTGTGTGAGTACCATGCTTTCTGCGTGCTGTGCCAAATAATGAATTTTTTCGCGCTCATACAGTCCGATATAGTTCCAGCTCACCACGGGCACGTCAAAGGCGTGGATAAAATCGCACAAAACTTCTCCGTAAATTGCCCCTTCCCCGGTGTTGCTGCATGCGGGTGCAAGGTCGTGTTTCAGCGTCATCTCGTGGATGACTGCATGATCTTCTTGGGTGATACACCATCCACAGAATTCATGGTTGTGCCAAATACCAAAAGGCAAACGATTCCAGTTGTGTAAAATATCGCTCAGACGTGTACGGTTCCGTTCCGCATAGACCAAATCGGTACGATGCAGTTGATCAATTTGATCCAGCACGTCGGTCATCTCTGCCGTCAGCGGTGCAAAAGTATAGCCAAATGACGCATCTTTGCCGTAAATGTAATCCATGTTGTTGCGTGTCATGGTAAATATGGCACAGTTCCCGGCCGTGGTGTAACCGAAGTGTTCATACCGCTGTCTGAGACCGCCCAAAAAAGAAAAGTCGATACCATCGTTTGCGCAGTCTTTCAATATTTCCCACATCAAGCGTTTCATTAAGCCTTCTCCCCGGTGTGCTGCATCCACGCCCACCGTGCCGATCCCGCGTGTGCGCAAGACATGTTTTCCCACATGTACACGGTTTTCAAACGCACCGGCAACGGCAATGATATGGCCCTCCTTGTCGCGGATCAGATAATGATCGGGCATGGAGCAGGATGCGTCGCGGTAGAGCTTGGGTACCAGATCCTGAAAATACCGATGATTGTATTCCACGCGGCCGTTTTCGTCGGTTGTTTGTGAGAAAATGCGGTTGGAGACATCGACCAGCTCGTCATAATCAGCAGCTGTCGCGCGTTCCACACGAAGAGAGGGGTCAAATGAGTCTGATTTGTCGTGATATGCCATCGGTAGGATTCTCCTTTTTCTTTTGTTTGATGCTTGCGGTCATTTTGTTTCTTTGTCTGTGGCGGAAACATATTTGCTTTGGTTTTGCAAATAGTGTCCTTTGTAAAGTTTGTTATCGTGTTTGGTTTTTTTGTGCTGTTATTGGGGCAGATAACGCCCCAAAAACGGATGTACTCCCAGAAATGCACACATGGCTTTATATTGTTCCTTTGCGTGTGCGCATCGTGTTTCATCGGGATGTGAACGTTTGACCGCACGGATCAGCAGATTTTTCGGTGTTTCTTCCGGATCAATCAGTTCCACGGTAGCGACTTCATATCCCATCGCTTCCAGCCATGTTGCCCGCAGCGCATCGGTACATACAGCTGCAAATTTTTCGGTCAAAAGACCATGGTGCAAAATGGGGAAAAGCAGATTGTTCGCCGTATATGACAGAACAGGTTGTGTGGTGTGTTCCGCGTTTTGTCCCGGATTCGTGTGAGACGTGCCTTTGGTTGTTTGTTGGCTTGGAACAACTTGTGTTCTTGTTGGATCGGATACAGTTTGCCCGTTTGATTTGTTTGCTGCTTTTTTTCGGTGACATTTGCGCGCAGTTGCGCTGCCAGTTCATGCTGACAGCAGGGGGTGGATAAAATCACACCCGCACCCAACCGTTGCGCATGATATAACACCACATCTGTGGCAATATCGCATGCGTGCAGGGAGAGAACCAGATGCGGTGCATGCGGCGGATGATAGTCGTTGATATCTCCGCAGATAAAGTGCATGCCGTCATATCCCAGCGCCTGTGCCGTATCGCGGCACAACGCAATGACATCCTCTTTTCGATCCATCCCGCAAATATCCACCGTGCGATTGTGTGCTTTGGTCAGATAACGGTACGCGGCAAAGGTCAGATAGCTTTTTCCGCAGCAAAGATCGCAAACATATAAGGTGCCGTTTTGGGGCAGTGCCGGATAGATATCTTCTATAATCTGTAAAAACCGGTTGATTTGCCGGAATTTTGCGCGCTTTTTGTCATACACACGTCCCGTTTTGTCCGAAATACCCAAATGATATAAAAACGGCTCGTATTCCCCATCCTGAAAAAAGTAATGCTTTTCCCGGTTGTGTCCCTGCCCTGTTTGCATTGCCAAGGAGGTACCATGGGGCGTGATATGCCAATGGTCACTGATCAGCAGCTTTTGCTTTTTGGTGCGCTTGAGCGCCAATGTTCCCTCTCCTGTGAGGTGATACTGACGATAGTCCCCGCTTTTGATCAGCTCCATCAATGTTTCAAACGCTGCCTCTGGCGTCATGTTTTTGTGAAACACCTTGCCGTCGACTTCTTGTCGTTCCCATTGTACCGCCATCACCCCGTTTTTCCAAAACGGTTTGGCGGTCAGGTGCCGCACGCGTTTGTTTGCAGCCATACTACAAGTGATTTTTTGAAATTGTCCGGTACAGATGCCTGTTTGTATTTTTTTACACAGCGATGCCGGCAGTCCCTGGAACGGGGGCAATTCGTCTTCTGTTTGCGCGGGAGGTGCCGCATTAGCACCTCCCAAAGCTGATTGTTTTTCCGTTTCTGTTTTCATCGTTGCTTGTCCATATCAGACGTTGTATACAGCCAGCAGTTCTTTGACTTTTTCCTCAATTTGATCTGCTGCCTGTTCGATCGGATAGTCTCCTTTTTCCGATTTGTCGCGCAGAGAATATTCCACCGCACCGCGTTCACAGGTTTTGGGACTTACCACAATGCGCAGCGGGATGCCGAACAAATCGGCGTCGGCAAACATCGCTCCTGCGCGAATGTCCCGATCATCGTACAGTACTTCCACGCCCCGTGATTGCAATGTTTCATATAGCGCCGTTGCTATCTCGTTGACGTGCTCGTCCGTTGCGCGCAGATTGCATATCTGTACTTGCCAAGGTGCAATGGACATCGGCCAAATCGGCCCGTAATCGTCGTGGCTTTCTTCACAAATGGATGCGACCAGACGCCCCACGCCAATACCGTAACAACCCATGATCGGGTATTGCGCTTCGCCGTTTTTGTCCAGATAGGTCATGTTCATAGATTTTGTGTATTTGGTGCCCAATTGGAAAATGTTTCCGACTTCAATGCCGTGTTTTAATTGAATCACCGGTTTGCCACAGCAGGGACAAATGGCGCCCTCATAGGTTTTGGCAACATCGACATATTCCACTTCTCCCACATCGCGTTTGAGGTTGATGCCGGTGTAATGATAGTCTACCTCGTTGGCGCCGCATACCATCGATTCCATTCCTTGCAGCGACTTGTCAAAAACCATGCGCGCCGATTTTGTCAGTCCCACAGGACCGATAAAACCTGCCACGATCCCGCATTCCGGCGTCACAACGGCGGGATGAATCTCTTTGCCTAAATAATTGCGCAGCTTGGTCTCATTGACTTCCAAATCGCCGCGGATAAACACCACGATATATTGATCGTCACAATTTTGCTGGTATACCACAGCTTTGCCCAATGTTTTTTCATCCAAGTGCAGGTACTGGGAAAGCGCTTCAATGGTTTTTGCTTGCGGTGTATACACTTTTTGTAGCGGTTCCACCGTGCTTGGTTCATTTTCCACCACGCAAGCGGCGGCCTCCATGTTGGCGCGGTAGCCACAGGCAGGACAGAGCGCCAAAGTGTCTTCGCCGCAGTCAGCCAAAAGCATGAATTCATGAGAAACACTGCCGCCCATCATTCCGGAATCCGATTGTACGGAAATGCAGTTTTTCGCACCCGCGCGGAAAAAGATCCGCCGATAGGCTTCCAGGCATCGATCATAATATTGTTGCAGATCCTCTTGGGAGGTGTGGAAGGAATAGGCATCCTTCATGGTGAATTCCCGTACCCGGATCAGTCCGCCGCGTGCACGCGGTTCGTCACGAAATTTGGTTTGAATCTGATAGATCATAAATGGATAGTCGGTGTACGAGTTGGCCGTGTTGCGCGCCAGGTGCACCGCTGCTTCCTCATGTGTCATTCCAAGAACCATGGGGTTTTTGTTGCGGTCCACAAAGCGTGTCATTTCGCTGCCGATGCTTTGATAACGACCGGATTCCTCCCAAAGGGAAGCGGGCATTACCACTGGGAACATCACTTCCTGGCCGTCGATGCGGTCCATTTCCTCGCGGATGATGTTTTCCACTTTGCGTGTCATACGTTTGGTGATATGAAACAGGGAGTAAATCCCGTTGGCCATATATTTCATATACCCCCCGCGCATCATGAGTGTCTGTGACGCAATGGTGCAGTCGGAAGGTGCGTTTTTCGTGGTTTCTCCCAGCAGATGTTTGACTTTCATGTTCTCTGTTCAGCCTTTCCGCATCCTTTTTTTGGATGGCAATGTTTGAGTGCGTAATCGCATCCTTTTTACCATATTAGTATACCTGTTTTATATGGAAAAGTCAACCGATTTTCTCATCCCACCCGTGTTTTTCAAGGACGAAAAAACAAATATGTTTTTTGTATTTACAACGTAGAAGACAACTGCCGTGTCAAACAAAAAGCAACACACAACCCGTTTGGCTGTGTGTTATTTTTTATTTGTATATCGTTTTTGTTGGAGTTTGTTTCTGATACGGCCGCAGAAGTGTGTATGACAAGATGGCTGTTTATGTTGTTTTTTGACCGATCATTTGTTCCAGCGCATCGCATATCGGTGTGGGATCTTCCAAACTGTGCGGATGATGGGCACAGTTTGGTTTGAGAAAGCGCGTGCAGGTGACACCCGCCGCGCGGTATTTGCGCGCCAGTCGCGCACCGTTTTCCGCGTATGGTACATCGCGATCTTTTTCGCCGGCAACCAGTACCACAGGGATGTGATGTTCCGTCAAAATGTCGACACGATCGATCGGGTTACGCTGAAAGGAACGAATGGTACGCGCATTGAGTTCATATAGGCGATACGCCAGTTCCGTATCCTTGGCTGAACCCAGCCCCATTCCAAGTCCCGCCGGCCAGCTTTTCAAATCCAGCACCGGTGCATCCAAATATAATGCCACTACATGGTCGGGAAATGCGGCAGCAAAATTTACGACATACAGGCCTCCCCGACTGAAGCCGAATAGAATGGTTTTCGCACAAAACCCCCAGCTTTGTACCAGATGCGCGAAAAATCGTCCCATTTTTTGCACCGCTTCGTCGCAGCCCAGCAAATCCGGTATCCGGTAATGAACCAGTATGTATCCGCGGCGCAGCATTTCTTCGTCCGCTTGGTCAAATACGCCGAAAAATTCTGTGCGCCAAATAAACGGCTTTGTTTCATCCGTGTCCTGTTGCGGAAGGCAGACGATGGCGGTGTGTCCCTCAAAATCATATTCGTATCGGTCAAATGCATGGTATTTTTGCGCCTGAGGTGCAAAAATCGGGATTGGTTGTTTCATGTTGTTCTCCGTTTATGTGTTCATATCAAAAAGATCAAGCGCCCGAAGGTTTTTGATCTGTTTATCGTTGTATGGCCGTTGGATGGTTGAGCAAGGGAACGGCGTGCTGATCCATGCGCTGACAGGGTGGCCGAGATGGAAATGTTTAATACAGTCGTGTCTTGCGCAGACGGGAAAGCGCTTTTTGGGGCAGATACAGCAGATGGCATATACATAGGCTCAAAATCAGCTCGCCCCCCACCAGCTGTAACAGCAAAAGCGGTTCAAACGCCCACCAGCGAACGGTGATGAAAATTACACTTGCAATGCCTTGTATGACAAGAGAAAGAAGCAGACAGCACAGCCAGGTCAGATAACGGTGACGAAATACCGCTGCGGAAAATTTGCCGCAGATCCCACCGCAGAGTGCCAGTGTCAACGGCAAAAACAGGATTTGTTGTCCGTATAAAAGACCTGAAATCAGTCCGATTCCCGCGCCAAATACGGCACCCACACGTGCCGATTCAAAATAGCCGATGCTGCAGCATAGCCCGTAGAGCAGCATTCCATGTGCACCAAATAGGCGGATATGCGGCAAAAAGCCGATCTCAAAAGCGATGATGATCAGGCAAAATAGCATGTGCAGGATGTATCGGAGCACATCCACTTGAATGGGGATGCGCCGGAAGATCCCAAACCATTTTTTGCTTGACACGCCGCCACCCCTCCCGATTTGATGTTCTGCCTTGGTATCATTGTATTATAACATATTGCACGAAAAATTTCAAGCAAATTTCTCTGGTTAGACGTCGTTTCGCCCGATACACCCAGTACGAAAACAAACGAATGCAAGCGGATTTGTATCAAATACAATGAAAACAGTCAAGGCAAACAACCAAACGCTTTTTCGTGGAAAAGTATGTGGTAGGGTTTGAAAATTGCAAAATTTGTGCGGTTTGTGCATGAAATGAAAAAGATTGCCGACAATGAAAGTGAATTGAAAACAAAAAAAGCAACAGAGATCGTGAGTGTACCAGAATAAGTACAAAATAATAAAGCTGGTATGATAAAAGGGAGGAACATATGGGGATGTTGTTATGCTTTGTATCAGGTGGCGTCGTGGGCGCTTTGTGCATGGCGTTGTTTTGCGCCCCGCGTGTGATGCATGATGGGTACAGTCCCGATTTGCCTGATCACGAATATCAGACCGAAAATACAGTGGATGACAACAAAAAGGATGGTTTGCATTGATAAACGACATGTGCCGCAACACACGAAGATCATTTTTTGCCAATCATATTCGAGATCATATCGGTAACACAACCACGGGGCAAGAGAAAATGTTTGGTTGATAGTGCAACGCGCTTATGATATCATGTTCACGACCGGGGTTTTTTGTGTTTGAGCTGTATTTGATCGTTACAGGCTCAGGATCATGAAGTGCAAAACCGCTATGTGATGGATATGAGATGCCGCATATGCGGAATAGACAGGAGTATGAAATGGCACAGACGATGGAGTTGGTTCGTGGGATCTTGATACCCTTTTTGGGGACTTGCCTTGGCTCGGCGTGCGTGTTTTTGATGCGGGGCAGGTTGCATGTGGGTGTGCAGCGGGTACTGACAGGCTTTGCGGCAGGTGTGATGACAGCGGCATCCATTTGGAGTTTGCTTGTTCCTGCCATGGACCAGTCATATGAAATGGGGCGGCTGGCGTTTGTTCCCGCCTTTGTTGGATTTTGGATCGGCATTTTGTTTTTGTTGCTGCTGGATCGTTTGGTGCCGCATTTGCATCAGGGGAGTGATGTGCCGGAGGGACCACGCGCGACATTCAAAAAAACAACCATGTTGTTGCTCGCAGTGACGCTGCATAATATTCCCGAGGGCATGGCTGTCGGCATTTTGTTTGCGGGTTTTGCGGCAGGCGGCAGCGGAATTACATTTGGGAGCGCGATGGTATTGTCTGTGGGGATCGCAGTGCAGAATTTTCCGGAAGGTGCGATTATTTCCATGCCGTTGCATGCACAAGGACAAGGGAAAGGGCGTTCGTTTTTGCTCGGTGTACTTTCCGGCGTGGTGGAACCGTTGGCGGCAGCACTCACCGTGTTGGCAGCAAGTGCCATTTTGCCCATTTTACCGTATTTGCTCAGCTTTGCCGCAGGTGCGATGATTTATGTCGTGGTGGAGGAATTGATTCCCGAAATGTCGGCAGGAACACATTCCAACCTCGGTACGCTGTCTTTTGCACTGGGCTTTACGCTGATGATGGCGCTGGATGTCGCGTTGGGATAACTCTTTTTATGTGTGGTGCACGGTTTATTTTTTTGTATTCCTTTTTCTGTATGATTTCCGTATAATTTGCCGTCGTTTGAAAATAATAGAGATGTAACGACGTTGCAAAAAAGGAGAATGATATAGATGAAAGCTACAGGGATCGTCA
>ERZ779885.4690-NODE-4690-length-10461-cov-9.640880_pt1 | contig 10461 bp, 10 predicted proteins | sample MGYA00511554_ERZ779885 | MGnify/ENA primary metagenome ERZ779885 (study PRJEB29588, sample SAMEA2160998) | human gut metagenome | biome: human gut; feature: human-associated habitat; material: faeces | place: Denmark | collected 2008/2010 ... | reverse complement strand
AAGCCGGTCTCGGGACGAGTCAGCGCCACCTTCGTGAACTCCTCGACAATATGCTTGAACTCAACGTTGTCCGACTTCAGGAATTTCCTTCTTGCCGGCACATTGTAGAACAGGTTGCGAACCGAGATGTTGGTTCCCACAGGAGCCGCCACCTCGCTCGTGGAGTTGTGCGTCGAGGCCGCGAACTCCACCTGGCATCCGACCTCGGAGTCCGCCGTGCGGGTCTTCAAGGTCACTTCGGCGACCGCCGCGATCGAGGCAAGCGCCTCTCCTCTGAACCCGAAGGTTGTGATGTCCTCCAGATCCTCAGCCGTCGCTATCTTCGACGTGGCATGCCTTTCAAAGCAGAGTACGGCATCGTCGGGAGTCATGCCCTTGCCATTGTCTATCACCTGGATGAGAGTCCGTCCCGAATCCTTGATGATCACCGTGATCTGGTCGGCTCCGGCGTCCACGGCATTCTCCACAAGTTCCTTCACCACGGACGCAGGCCTCTGCACGACCTCTCCCGCGGCGATCATATTCGCTATGTTCCCCGGCAGTATCCTGAGTTCCATCTACAGCAGGGAATAGAATTTTGTAAAATAGATCAGGACCACAGCAAGCAGGATCAGTCCTACGATGCCGATGATTCTCTGCGCCTTGGTGGCCGCAGTGCCTCTTCTTGCGTAGTTTCCTTCGCTCAGTGACCCCCGGAGATAGGACCCCGGCTTGTACTCTCCGTTCTCCTTCTCCTTTTCAAAAGTCCCGTCCACCTTGCCGAACATCTGCCTGCGCTCTTCCTCCTCCTTGTCGTAGTAGGTCATGGACAGCACGCCCGGCAGCTCGGACAGAAACGCCACCTGGCTGGGCTTGAGGTGCTGATCCAACTCGATGACCATCAGCGCGTCGCCGCCCCGCTTGTGGCGGTACAGGCTCATGTTGGCCACGTTAACGCGCAGCTGGCTGAGTATGCTGGTGATGGCCGCTACGGTGCCGCTGGCGTCCTGATTGCGGATGACCAGCGTGTTGAACATACCGTTGAAGTTCACGTCGATGCCATCCAGCTTGTTCACCATGATGCGCCCGCCGCCGATGGACGAGGCCTGCATGGTCAGTGTCCTGCCGTCGGCGCTCTTGGCCTCGATAACAGCGGTGTTGGGATGGGCGTCGCGGAGCTTGATCTCATCGATGGTATAGGTCAACCCGGCTTTCTCCGCCTCGGCAAAGGCGTCCGGCAGGCGGGGATCGTCCGGCTTCATGCCCAGCAGACCGCCTACCAGCGCACGGTCCGTACCGTGGCCGGCGCCCGTCTCGGCAAAGGAGCCGTAGAGGTGGATGGCAGCCCTGACCGGCGGCGCACCCAGCAGTGTGCGGGCCATGGCGCCGATCTTGGCGGCGCCGGCGGTGTGGGAGCTGGAGGGACCTGTGCCGATGCGGTAAAGTTCCTTGAGTGATTCCATGTGGGGGTTCCTTTCAGAAAGCGAAATGATAAAAAGAGGGCTTGGGAGGCTCGGCGGGCTGAATGACACCGTTGATGATGCAGCGGCCGTCGTGGCGGAACAGCGCGTTTGCAAGCTCTTTTTCGGTTTTGATGCGGTACGGGAACGCCATGCCGGCTTTGCCGATGTTCGGCTCGTGCTGCTCGTGCGTATCGCCGCCGCTGGTGCCGTAAAGATGATTTTCTTTTGCAAAATCATAGCCGCGGCTGTTGTCTTCGTCGGAGTTGCCGGCGTTGTAAATTTCGGCGGCGTCCAATAGCTCCGGCTGCGGGAGTACGTTGGGGTCGATGTACGGCGCACGGCGGAACGGATGCGCCTGCGAGATGAATCCGCCCGCTTCGTGCACGGCGTCGCAATAGTCTTTGATGGGCGCGACGTCGATATTCGGGTGTGCGAGCAGAAAATCGAGATCGATGCCGTAGGTGAGCACCTCTTTGCCGGAGCCGTAGTGATGCTCAAGGCCGAACAGAATATCAAAATCCTTATCCTTTGCCCAGTCCTTTACGCGCAGATAGGCGTTCCAGTAGGCGCGGACCTTGTCTTCCCACGGCAGGGTTTTATCGATGGCGGTGCTGCCCTGCAAAAAGTGATTTGTAAAGCACATGCCGGCGTAGCCGCGGTCATAATAGACCTTGGCAATGATCTCCGGCGGATTGTGTCCGCAGTGGCTGCACAGGCTGTCGTGCACGTGCATCTCGTATTTATACAGCATAAGGATGCCTTCTTTCGCTTATTTTTTCGGCTTTAATTTACGGCGCTCGCCGTTCGGCTCTACGATGACCATGTTATCAAGCTGTGTACGCAGGTTTTTGCGGTAGGCTGCGATATATTCTTCGCGCAGGGCTTTGCGCTCTGCGGTCTCCGCTTCGGTGAGGCCCTCGGTTTTTGCTTTCTTTGCGAGGGCGTTGATGCGGTCTATCTTGCTTTGTTCCATAATAAATTCTCCTTCATGTGGGATCAGTCAACGTCGGAAACCACATTGTTCGCCCAAATGCCCGAGCGCAGCAGGATGGAGCCGATGATGACCTTGATGATATCTGCAAACTGCACGAGCGCGTAGATGCCGATGATGGACAGCGCTGTGTAGCGGCTGCAGAAAAACGCGATGGGCAGCGGGATGAGCCAAGTAAATACGCAGTCAAACAGAAACGTGATGAACGTTTTGCCGCCGGAGCGAATGGTGAAGTACGTGACATGCGCAAATGCCTGAATGGGCAGTGCTGCGCCGGCGACGAGCAGAAGCTCGGTTGTGAGGCGCTGTACCTCCGGCGTGGTGTTGTAAATGAGCGGGATAAACGGCGCGGTGATGGCGATGAGCGCGCCAACGCCGATGTGCAGCACGACAGTAAAGAACAGAAGCTTATTATCCGTGCGCTTTGCTTCTTCAATCTCACCCGCGCCGAGCTGCTGCCCGATGATAATGGAAACGGCGTTGCCCATGGCGAACATGATGACGCAGAAGAGGTTCCATACTGTGCCGGCAATGTTCGTGGCGGCGACGACGGTCAGACCGCGCGTGGAGTAGCTTTGGCTGATCATCGTGGTGCCGATGCTCCAGAAGAGCTCGTTAAGCATGAGCGGCGTGCCGGTGAGGAGGATCTTTTTCACGACGGCACCGGGCAAATACAGGCTTTTATATAAGCCCTGTGCAAAAATAAATGTTTTTTCGCGGCGGTGGGTATGTAGGATGAGATAGATTGCTTCGATATATCTTGCGATAACGGTGGCGATGGCTGCGCCGACGACGCCGAGGCGTGGTGCGCCAAAGCTGCCGAAAATGAGAATGTAGTTTAAGACAAAGTTTGTGACGATGGCGATGATGCTGGCGGTCATCGGGGATACGGTCTCGCCGGTTTCACGCAGAGTGCTGGAATAGCTTTGCGAGAAGCTGAACGGTATGAGACCGATCAGCATGACGAACAGGTAGTTCTTCGCTTCGGAAAGCGTTAAGACGAGGTCGCCGCCGGATTCGCTTTCCGTGAGGAACAGCGAAATGAGCGGGTTATTGAAGAACAAAAGCGCGACGATGGCGATGACGGCCATTAAAACGCTGAAAATGAGCTTGAAGCGCAGCGCATAGCGCACGCCCTTGTGGTCACCCTTGCCGTAGAACTGCGCGCCGAAAATGGACGCGCCCGCAAGGCCGCCGAAGATGGTGAGGTTAAAGACGAACAAAAGCTGATTGACGATGGCGACACCGCTCATGGATTCGGTGCCGAGGCGGCCGACCATGACGTTATCGAGCAGGCTGACAAAGCTTGTGATGCCCTGCTGCACGATCATCGGGATGATGAGGCGGATGAGGTTTGCGTAAAACTCCCGGTCGCCGATGAATTTTTCTTTGTATTTTTTGAACATAACTCCTCCAAAATATCCTAAAGCTTGATTTTTAAAAATTTATATCATCAAAACAGAGCTTCGCGTGACACGGCTGCGTGCGCCTGTTCTGTTCCCAAAAGAGAACCGTCCGTTTGACAGTTTTTATCGGTCTTCGGGCGGCAAAAGCTCGCCCAAAAGCGCTGTGTAGTCTGTGATGCAGCGGTCGCAGAGCTTTTGAAGCGCTATGCGGTCGTTTTCTTCCACAGCTTCGCTCAACACGCCGATGACCGAAAAGCCGGCGGCTTTTGCCGTTTTGGCGGCGTAGAGCGCGTCTTCAAACACAACGGTCTCATGCGGGGCGGCCTTTAAATCGGCCGCGCACTTTAAATAAATATCCGGGTGCTCCTTGCTTTTGCCGATGGTGGTGCAGCTTTCGATGACGGAAATGTACGGCGACATATCAAGGCGAGCGAACGCGGGCCTTAAGGACGCAATGTCCGAGGCGGTTGCGACGGCTGCGGGAATGTGGCGCTCTGAGAGCGCTTTTAAAAACGCCGCCGCGCCGGTGATCTCGGGCACTTCTTTGGCGTAGCCCTCGCGGGCGAGTGCGATGATGCCCTCATGAATTTCCTCAACGGTGCCCTTAACATGGAGCACGTCGTGGTAATACTTGGCGCATTGCTCAAGCGAGAGGCTGTTTAGGGTGCGGAACAGATCGTCGGGTGCTGCGATGCCCATTTTTTCGGCGAACGCGAACGTGAGTTTATTCCACATGGGTGTGCTGTTTAAAAGCGTACCGTCCACATCAAAAATGGCGGCGCGGATCTTTTCGGAATCTTTGAACATGAAAGCTCCTTTCAAAAAGGCGGACAAAAAAGCCCGCCCGCGTGCATATACATTAGAAGTATACCACGCAGGCGGAGGTATTTCAAGGATATAAGGGGCGTTTTATGGAGCTTTTCGACACAAAATTACTCCATGCCAATGACCTTTTTAATGGCGTCTATGCCGTGTTGTATTTCTTTACCGAAGGCCTCTGCCATGCCCTCACTGCTTTCACCGCTCGTTTCCGGCTCGCCGAGCAGAAGGAAGAATACGTAATCGCCGTCGGCGTAAATTTCGGCGGCCTCTATTTTGTCTTTGCTTGCGGTGAAATCTTCATCTGCAAGCAGGCGCTGCTTATAAGCCGCGAGCTTTTCTTTGACTTCGTCCGTTTTGCCTTCTTTGACTTTTACGGCGATGAACGTATCCGGGTGGGCCTTCTGCGCGGTGTTTTCAGCGTATACCTCTTCGTAAAGCGAGTCGTCCATGCCGAGCTCTGAGCGAATTTCATCTTCGGTCAGTTTCGTATCGGGATAATATTTGTCGCCATAGGCTTCGCGCAGGGCATCGCGGAAGGCGGAAAGACCGAGCGCGGTCTCCGGCATAACGGAGGTGTCGTTCGGGGATTCACTCACATCCGGGGAAGGCGACGCAGACTGCGCGGGCTTTTCACTTGCGGCAGATGAGGAGGACGAGCTTTCGGTCGTTCGGCTTGCGCAGCCCGTGAATGAAAGCACCAAGAGCAAAGCAAGCAGAGCGGGAAAAATTCTTTTCATATCGGATCGATCCTTTCTACAAAAATAGCGTGCGCGGCGGTATGCCGCGTTACCCATAGAATGCCCGTCTTTTTGCGGAATAAACGCCGAAAACGATGCGTTTTCTTCGGTTTGCCGGAAATGATTGAAAAGTTCAAGCTTTTATAGTATACTGTGAACAAAGCGGCTGAAAACAGCACGTTTCGCATTTGGAGGTGGGAAGTATGGCGCGGCATCAGGCTGCGGAACGGGAGAAAAGCGTCTCGGTTTTGGCATCGCTGCTTCCGTTTTTATCGGTTTTATACAGTGAATTTATTTTTGCATATTTTGCACATATGCCCATAACGCCCGTGAAGGTATGGATGGCGCTGGGACTTGGCGGCATCGCGCTGGCGCTTTCGCGCACGACGCCGTTAAAAGGGCTGAACTTTCTGCTTTTAACCGTGTGGACGGTGGGCCTTTGGGGCTTTACGTTCGTGCAGTTTTTATACCGGCAGATGTTCGGCGTCTGCATGGGACTGAAGGCCGGTATAAAAGGACTGGAATTTTTAGCCGGGCTTGTGCAGATTATCGGGCAGAATTGGCTTTTTTCGCTTTTGATGATTGTGGTGCCGGTGCTGCATTTTACATTGACGCGCAGCCTTTTAAAGAGACGCGTGAGTGTACTGGGCAAGCTTACGGGTGCAAACTGGATGGCCCCGCTCGGCGCGTGGCTGCTTTCTGCAATCCTGATTTTCGCGGGCGTTGTGCTCGGTCTGCGCGGCACGGCGGGCGAGCCCTCCGACCGGCAGCTTCTGATGACACGCTTTGACGCGGAGGCGTCATTACAATCCTTCGGCGCGGCACCGGAATTTTTGCTGGATGTAAAGTACAACGTGCTGCGCATAGCGGGTGAAGAGACGGTGGAATATTACCTTGTGCAGGACGGAAAAGATCCCGTGCAGGTAACGCCGACTCCTGAGTCGGCGATGCCGACCCCCGCGCCGGAGAATTCCTGAAAAAACTCTGAAATTCACCCGGAAGTTCTTGACCCGGGTTTCAGAAAAACGTACAATAATAGAGTAAAGTCGAATAAGTGGGTGTGTCCCGGCTTTGCCGGGACACACCACAGCAAAAATGGAGATTTATGAAGCATTACCGTTAGAAAGGCGGTGCCAAAAACGAACACACAAAATCCGAACGAACAAAACAGAAACACGAATACGCCGAACGGCGCGAATTACACGAACCCGCTCCAAAACGAGTTTGAAAACTCCGCGACGTACCGCGTTATCCACAAGGTGGGCGACAAGGTGACGGAGAGCGTAAATAACCTCGATGGGGAGAAGATTTCCCGCGAGGTGCAGGGTGCGGTGAACGGCGTTGTAAACGAAGTGAACCGTGTGGCGGAGACCGTAAACCGCAAGTTTAACACGAACGCGCGGACAAATTATCAGTCGCCGCAGGGGCAGAATCCGGACGGTACGTACCACTATTCCTACACGCAGACGGCGTACTCGAATTACAAGCGCCCGAATACAAACCCGAATCAGGCTCCGAGCAGCGCGCCCGGCGGGCCGTATAATCCGCCGCGCGGCACAGCGCCGCGAAATACCGTTTCGCAGAACGGTGCGCCCGTGCAGCAGCCGAAAAAAGCGCCGCGCAAGCAGGACATGATCGAAAAGTACAAGCCCTCAAACGGCCGCTATTGGCTGACGGGCATCGTGTGTATGCTGTATGCGCTGAACGGCCCGCTTTACCGCTGGCAGGACCTCATCACGTTTGTTGTGGTGGGTGCGGCGGCGTTTTTCATCGGCGGCAAAATTTTCAAGGGCAAAAAGTATTATGTGCCGGCGGAATCCGTACAGCCGGAGAAAAAGCCCGAGCCCGAAAAGAAGCCGGAGCCGAAAGCGGAGCCGCAGAAAAAGGTCTCCACCGGTGATCCTGAGGTGGACAAGATCATTGAGGAAGGCTACAAATATCTGCATGAGCTGCGCGACGTGAACATCCGCATCCCGGACGAGGTGATGACAAAGCGCATCGACCGCATGGAAGTGGCTTCTGCCGATATTTTTGCGTATATCGCGGAGCACCCCGAAAAAGCAGCGGAGATCCGCCGGTTTATGAACTACTATCTGCCGACAACGCTGAAGCTTCTGAACAGCTATGATAAGCTGAGCCGCCAGAGAGTGAAGGGCGAGAACATTCAAAAGATGATGTTTGAGATTGAAGGCATGATGGAGACGATCGCGGGCGCGTTTGAAAAGCAGCTGGATAGCCTGTTTGATGACGATGCGCTGGACATTGCGGCGGACATCAGCGTGATGGAATCCATTTTGAAGCAGGAGGGCCTTTCCGGCGAAGACATGAAAATGCCGGGCCTTGACCCGAACGACACAAGCAAAACACAGACAAAGTGATTTTTGACCGTGTGACGCACACGGTGAATATAAGGAGGACGAACAACATGAGCGACGTGAAATTGACCTTAGAGCCCGAGCTGGAGACCCCCGCACCCGGCATTCCTACCCTGACGCTGGACGGCGTGGAGGAAGAAAAGCCCGTAGCTCCTGAGAAAAAAGAAGAGGAACAGCCCGAAGTGCAGCTTACGCCCGAAGAACAGAAGGTCGTAGACGACTTTGCGGAAAAAATTGACATTACAAGCTCTGCGCTCGTGATGCAGTATGGCTCCGGCGCACAGAAGAAAATTGCAAACTTCTCCGACACGGCGCTTGCAAATGTGCGCACGAAGGACCTCGGTGAAGTAGGCGATGAGATCGCGAACCTTGTTGTAGAGCTGAAAAGCTTTGATGCGGGCGAAGAGGAAAAGGGTTTCCTCGGCTTCTTTAAAAAGCAGGCAAACCGCCTCGATGGCATGAAGGCACGTTACGACAAGGCCGAAGTGAACGTGAATAAGATTGCGTCTTCCCTTGAGGGCCACCAGGTGCAGCTGATGAAGGACATCGTGATGCTCGATAAGCTGTACGAAACGAACCTTGCGTACCACAAAGAGCTTTCCATGTACATTCTGGCGGGCAAAAAGCGCCTGAAAAGAGAGCGCGAAACGACGCTGGAAGAGCTGAAAGCAAAGGCACAGCGCTCCGGCCTGCCGGAGGACGCGCAGGCGGCAAACGACTTTGCACAGCAGTGCGACGGCTTTGAAAAGAAGCTGCATGACCTCGAGCTGACCCGCATGGTTTCCGTGCAGATGTCGCCGCAAATTCGTCTTGTGCAGAACAACGACCGTTTGATGGCGGAGAAAATTCAGTCCACCATTGTGAACACCATTCCGCTTTGGAAGAGCCAGATGGTATTGGCGCTTGGCGTGGCGCACTCTGCAGATGCGGTGCGCGCACAGCGTGAAGTGACCGATATGACGAACGAGCTGCTGCGCAAGAATGCAGAAAAGCTGAAGATGAGCACCATTGAGACGGCGCGCGAATCCGAGCGCGGCATTGTTGACATGGAGACGCTGCGCCAGACAAACCAGTCGCTCATCTCGACACTCGATGAAGTTGTAAAAATTCAGGAAGAGGGCAAGACCCGCCGCCGCGAAGCGGAGCAGGAGCTCGGCCGTTTGGAAAACGAGCTGAAGCAGAAGCTTTTAGACATTCGCGCGTAAATAAAGAGAACACCGGCCGGGTTGTGCTTGCAGTGCTGCCCGGCTGTGCGTTTATAGACTTTAAATTTGTGTGTCATGAATTTGCGTGTAGACAGAAAAAGCAGAAAGGAAATTTTTATGAAAAAGAAAAACGATGGCGTAAAAGTCGTGGGCCGTGTTTCGGCGGTCATTGCGATGGTGGTGTTAATTTTGGCGGCGATCCCAGTCGGCGCGTGTATATCTTTGTCGCGCGAGCGCAACAATGTGACGGCGGAATACTACGGCTCCGACGACGTGTACGGCGTTTTGGACCAGGTCTCGATGATGGTTTCCGAAGCATCGAATCTGGTGACGATCGCGGAAAAATACAGCGAGACGGACTTGACGCTCGTGGATGCCGTGCGCACGGCGCAGAACGCGGTGAAAAAGGCCGAGCGCCCGGCGGACAAGTACACGGCTTTAAACGACTTGACGACGGCGGTGAAGGCGATGTATCGCCAAATCAAGAATATCAACATGAATGAGGAGGACGCAACGTACCGCGAATCGCTGATGTCGAACTACAATTCCGACTTGGATTATCTGATGCGCGACGATTACAACGATAAAGCCGCCGCATTCAACGATGCGCTGCACAACTCGCCTGCGTATGCACTGGCGAAGCTGGTGGGCATCGGCGACGTGGAGCTGTTCGCGTAAAAGTTTGAAACGGACAGGGAAAGGAAATGCTTATGACAAAGACCGTACATCCTGTTTTGAAAAAGACGGGCGCTGTGCTGCTTACGGTGCTGGTGCTCGTACTTATGGCGGTGCCGGCGTTTGCCGTGGCGTTGCCGGATGCTCCGACGGGCTATGTGTATGACGGCGCGAATGTGCTTTCGTCCTCGACGGAAAGCTATATTGAGCGCACGGGCAGCGCACTTGCCGAAGCCTGCGGCGCGGAGGTCGTGGTGGCGACCGTGGATTTCACCGACGGCGAGGACATTGCCGATTATGCGTATGACCTCTTTAACAAGTGGGGTATCGGGGACAAGAAAGCGAATAACGGTCTCTTGATTCTGCTTTCCATCGGTGCGGAGGATTACTACGCCGAGCCGGGCGTGGGGCTGACCGATGTTTTTACCGGCGGCGTGCTGGACGCGATGCTGTATGACTACCTTGAGGACGATTTTGCCGCGAAAGAGTACGACAGCGGCGTGAAAAAGGTCTACGCCCGCGCGGTGGAGATTTTGGAAGACCACTACAATGTCTCGTATTCCACGGGTACGACAAACAACGCGAATGCGAACACCGATTATAATTATGCGAATAATAATACATCCGGCGGAATTTTATACGGATTCCAGCGCTTTTTCCCGCGGGTTTGGCGGTTCTTCTTTGTGGTTCTGTTCGTCATTTTGATTATTGCGCTGAGCGTGCTGCGTCCGCGCAGACGGTATTACCGCAGAGGTTGGGGCGCGCCGCCCCCGCCGCCTCCGATGGGCGGCTTCTGGCGCGGACCCCG
>ERZ779885.4687-NODE-4687-length-10463-cov-12.523828_pt1 | contig 10463 bp, 9 predicted proteins | sample MGYA00511554_ERZ779885 | MGnify/ENA primary metagenome ERZ779885 (study PRJEB29588, sample SAMEA2160998) | human gut metagenome | biome: human gut; feature: human-associated habitat; material: faeces | place: Denmark | collected 2008/2010 ... | reverse complement strand
GCAGATGCCGTGCCGCAGCCGCCGGAGCGGTGCTTAAGCCGTCAGGCGGGAATTGCGCGGTGTTGCCTTATAAATATATGAATACAGTATAACACGAAACAGGCCTGCACGCCATAAGAATAGAAAGAATTTTGGCGCGCACTCCGTAGGGCAATGCCGAGCAGTGCTTTACCCCCGCCGCATATACAAAATCGGGTACGGGCCGCCCTGTTCATCCAGCTCACTGCGGCGGTATACGGCAAAGCCCATGTGCCGATAAAAACCGGCTGCCGCCGGGTTCTGCTCGTTCACGGTCAGCTCACTCACGCCGTACTGCTCCATGCCAAGGCACAGCAGGCGGGCACCAAGGCCCTGGCCGTGCGCCTCCGGGTCCAGAAAGAGCATTTCCAGCCGGTTCTCCTGCACGCCCATAAAGCCGACCGGTGTGCCGCTTTCATCCTGCGCAACAATCAGGTGTTCCACCCCGCACAGGGCCTGCGGAACATAAGTACGGATAGCGGCAATTTCCGGCGCAGACAAAAACAGGTGGGTTGCCTGCGCAGAGCGCTGCCATACCTCCACCAGCTGCGGGGGCCGGGCAGAAACTTCGGCTATTTTCACGGTGACTTTTGTTTTATGCTCTAAATCCTGTAATAACAAACAACGGGGAGCTGCCAGGCAGTCCCCCGTTGCTTGTTATTATTTAGTTGAACTTAAAGATTTTTTGCGCCACATGGTAGCCCCACAGGGTGATCTTGTGACCCAGCGTACCGGGCAGGTTGCAGGCACCGGCAACGGAATGGCGGCACTTGTTGTACACGCGCTCATCGTGGTTTTTCAGGTACTGCCACAGCTCGGTCTTTTTTTCAAAAGCCTCCGGGCGGCCATCCATCGTCAGGAACACGCTGGAGATCGCCATCATCATGGACAGATAGTTGAACATGTAGGCGCGCAGCTTTTTCTGGCTTTCCGGCAGAGCATACAGATCCACCGCATCGATCATGATCTTGGTCACGCGCAACTGCTGGTCCACGCGCTTGACCATCACGCTCTCATTCACGCTCTGGTCATCACGGCCAATAAAGTAACGGTACAGGTCAATATCCATATAGTACAGACGCTGGCAGAGCGGCAGCGGCTGGTAGACGAACACGTTATCAACATAGAAGGTATGCTTGGGCAGCTCCAGGCCGCTGTCACGCAGGATCTGGGTGCGGTAGATGACGGTGTGCATCAAAATGTTCTGGCTCGGCGGGAAACGGCCGATCTCATCCCAGGCAAACACACGGTCCTGCGGCAGAATACTCTTGTAGCTGACGGTGTGGTGGGTGTTATCCACCACATGCTCGTACACATAGTTGCACATCAGCAGGTCCACCGGCTGCTCCATGGCGGCAAAACCGCGCAAGGTCTGCATGACCTTTTGCAGAGCTTCGGCATCCAGCCAGTCGTCAGAGTCCACGACTTTGAAGTACATACCGCTTGCGTTGCGGATGCCCTGGTTGACACCCTCGCCATGGCCACCGTTTTCCTGGTGGATGACCTTGACGATGTTGGGGTATTTTTCAGCATAGGCATCGGCAATTTTGCCGGTGTCGTCCTTGGAGCCGTCATCTACAAGGATGATCTCGGCCTCCTCCCCGGCGGGCAGCAGCGTTTCTACGCAGCGGTCCATATAGGCTGCGGAATTATAACACGGTACGGTAAAGGTGATCAGCTTCATAACAGGCCTCAATTCTTATAGTTTCATGCTTATTTGCGGGGTGCGGGGCCGGTCTGCTGCACATTTTGCAGCCAGTCCTGCCAGGTGCGGCTGGCAAAATCCGCTGTTTGGGTAATCTGCGGCCAGAACTCTGCCATTGGTTCATCATAAATGCCAACGGTGGCGAAACCGGCGGCGCGTGCGGTGGCAATCCCCACGGGGGAATCCTCAAACACGGTTGCCTGCACGGGGTTCTGCACGCCAAAACGGTGCAAAGCATCCAGATATACATCCGGCTTCTTTTTGCCGTCAGGGTTCTTGCAGTCTACCGCAAATTCAAACCAGCGCATCAGCCCGTGGGAGGTCAGCGCGGCTTCGATCAGCGGTGTTTCGGTGCCGGATGCCACGCACATGCGCACACCGCGTGCGTGCATGGCTGCCAGCACCTGCTCAACGCCCGGCTTTACGGTGGCTTCCTGCGCATAGCCGTACCGCGCTTCGGCACGGATCAGCTCTGCACATTCAGGCTCCGTCAGCGGCACGCCAAGCTGCTGCACAAACATCGCGGCGGTTCCTTCCACCGTAAGGGTCATGTTGGCCATGCGCTGTTCATGGGTGATGGTTTTGCCATATTTTGCAAGGATGCGGTCCGTTACATGGTCCCACATGCCGGTGGAGCACAACAGGGTGCCATCCATATCAAAAATTGCGTAAGGGGTCAGTTCCACGGCGTACCTCACAATCGTTTTGGGGTGCAAAATTGTACCCTGCAATAAGCAATACGTTTTAAGGATACTAAATTTTGCAAAAAAAAACAACCCCTCCGGCATAACCATTGCCGGAGGGGCTGCGCACCGGGTGGGTGGCCTGGTGCCTGCTTGCTTGTTTCAAGGTGCAACAAACAGTATTATGGTGAATCAATCATCCATATCTTATTTATGCCCTATTCGTGGTAAATTCCGGTCAGAGCCGCATCCTTCTGCGCACCATTACCGTGTGCGGGTCCAATCATCGAGAACGATACGGTACCGTCTTAGTACTCCCGGTCGAAGCGGCAGAAGTCATGAACGCCGGAGGGGATCACGTCGTTGTAGACATCTTCCGGCAGGTTATAGGCTTCCTCACTGTCCAGAATACCACGTACCCACTTTGCAAACGAACGAAGGTTCAACATTGCAACCCCATCTCCTTTCTGTCTTTATTATATCCAGTGCAGGGGGATTTTGCAATGCACGCTTTGTACAATCTTACAAAAGTTTTTTGTATATTATAAACTATTTCGTTATTTTGTATATTTTGCAGCTTCATCTGTACGCATCACGCGGACACTTCGTCTTGGTAGTCCTCCCATGCCTCCTGCATGGTATCGGCGGAAAAAAGGAACTCGCCCGTTGCGGAATAAACTTCGATGTGGCCTGCTACATACCGGAATTGTGCTGTCATGGGAACCCCTGCCTTTCTGCTTTGCTATGGTTTTATTATAGCAGACATCCAGGGCGATAAACCGGACTTCCAGTCCTCGCAGACGAAAAAGCAGGGTGATAAAGTGTACTTTAAGCCTTTGTGCGGGCCACATAGGCGGCAAAACCGCGCAAAAAGCGCATCATACCCAGCACCCACAGGCACAAAAGGAACCAGAGTGCCGTGTATTTTGGGCACACAAGCCCGGCAAGGTTGCCCCATTCCTGGCTGTAATCCCACACCTCAACATGCAGCAGACGGCGGCAGGCAAGCCCGGTGCCCAGTTCCAGCACCGAAACCCCAACCGCGCCGATCCCCGCCAGCAGCGGGGTGGGCAGTGGCAGGCGGCCGAGGGCATCCAGTGCGCAAAGGCAGGCCCCGCCCGCCAAAAACATCGTCCAATGGGTTGTGCCGCGCCAGGCGATCTCCAGCGCAAGGTACGCGGTACCGCCCATGGCAAACAGCACCAGCTGCCCCGGCGCAGCCAGACGGTGGAAACAAACAGACATACAAACGCCCCCTGTACAGTATGGAAGAATGACCCCGTCATCCTTTACCATAGTATGTGCAGGGGGCGCCGTTTGTAACCATTTTGTAATAAAGTTACAGCATTTTATTTGGACAGCTTCTTCAGCAGTTCGCTACGGGTATCCCACAGGTTCCTGCTCAGGTCAACATAATAGCGGTGCGGGTTTTCAAAGCGCTTTACTTCGTCCCACAGGGTGCCCACCTGGGCTTTGCAGAACTTGCGGATATCAGCCAGGTTGGGGCTGGTGTAAACGCGCTTGCCGTTCTCATAGATCGGGGTGGAAATGCAGCGGGCAGTGCTGTTGACATAGGTGCATTCCTTCCAGGTCTCGATGGGGTCAAACAGGGTAATGCCGTTCTTGGTGTCCACCACTTCGTCTGCCATAGTGATCAGGTCTGCCTGGGCTTTGCCGTCCTCATCATAGATACGCCATACCTTTTTCAGGCAGGGAATGGTCATCTTTTCCACGGATTCGGAGAGCTTCATCTTGGGGGTATAGCTGCCGTCATCCTCTTTCACTGCGGCCAGCTTGTACACGCCGCCAAACACGGGGTCGCTCTTGGCGGTGATCATGTTCTCGCCAATACCAAAGCTGTCCACACGGGCACCCTGCAAAATCAGGTCGCGCACGATGTATTCATCCAGAGAGTTGGAAGCGCAGACGGTGCAGTCCGGGTAACCGGCGGCATCCAGCATCTGGCGGGCCTTTTTGGAAAGGTAGGCAATATCGCCGGAGTCAATGCGCACACCTTTGGGGCGCTTGCCCATCGGCTTCAGCACTTCGTCAAACACCTTGATGGCATCGGGCACGCCATGGCGCAGAACGTTGTAAGTATCCACCAGCAGCACGCAGTTGTCCGGGTACATCTCGGCATACTTCTTGAATGCGTCATACTCGGTGGGGAACATCTGCACCCAAGAGTGTGCCATAGTGCCGGATGCCGGGATACCGAAGTCACGGGCAGCCATCACGCAGGAGGTGGAGCTGCAGCCGCCGATGTAGGAAGCGCGGGCGCCAAAGTAGGCGGCGTCATACCCCTGGGCACGGCGGGCGCCAAACTCCATAACCGGGCGGCCAGCGGCAGCGCGGCAGATGCGGTTTGCCTTGGTGGCAATCAGGCACTGATGGTTAAAGGTGACCAGCAGCAGGGTTTCCAGCAGCTGGCACTCAATAGCCGGGCCTTCTACGGTCACAATGGGCTCCTGCGGGAAGATGGGCATGCCCTCTTCAATCGCCCAGATATTGCAGTGCAGCTTAAAGTTGCGCAGATAGTCCAGGAACTGCTCATTGAAAGCACCGGTGGAGCGCAGATAATTGATGTCTTCCTCGGTAAATTTCAGGCTGTCCACTGCGTTGATGAACTGCTCCAGGCCGGCCATAATGGCGTAACCGCCGCCGTCCGGCACCTTGCGGAAGAACATATCAAAGACGGCAATTTTATCCTTATACCCTTCGTCCAGGTAGCCGGCCGACATGGTAAGCTCATAAAAATCCGTCATGGTTGTCAGGTTGCGTTTTACATCCAACATAGTACAATGTACCCCCTTATGGCTGGCTGGTGCCCGCCATTATTCCTTATTCCAATCGTTCGGTTTATTTTTGCGTTTTGGGGTCGGTTGCTCCACACGGCGCACCGTAAGCAGCATAACATACACCCACAAAACCGCATAGACAACAGCCGCTATGATGCAAAGCACAACAACGACCTTGAAATAAGTGCTTGAAAAGAAAGCCTTTACCTTCGCCATGGTATACAACAGCTCGTTGCGGTCCACGCTGCTGCCGGCCAAAAGGTCCACCGTGCCAACGGTTTCGCCCTGCATGGTAACGGTAACGGTACCCACCACATCGCCCTGCTTGATGGGCGCGGAGAGGTGCTCCGGAACATTGAAGGTCTTTTCCGTCAGCTCTGCCCCGCCCTGCCGCGGCAAAAGGGTCTGCATATCATCCGCCGGGTAGATCATTACCGTATCCGTCTGGGAGGAATACTCAATAGGCAGCTCGGTGATGGGCTGGGTGGTATCCAGCGCCGCGGTTACGGTAAAGGTGGCGAACGCCCAATCCATCAGCTCGGCGGTTTCGGTCAGCGCCGGGCGCGGGTCTTCGTCCGTTTTGGGACTGTGCAGCACCACGCTGACATAGGTTTCGCCGTCCTGGGTGTGCCAGCCCGCAAAATTCTGCCAGTCATCCAGGCTGCCGGTTTTGCCGCCTTTGGTGTAAGAGCGGTAATAGTTGCTGCTGGGCGAAACCAGCTTATCACTGGTCAGGATGGTATAGGGCGAATCATGCTTGGTGGAGGCCGGCATCTGGTAGCTTTCCTCCCCTGCCGCCTGGGCAAAGGCATCATAGCCCATAGCCACCCGCACCAGCAGGTAGGCATCCCGCGCGGTGGTCACGTTGCCGGGATCCAGCCCACAGGGGTCAGTAAAGGTAGTGCCGGTGCAGCCGATGCGGGCAGCTTCATCGTTCATCATGGCCACAAAGTTATCAATGCTGCTGCCGCTCATATAGTCTGCCACGATATACGCTGCCTCGTTGGCGCTGGGCAGCAGCATGGCATACAGCAGGCTGCGCAGGGTATGGGTCTCGTCTTTCCAGATATCCGCCGTGGAAGCATTTTTGCCGTACAGGTAATCATAGATATAGCCCGGCGCTGTAATGCTGATGGTATCCAGCTGGTCCTGGTAGCTTTCCAGCATCAGGATCATGGTCATCAGCTTGGTCAGGCTGGCGGCGGCCATGGGGGTTTCGCTGTTTTTTTCATAAACAACCAGCCCCGTATCGGTGTTAGCCACATAGGCTGCCTCTGCGGTAACAGAAAATTCCGGTGTCAGATTGGGGGCATCGGCGGTTTCCTCCGCTGCGGCGGGCAGAACCAGCAGCACCGCCAGCAACAGTACCGCAAGGCAGGCAGACAGGAATTGTTTCATGGCATGTCCTTTTTGGTTTGTTGGCCCAACCTGTAAAGTTATGTGTCAATACAGGTTAAACCTTAGTATAGCAAATTCTTTCTGCAAAAAAAAGAGATTATACAAAAAAATCAAAAATAATTTGGGCAGTTTTTTATTGGAAATAAAGATGTTAAGACTAATTCATGGCCCCGGCTGTGGCAAACAGGCGCTCCACTTCGTCCGAAAGGGCTTTGTGCTCCGGTTTGGCCAGGTTGGGGTCCAGGGCCAGCAGGGCTTTGGCTTCCTGCTGGGCAACGGTCAGGGTGCGGGTATCCTGCACAAGGTCCGCCACATGCAGGGTGGGCAGGCCGTGCTGTGCTTCGCCGAAAAAGTCGCCGGGGCCGCGGGTTTCCAGGTCATACTTGGCAACGGCAAAACCATCCGATGTGCGGCACAAAAAGTGCAGCCGCTGGCGTACCGCTTCTCCCTCGTTATCCGAAATCAGGATACAGCAGGAATTCGCCGCACCGCGCCCCACGCGACCGCGCAGCTGGTGCAGTGCCGAAAGGCCGAACCGCTCTGCATTTTCGATCACCATTACGGTTGCATTGGGCACATCCACACCGACTTCAATGACGGTGGTGCTGACCAGCACATCCAGCTCCCCGGCCTTGAACTGCTGCATCACTTCATCTTTATCTTTCGGCTTCATTTTGCCGTGCAGCAGGCCGATGCGCCGCCCCGGCAGCAGCGGGCAGGCCACCTGCTCGTAATACTGCTTGACGGCTTTCATGCCGGAATCCATTTCGTTTTCCTCAATGGCCGGGCAGACGATATATACCTGATGCCCTGCGGCGATCTGTTTTTCCAGAAAGCCGTACATATCGCGGCGCTTTTTGCCAGTGATGAACCAGGTCTTGATGGGCTTGCGGCCGGGGGGCAGCTCATCCAGGATGGAGATATCCAGATCCCCGTACATCAAAAGCCCCAGAGTACGCGGGATGGGGGTTGCGCTCATGACCAGCAGGTGCGGGTTGTTGGCCTTGCCCGCCAGAATGCCACGCTGCCGCACGCCAAAGCGGTGCTGTTCGTCCACAATGGCAAGGCCGAGATTTTTGAACACCACGCTGTCCGTCAGCACCGCATGGGTGCCAACCACCAGCCCGGCACGGCCATCCGCAATGGCGGCAAGGGCCACCCGCTTTTCGGCGGCTTTCATGCCGCCCACCAGCAAGGTAACGTTGACGCCAAACGGCTCCAGGCGGTCGGCCAGGTTGGCGGCGTGCTGGCGGGCCAGAATTTCCGTTGGGGCCAGCATGGCGCTCTGCCAGCCATTTTGCGCGGCAAACCAGATGGCCGCAGCGGCCACCAGCGTTTTGCCGCTGCCTACATCGCCCTGCAGCAGACGGTTCATCGGGGTCTGGCCGCACAGATCATGGCAGATTTCTTCCGCCGAGCGGCGCTGTGCCCCGGTGGGTGCATAGGGCAGGCTGCGCCAGAACGGCGCAAGGTCCAGCTCCCGCATGGGAGCACCGGTAATTTTGCGGCCATGGCCCCGCATCAAAAATATGCCCAGCTGCAGGATATACAATTCTTCAAAGATCAAACGGCGGCGGGCGGCAGCGGCGTCCGCCGCATCCCGCGGGGCATGGATGGCCCGCACAGCGTCCGCTTTGGGTGGCATGCGGTAGCGGGTCAGCAGCTCTGGCGGCAGCGGGTCATCCAGCTGGGCCACATATTCCCGCTTCCCTGTGGCCTGGACCGAGAGGGAGATGGTGTGCTTTTTCTTGCCGCGCTCAAGGGTCTGACCGACCCCGAGGACAAGCGCAAGGCGATCGGCGCGGGTCAGGCGGGCGGCGGGCAGCCCTTCGGTGCTTCCGTAAACCGGCAGCAGGGGTGCCGCAGCAACCTGGGCTTCGGTGCGCACAAGCGGGTGCAGGATTTCCCGCCGGGTCATCATGCCGCCAACGCGGCCCTCGAAATAATATTCGGTTCCAGGTTCCAGCTTTTCCGCCGCATAGGGCGCGTTGAACCAGGAAAGCGCCAGCATTCCTGTATCGTCCCCTGCCAGCACATGCGAGAGCATCCGCCCGCCTTTAATGCGCCGGTCCGGGTCCCGCTGCAGCACCGTTGCCTTTACACAGCAGTCCACATCAAACGGCGCTGATACTACCGTGTACGGCTGGGAATAATCAATATACCGCCGCGGATAGTGCAGCAGCAGATCCCGGATGGTATAAATGCCGAGCTTGGCAAACTTTTTGGCATAAGCCGGGCCAACGCCTTTCAGGTATTGGATGTCGCTGTTGATATCCGGCATGGCTGCACCTCCTTCCGGTAGGGTTATAAACAAAGGACGAACATGCGTTTTGATGCACAAGTTCGTCCTTGAATGGTTTTGTCCGTTATGCCGGGATCATTCCACGCTGAGCATATAGTAGTAAACCGGCTGACCGCCATGGATATGGCTGACCTCCACGCTGGAGCCGCACTTGGACTGCACCAGTTCGGTGGTATGTTCGGCATCTTCCTCGCTGACTTCCGCACCGGAGATCACGGTGATGAACTGGCTGTCCTTTTTCTTCATGGAACGTGCCAGGCGGTAGGTCATCTTGGTAATGTCGCTGCCAGTGGCAACGATCTTACCGTTTTCCAGCGCCATGATCTCACCCTTACGGATGGGGCGGCCGTCAAACTCGCTGTCGCGGGCGGCATAGGTGATCAGGCCGGTAGTAACCTTTTCGGCGGCGGCCATCATGTTGACGGCGTTCTCCTCCGGGGCGGCTTCGGGGTCAAAGTTCAGCATAGCGGTCATGCCCTGGGGCACGGTACGGGTAGGCAGAACCAGGACCTTGCGGTCAGCCAGCTTTTCTGCCTGTTCGGCAGCCATGATGATGTTTTTATTGTTGGGCAGCACCAGAACAGTCTTGGCGGGCACGCTCTGGATGGCAGCCAGGATATCCTCGGTTGCCGGGTTCATGGTCTGGCCGCCGGAAACAACGGCATCCACGCCCAGGTCCTCAAACACGGATTTCAGTCCATCGCCCGCTGCCACGGCAACAAAGCCATAGGCGCGGTCCGGGTCAACTGCAGCGTAAACAAAAGTTTCCTTTGCACCGGTCTCGGCAGCCTTTTCCTCTGCTTCGGCCTGCTTTTCCAGGCCTTTGGCCTGCTTCTGGCGGGCCAGGAACTGCTCGTGCATGTTCTCGATCTTAAAATTGGTCAGGTAGCCATACTTGATGGCCTCGCTCAGCATCATGCCGGGGTCAGCCGTATGCACATGGCAGTTGGCCACATCGTCATCCTCGATCACAACAACAGAGTCGCCGTTGGATTCCAGGAAGGCGCGCAGGCGGGTGATGCTTGCTCCGGGATCCTTATGGACCAGGAACTGGGTGCAGTAGCCGTTTTTGATATCCTCAACCTTCATCAGGTCGTCGGTAAACACGCCCTTGCCTGCTGCGCTGGAATCCAGCTTCGGCTTGGCGGCAACCTCGGCACCGGCAACGATCTCGCCGCCGTCAAACACCTGCTTCATGCCCTCAAACACCAGCATGATGCCCTGGCCGCCGGCATCCACAACGCCAGCCTTTTTCAGCACAGGCAGCAGGTTGGGGGTGTCCTCCAGAGCTTTCTGGCCAGCTTCGCACACGGTGGCCCACAGCTGCGGCACATCGTCGGTTTCAGCGGCAACGGCAGCCTCGGCAGCCAGGCGGGTAACGGTCAGGATGGTGCCCTCGGTGGGCTTCATGACCGCCTTGTAAGCAGCTTCCACGCCCATCTGCAGGGCTTTGGCCAAGTCAGCGGCCTCGGCATCGGTTTTACCGGCCAGCGCCTTGGAAAAACCGCGGAACAGCAGGCTGGTGATAACGCCGGAGTTGCCGCGCGCACCGCGCAGCA